>Ga0116216_10000303_pt1 | contig 43241 bp, 45 predicted proteins | sample Sb_taG_11_FD_89696 | JGI IMG/M metagenome (GOLD analysis project Ga0116216, IMG submission 89696) | Peat soil microbial communities from Weissenstadt, Germany - Sb_50d_3_AS metaG | ecosystem: Environmental > Terrestrial > Soil > Wetlands > Peat | place: Germany: Weissenstadt | collected 2010-09-21
CCGCCACCGCCCGCGGACCGAGAGTCCACAGCCCCGCCTCTGCGCGCCTACGGCGCGATCAGCGCCGAAAAGTCCCCGCCGTCCCGCGCCACCTGCGCCCCCGGGACGATCGCCGACGCCTCGATCGCCAGCGCCGACACGTCGTCCTCGAACGGCGGCACGTGGATCAGCAGCAGCCGCTCGACGCCGGCCCGCTCGGCGATGTCGGCCGCCTGCGCGGCCGAGCTGTGGACGTCGGGGTTGCGTGGTTCGTCGGTCGTGAACCACGCCTCGTGGGCGAGCATCTTGCAGCCGGCGACGAACCCGGCGGATTCGACGTCGTGGGCCGTGTCGGTCATCCACGCGAACGAGTCGCCAAAGCGAAAGCCGAGCGTGGGCGCAGAATGGAGCTCCTGGCGCCGGGTGTCAATGCTGACGCCGGCGAGGTCGCTCGCGCCGAGCGGCAGGTCGCGGATCTCGATGCCCTGGCGCTCGAGCGACACGGAGTGGAGAGGCTCGTGGAACATGCTCGTCAGCAGCTCCTGGGTTGACGCGCCGTATAAGGATCGGCCCGGCCCCCAGACCGTCATCCGGTCCGACAGGCCGAGCGCGGGGAGGTAGGCGAGCCCGACCACGTGGTCGAGATGGAAGTGGGTGAGCAGGATGTCCAGCTGCTGCACGCCATCGAGGAGATCGGGATTCTCGACCAGCCTCCCGACGCCGGTCCCGGCGTCGATCAGGATCGCCCCGTCGCCGTCCCGCAGCAGCGCGCACGCCGTGTGGCGCCCGTTGGCTGGGAACCAGCCGCCGCCTCCGAGGACGATCAGCTTGTCGAGCATCGCGGGCACACTATGTCGCGGCGCGGGGCCGTTAGTGGTCAGTGGTCACAGATCGCACTAAGTCTTAGCCCGCAGTGGCCTCTGAGGTCTCCGTCGCCGCGTCCTGTGCGGGTGGCTCTCCGACCGCCATCGCCACGCGTAGCAGCAGCTCGTGAAGCTCCTTGCGCTCGTCGGCGTCGAGCGGGGCCAGCAGCTCGTCCTGCGCCTTGCGGGCGAGCGCCCGTCCGCGCGCCAGCGTGTCGGTGCCGGCCTCGGTCAGGTACAGCGCGTGCGCGCGGCGGTCGTGGGGGTGACGCCGGCGCTCCACGAGGCCGCGCGCCTCGAGCTCGTCGATCGTCGCGACCATCGAGCTTGGGTCGATCCCGACCGATCGCCCGAGCGACTGCTGCGTGATCGCCCCCTCGACGTCAAGGACGTTCAACACGCCCCACATCCGGAGGTTCAGGTCGAGCGACTCCAACCGCGCGGCGAACTGCTTGCGCGCCACCACGGCGATCCGGTTGATCAGGAAGCCGGTATGGCGGGTGAGCGCCTTGTGGAGCCCGAAGGGCTCGGTGATCGGAGGCTCAGACATCACACTGTGAAATATATCACGCTAAGTATGTACAGCCGCAATTATTTTTGCTACAAACGATTGGCTTGAACAACGATTAGGGAGTCCCGCCAATGCTGACCTGCATCACCCGCTGGGTACTCGCACACAGGCGCATCGTCGCCGCATTCTGGATCCTTGTCACGCTCGTCGGGATCGCCACTGTCGGTTCGTCGACGAGTTCATTCAGCAAGACCTTCACGGTTCCTGGGCGGGAAGGGTTCGTCACCAACGCCGCGATCCAGAGGATCTACCACGATGGCGGCAACAACGCGCCGCTCGTGCCTGTGGTGACCCTACCCGCCGGCGTCTCGGTTAATTCGGAAGACGTCCGCCGGGGCCTCGAGCAGATCGAGGCAAAGCTCCGCCAGGCGCTGCCCGGCACGCGCACCGCGTCCTACGCGTCGACCGGCAACCGCGCCTTCGTCTCGGCGGACGGGCGCACGACGTTCGTGCTCGCCTACGAGCCCCCGGACAACGAGTCGTTCGGCAACAACACTGAGGCGGCCAAGACCGCGGAGCGAGTGCTCGCCGGAGACACGATCGCCAGCGCGCCCGTCCGCGTGACCGGACTCGATGAGCTCCAGAGCCAGACCGGCGGCTCGAACGGCCCGGGCGTCCTGGTCGAATCGGTCCTCGGCGGCCTCGGGGCGCTGGTCGTGTTGGCGTTCGTGTTCGCCTCGCTGCTCGCGTTCGTGCCGCTGCTGATGGCGATCGTCTCGATCATGACGACCTTCCTCGTCCTCTGGGGCGTGAGCGCGTTCACGAGCGTCTCGATGATCGTCGAGTTCCTGGTTGCGCTGATCGGCCTCGGCGTGGCGATCGACTACTCGCTGCTGGTCGTCGTCCGCTGGCGCGAGGAGCGCGCCCACGGCTACGACAGCGACGAGGCCGTGCTCCGCGCGATGCAAACGGCGGGACGGGCCGTCGTGTTCAGCGGCACGACCGTCGCGATCGGACTGCTGGCGATGATCGTCCTGCCGATGCCGTTCCTGCGCTCGATCGGCTACGCCGGCATGCTGATCCCGTTGGTGAGCGTGGTCGTGGCGATCACGCTGCTGCCGATCGTCCTGGTCAAGGTCGGCAACCGGCTCGACTGGCCCCATGTCCGCAGCGACGACAAGGCGAGCCGCTCGTGGACCGCGTGGGCGCGGCTCGTCGTGCGCCGGCGCTGGGTCGCGGCCGCCGGCGCCGTGGTCGTGCTCGCCGCGCTGGTGATCGCGGCGACCTCGCTGCAGCCGGGCACGCCGAACGCGAACACGCTCAGCAAGAAGGGAAGCGCCCGGGCTGGGCTGGTCGCGCTTGAGCGCTCGGGGATCGGCGCCGGCGCGCTCCAGCCGATCGAGGTGCTCGCGCCCGCCGCTGAGGGGTCACACGTGGCGACCGCGCTCAGCACCGTGCCCGGGGTCCACGGCACGTTCACTGCCTCTGGCAGCGCCTGGCAGCGCGCGGGCACGACGATCGTCGACGCGATCCCGGTCGCCGACGGCTCCACGTCGGCCGGCCGCGACACGATCAAGGCGGTCAGAGCCGCCGCCCACGACGCCGGCTCAGGCGTCCGCGTCGGCGGCATCGGCGCCGAGAACGCCGACTTCGTCTCGGCGATCTACGGCAGCTTCCCGGTGATGATCGGGCTGATCGCGGTGCTGACGTTCCTGCTGCTCGCGCGGGCGTTCCGGTCGCTGCTGCTGCCGCTCAAGGCGGTGATCCTCAACGTGATCAGCGTTGCCGCGGCGTGGGGGGTGATCACGCTCGTGTGGCAGGAGGGCCACGGCTCGAGCATGCTGTGGGGAATCGCGGCCACCCATTCGGTCAGCGCCTGGATCCCGTTGATGGTGTTCGCGTTCCTGTTCGGCCTGTCGATGGATTACGAGGTGTTCATCCTCTCGCGGATGCGCGAGGAGTACGACCGCACGGGGTCGACCGACGCCGCGGTCGTGCGCGGAATCGGCCGCACGGGGCGGCTGGTGACAAGCGCCGCGCTGATCCTGTTCCTCGCGTTCGTGTCGATGGCCTCGGGCCCGAACACCGATGTCAAGGTGTTCGCCACCGGCCTCGCCGCCGGGATCCTGCTCGACGCGACCGTGATCCGGGCGCTGCTCGTGCCCGCGGTCGTGTCGCTGTTCGGCCGCTGGAACTGGTGGCTGCCGGCCCGGCCGGCGCGGTGGCTCCGGGTCGAGCCCTCCTTGCCCCCACGGGCGGCGACGGAAGGTGCGCGGGGCTGAGGCGCGAGCCCAGCTCCGCCCCCCGTCGCCGTCCGATCGTTACGTCGCCTCCTGGCGCGGCTCGACGAACGGCTCGTCGTCGGCCGCGTGGCCGGCTTCGATCGCGCGGCCGCGCTCGATCTCGGCGTTGAGCTGGGCTCCGAGCAGGATCGCCACGTTCGAGATCCACAGCCAGACGAGGAAGATGATGATGCCGGCCAGCGCGCCGTAGGTCTTGTTGTAGGAGCCGAAGTTCCCCACGTACAGCGCGAACAGCGCCGAGGCGATGATCCAGATCAGCACCGCGAATAGGCCGCCGGGGCTGAGCCAGCTGAGGCCCGGGTGCTTGACGTTGGGCGCGGCCCAGTACAGCAGCGAGAACATGATGCTGACCATGAGCAGGAGCACGGGCCACTTGGCGATGTCCCAGACGGTCACCGCGGTGCTGCCGACGCCGACCAGGTTGCCCACCTGCCTGGCCAGCCCGCCGGTGATCACGACCGCCAGCGAGCTGATCGCCAGCAGCAGCATCAGCACGAGCGTGAGGCTGACCCGAACCGGGATCGTCTTCCAGATCGGGCGACCCTCCTCGATCTCGTAGATCGCATTCGAGGCGCGCATGAACGCCCCGATGTAGCTCGACGCCGACCACAGCGCGCCGGCGATGCCGATCACGAACAGCGCGCCGGCGGCGCCAGGATCTGTCGCGAGGCCCTCGACTGCGTTGGTGAAGATCTCCCGGCCGGCGCCGGGCGCGAGCTTCGCCAGGTTGTCGATCAGCGGCTGGGTTGCCGAGTGTCCGACCAGCCCGACGATCGACAGCAGCGCGATGAGCGCAGGGAACATCGCGAGGATCCCGTAGTACGTGAGCGCGGCTGCCCAGTCGCTGAGGTTGTTGCTCTGGTAGCCGGTAAACGTCCGCTTCAGCGCGCCTGTCCACGAGCGCCGCGACAGCCCCGCGGGGCTGTCCGCCGGTTGCGGCTCGTCCACCCTGCGCCCGCTTGCCGCGGCCTCCTGCTGCGTCTCGGCTGCATCCGCCATGTGACCTCCTGGAGCTTAGGCGAGGGCTTCCCGGCGGCAGTGACCCCAAACGACTCAGAGCGGCGTCGTGTACGCCCCGGTGATCCCGCCATCGACCAGGAATGCCGTGGCGTTGACGTAGCTCGACTCGTCGCTGGCCAGGAACAGGACGGCGTTCGCGATCTCCTCCGTGCGCGCGAACCGGCCCATCGGCACGTGCACCATCCGGCGCGCGGCCTGCGCGGGATCCTTGGCGTAGAGCTCCTGGAGCAACGGGGTGTCAACGGGGCCGGGGCACAGCGCGTTGACGCGCACACCGCGGCGGGCGAACTCGACTCCCAACTCGCGGGAAAGTGCCAGCACCCCGCCCTTCGAAGCCGTGTAGGAGATCTGCGACGTCGCGGCGCCGAGCAGCGACACGAACGACGCCGTGTTGATCACCGATCCGCCGCCGCCCTCGAGCAGATGGGGAATCCCGTGCTTGCAGCACAGGAACACGCTTCGCAGGTTCACGGCCTGCACGCGCTCCCAAGCTTCGAGCGACGTATCGAGCACCGATGCGTCGTCGACCGGCGAGATCCCGGCGTTGTTGAACAGCACATCGATCCGGCCGAGCTCCTCGCGCACGCGCGCGTATAGGGACGCGACGTCCGCCTCGTCGGCCACATCGGCCTGCAGCGACAGCCCGCCGACGGAATGCGCCACCAGGTCGACGCCGACCACGCGGGCCTCCTCCCGCTCGAATGCCGCGGCGGTGGCGGCGCCGATCCCGCCCGCGGCGCCGGTGATCACGCACACCTTGCCGGCCAGGCGGCCGCTCACGATGTCGCGTAATAGATCGATTTGAGCTCGGTGTAGGCGTCGAGCGCGTGCGGGCCGAGCTCGCGGCCGTAGCCGGACTGCTTGAACCCGCCGAACGGCGTCGACACGCGCACCGAGGTGTTCGAGTTGATCGACAGCACGCCGGTCTCCACCGCCCGCGCCACCCTCAGCGCCCGCGCCCCGTCGCGGGTCCACACCGACCCCGACAGCCCATAGATCGTGTCGTTCGCCAGCCGCACGGCGTCCTCCTCGTCGTCGAACGGGATCACCGTCGCCACAGGGCCGAAGATCTCCTCGCGGACGGCGCGGGCATCGGGCGCCACCGGGCACAGGACGGTCGGCGGGAACCAGTATCCCGGACCGGAGGGAGCGTTCCCCTGGATCGCCACCGGCGCCTCCCCGTCCACGAACGACGCCACGGTCTCGCGTTGCCCCGCCGAGATCAGCGGCCCCATCTCCGTCGCCTCGTCGAGCGGGTCGCCGACCCGGAGCCTGAGGACCGCCTCCTCGAGCAGGCCCATGAACCGGTCGAGCGCTGCGCGCTCCACGAGGATCCGCGACCGCGCGCAGCAGTCCTGGCCCGCGTTCCCGAACACCGCAGGCGCCGCCGATGCGGCGGCGGCCTCGAGGTCGGCGTCGGCGAACACGATGTTCGGGGACTTCCCGCCGAGCTCGAGCGTCACGCGCTTGATCGTGGCGGCCGCGCCCGCGGCGATCGACCGACCCACCGACGTCGATCCCGTGAACGCGATCTTGGCGACGTCCGGGTGCTCCACGAGCCGCTGTCCGCAGACGCTCCCCGGACCGACGACGACGTTGACAACGCCCGCCGGGATTCCGGCGCCAGACGCGATCTCCGCGAACCGCAGCGCGGTCAGCGGCGTCAGCTCGGCAGGCTTCAGCACGACGGTGTTCCCGGCCGCGAGCGCCGGCGCAAGCTTCCACGAGGCGATCGTCAGCGGGAAGTTCCAGGGCACGATCAGACCGACCACGCCCAGCGGCTCCCGGACCGTCCATGCCTGGCCGCCGGCGACTGGGATCGTGTCGCCGAGCAGCCGCTCGGGCGCGCCGGCGTAATAGCGAAATGTGGAAACGACCATCCCCATCTCGCCCCGCGCGTCGGCGATCGGCTTGCCGACGTTGCGGGCCTCGAGCAACGCCAGCTCCTCGTGCGCCGCCGAGATCGCGTCGGCGAGCGCGTGCAGCATCCCGGCACGGGCGCCGGGGGCGAGCGCCCGCCACGCCGGGTAGGCCGCCTTCGCGGCCGCGACGGCGGCGTCGACCTCATCGACGCCGGCGCGCGGAATTTCCTCGAGCACCGCCTCGGTGGCGGGCTCGATCACAGCGAGCGTGCCGGACACGACTGCTCAGACGTCTGACGCGCTCGCGGGCGCCATCCCGGGCGCGAGCGGGCCTCCGGCGCTGCCGCCGACGTCGATGTCGACCGTTCGGACCGGGCCCTTGAACGTGTTCTTGGCACCTAGCTGCCACGCGATCCCGACCCCGAGGACCACGACGATCGTGACGAGCGGAGCGTAGTTGAAGCTGCTCCAGCTGAATCCGCTGTTCCACGGGACCGCTGCGGGCGTCGTCGGCAGGCTGAAGATGATCACGCACAGCGCGACCCAGACGATCGCGATCAGGTTGATCCACCGGTAGTGCTTCCCCAGGTTCCAGACGCCCGGCTCGAACTTGTCGCGCATCCGCCAGCGGAGGTAGACGGGGAGGATGTAGGCGATGTAAAGACCGATCGTCGTGATCGACGTCACGGCGAAGAACGCGACCGGGAGGCCCGCGTGGTTGCCGAAGATCGCTGGGATCGTGATCAGGAGCGCAAAGAGGACCACGAACAGCACCGCCCAGGTCGGCGTGCGGTGCTGATTCAGGCGTCGCCACAGACTGTGTCCGGGCACGGCGCCATCGCGGGAGAACGCGAACACCATCCGCGACGCGGCCGCGACGCAGCCCATCCCGCAGAACAGCTGGCCGACCGTCGAGATGTCGAGCACGAGCTTCGCAAGCCCCGTGCTGAGCGCCGACTCGATCACCGGAACGGTGCCGCCACCGCCCTTGTTGATTGCGGCGATGTGCGTCGCTGCAAACGTGATGGCGAGTAGCAACGCCCAGCCGCCGACCGCCGAGTACGCGATCGACTTCCACAGCCCGTTGGGCGCGGCCCGCGCGGCGTCGTGGGTCTCCTCCGAGAGGTGGGCCGAGGCGTCGTAGCCCGTGAACGTGTACATCGTCAGCAGGAAGCCGATCGGCAGGATGAACAACCAGTAGAAGCCGCCCACGGTGCTGCCGCCGTGGAAGCCGCTGTTGTTGAACCGCTGGCCGAACACGAACGAGGCGCTCTGATGCGAGGACGGGCCGAAGATCAGCACGGCGACGATCACGGTGACGCCACCGAGCATCCACCAGGCCGAGATCCGGTTCAGCAGCGCGACCAGCGGCGAGGAGAAGACATTGATCAGGCCGTGGAGCGCAAGGATCAGGAAGAACAGGACGAACGTGTGATGCAGGCCCGCCGAGAGGCTCGTCGTGGTGAAGTTGAGGATGAAGTTGACGTTGTATAGGGCGAGCACCGAGTTCAGGAAGGACGCGGCGCCGTAGTCGACCGCGGCGGTGATCGCCACGAGGCCGAGCAGGTTGAACCAGCCGGTGAACCACGCCCAGCGGACGCCGCCGAGACGGTATGCCCAGTAGTAGATGCCGCCCGCCGTCGGGAACTTCGAGGCGAGCTCGGCCATCGAGAGTCCGACGAGGAGGACGAGGAGGCTGATCACCGGCCAGCCGATCGAGATCGCGATCGGACCGCCGTTGTTCCACGCCTGCCCGTAGGTCGTGAAACAACCGCTCAGGATGCAGATGATCGTGAGCGAGATCGCGAAGTTCGAGAACCCGCTCCAGCCTCGCCTCAGCTCCTGCTTGTAACCGAGCTCGGCGAGACGTTTCTCGTCCGCCGACAACCCCTCTGTGCTAACCGCCATCCCGGCCCCTCTCTGCTCAGTAAAGGTCTGAACGTCCGTCCTTAGCCGCGAAACCTTACGCCCGGCCCGAGACGGAAGTCAACCCCGGCGAGCTTTTCAGCTCTTCGGCAGCAGACCGGCCAGGATGTGCTCGGTCCCGCGCAGGTGCTCGGCCATCTCCCGCGCCGCGGCGGTGCCGTCGTGGCGGCGGACGGCGGCCAGCACCCGGCGATGCTGGGCGTTCGAGGAGTCGAGCACCTCGGGCGGGTGTGCGATCAGCGAGATCAGCCCCGTCATCGCACCCTGCACCTCGGTCATCGCCGTCACCAGCCGTGGGCTCTGGGTCGCCTCGGCCAGCCCGACGTGCAACCGCACATCGATCGGCCGGTAGGAGGTGAAGTCCTCGAGCATCCCGTCGAGCGCCACGACCAACTCGTCGAGCGCGTCGACCATCTCCGGTTCTGCCCGTTCGGCCGCCAGCATGGCCACGCCGACCTCGACCGTCATCCGCTCATCGCACACGTCTCGCCAGGCCGCCAGCACCTCGGGCGATGGAGGTGGCGCCGGCGGCTGCGGATCGGCCACGAACGTGCCGCCACCGCGACCGCGGGTCGCACGCAGGTGGCCGCTCTGGGCCAGCGCGACCAGCGCCTGGCGGAGCGTCGACCGGGCGATCCCGAGCTTGGTGCACAGCTCGCGCTCGGCCGGCAGCCTCGTCCCCGGTGGCAGCAGCCCGAGCCTGATCGCCGTGCCGAGCCGCTCGACCGTCTCCTCGAATGCCGTCTGCGAGCGGACCGGCGCGAACACGGTGTCCACAGAGGCGGCCGACTCGAGCGAGGCAACTGCCTGCAGGCTCGCGACCCTGTTCACAGCCGCTCGAATCCGCGGAACCGCTCCCAGTCGGTAACCGCAGACTCAAACGCGGCCAGTTCGACGTCCGCCGCGTTGGTGTAGTGGTCGACGACCTCGTCGCCGAACGCCTGGCGGGCGACAGCGCTCGCCGCGAACAGGTCCCGGGCGTCCCGCAGCGTCGTCGGTAGCCGTGGCTTGTTCTCGGCGAGGTAGGCGTTGCCCTGATACGCCGGCTCGAGCTCGAGCCCCTGCGCGACGCCGTGCAGTCCCGCGGCGATCAGCGCGCTCAGGGCGAGGTACGGGTTGAGATCCGATCCGCCGGCCCGGTTCTCGAACCGCAGCCCCGGGCCGTGGCCGACGACGCGCAGCGCGCACGTGCGGTTGTCCTCCGCCCACGCCACCGCCGTCGGGGCGAAGGAGCCCTCGGCGTAGCGCTTGTACGAGTTGACGTTCGGCGCCAGGAACAGCGTCAGCTCCCGCAGGCACGCGAGCTGGCCGGCCAGGAAGGAGTCGAACACCGCCCGATCGCGCGCGAACAGAGCGCCTTCACCGTCCGCGAGCGAGAAGTGGATGTGGCACGAGCTGCCCTCGCGCTCATTGAACTTCGCGATGAAGCTGATCGACATCCCCTCCTGGGCGGCGATCTCCTTGGCGGCGTTCTTGTAGATCGCGTGATCGTCGGCGGTCCGCAGGGCGTCGGCGTAGCGGAAGTTGATCTCGTGCTGCCCGAGGTTGCACTCGCCCTTCGAGTTCTCGACCGTCAGCCCGGCGCGCTGCATCGAGTTGCGGATCCGGCGGATCAGCGGCTCGATCCGCGCGGTGCCGAGCATCGAGTAGTCGACGTTGTAGAGGTTCGCCGGGTTGAGGTCGCGGTAGCCCTTTCGCCACGCGTCCTCGTAGGAGTCGCGGAAGACCAGGAACTCGAGCTCGGTGCTGGCGTTGGTGCTCCAACCCCGCTCGGCGAGCCGCGCCAGCTGTGCGCGCAGCACCTGGCGCGGGGACGGCGCCACCGGTTGGCCGTCGGACCACTCGAGATCGGCCAGGCACATGGCCGTGCCCGGATGCCACGGAACCAGCCGCAGCGTGTCGAGGTCGGGCCGCATCGCGAAGTCGCCGTACCCCTTTTCCCAGGACGCGAGCTCGTAGCCCTCGACCGTGTTCATCTCGACGTCGACGGCGAGCAGGTAGTTGCAGCCTTCGGCGCCGTGCTCGGCCACTTCCTCGAGGAAGTGCTGGGCGGTGAGGCGCTTGCCCTGGAGCCGGCCCTGCATGTCGCAGATGGCGAGCAGGACCGTGTCTATCTCCCCCCGCTCGACCTGCTCCCTCAGCTCCTCCAGGTTCATCGAGCGGTGAAGGTATAGGAACCGGGCCTTAAACGCTAGGTTTCAAGGTGGTGAGCGACCTGACCGGAATCGTCGAGCGGCTCGAGCCGGCGCTGGGGCCGATCAGCGGTTCGCCCGTGCCGCTCGAAGGCGGCATCACGAACCGCAACTTCAAGGCCCGGCTCGGGGGCCGGGATTACGTGATCAGGCTTCCCGGCAAGGACACCGAGCTGCTCGGAATCAGCCGCGAGGCCGAGCGGATCGCCAACCAGGCCGCCGCCGGCCTCGGAATCGCCCCGGCGGTCGCGGCGGGCAACGACGAATGCCTGGTGACGGAGTTTCTCGAATGCACCGATGTCGATCCCGATCGGCTCCGAGCGGACCCGAGCGCGGTGGCCCGGGCGCTCCGGGCCTTCCACGGCTCCGGCACCACGCTGCCTACGCGGTTCTGGGTTCCGGAGCTGCTCGAGGACTACGCGGCGATCGTGGCTCGTCGCGGCGGCGCGGTGCCGCACGAGTACGAGGCGACCCGCGCGATCGCCGCCCGGATCGCCGATGCCTTGCCGCTGGGCGAGCCGGCGCCGTGCCACGACGACCTGCTGCCCGCCAACATCCTCGAGCGACGCGGGAGCAGCGGGCAGGGAACGATGCTGGTCGACTGGGAATACGCCGGCATGGGCCACCCGATGTTCGACCTCGGCAACCTGGCGGTCAACAACGAGTTCGACGGGGCGGCGGACGAGCGTCTGCTCGCGGCGTACTTCGGAGATCCGGTCTCGGAGGGCCAGCGGGCGGCGCTGAAGCTGATGAGGATCATGTCCGACGCGCGCGAGGCGGCCTGGGGCGTCCTCCAGGGCGTCCTCTCCGAACTCGACTTCGACTTCGCCGGCTACGCGCAGAAGCACTTCGACCGCCTGGCGGCGGCGAGCGAGGACCCCCGGCTCGAGGGATGGCTCCTCACCGCATTCGAGGCCTTCGCCTGATGCCGCGCCCCCGCCACCTCCCCGACCGCGCCCGTGTGGTCATCATCGGCGGGGGCGTCGGCGGCGCCGCGGTCGCCTACTACCTCGCGCAGCTCGGCGAGCGCGACGTGATCCTCGTCGACCGAAACGAGCTGACCAGCGGCTCGACCTTCCACTCGGCGGGACTTGTAGGGCAGCTGCGCGGGAGCGTCTCGCTGACGCGGATGATGATGGACTCGGTCGAGCTCTACCGCCGGCTCGACTGCGGCTGGGTGCAGTGCGGCGGGATCCGGCTGGCCTGCACCCCCGAGCGTGAGCAGGAGGTGATGCGCCAGGTCGCGTGGGCCAAGACGTTCGGTCTGCCGCTCGAGTTGCTCTCGCCCGAGCAGGCGCGCGAGCTGTTCCCGCTGATGGTCACCGACGGCGTGCGCTGCGCGTCCTACCTGCCGACCGACGGCTATCTCGACCCCTCGCAGTTGACCTACGCGCTCGTCGATGGGGCCCGCGCGGGCGGCTGCCAGGTGTTCACGCACACGCGCGTGACGGGCATCGACGTCGCCGGCGGTCGGGTGCGCGGCGTGAGCACCGAGTGGGGCGATGTCGAGGCCGAGATCGTCGTCAACGCGGGCGGGATGTTCGCGGCCGAGCTCGGCCGGATGGCTGGCGTCCGGGTACCGGTGGTTCCGTTTGCGCACGAGTACCTCGTGACCCAGCCGTTTCGCGAGCGCGCACCGGGCGAGCATCTGCCGACCCTCCGCGACCCGGACCTGCTCGTCTACTTCCGTGAGGAGGGCGCGGGGCTGGTAATGGGCGGCTACGAGCGCCACAGCGCACCGTGGTCGCTCGACGAGAACTTGCTCGATCGAATTGCCCCAGATTTCAACGGCCGCCTGCTGGAGGAGGACTGGCCGCGGTTCGAGGAGATCGCCCACAACTCCGCCCGCCGGATTCCGGAGATGGAGGACGTCAAGGTCACGCGGCTGATCAACGGGCCCGAGGCGTTCACGCCGGACAATGAGTTCTGCCTCGGGGAGACCGACGTCCGCGGGTTGTTCGTGGCGGCCGGGTTCTGTGCCCATGGCCTCGCCGGCGCGGGCGGGATGGGCAAGCTCGTGGCGGAATGGATCCTTGCCGGCGAGCCCGAGAGCGACGTGTGGGAGATGGACATCCGCCGGTTCGGCGCTCAGTACCGCTCGCCCAGCTACACGCTGAAGCGGGCCAGAGAGGTCTACGAGACCTACTACGACATCCGCTACCCGGGCCACGAGCGCGAGGCCGGCAGGCCGTTGCGGATCTCGAGCGCCTACGCGTGGCACCGCCACCACGACGCGGCGTTCGGCGAGAAGTCGGGCTGGGAGCGGGTCAACTGGTACGAGTCCAATGCGGCCGCCGGCGATCCCTCGCTCCGTCCGCGCGGGTGGGCGGGGATGCACTGGTCGCCGGCGATCGGCGCCGAGCACCGCGCCACCCGCGAGGCCGCCGGACTGTTCGACGAGTCGTCGTTCGCCAAGCTCGAGGTGTCCGGTCCGGGCGCCGCGGACCTGCTCGAGCGCCTGTGCGACAACCGCGTCGCGCGTGAGGTCGGCGCGATCACCTACACCCAGATGCTCAACCGCCGCGGCGGGATCGAATGCGACTTCACCGTCACCCGGGTGGGGGAGGAGCTGTTCCAGATCGTCACGGGCACGGCGTTCGGCAACCACGACGCCAGCTGGATCCGCCGCCACCTGCCCGAGGACGGCTCGGTCAGCCTGAGCGACGTGACCTCGCGCTGGGCGTGCTTCGCGCTGTGGGGCCCCAAGGCGGGCGAGATCCTGGCGCCACTGACGCCGGACCCGCTCGAGTTCCCGTACATGTCGATGCGCGAGCTCACCATCGGCGACGTGCCCGTGCGGGCGTTGCGAGTTACGTTCGTCGGGGAACTTGGATGGGAGATGTACTGCCCGGCCGAGTACGGGGCGGGACTATGGCGGCTGCTGTGGGAGGCCGGCGAGCCGTGCGGGATCCGGGCCGGCGGCTATCGAGCGATCGACTCGCTGCGGCTCGAGAAGGGCTACCGCGTATGGGCGGCTGACATCACGCCCGACGAGACCCCGTACGAGGGCGGGCTCGGGTTCTGCGTGCGCTCGGACAAGTCGTTCGTCGGCTCAGACGCGCTGGCGGGGGCCGAGCCGCGCCTGCGGTTGCGGTGCCTGGTGCTGGAGGACCCGCGCTCGGTCGTGCTCGGCAACGAGCCCGTCCGGATCGCTGACGAGGTGTGCGGCCGGGTCACCAGCGGCGGCTACGGCTACACGGTCGAGCGCTCGATCGCCTATGCCTACCTGCCGCCGTCCGTTGATGTGGGATCGGAGGTGGAGGTGGACATCTTCGGCCGGTGGGTGAGCGGCGAAGTCGCGCGCGAACCGCTGTTCGACCCGCGAGGCGAACGCGTGCGGGCACCGCTACGCTAGCGCGCCTCATGTCTGTCACCGTCGTTGGATCGATCGCGTTCGACGCCGTCCGGACGCCGTTCGGCAGCCGAGACCGCATGCTCGGCGGCTCGGCGGTCCATTTCGCCCTCGCCGCCGCGTTCTTCGACACCGTCCACGTGGTCGGCCCGGTCGGAGACGACTTCGGCGATGCCGAGTACGAGGTGCTCCGCGCCAGGGGCGTCGATACCGCCGACATCGAGCACGTTCCCGGCGGCCGCACCTTCTTCTGGCGCGGCGAGTACGGCTGGGACCTCAACACCCGGGAGACGATCGAGACCGAGCTCAACGTGTTCGCCCATTTCCAGCCCAAACTCTCGGAGGCCTCCCGCTGCGCCGACGTCCTGTTCCTGGGCAACATCCAACCTGACCTCCAGCGCGAGGTCCGCGCTCAGTGCACGCAGGCGCGGTTCGTGGCGCTCGACTCGATGAACCTGTGGATCGACATCGCCCGCGACTCGCTGATCGAGACGATCGGCGGCGTCGACTGCCTGCTGCTCAACGACGCCGAGCTGCGCCAGCTGACCCGCGAGCCGACGATCGTCCGCGCCGCCCGCCAGGTGCGCGAGTGGGGCCCCAGAGTGGTCGTGGCCAAGCAGGGCGAATACGGCGCCGCGGTCCTAACCGGGGAAGGCTTCTTCGGCCTTCCCGCCTTCCCCCTCGAGACGGTCGTTGACCCGACCGGCGCCGGCGACTGCTTCGCCGGCGGCTTCATGGGCTACATCGCCGCCCATCCCGACGGCGAGGTCGACGACGACATCCTCCGCCGCGCGATGGCGTACGGCACGGCGCTCGCCTCGTTCAACGTCGAGGAGTTCGGCGTCGAGCGGGTGGCGCGCCTGACCCCCGACGAAGTCGCCGATCGGGTGTCAGAACTCCAACGGATCACGAGCTTCATCGAGAAGCCGATCGCGCTGCGGGATTAGGCGGTGGCGCCCAGGCGCCGGCCCGTCTGTCCACCCCGCCACTGCCCCCGCCGCGGGCCGGCTGGCGCCGGCGACGTAAGCGCCCCCACCGCCCCGTGACATAAAGCGCCAATCAAGGTAGGATCGTTACTGCCGTGACGTGGGGATTTTTGTGGTTGATGCTGGCGTTGAAGATTCCGATTGCTGCCCTGATTTACATCGTGTGGTGGGCGGTCAAGCAGACGCCTGAGGAGTCGCCTTCGTCCGACGACGACGGCGGCATCAAGCGCTACCCGCTCCATCCGCGCCGGCCGTTCCCGCGCCATCCTCGCCGTGGCCCGCACGGCGACCGCGTCCCGCCGTCGCCGCCGCGGGTGCGGACGATCCGCGCCCAGGCGCGGACGCTGGATCACTGACCCGGCGCCGGCGGCTGGAGCGCGCCAACGCGAGATGCGCGGGCGCCGGCAGTGGCGCGGCGAACACCGGCTGGGAGGGGACGGGCTTGAGCGCGCCGGCGCGGGATGCGCGGGCGCCTGTGCGACGACGCCCGCCATGACGTTGGTCGAGAAACGCAAGCCATATTTGCGTTTCTCGACCAACGTCGCCTGTGGCCGGCGCGGGCGATCACGCATCCCCATCAAAAACCTGCACAGCACGCCAACTCCGTCGAAAAGCCCGAGCCGTGGCGCGCTGAGCATGCTCTGCATGCATGGTGCGCCAGGGCTCGACGCCGGCGGCGAGGTTGGCGTGCTGTGCAGCATTTGAGGGCGCCGCGATCCCGCGATCGGACCTGCCTCCCCCTTTCCCCAGCAAAGCACTCGCGCCACCGCCCCGCCACCGCCGCCCCGCCCCGCCACCGATCCGCCGCCACTGGCAGACTTGCGCCATGCCCGACGCCCCGGCTTCAGTTCTCTCCGACGGGACGATTCTCGAGTTGGTCGAAAAGGGCCGGATTAGGATCGATCCCTGGAATCCGGAGCTGGTGCAGCCCGCCAGCGTCGACCTCCGCCTCGGCGACTCGTTCCGGGTGTTCCACAACCACCGCGCCTCTGCGATCGACCTCCGCCGTCCGCCGGAGAACCTGACCGAGGAGGTCCGGGTCCCGGAAAACGACTCCTTCGTGATCCACCCCGGCGAGTTCTGCCTCGGCCGGACGCTCGAATGGGTCGAGCTGCCGGACGACGTAGTCGCGCGAATAGAGGGGAAATCGAGTTTGGGCCGCCTCGGCCTGATCGTCCACGCCACCGCCGGCTTCTGCGACCCGGGGTGGAAGGGCACTCTGACGCTCGAGCTGAACAACCTGACACGGGTGCCGATCAAGCTCTATCCGGGGCTGCTGATCGCGCAGCTGTCGTTCATGTCGCTCGACCGGCCGGCGCTGCGGCCGTACGGGAGCCCGGAGCTCGGAAGCCACTACCAGGGGCAGCGGGCAGCCACCGAATCGCGCTACGAGGGGGCGCGCGGTAGCGCGGCGGATTCGCAGAAGATTGGATAGGCTCGCGCCGAGATGGTCGCCCTCCTCTTAGCCGCGAGCGAGCCCTCCAAGGTTCCGTGGTACATCGCCGGGGGGGTCCTGGCGCTGTGGGCGGTGATCCTCGCCTGGATCGGTCTCCACCACCCCGAGTTTCCGAACGACGTCCGCGGCCAGCGCGTCGTGATGGGCATCAGCTTCGTGCTGGTGGTGTTCGCGATCGGGGCGGCGATCGCGACGGGCTAGGCGCCGGCGCCGCAGCCGCCCGCAGTCACGCCCCGCTTACTCGCCCACACTTCGCGGGTACTAGAGTGATCTGGTGGTCGCTCCGCTCGGCCCCGTGCCGGAGAGACCACCCCGGCAACCGCGCGATAGGAGTGCGATGACCACCGAAACTCAGGAGAAGGATGGCGCCGGCGTAGCCACTGGTAAGGAGACGCTGACCATCATCGACAACCGGACCGGCAAGGAGTACGAGGTCCCGATCGAGGATGAGACGATACGCGCCACCGATCTGCACCAGATCAAGGTCAACGCCGACGACTTCGGCCTGCTCACCTACGACCCGGCGTATATGGCGACCGCGTCCTGTCGCTCCTCGATCACCTATATCGACGGCGACAAGGGGATCCTCGAATACCGCGGCTACCCGATCGAGCAGCTCGCCGAGAAGTCCTCGTTCCTCGAGGTCGCCTATCTACTGATCCACGGCGATCTGCCGACCCAGCGGCAGCTCGACGACTGGACCCACGAGATCACGATCCACACGTTCGTGCACGAGAACGTCAAGGAGTTCATGCAGGGCTTCCGCTACGACGCGCACCCGATGGGGATGCTGCTGGCTTCGGTCGGTGCGCTCTCGACCTTCTATCCCGAGGCTGCGGCGATCAAGGACCATGAGGTGCGCTACCTCCAGGTCATCCGGCTGCTGGCGAAGATGCCGACGCTGGCGGCGTTCTCCTACCGCCACAACCGCGGGATGCCGTACGTGTATCCGGACAACGACCTGTCCTATCCCGGCAATTTTCTCTCGATGATCTACAAGATCGCCGAGCTCAAGTACGAGCCGGACCCGCGCCTTGAGCGGGCGCTCGACGTGCTCTTCATCCTTCACGCCGACCATGAGCAGAACGCGTCCACCAGCGCCGTGCGCAGTGTCGGCTCGACCCAGGTTGACCCCTACTCGGCCGTGGCTGCGGGCGTTGCGGCGCTCTACGGGCCGCTGCACGGCGGCGCGAACGAGGCGGTGCTGCGGATGCTGCGCCGAATCGAGACGACCGACAACATCCCGGACTTCATCAAGGGCGTCAAGAGCGGCAACGAGCGGCTGATGGGCTTCGGCCACCGGGTCTACAAGAACTTCGACCCGCGCGCCAAGATCATCAAGAAGGCCACCGAAGACGTGTTCGAGGTGACGGGCAAGAACCCGCTGCTCGACATCGCCACCGAGCTCGAGAAGATCGCGCTCGAAGACGACTACTTCATCTCGCGCAAGCTCTATCCGAACGTCGACTTCTACTCCGGATTGATCTACGAGGCGCTCGGCATGCCGGTCGAGATGTTCCCGGTGCTGTTCGCGATCGGGCGGACCAGCGGCTGGATCGCGCAGTGGCTCGAGATGATCGACGACAAGGAGCAGAAGATCGCCCGGCCGCGTCAGATCTACACGGGCAAGCACGACCTGGACTACGTGCCCATCTCCGAGCGCCAGTGACGGTGGGCTAGCTCGCTCGTATCTATCCCGTATGGGACGAACGGACTCTCCGGGCAGGCGCATCGCTCGATTGTCGGTTCGGGTCGGCTTGGTCGCCGGGCTCGCGCTTGCGCTCACGCTAGGGGCGCTCGCCGGTAGCCGGCCGACCGTCGTGCTGCAGACGGCGCTGGCGACCGGGCGTTGCCGCGTCCCGCGGCTCAAGGGCCTTGCGGTTCAGAAGGCTCGCGCCAGGGCTGCCAAGGCCGGCTGTCGCCTTCGGATGCGCGGCGCGCCCGTGAAACAGCCGTTGATCCAGACCGTCGCCAGACAGCGCCCACGGGCCGGGCGGAGGGCCAAGACCGTCACCATTTGGGTCAATCCGCCGTGCTTCAGAACCGGCCTGTCCGGGCCGCCCGGGGGCGAGCCGCTGGTCAAGCCGGGGCCGACCGAGCTCGTCAGTGGACTGTTCCTCGAGGGCGGCCCGCTCGTGCCGTTCTCATCGCCGCACTGCGCGTTCGCGCCCGAGCCGTCATGGGCGGGCACGATCGAGGTCAGCGATCACGCGAGCGGCGCGCAGATCGCGAGAGAGACCGTCGCTCAGGGCCAGCTCGCCACCTTTGATCTGGCCCCCGGGACATACGACATCAACGGGACGTTCGCTCAGGCGCACTCCGACGATCAGCCGATCCACGCACTGACTCAGATGGTCACCGTCTCCGCCGGCAAGACAGTCCGCCAGGACATCACAGCTGACGTCCCGTGATCCGCGGCGCTCGGCCGGCGTGAGTACGCCGGCGACCCTCCGGGACGGGCTCGTCCGTGAGTTGCGCTCAAGAGGGGTGATCCGCACGGACGCCGTCGCGGCTGCATTCGCCGCGGTCCCGCGGGAGCATTTCATCCCCGAGGTTGTCGCCGAGCAGGGGCTCGAGGCCGCCTACCAGGATCGCGCGTTCCCGACCAAGCACGACCGGCGGGGAATGCCGGTCAGCTCCTCGTCGCAGCCGGCGATGATGGCCGAGATGCTCGAGCTACTGGAGCTGGCTCCGGGCCAGCGGGTGCTGGAGGTCGGCGCCGGGACCGGCTACAACGCCGCCGTCGTCTCGCAGATCGTCGGCCCGAAGGGACGCGTGACGACGATCGACATCGACCCGGAGATTGCCCAGCGTGCGAAGGCGGCGCTGCGCAAGAACGGCTCGCGAGCCGACGTCTGGCACGGCGACGGGCGCGCCGGCTTCGCCCAGGGCCAGCCTTATGACCGGATCATCGTCACCGCGAGCGCCGAGGTGGTCCAGCCCGCGTGGCTCGAACAGCTCGAGGAGGGCGGCCGGATCATCGTGCCGCTGCGGCTCGACCCTGACGCCGATTCGATTCAACTGATTCCGGTGTTCGAGCGCCGGGGGCGAGAGTTGCGCTCGTTGGAGCTGACCTCCGGCGGATTCATGCCGCTCCACGGCGGCGACGGCGGCTGGTCCGCACACCAGGCGAGCCTCAACGCCGGACGTCATCAGCCGGGCCGGCATTCCGCGTTCGCATCGATCAGCGGCGCGCCGGTCGGCCGCCTGTCCGACGCCGCGGCACAGCGCGTGCTGGCCGCGATGCTCGCGGCGCCGTCCGCCAGCAGGCAGGGTTGGAGCCCCGTTAGCCGCGGTCACACGCCACTGATCGTGACCTATCTGCTGATCACGATCCCGTTCGCACGACGAGTCTGGGTTCGCCACGGCAAGTGGCACGGCATCGGGATCGTCGACCTCGGAGGCGGCGGTCTGGCCGTGGTCTCGATCCCCAGCGTGTGGGACACGAATCCCGATCCAGCCGCCACGCGGGCGCGGTGGCGGTTGGAGAGTTACGGCGAGTCCGACAAACCCAGGGCCGAGCTGGAGGAGCTGCTCGCCCGCTGGCGAGCGCTCGACCGGCACAGACCCCACGGGCCTGAGATCACCGCTCGTCTGACCGGGGAGGCGGTACGCCTGCGCCTGCGGTGGCGCCCTGTCCCTGGTTGACGCGAACGTCGGCCACGAGCCGCTCCACCTCGGCGGGAGTCCGCAGGCGAACCACCCGCGAAGCCCGCAATCCCTCGGGCCATTCGCGCCGCCGGCGAAAGTGGGATCGAAACGCCCAGACGAACAGCGAGTCGCGGGCGAAGACCAACGACGTGAGCGATTCCTTGTTGTCGTTCCACAGCCGCTCGTGGCCCCGATAGTGTCGCCAGCTGCGGCGGACCAGGCGCGGGAACCACACGCGGATCGGCAGGTCGAGCCACACGACCGTGTCGGCCGAGCGCGGGACGAGGTCGCCGATCTTGTGCTGGTAGGTGCCGTCGATCACCCAGCCATCCGAGGCGAGGATCGGTCCAAGTTGCGCGCGCAGGACGTCGTCCGGCGTCTCGGCCCAGGCGGGGCCGTGGACGAGCGCATCGAGTTCGACGAATTGCACGCCGAGCGCGTCCGCCAGCTGTCGGCCGAGCGTCGTCTTGCCGTTCCCACTGGCGCTCGCGACCACCGCTACTCGGCGCATCACGCCACGTATCGCATCTTGGGCCAGCGGGCGCGCCATCCCTTCTGCTGGACCCCGCGCTCGTAGAAGCTCGCCGGCACTCGGGTCGGGTTGCGGCGGCAAACGCAGTCGAACAGGTCGCGCAGTCCGTGGGGAGCGACAACGAGCATGTTGTCATCGGCCAGCAACCTCACGGCGACGCAACTCGCCGTCTCAGGGAAGGTCGCCACCGCCTCGGCGCTGGAGTGAAACAGGGCCACCTCGACGCCGAACCGGTCCGGGTACCAGAGGTGTACGGCTGCTTGGTTGCGAGCCTCCCAGGGAAGGTCGGGGGAGCGCTCCAGCAGCTCGCGCTCGATCGCCCGCTCGCGCGCTTCGCTCACATCGGCCGGATCGAAGAACGCCAGGTCGATGTCGCGTGGGACCGCGGTAGGCGCCCGATCGTGCACCCAGTCCCAGACCGTGTCCCGGATCGCCCCGGCGCCGATCAGCCAGTCGGGTGGGCCAATCTCCCGGGCGGCGCGCAGGGCGCTCATCAGGTGGGGGGTCTCGCGAACGATCGCGCACAGGCGGCATCGACTAGAACTCACGCAGTGGACGATGACTGATCCGTTCCTGCTCGTGCAGCTCAGCGATCCGCACATCGGCGCCGCCTGGGTTGCCGGCGATCCGCTGGCCGGTCTGGCGGCGGCGGTCGAGGCGGTGCGCACGATCAGGCCGAATCCCGACGCGATCCTGATCTCCGGCGATCTCGCGGACAGCGCCGCCGACACGGAGTACGAGGCGATCCGGAAACTCCTCGCGCCGCTCGGCGTCCCGGTGTTCGTACTCGCCGGCAACCACGACGACCGAGCGGCGCTTCGCCGCCAGTTCGAGCTTTCGGGCGCCGGCGACGAGCCGATTCACTACGCCGCGGACCTGGGGCCGATGCGGCTGCTCGTGCTCGACAGCAAGGCGCCGGGCAGCGCCGGCGGCCAGCTGGGCTCCGAGCAGCTCGACTGGCTCGACGCCGAGCTGAGGGCGCAGCCGGACGCGCCGACGGTGATCGCGCTGCATCATCCACCGTTCGAGACGGGTCTGCCGGCACTCGACGTGATCGGGCTGTCTTCGGTTGGCACGGCTGCCTTCACCCTCGTGGTGAGCGGCCACCGCAATGTCGAGCGAATCGTGGCCGGCCACGTGCATAGACCGATCGTCAGCCAGGTCGGGGGCATTCCGGCGCTCACGGCGCCGAGCACCTGCGCTCAGGCGCTGCTCGACTTCTCGACCCAGGAGCTCGTGATGAGCCGTCAGCCGGTCGGATTTGCCGTCCATGTGCTGGTCGACGGGGAGCTGGTGTCGCACTTCCACGCGCTGGAGGTCAAGGGTTGACGCGATCCCAGGTGACCGCCTGGCTTAAAAGCTACGGGCGCGCCTGGCGCGCGAGCGGTACAGCCGGCCTCGCCGAGCTGTTCACCGAGAACGCCACCTACCAGCTCTCGCCCTACGACGAGCCGATCGCCGGCCTGGCCGCGATCGCGGCGATGTGGGAGGCGCGAGCGCACCGGCCCCGACGAGCGATTCACGATGAGCTCCGAGATCGTCGCGCTCGACACCAACGTCGCCGTCGTCCGCATCGAGGTGCACTACGACGGACCCCCGCCGCGGCAGTACCGCGACCTGTGGGTGATCAGATTCGATGAAACGGGTCGGTGCGAGGCGTTCGAGGAGTGGCCGTTCTGGCCCGAGCGACCGCGAGTTGCGGCGGGCTAGCGTGGGATGTCGCCCGGATCCGGCGTTGCCGCTGATCCAGCGCACTGCTCGGTCCGCCCGCCCAGCAGATCGAGCGTCTCCGCCACGAGCGGCCCGCCGACCAGCCGCCCGCGACGACGATCGCGTCGGTGCGATCTCGATCGACCTCGGCCAGCACCGCCCGCAGGGCCGGCAGGTTTCCGTGGACGTCGGCGAGTACGGCGATCCGCGCTCGCCCACCCGCTCCTTACGCCGAGCCGAACACGCGCTCCAGAAGCGCGGTGTCCCCGGCCGACTGAAACCTGATCAGCTTGCCGTCGCGGTAAGTCAGCACATCCGCCTGGTCGGCGTGCTCACCGGCGAGAGTGGTCTGGGTCAGGACCACGACCCGGTCCTCGTCCGACAACCAGAACTGCGGCGCGGTCGTGAACTCCTTCTCCGCAAGCTTGGCCCACAGCGCACCCACGTCCTGCTTGCTTCGCAGAGTGCCGCTGATCGCGCTGTTGCCGGGCGTGATCCAGACGACGTCGTCGGCCATGTTCTGCATCGCACCCTCGACGTCGCCCGCGGAAAACGCCGCGTAGGCCCGCTTTGCGATCTCTAGGTTCTGCTCTCCTGCCATCGGCTTCCACCTTGTCGCTTGAACTCGACCACCCTACACCGCCGAGCGCCGACGGGGTGGCTCGTTCAGTCGATCAACAGCCGCTCGTCGCCGAGCACGACGAGATCCCCCGGCCGCACCGTGCAGCGTCCTACGCGCACGCCGTTGACCGTCGTCCCGTTCGTCGACTCGAGATCCTGCAGAACCCAGTTCCCGTCGCGGAAGCGGAGCTGGGCGTGGCGGCGCGAGACCCGGAGGCTGCCCAGCACCACGTCGCATTCCTGGTGGCGGCCGACCAACAATTCGCTCTGCCCGCCGGTCCAGTCGAGCGCGAGCAACACGGGCTGCTCCCCGGACTGGGCCGAGAGCGGGTATGTCACCGTGCGGACCGCGGACCGTGCCGCGGCGGCAAGCCTCGTGCGCCAGCCGGCGGCGGAGCTGCGCGGGTGGATATCGCCGATCAGCCGGAACGGATCGATCACCCTCGCGCCCAGCAGTTGATCCAGCCGGTGGTGAAGGGTGTCCTCGCTCAGCAGCCCGTCGCCATAGGCCGCATTGAGCGTATGAGCGATGTGCCGTCGTGACGTGCCGGGTCGGATCACGACACTAGTGTCCCGCGAACCAAATCGCCTGTCCAGGCGGGGCCAGGCGTGGGCCGGGCCGGGCTCGTGCGGTTGGCATCCACGACCGTGGGTACCACAGCACCATGAGTCAGCCCCCAGAGGAATCGACCCGTCCCGCCGACCCGACTCCAAACACTCCCGCCGATCCGACTCCAAACACCCGCGCCGATCCGACTCTCAAGGCTCCCGCCACTCCGACTCCGCCGAAGCTGCCTGAGGTCGAGACCCTCGCCCCCGAGGACGTGCTCGCGGACGTACCCTCGAAGGAAGAGGTCATCGAGGACGCCGAGTCGGCCGACGAGATCCTCGCCCACGAGCCCAGCGTCGACGAGCTCCTGGGTCGCGACCGCTAAGCGCGCCGGCGCAGCTGGCCCAGGTTGCCCGCGAGCCCCACCGGGAGCTATATCCTGGCGGCGTGGACATCGGAGACCACGTCAGCTACGAGGTGCTCGCGCCGGGAACGCCGGTGTTCAGCTCCGATGGCGAGCAGGTCGGAACCGTCGCCCACGTGCTGGCGGCCGAGCACGAGGACCTGTTCGAGGGGATCGTCGTCGCGGAGCACCACGGGAGCGGCGGGCACCGATACGCCGACGAGGAAGTCATCGACGAGATCCACGAGCGGGGCGTGCTGTTGAAGATCGACCGGGCCGCAGCGGAGCAGCTCCCGATGCCGACGGCGAATCCGGCGGTCATGTACGACGACCCGACGGACTCGGGTGGAGCGTTCCACGGCAAGCTCAGACGCGCCTGGGACATGATCTCGGGCAACTATTGACGACGTCGGGCCGGTGCGGGTCCACTTCATGGGGCGTTTCTCCGATCTTTGGGCGGTCGACCGAGCTCGATTAGAGTGCGGGTGTGCCCCGCCGCCGAGTGGTGATCGATCACGTCACGATCGGCGTCAGCGATCTGGATCGCAGCCGCGAGTTCTATATGCGCGCGCTGCTGCCGCTCGGGTTCACAGAGATCCGGAGGCTGCCCGAGCTCGACGAGGTCGAGTTCGGGCTCGAGGAAGCCGACGACTTCGCGATCTCGGCTCGGTACGGAACGAGCTCGCCGGTGCACGTGGCGTTCGCCGCCGATCGCCGCGAGCAGGTAGATGCCTTCTACGCCGCGGCTCTGGCCGCCGGGGGTAGAGACCACGGAGCGCCTGGGCTGCGGCCCGAATACTCCCCCGAGTACTACGGGGCGTTCGTCCTTGATCCAGACGGGCACAACATAGAAGCCGTTCATCACGGCAGCTCCTAATACCTACACAAACGCGTTGGACACTATGTCGCCTTCGGCGCGCCAGGCTCGGGGAACGCACCCGTACCGTCGATAGCCGGACCAGCATCGAACGGGTGTCGAGGCAGGGGCCGGGGGTCTTTGGGCCAGCCGTCGAGACACCTCGATCAATCCAGGGAGCTGTGTAAGAATGGGAGAGCGTCGAGTGAACGCCGACGTACGGATTACCGAGGCGGGCACTTTTCAGCAGGCGGTGCAAGCGCGCCGCGCCGGTACTTGGGGGGCCTTACCCCGGAGGGGCGCAGAGGCGGGCGGGCCGATCAGCATCGCTACCAAAACCGCTGCAAAGCTAACTATTCGGTACCCACGACCCTTACGCGACTCTTCAAACCAGCCGCAATTCTTCGACAAGTGACACTTACGCCGGTCTTAGAAGAGCACGGGCCCGGTGCGCCCGACCTAGCCGCCGGCGAGGCGCCGCGCAGCCATTGGCTGCTGCCGGCTCGCCTGCTCAGGGATCCCAAGCTGTGGGCCAGGGTGCGCCAGGCGATCGATCTCCTCGCCATCGCGGTCGGCGTCGTGCTGGCAGTGGTGGCCGGCCCGGCCGCCCAGTTCCCCGATCTTCTCGCGGCGGCCGCGTTCGCGGTCACGACCCCGATCCTCATGTATTCGCGACGGAGCTTCCGCAAACAGCTCGGCGTCGGGATCCTCGACTCGTGCGCCCGCGCGGTCGCGTCCTGCGCCATCGGCGCGATGGTCGCGATTGCCGTGGGCGCGGTCGTGGGCTCGGCCAGCCCTGACCTGATCGGCCTGCGGTTGTGGCTCATCGCCGCAGCGATCCTGTGCGGCGCCCGAACCGTCCTGGGAGCAGCGGAGAACCAGGCGCGGGCACGCGGCCTGCTGATGACGCCGACACTCGTCGTCGGAGCCGGCGCCGTCGGCGGATGGGTTGTCCGCCGCCTCGAGCAGCAGCCGTCGCTCGGCCTGAACCCGATCGGGTTCCTCGACATCGATCCAGACGCGGCATCGGTCGACCCGAATGTCGACCTGCCGATCCTCGGAACTCCTGACGAGGCGGTCACCATCGCGCGGATGACGGGCGCCCGCCAGCTCGTGTTCGCGTTCTCGTGGGAGCGTGACCACCAGCTCGCCGGCATCGTGAGGCGATGCCAGGCCGCCGGCCTGGATGTGGCGATCGTTCCCCGGCTCTACGAGGCGATCAACGAGCGGGCATCGCTCGACCACGTCGGAGGCCTGCCGCTGATGAGCTTCCGGGCGCTCAACTCGCAGGGCTGGCGGTTCATCGTCAAGTACGCGCTGGACCGCATCTGCGCGTTCATTGCGCTGGTCGCGCTCGCGCCGCTGATGCTGGCGATCGCGATCGCCGTCAAGCTCAGCTCGCCCGGTCCCGTGATCTACCGCCAGCGACGCATCGGACGTGGCGGCCGTGAATTCGATCTCCTCAAGTTCCGCTCGATGAGGACGCGCAGCCGTCGCGCCGCGTTCCGCCCGCCGGCCGGATCCGCGCCCGGCGGCATCGAAGGGACCGATCGGCGCACCCAGGTGGGGCGGTGGCTGCGCAACACCTCTCTCGATGAGCTTCCGCAGCTGTTCAACGTGCTGCGGGGGGAGATGAGCGCGATCGGCCCGCGGCCGGAGCGGCCGGAGTTCGCCGCCAGGTTCGTGGCCGAGGTTCCCGGATACGACGAGCGCCACCGCGTCAAGCCCGGCATCACCGGCTGGGCGCAGGTGAACGGTCTCCGTGGGCAGACCTCGATCGCCGACCGGGTCGAATGGGACAACCACTACATCGAGAACTGGTCGATCTTGCTCGAGCTCCGCACGCTGGCGTTGACGGTGGCGGCCGTGATGATGTTCCGCGAGGAGCGGCACGCGGCGTCCGGCGCCGACGGCGATGAGTCCGTCCCGTCGGATACGCCGCCCACCCTGACGCCCGTTCCGCCACCCACGCTGCACCCGATCACGACGCCCGAGCGCGGTCCGGCACCGAGGTCCCAACCGGTCCTGAGCCCGGATGTCCAGCCCGCCACGGCGTCAGCGCTTCACCCGGTCACCTCCTCGGACGCTCGGGCCACGATGCATGAATCCGAGCCCGCCACATCGCCGGTCCTCAAGCTGGTCGAGACCGCGGTCCCGGAGACCGCCGAGACGCACTGGTTCTGCGGGTACTGCGGGACAGCGGCGCCGGGGTCGATGCCGCCGCCGATCTCGCGCGTGTGCGAGCACTGTGCGGCCGGCCTGCTGCTGGAGGCTCCAGCGGCTGTCGCGCCCGACTGCAACGACCCGTTCCTGGTTGTCGATGCCCGGCTCACGATCCAGGCCGTTTCCCGACGCGCTGAGCAGATCTTCGACGTGGTCGAGGCCGACGTCACGGACCACCCGATCACCGAGCTGCTGACCGACGCGGACGTCGAGGTCGACGACTCCCAGAGCTTCGCCACCGCCCTTCTGAGCGCGGCGCTCGAAGAGCAGGGACATCGCTCCACGTTCGTCCGCCCGCGCGGCGCCTACGGCATCAGAATCCGCGCGCGTATCAGCCATTGCGGGCCGCCGCGGGCCGCGCTGATCGTCCTCGAGACCCCCGGCCCGGACTCCGGGCCGCGGCTGCAACTGGTGCAGGCCGAACAGCCGCGCGCACGGCAGGTCAGCGCGTAGACCGGGGCCGGCCTGCGGCGGCTGGCCGTCGGGCGCTTGACAGCTTCGGCAAGGTGGAGGCAGTAGGCAGGCGGAGCGCCCGCGCGCCTGCCCGAAGCTGCAAAGGAGAGTTGATGGCCACCTGCACCCACCTGGACCAGATCAAGGTCGACCGGCCCGACCAGGTCGACGGCTGCGAGGACTGCCTGAAGATCGGAGGCACCTGGGTTCACCTGCGCGTCTGCCGTACCTGCGGCCACGTCGGCTGCTGCGACTCGTCGCCGAACCGTCACGCCAGCCAGCACGTCCGCGCGAGCGATCACCCGATTGTCACCTCGCTCGAGCCCGACGAGTTCTGGTCCTACTGCTACGTCGACAACGTCGCGTTCATCCTCAAGGACTCGGCATGAGCGAACCTCTGGGTCTGGGCATGGACGAGCCCCTCGACCGCTATGGGGCGTTTCCGCGACTGAACGACGCCCAGCGGGTGCGGCTGCGCGCAGTCGGCGAGGTGCGCTCGGTCAGCCCCGGGGAAGTGCTGTTCCGGGAGGGAGACTCGGACTACCCTTTCTTTGTCGTCGAGTCCGGCGCCGTCGCGATCGTCCAGGGATACGAGCGCGAGAACCGCGTCGTTGCCATCCACGGGCCGCACCGCTTTCTCGGCGAGCTGAACTTGCTCACGGGCTCGCCCGCCTATCTGGCCGCGGTCGTGCGGGACGCCGGCGACGTGATCGAGGTGCCCGCCTCCCATCTGCGCAAGCTGGTCTCGGAGGACGAGGAGCTCAGCAATCTGATCCTCCGCGCCTACCTGGCACGCCGGACGATCCTGATCGACCTCGGGGCCGGCGTACAGCTCGTCGGCTCGCGCTACTCGTCGGACACCCGTCGCCTGCGCGAGTTCCTGGCCCGCAATCGGATCCCGTACCAGTGGATGGATCTCGACGAGGACGAGGAGGCGGACAAGCTCCTGCGAGCGCTCGGAGTCAAGCCGTCGGAGACCCCGGTCGTGATCAGCGGCCGCGATGTTCTCCGCAACCCGTCGAACGCCCGGTTGGGGCAGATGCTCGGCCTGGGCTCGCGCGGGGCGCCGCCGCCGATGTGCGACCTGGTGATCGTCGGCGGAGGTCCCGCGGGGCTTGCGGCCGCCCTGTACGGCGCCTCCGAGGGCCTCGACACGCAGGCGATCGACGCGATCGCGTTCGGCGGACAGGCGAGCACGTCGGCTCGGATCGAGAACTACCTGGGCTTCCCAACCGGGATCTCCGGCAGCGAGCTGGCCGAGCGCGCCGAGCTCCAGGCCCGGAGGCTGGGTGCCCGTCTGGTCGTCCCCGCGCCTGCGGTGAGGCTGGAGCAGGGCGACGGCCATTTCACCATAGAGCTGGCGGACGGATCGGTCGTCAACGGCCGGACGGTGATCGTCGCCACCGGCGCGCAGTACCGCAAGCTCGCGCTGCCCGGCCTCGAACGTTACGAGGGTCTCGGCGTCTACTACGCGGCGACCCAGGCCGAGGCACAGCTCTGCTTCGGCGATCCCGTGCTGATCGTCGGCGGCGGGAACTCCGCCGGCCAGGCCGCGATGTTCATGTCGAGGGGGGCCGCCAGCTGCCGCCTGATGATCCGCGGCGGCGATCTCGGTAAGTCGATGTCGCGCTACCTGGTCGACGAACTGGAGCGCCGCGAGCAGGTCGAGCTGCTGACCCACAGCGAGGTGGTCGAGCTCAAGGGCGACGATGGGCTCGAGGCGGTCGTCGTGTCCGACAACCTGACCGGCGAGCGGCGAGAGCTGGAGGCGAAAGCGCTGTTCGTGTTCATCGGCGCCGAGCCCCACACCGACTGGCTCACGGGCCACGTGGCCATGGACGAGCACTGCTTCGTGCTGACCGGCCGCGGCCTCGAGGACGAGCAGCTCGCCGCATACGGAAACGAGCGGCCGTTCTTCCTGGAGACGAGCCAGCCGGGGATCTTCGCCGTCGGCGACGTCCACTCGGGATCGGTCAAGCGGGTCGCGTCGGCCGTCGGCGAGGGCTCGATGGCCGTCCGCCTTGTCCATCAGCGCCTCGCGACCGGCTGAGCCGCCGCGGCGGCGATCAGCGCCGAGTCGACTCGGCGAGCGACCGTCGGGCGGGGTGGTGCTCGACGGGCTGGCTCTCCATCGCCGGCCGCTCGGCCGCCGGATGGCTTTCGAACCAGCGCGCGTAGCGGTCGGCCAGCGGCGCCGCCGAGACGCCGTGCAGGAGCACAGAGAGAGCAACGGTGAAGTACGTGACGACCTCAATCGTCTGGGCCTGCGGGAGGTGCGATTCCTGGACCACGATCAGCGCGAACACGATCGACGCCAGCCCGCGGGGCCCGAACCAGCCAAGGAACGCCACTGTCTGCCTGCGCGCGTGCGTCCCCAGCATGGCGAGCGCCACCGGCAGCATCCGGACGAGCGTCAGGCTGAGCACGCCGTACAACACGATGCGCCAGGTCAGATGGCCGAGCGCGGGCCCAAGCAGCACGGCGCCGAAGACCACGAACGTGACGCCGCTGAGCAGCTCGCCGAGCTCGTCGATGACGGTCGTTATCTCGGTCGGATCACGTCGAACCAGCCGGCCGAAGATCGTTCCGGCGAGGAACGCCGCGATGAAGCCAGAGCCGCCGAGGGCGGCGGCGGAGGCGTACGCGAGGGTCGCTCCGGCTATCGGGATCACCTGCAGCCACGATCCCGCGATCAGGTTCCGGCGACCGGCGAGCACGACGACCGCCACGGTGAGCGCTCCAGCGCCCACGCCACCGACGATCCCATAGCCGATCTGCTCGAGCACGATCGTCACGGCGTGGTGGGAGCTGGCGACGTGCGAGTCGACGTCGGCGGTTGCCAGCACGATGTAGAGCAAGGGGACACAGATCCCGTCATTGAGGCCGCTCTCGACGTTGAGGCCCTGACGGATCCGTGACGGCAGGCGAGGTTCGGTGACGACGGCCTGGCCCAGCGCCGCGTCAGTCGGCGCGAGCAACACGCCGAGGACGAGCACCTCGCCGAGTGTCATGTTGTCGAACATGGCGGCCGCGAGCGCCCCGAGAACGATCGTCAGCGGGAGACCCACGGCGAGCAGCCGCAGCGGAACGCCCGCCTGGCGGCGCAGCACGCCCAGGTTGATCCGCGAGGCATCGGAGAACAGGACGAGGGCGAGCGTCGCTTCCGCCAGCGTGCGCACCGCCTCCCCGTTGGTGGACGGCTCGACCTCCCCGAGGACCTTCGGCCCGAGCACCAGGCCGATCGCCACGAACGCCATCGCCGGCGTGGCCATCGTCCCCGAAAGCCGGCCCGAGACCGCGGCGACCGCAAGCACGGCAAGCGCGATGAGGACCAGTGCCCACTCCACACACCAACCCTATGTGCTGAATGGGGTTGGGGTCAGCTGGCAGAGGCCACCGCGGGATCGCCCTGACGCGCCGCCGCGACGTGGCTGCGGCTGTCGCGCGAGGAGATCAACACGGCGGCAAGGATCGCGCCGAGGATCGCGAAGCCTGCGCCGAACAGGAAGGCCCGGTCGTAGCCCTTGGTCAACGCCACCGACGCCGAGTGCACGCCCACATGGAACAGGCTCTGCGTCCGGCTGTTGGCGACGGTCGCGAGGATCGCGAGACCGAGCGCGCCGCCGACCTGTTGAGAGGTGTTGATCAGCCCCGAGGCGAGACCCGCCTCGTGCGGTTTGGTTCCGGCGACCGCGGCGATCGTCACGGGCACGAACGAGAACCCGAGACCGACGGCGGCGAGAATCGACGGCCCGAGGACGTCCGACCAGTACGACCCGCCGGTTCCCGGGACCTGGGAGAACCACGTGAGTGCGCCCGCGATCAGCAGCAGTCCGGCGATCAGCGGCGGCTTGAACCCGAAGCGGGTGACGAGCTGCGAGGCCGCGCCGGCGGCCAAAATGATCCCGACGGCCAGCGGCAGGTACGAGATCCCGGTCTTGATCGGCGAGAAGTGCAGCACGTCCTGCAGGTACAGCGAGATGAAGAAGAACATGGAGAACAGCGACATGCCGATCAGCAGGCCGACGATGTTCGCTCCTCGCAGCGTGCGCAGCCGGAAGATCGAGAACGGCATCAGCGGATCACGCGTGCGGAGCTCGATCAGGACGAAGGCGATCAGCAGCCCGGCCGCGCCGGCGAGGCGTAGGATCGTCGCCGTCGATCCCCAGCCGGAGTTGACGGCGTCGACCACCGCGTAGACGAGTAGCGACAGACCGGCCGTGACGGTCGCGGCGCCGGGCAGGTCGAACGTCTTGGCGCCGTCCTCGGCGCGGCTCTCGGCGAGGAAGCGCGGGGCCAGCACGGCTGCCGTGATTCCGATCGGCACGTTCACGAACAGCACCCAGCGCCAGCTGAGCCAGCTGGTCAGGATCCCGCCGAGGAGCACGCCCGCAGCGCCTCCGGCGCCGGCGACGGCGCCCCAGATCCCGAGCGCCCGGTTCCGTTCAGGCCCTTCGGCAAAGGTCGTGGTGATGATCGACAGCGCGGCGGGGGAGACGATCGCGGCGCCGAGGCCCTGCACGGCCCGGGCGGTGATCAGCCACGGCTCGGATTGCGCGATCCCGCCCGCGAACGACGCGAGCGAGAACAGCACCAGGCCGCCCATGAACATGCGCCGGCGTCCGAGCAGGTCGGCAAGCCGGCCGCCGAGCAATAGGAACCCGCCGAACGTGAGCGTGTACGCGTTCACGACCCACGAGAGGTCATCGCGGGAGAAGTGCAGATGGACGCCGATCGACGGGAGCGCCACGTTCACGATCGCCGCATCGATTACGATCACGAACTGCGTCATCGCCAGCAAGATCAGCGCCAGGTTCTTGGCGCGAGGGGTGTCGAGCCTCGGTTCGGCTATCTGGCTAAGTGAAGTCATTTGGAAGCTGACCTCCGGTTCCGGTTGCTATTCCGACTATAGTGAACTACGATTCCGCTTGTCAATAAGGCGGGTCAAATAGAAGACACATTGGAGAGAGAAGTTGTGACGGCTTCGCCAATAGAGACACCGACGCCGGCGGAACCTGAGCGCCAGCAGCGGGCCGACGCCCGCCGCAACCGCGAGCGCATCCTCGAGAGCGCTCGTCAAGCGTTCGCGGAGTGCGGGGCGGAGGCGCAGATGGACGACGTCGCGCGTCGGGCGGGGGTCGGGGTCGGGACCGTCTACCGCCACTTCCCGACGAAAGAGACGCTGGTGGCCGAGATCGTGCGCCAGAAGTTCAGGATCATGGGTGAAAACGCGCGCGCGGCCCTCGAACACGAAGGTGAGCCGTTCGCGGTGTTCGCGGACCTGCTGCGCACCAATGCGGAGTTCTGCGCACGCGACGCCGGGGTCCAGGAGGCGCTGGCAGGCTTCGGCGAGTCCGTCTGGGTCTACGCCCAGGAGGAACTCCAGCAGCTCTATATCCCCACGGCGGAGCTGATCGACAGGGCGCAACGCGCCGGAACGATGCGCCCCGATCTCACCGTCGACGACATCCCGATGCTGATGTGCGGCGTGTCGGCCACGATGCCCCACACGGGTGCCGGCTTTGACTGGCACCGGCACCTGGAGTTCGTGATCGACGCGCTACGCGTTCAGCGTGCTGACTGAGAACACGGCGCCGTGCGGGTCGGCCAGGACGGCCTGCCGGAACCCGGGTATGTCGTGCGCGGGGGCGAGCACGGTGCCGCCGAGCTCGGGAGCCTTCGCCGCCGCTGCGTCGGCGTTATCGATCCTCGAACTCCCAACCGAACAGCCGCTCATAGAAACGCATCGCCGCCTGCGGATCGGGCGCCAGGGTGTCGACCCAGCACGGCACTCCGTTCGGATAATCGTCGCGCTCGCTCATTTGCCACTCCCTTCGTCGTCCAACTGCGCCCGTCCCGTACGGAACCCTGTCTACTTACTTCACAAAGACATAGTTGGAACAAACCAACTAAGTAATTGCTTTGCCGGATCGTACGGTAGGATGTTCGGATGTCAAGCAGGCGCACGTACGGCGATCGCTGCGGCATCGCCCGGGCCCTTGATCTGGTCGGTGAGCGCTGGGCGCTGCTCGTCGTGCGCGAGCTGTTGCTGGGGCCGAAGCGGTTTACGGACCTCCGCGCCGGCCTCCCACACCTTGGCCCCGACGTTCTCTCCCAGCGCCTGCGCGAGCTCGAGCAGGCCGGCATCGTGCGCCGGCGCCAGCTCCCTCCGCCGGCGGCCTCGCGGGTGTACGAGCTGACCGATTGGGGTCGGGAGCTCGAGCCGGTCGTGCTCGGGCTGGGGCGGTGGGGGAGCCGTTCCTCCGTTCCCGGTGCGGACGCCGTGTTCGGCCCCGATTCGGCCGCGCTTGCCCTTAAGACGCTGTTCGCGCCCTCGGTGGCCGGCGGGCTCGACGCCACCTTCGAGCTGCGGCTCGGCGAACAGCGGTTCCGCGCCCGCGTCGACGACGGCCGGTTCGAAATCGCGCGAGGTGAGCCCGCCAGCCCCGATGCGATCATCGAGGCCGATCCCAGCACCCTCGCCGGCGTGCTGTGGCACGGCCGCAGTGTCCGGCAGTCGCTGCGGACCGGCGAGCTCACCTTCGAGGGCGATCGATCCCTCGCCGAGACGTTCCTCGGCCTGTTCCCGCTGCCGGACGCGCCGAGGGAAGGAACCGCCGCGGCCCGCGGTCATCAGGAGTAACCCACGGAAATGGAGTACTCAGATGAACCGAAATCCTCGCCGCACCGTGCTCGCCCGCGTGGCGCTCGCCGTCGGCGCCGTGGCGGTGCTGGTCATCGGCGCCGACCACCTTCAGCAATACACCGTGAACATGTTCTCGACGGTGCCCACGATTGCCCCGCTGTTCCTGCTCAACTTCATCGCCGCGACCGTCGTCGGAGTCGGGCTGCTGCTCCCGCTTGGAGTCGTCGTGAAGCGCTTAGCTGATCCGATCCGCACCGTGCTCGCTCTGAGCGGAATCGGACTCGCGGCGAGCTCGCTGGTGGCGCTGTGGATCAGCGAGACCTGGAGCCTGTTCGGATTCACGGACTATGGCTTTCGGCCCGCGATCGTGACGGCGATCGTGGCCGAGGCGGTCGCCGTGGTGGCGCTGAGCGCCTATCTCGCGCTTGCCGGGATCCGGGCGCCCCGCGTGCACAGGCGGGCGCCGGCGCACTGAGCGCACCGTCGTACCGCGCGCTCCGTGAGCTGGGCGAGATGGCGTAGCCTGCGCCACGGCTTGCCCCCGGTCAACCTCCACAGCGACACGCAAACGCGTCCCACTGAGGGCATGCGTGCAGCCATCGCGAAGGCCGAGGTCGGCGACGAGCAGCGCGGCCGCGATCCGACCACCAACGCGCTCCAGGACCGCGTCGCCGAGCTGCTGGGGCACGAGGCGGCCGTGTTCCTGCCCAGCGGGACGATGTGCAACGAGATCGCGTTCCGCGTCCACGCGCGCCCGGGCGGCGACGAGGTGATCCTCGATCGGACCTCGCACCCAGTCAACTTCGAGGCGGGCGGCCCGGCGCAGCTCGCCGGGCTGGTGATCCACGCGCTCGATGGCGACCGCGGCGTGTTCAGCGCCGAGCAGCTCGAGGCCGCGGTGAGGCCGCCGTACAACCGCTACGCCCCCCGCTCGCGCTTGGTCTCGGTAGAGCAGACGACGAACCTCGGCGGTGGTCGGATCTGGCCGCTCGGAACCATTCGCGCCGTGCTCGCGGTCGCACGTCGGCACGGCCTCCGCGCACACCTCGATGGCGCCCGTCTGATGAACGCCGTCGTCGCCTCCGGCGTGCCCGCGAGTGACTACTCCGGCGGCTTCGACACGGCGTGGCTGGACTTCACGAAGGGGCTCGGAGCGCCGGTGGGCGCTGTGCTCGCCGGCTCGCGGGAGACGATCGATGAGGCCTGGCGCTGGAAGCAGATGCTCGGCGGCGCGTTGCGCCAGTCGGGCGTGCTGGCGGCGGCGTGCCTGTACGCGCTCGATCACCACGTCGACCGACTGGCCGAGGATCACGAGCACGCGAGGCTGCTGGCCGAGGGCCTCGCCGTGCTCCCCGGCGTGACGCTCGATCCGAGCACGGTGGAGACCAACATCGTGATCTTCGGGGTCGACGACGCGCCCAGCCTCGTTGCCCAGCTCGCTGATCGCGTGGAAATGCAAGCCGTGGACGCTCGCCGAGTGCGAGCGGTGACGCATCTCGACGTCAGCCGCGAGGATGTCGAGCGGGCGTTGGACGCTGTCGCCGAGGCATTTGGCTAGCGCGTAACACGGCGTTCACAACAGAGACAGGCATGCACCCGCCAGTCCGGGGGTGAGCACGCTTGCGTCCCGGCCCGGCCTGCCCGACACTCCGCGACTATGACCGCGAACACACCTGAACACCGCCGCCTCGAGCAGGCGCGCACCGGCGAGATCCCTTGGAAGTCCTGGGGCCCATATCTGAGCGAGCGCCAGTGGGGCACCGTCCGCGAGGACTACAGCGCCGGCGGCGACGCCTGGAACTACTTCACGCACGACCAGGCCAGGTCACGTGCCTACCGCTGGGGCGAGGACGGGATCGCCGGCATCTGCGACGATCGCCAGCGGCTCTGCCTGGCGCTGGCGCTGTGGAACGGCGCCGACCCGATCCTCAAGGAGCGCATGTTCGGGCTCAACAACAGCGAGGGCAACCACGGCGAGGACGTCAAGGAGTACTGGTTCTACGTGGACAGCACGCCCACGCACTCGTACATGAAGTGCCAGTACAAGTATCCGCAGCGCGCGTTCCCTTACATGGACTTGCTGGCGACCAACCGGAGCCGCAGCAAGCAGCAGATGGAGTATGAGCTGCTCGACACAGGGATCTTCGACGATAACCGGTACTTCGACGTGGTCGTCGAGTACGCGAAGGATGCCCATAACGACATCGTGATGCTCGTCACCGCCGACAACCGCGGACCGGACGCGGCGACGCTCCACGTGCTCCCGACACTGTGGTTTCGGAATACGTGGTCATGGGAAGACGGACATGCCGTCGCCAAGCCGACGATCGCGGCGGTAGATGGAAACTCGGGAATCACCACCGCACGCGCATCTCACGCCGAGTTGGGCGAGTGGCTGTTGCGCGCGGCCGGCTCGGCCGAGCTCTTGTTTTGCGAGAACGAGACGAACAACGAGAGGCTGTTCGGCGTACCGAACGCGTCGCCTTACGTCAAGGACGGGATCAACGATTACGTCGTGGCCGGCAACCGCGAGGCGGTGAATCCCGAGCGAACCGGGACCAAGGTCGCCGCCCATCACGTGCTCGAGATCCCGGCGGGAGACAGCGCCTCCGTTCGCGTCCGCCTGACCGCCTCGGAGGTGGCGGAGAGCGGGGCGTCGTCCGGGAAGAAAGGACTCGCCAAACCGTTCGAGCGGCTATTCAGTACGCGTCGCGACGAGGCAGATCAGTACTACGCCACCCTTGTCCCGCCGACTCTGAAGCCGGACGGCGCGATGGTGATGCGTCAGGCGCTGGCCGGTCTGCTGTGGGGCAAGCAGTACTACGAGTACAACGTACACCGCTGGCTGCTCGACCACGGCGTGAACCCGTGGGATCCCGCCGCGCCCGCCACCTCGGTGCGCAACGTACAGTGGTTTCACATGCTCGCGGGCGACGTGATCTCGATGCCCGACAAGTGGGAGTACCCGTGGTTCGCCGCGTGGGATCTGGCGTTCCACTGCGCGCCGCTCTCACTCGTCGACGTCGACTTCGCCAAGGAGCAGATCGAGTTGCTGCTCCGCACACGCTACATGCATCCAAACGGGCAGATCTCGGCGTACGAGTGGAACTTCAGCGACGTGAACCCGCCCGTCACCGCGTGGGCGGCGCTGTACGTCTACGAGCGGGAGGCCGAGATCCGCGGCGAGGGGGACCGTCAGTTCCTGACGCGCGTATTCGACCGCCTGTTGACGAACTTCACCTGGTGGGTCAACCGCAAAGACCCCGATGACCGCAACCTGTTCCAAGGCGGATTCCTCGGCCTCGACAACATCGGGATCTTCGATCGCTCCGCGCCGCTGCCGGGCGGCGGCACGCTCGAGCAGGCCGACGGAACCGCCTGGATGGCGCTCTACTGCCAGTGGATGATGCAGATCGCCGCCGAGTTGGCCAAGCACGATCCGGCCTACGTCGACATGGTGCTGAAGTTCGTGTCCCACTTCGTGTGGATCGCGGTCGCGATGAACCCGCCCGAGGCCGACACGACGCTGTGGAACGAGCAGGACGGCTTCTACTACGACGTGATGCGGATGCCCGACGGGCAGACGATCGAGCTCAAGGTGCGCTCGCTGGTCGGCTTGCTGCCGCTGTGCGCGGCGACCGTGCTCCCGGCCGACCTGCTCGAGCGCCATCCCGAGTTGTTTGAGCGGCTTACGGAGGGCATCGCGCGCTTTTCCGATGCGCTGCCGCAACTGACGCAGCTTCCCGGACCCAACCCCGAAGGCCGCCGCATGGTCGCGCTGGTCGACGAGTCGAGGATCCGTCGGATCCTCGAGGTCATGCTCGACGAGGACGAGTTCCTCGGTCCGCACGGAATCCGCGCGATCTCCCGCCGCCACCTCGAGCAGCCGGTCATCTTCGATTGGGGAGGGCAGGAGTACAACGTCCATTACCTGCCGGCCGAATCGGATACGGGCATGTTCGGCGGCAACTCCAACTGGCGCGGCCCGGTGTGGTTCCCGATGAACCTCGTGATCCTGCGTGGACTGGTTCAGCTGCACGGCTACTACGGCGATCGGCTGAAGGTCGAGTGCCCCACCGGCTCGGGCCGCGAGTTGGACCTGCTCGAGGTCGCGAGCGAGATCGCGACGCGCCTCGCGACGACGTTCACCGAGGACGAGAAGGGGCGCCGGCCAGTGTACGGCGGGATCGAGAAGTTCCAGACCGATCCGCACTGGCACGACCTGCTCATGTTCCACGAGTATTTCCATGGCGACAACGGAGCGGGCATCGGCGCCAGCCACCAAACCGGATGGACCGGGACCGTGGCGCTGCTGTATGTGATGTCCGGGGCGTTGAACGCCGAGGAGGGCGCGGTCGAAGCCGTCGGCGAGTGAGGCTGCGGCGTGCGCCTGCCTGCTCGCCCCACCGTCTACGAGCTGAACACGGCGGTCTGGCTCGAGCGGCTGGGCCGCGCGCACGGGCGCCCGCTCAGGCTGGACGAAGTACCAGGGGAGGAGTGGGACGCGCTCGCCTGGCTCCCCGTGAACGCCGTCTGGCTGATGGGTGTCTGGGAGCGCAGCCCCGCCGGGATCGAGATCGCCCGGCGCAACCCGGAGCTCGACCGCGGCAATCGCGCCGCCTTGCCGGATCTGCGACCGGAGGACGTGATCGGCTCGCCGTATTGCGTGCGCGACTACGTCGTCGACGCTCGCTTCGGCGGGCCTGACGCGCTGGCGGCCGCGCGCGAGGCGCTCGCCGGCCGTGGCCTGGCGGTGATCCTCGACTACGTCCCGAACCACGTGGCGTCCGACCATCCTTGGATCACCGCCAGGCCCGGCTGCCTGCTCGCCGGCAGCGACCAGGAGCTCGCCGAGCACCCCGAGGCTTTCCTCCGCACCGCCGGCGGCATCTTCGCCAACGGTCGCGATCCGTACTTCCCGCCCTGGACGGACGTCGTGCAGCTGAACGCTTTCTCGCCCGAGCTGCGCGACGCCGTGGCCGAGACGCTGATCTCGGTCGGCTCGCAGTGCGACGGACTTCGATGCGACATGGCGATGCTGATGACCAACGACGTCTTCACCCGGACGTGGGGAGAGCGGGCCGGGCCTCCGCCCGAGTCCGACTACTGGCCGGAGCTGATCGCGCGCGTGAAGTCGGCGCATCCGGAGCTTCTGTTCATGGCCGAGGCGTACTGGGACATGGAATCGACGCTGCAACAACAGGGCTTCGACCTCTGCTACGACAAGAGCCTGTACGACCGCCTCGTCCACGACTCGGCCGACTCGATCCGTGGGCACCTCCAGGCCGATCCGGACTACCAGGAGCGGCTGATCCGATTCATCGAGAACCACGATGAACCGCGCGCGGCGGCCACGTTCGAGCCGGCCAAGGCGCGTGCCGCCGCGACCGTGATGTCGGCGCTTCAGGGCGCGCGGCTCTATCACGATGGGCAGCTCGACGGGTTCCGGACGCACATCCCCGTGTTCCTCGGGCGGGGTCCCGACGAAGCGGCCGACGCCGGGCTGCGCGCGTTCTACGAGCGGCTGCTGTCCGCCGTCGCCGCGTCGGGCCTCCAGGGAGGCGACTGGCGACTGTGCGAGTGCACCGGTTGGCCGGACAATCCCTCCTGGCAGCAGCTGATCGCCTGGTGCTGGTCATCGGACGACGCGCACAACCTGGTCGTCGTCAACTATGCGGGCCAACCGGCGCAGGCGCGCGTGCACCTCCCGTGGTCCGAGCTCAGCGGCATGGAGTGGCAGCTCACCGATCGCCTGACCGGAGCGCAGTTCACCCGCGGCGGGGACGAGATGGCCGCGGACGGCCTGTACATCGGCCTCGACCCGTGGGCCGCGCACTTCCTGACGTTCGCAGCCGGGCAGGGATCAACGGACACGGACGGCGAACACCGCGCCTAACCCCGAGCGCGTCGCGGTCGCCTGCACCTTCCCCGAGTGGTGAGGCGTCAACGCGATCGTCGCCTGGATGTTGCCGGTCTGGCCGTCCTGGTTGACGGTGTCGAATTCCGGCAGCGGATTCCAAATGTCGGGAACGACGGTCGCCAGCCCCTTGCCGACCCGCTGGGGCTGGGGGGCGCAGGTCATCTGATCGTTCGGGCAGTCGGCCTGCACTCCCTGCTCGATGTAGTAGCCCCAGCTCACGCCGAAGCACGACCGGTTCGGCTCGAACATGTGGTCATCGAGCACGAAGTTCTGCACGTACTGCCAGTAGTTCGGGATCTCGCGAGCGTCGTGATAGCCCATCACGTCGGGCGTCGCTGACTGGCTGCAGTTCGGGTTGTCGACCTGGTTCAGACCACAGCCCTTCGCGCCGGCCTCCGCCTCCGCGACGAACCCGTCCATCTTGCCCCCGGCGATGTCCTTGGTCGCGGCGGACAGGCTACCGGGATCCGCCGGTCGCGGACCGGCTTCGGGTTGACGCGCACAGACTCGAACGAGACGAACTCGCCCCTGAACGACGCGACGTCCTCGCGCCACAGCGTGCGGATCGCCGCCACGTACTCCGTGGCGCGCGTGCCGCGACGCTCGAACGGCACGCCGAGCGCCTCGAACTCCTCGCGCGACCAGCCGACGCCGACGCCGAGCGTCAGCCGTCCGCCGCACAGCACGTCGAGCGAGGCCGCCTGCTTGGCGAGCAGGACCGGCTTGTGCTCGGGCACGAGCAGCACGCCGGTGGCGATCCCGATGCGCTGGACTGTATCCGTGTCGCCATCTCAGACATTGCGGACGAAGCGCCCGATCACCTCGTCGTATGCGTATCCGGCCGTGACCCACAGGGCGCCGGCGACGTCGTCCTCGCGGGCGACCAGGGCGGTGATCCGCCGTGCCCCTTTCCCGCGCAGCTGCTGCTCGCCTCTCTGCACGAGATCGAGCGCGATGCCGCGCCGACGGTGGTCGGGGTGAACCGCCAACCGGTACATGTTTCCCCGCCACCCATCCCAGGCCGCGATCAGCACGCCGACGAGCGGTCCGTCATCGTCGGCGACGAGCAGTGACCCGGGCATCTCGCGCACGAGTCGCTCGATATCCTCGGCGCGATCGGGCGTCGTCGCGTGGGTGCTGCGCGCCAGCGACCACAGCTCCAGCACGTTGGGGACGTCCTCCTCCCGCGCGGATCGGACGAGCATGGGCTCAGTTCCAGATCAGTGGTGGCCCGTGGTCGCCGCATCGGGCGAGCGCCTGCGCGGACTCCGGTGGCGTGGTCCGGACAGTCAACTGCACGCCGTGGTTGTGGTCCGGCTCGGGTTCCATGCTCAGCCACACGACGGGTGCGTCAGGGCGACTGCCGATGATGGCGTCGCGGTAGGTCGCCTCCAGCGATTCCCACTCCGGGCCCGGGATGTACTGGCGAAACAGCGAGTGCCAGACGACCACGAGCGCACCGTCGATTGGCGCCAGCACCGCTCGCAGCCACGCCTCGGCGTCGGCGGCGGCGACGACGCCGGGACGCTCGACGGCCACCTCGAACGCCGCCTTTGTGCGCGCGAACCGCTCGAGCTCGTCGGGCCAGATGTAGGACAGGAGCGTCAGCCGGTCCTCGGGGTCGCCGGCGTCCAGTGGGCTGCGGTCGCACCCGGCCCGGTCCATCACGCGCAGCCGTTCGGCCGTGGCGACGAGGTCCAGGTCGGGAGCGCGGTCCCACGGCTCCTTGAAGCGAACCGGCGAGGCGGGATCGCCGAGCACGTCTCCGTTGACGAGGTAGCAATAGCGGTCCGCGAACAGGTTCAGCCCAGCGCTCGCCCCGAGCTCGAGCAGCCGGATCGGCAACCCGTAGCGATCCGTCAGCCACAGCAACGCCGCGTACAGGACCGTCGAGCGTCCGGGATCGTTCGTCTGCACCGTCCGTTGCAGCCTTCCTCTGACCAGCTCGGCATGCTCGTCGAGGGCGGCGTGCGCCACCGGCCACACTCCATCCGGCGGACGGTCGCCACCGACGCTCGGATAGAACCGCGCCAGCTCGGGCGCGTTTCCGCTGAGCACCAGGTAGTGCAGCGCGGCCACCAGCCTCAGCTGAGGCACCGAGCCCGGAGGCGTCGGCACGCCCTCGAACAGCTCGCCCACCAACCCTCCCGCGTCGATGTCGTCCGCGCCGCTGCGCATCAGCGCGATGCACAGCGGCGAGCGGCCGGATCGCGCGAGGGCGTCAGCGTGGCGCCGAAAGCGCCGCGGCAGCGGCACCCATCCGTCCCGCACGTCGCGGGAGCCGTCGAACAGGACGCGATCAGGATCCGGCACCCGCGAAGCGTCGCACGCTACGCGGCCGGTCGGTAGTCGAGGTGCACGACCCCGTTCTCGTAGGTGTCCGAGCCCGCCAGCGCGAACTTGGCGTCGGCGCCATCCGCGAACAGGCGCTGGCCCGCGCCGAGCGCCACCGGATAGAGGAACAGGTGCAACTGGTCCACCAGTCCATCGGCCAGCATCGCCCGCACCAGCGTGCCGCTCCCGCTGACGTAGAGATTGCCGTCGACCCGGCCCTTGAGCTCGCGGATGGCGTCGGCGCTGTAGGCGCCGAGGACCGTCGACGGTTGCCAGTCCGCGCTCCGCAGCGTCGATGAGACCACGTACTTCGGCGTCTCGTTCATGAACGGGGCGCCGGGATCCTGATCGGCCGTCCTGCCGGACCACGCCGGCGCGAACTCCTCGTAGGTGCGCCGGCCCAGCAGCAGCCCTCGGCTCGATCCCATGATCCCGCCGATCGCCTCGCCCATCTTCGGGTCGAACCCGAACTCCATCGTCCACCGCGGCGCCTCGATAACGCCGTCAAGGGTGATGAATTCATGTACCAAGATCTCGCCCACGATTGACTCCTTTGTGCGCCGCAGTAGAACGGATGTGTTCGTAGCTATGGACCGGTGCCCGACAAGAAAATCATCGGGCCCGCAGATGCGTGCTCCACCCCGGGCCATACGGACATCGCCCTGCTGATCCTCGCGGTCTGGGCTTGTGCGCACGCCGGTGACATCACATCGGCTCGGTGAGGGCAGCGAGAGGGGCGGGATCGGCGCGATCGCACCCCACCCCTCCTTCCCCAGCAAAAGCACTCGCGCGACCGCCACCGGCCCGCTCGACCCCCGCGCCACCCTCACCACCCGCGCCACCGCCCCCCTCGCCGCCTAGCCCCGCCCGCCCCGCCTAGCCCAGGCCGCCC
>Ga0116216_10000304_pt1 | contig 43171 bp, 32 predicted proteins | sample Sb_taG_11_FD_89696 | JGI IMG/M metagenome (GOLD analysis project Ga0116216, IMG submission 89696) | Peat soil microbial communities from Weissenstadt, Germany - Sb_50d_3_AS metaG | ecosystem: Environmental > Terrestrial > Soil > Wetlands > Peat | place: Germany: Weissenstadt | collected 2010-09-21
GCACAAGACGCCGAGCATCCACCGTTGGCTGGCGCGGCATCCGCGCTTCCACCTCCACTTCACACCGACCGGTGCCTCGTGGCTCAACCTGGTAGAGCGCTGGTTCGCGACTCTCACCGAAAAACAGATCCGGCGCGGCGCCCATCGCAGCACGCGCGAACTCGAGGCCGCGATCCGCAGCTACCTCGTCCTTCACAACGAAGACCCGAAGCCCTTCGTCTGGACCAAGACGGCCGACCAAATCCTCGAATCTGTGGCTCGCTTTTGTAAGCGAATCTCGGACTCAGGACACTAGTGCCGCGGACCTCTTCAAGCGGCCGGAGAGCCGAAAAGCAGCGCTTCGAAACCCTTCTCATCTAGCACGGTGATTCCGAGCTCCCGTCCCTTAGCGAGCTTACTGCCCGGCTCCTCGCCCGCGACAACGTAGTCGGTCTTCTTTGAGACGGAGCCCGCGACGCGGCCACCCGCGGATTCGATTCGCGCCTTTGCTTCGTCGCGGCTCATGCTCCGGAGCGTGCCTGTCAAGACAAATGTCTTCCCGACGAGCGGCCCCTCCCGGGGCGGCGCGGGCAAACCTTTGGGCCATCGCACACCGAGGTGCCGCAAGCGCTTCACCTCGGCGGAGTTCCGTGGATCGGCGAAGAACCGCTCAACACTCTCGGCGATCGTTCCCCCAATTCCAGGAACGGCGTCGATCTCGGCGATCGACGCGTGCATTAGCGGATCGAGATCCCTGAAGTGGCGGGCGAGGAGGTCAGCAACGGTTTCGCCCACGTGACCGATACCGAGGGCAAGGAGGAACCGCGGAAGGGTGGTTTCGCGCGCGCGCTCAAGTGCGGCTACTAGGTTTGCGGCCGATTTTTCTCCCATTCGGTCCAGACCAGTAAGCGTATCCACATCGAAGGTAAAGACGTCAGACACGCGCTTCACAAGGCCGCGGTCTACGAGCTGGTCGACAAGCTTCTCTCCAAGGCCGTCCACGTCCAGCGCGCCTCGGCTCGCCATGTGGAGAACGTTGTTCTTGAGCTGTGCGGGGCAGTCGAGGTTAGTGCAGCGGGTCACCGCTTCGCCATCGAGGCGGACGACCGGTGCGTCGCAGACAGGGCACTTCGACGGCAAGTGGAAGCGGCGTGTGCCGTGCGGTCGCTTCTCCTTCACCACGAGTACGATTTGGGGGATTACATCGCCCGCGCGTTGCACGAGGACCGTGTCGCCGACTCGCACGTCCTTGCGATCGAGCTCATCCTGGTTGTGGAGCGATGCGCTCGATACTGTAACACCCCCCACACGCACCGGGCGGAGCTTCGCAACGGGGGTTAAGGCCCCGGTGCGGCCGACTTGCACGTCGATGTCCTCGACGATGGTTGTCTCCTGCTGCGCGGGGAACTTGTAGGCGATGGCCCAGCGCGGGGAGCGGGGAAGCTCGCCGAGCTCGGCTTGGAGGTCGAGCCGGTCTACTTTGAAGACGGTGCCGTCGCTCTCGATCGGGAGGTCATCGCGTCTCTTTAGCATTCGCGCGTGATAGGCGATCGCCTTGTCGACATCTGCACAGAGCTCGCTCTCCGGGCTCACCACAAAGCCCCAGCCGCGGAGGGTCGCTAGGATCTGCATCTGTGTCCGTACTCCGGCAGGCACCCCCTCGCCGATGGCATAGGCCCGAAACTCGAGAGATCGCAGACGGCCCTGATCGACATCATGAAGCTGGCGGAGAGAGCCGGCCGCCGCGTTTCGCGGGTTGGCGAACGCCTCCTGCCCCCGTGCGGCACGCTCCACGTTGAGTCGCTCGAAGGCCGCGATCGGCAGGATCACTTCGCCCCGCACAGAGACGCGTCGCGGCGGCTTTGGACCCTTGTCTGCCAATACGACCGGGATCGTGAGAGCCAGCCGCAAATTCGCCGTCACGTCTTCGCCGACGCGGCCATCGCCTCGGGTGGCCCCGGCGGCGAGCTGGCCCGATTCGTACACGAGTTCGACTCCTGCGCCATCGAGCTTGGGTTCCCCCGCGTACGCGACAGGAGCGTCGCTTCCAAGGATCCGCCGGACGCGTTCGTCAAACGCGCGCATCTCGGTCTCGTCCATCGCGTTTTCCAGCGAGAGCATGGGAACCCGGTGAGGAGCGGGTGCGAAGCCCTCGGCGGGGGGCGGACCTACGCGGCGCGTGGGGGAGTCTGGGCGACCTAGCTCCGGCCATTCCGCCTCCAGGGCCTCGAGCTCCCGCGATAGCCGGTCATATTCCGCGTCCGAGATCTCCGGGCGGTCGTAGACGTAGTAGAGCCGGCTGTGGCGATTGAGCTCGCCCGTCAGGTGGTCGATTCGGCGCTTGGCAGCAGCGCGGTCTTTGGCTCTCAAAGCTGGGGCAGCTCCGAGGGAAATCCCCGTTAAAGGTCGGCGAGTACCCGGGCGATGTAGATGGTGGTTCGATGCGACCGAGGTCCCGCCCGGGGAAACATACCACCCGCGGGCGGGCCAGAGCCGACCGCACGGGGCCCGGAGGGGGCATGAAGCAGGGCGGGTCCCAAGGTGAGGAGGGGCCGAACGAATGGCTCCAGGGCATCGCCGACCAGCTTTCGGACGGCGTGCTCTGGTACCAGGACGGCCGCGTCGTCTGGGCCAACGACCGACTCCGCCACCTTGCTGGCGCGAAGGAGGCCAGCGACCTCACGGGTCAGACTCTTGCTGCGCTCTTCGAAGACGTCGGTTCGGGTGTACCTGGTCTCGATGGCTTCGACACGGGCTCAGAGTTCGAATGCCGGCTGCGCCGCCGGACCGCCCCGGCGCGCAGCGTGCGCGTCCGTTGCGCGTGCGGGGCGTCTAGGACGCGTGCAGGCGTTTTGATCGTCGAGGACATCGCGACCCTGCGGAGCCTCGAGGAGGAGATGCTGCGCACAAGCCGCACCCTCCATGACGCCAACCGCGAGCTGGCCGCCCTTCGTGAGCGTCACCGGCGCGAAGCCACCGAACGCGAACAGCTCCTTACGGTTGTCAGCCATGAGCTGCGGACACCAGTTACCGTGATTGCGGGTTACGCGCGACTCCTCTTGACCGAGAAGGTTGGACCGCTCAACGAGGAGCAGCGCCGCTTTCTCCACGAAAGTGCCAAAAGCTGCCAACGCCTCTCGAGCTTCATCGGAAACCTGCTCGAGGCCGCCCGAGACGTCTCGGCGGATGGCGTGCTCGAGGTATGCGAAACGTCGCTTGCGCCAACGATCGAAGGCGTCGTGACGTTTCTAAAGCCCCTGCTCGAGGAGCATCAGCTCAGTCTCCGGCTCTCGATTCATCGCGACGGCCCTCGTGCACGTTTTGATCCGCTCCGCATTGAGCAGGTGCTGACGAACCTCATTGGGAACGCAATTAAGTACGCACGAGCCGGTGGAACGATCGAGGTCTCGACGCGACCGGTCATTTTCGGCTCTGACGGTACCCAGCGCCCAGGCGTGGAGGTGTCGGTGGCGGACGACGGTCCGGGCGTCAGCGCTGAGGATCGAGAACGGATCTTTGAGCCCTATGTGCGTGCAGGGGAGGCGAGCCGCGCGGGCGGGCTCGGCCTCGGACTCGCGATCTGCAAGCGCATTGTCGAGGCCCATGGAGGCGAGATCCGAGTGACGGACCGCGCCGACCGGGGGGGGGCCCGCTTCTCCTTCACCCTTCCCGCGGCGAATGTGCCGGGGAAGAGTACCTAATGGCGCGCTCTCATCCTCCGGGTTCCCAAGAAGGGCCTGTCCAACGCGCCGCGTCTCGACTGCTGCGCGAGCGCGGAGGAAGGGTCCTCGTCGTTGACGATGCCGAGGGCATCCGAACGTATCTCGCGAACGTCCTCGAGCTTCGCGGCTATCACGTGGATACGGCAGAAGACGGCCGCCGGGCCCTAGCGCTCCTCGACGCTGGGGCGGCCCCCGACGTGATTTTGCTCGACGTCATGATGCCGGGCCTGGATGGGCTCGAAACACTGCGGCGCATTCGCGAGGCGCACCCGACTGTAAACGTCGTGATGCTCTCCGTGGTAGGCCGAGCCCAGACCATCGTTGAAGCCATGCAGCTCGGCGCCATCGATTACCTGAATAAACCCTTCGAGGAGGAGGAGCTCGACATCGTATTGCGCAACGCTCTCGAGAAGCGCGATCTCGAGCGCGAGCGAGAGCGGCTCCTTGACGAGGTGGGGTACGACCTCGACAGCGCCGTTTGGCTCTCGCCGCAGATGCACCGGATTCGTCAGGTCCTCGAGCAGATCTCCGATACCGATGTCACCGTATTGATCCAGGGCGAGAGCGGCGTAGGTAAGGAGATTGTGACACGCGCCGTCCACCAGCTCTCAACGCGCAGGGGAGGCGCGTTCGTCAAGGTGAACTGCGCTGCGCTCCCTACCGATCTCCTTGAAAGTGAGCTCTTCGGCTATGAGAAAGGAGCATTCACCGGTGCTGGCTCGCGGAAGCCGGGAAAGTTCGAAGCGGCCGACGGCGGAACCATCTTCCTCGACGAGATCGGCGAGATGAGTACGACCCTCCAGGCGAAGCTTCTCCAGGTGCTCCAGGATGGTCAATTCACGCGTCTTGGAGGAAACGAGGACGTACACGTAGACGTGCGTGTCGTATGTGCTACGAACCGCGATCTTGAGGGGATGGTGCGGGGCGGAGCGTTCCGCGAAGATCTCTTCTTCCGACTGAACGTTGTGAGCCTTCGAATCCCTCCTCTCCGCGAGCGGCGGGACGAAATCCCGGCGCTCGTGAGTACGTTCCTCGCGCGGTACAGCGCGCGCTATGGCAAGCAACGCCCACGCCTCTCACAGCGGCTCCAGCGTTCTTTCGAGCGCTACGCGTTCCCTGGCAACGTCCGCGAGCTCGAGAACATGATCAAACGCATCGTCGTACTCGAGAGCGAGTCCTCGGTGCTGCAGGACCTGCTCGGCGGCGAGCGTCGCCAAGGTCTGAAGCCAAGCACACTCGAGACGCTCCTCATCGAACTCGAGCAGACCGCCGGGGACCTCCCGCTCCGCGAGGTGGGGGCGCGCGCCGCTCTCGAGGTGGAGCGCCAGGCGATCGAGAGTGTGCTCTATCAAACGAATTGGAATCGGAGGCAGGCCGCGCGCATCCTGAGTGTGAGCTACAAGACGCTCCTCCAGAAGATCCGGGTGTGTGGGCTCCAGCCCGACTGATCGCGAACTGGCGAGGCTCCTGCCCCTTGTCGTCTTCCCGCCCCTGGGGTCGCTCAGTCAGGCAACCTTGCTACGGAATTTGCCAACTCGCCGGCCATCCATTGGATGTTGGCGATGCGCTTTTCGCGCTCCTCGCGAGGAAGTATAGGCAGTGACTGAGCGGCCAAGAACCACCGATGTGCTCGCGCCGCACGCAAAGATCCTCTGGCCGGAGCGCACTCGCTACGTGGCAGCCGCGTTCCGCTGAATTACAACTGATGTAGCCAGCTTTGAATACGGCCCGCACGGCCGCAGGGGTGACATGGGCAAAGTGTCCGTAGGACCAAGCAAAGTGGTCGGCCGAGCCGAGACGCCGAACCAACATCTCGCGTGAGCCCGCGATCTCGTCGAGCACCTCATCTTGAGAAATAGTCGCGAGATTCCGATGGCTCAGCGTGTGGCTGCCTACTGTGTGCCCGCCTTTGAGAAGAACTTCAAGATCCGCCCAAGAGAATAATTCAACTGGAGGTAGCTGGAGTGCATCGCGACAGAACTGAGAGACACGGCTAAAACTCCCCTCTCCAACGATCGCTGGACAAACGAAGAAGCATGCCGTCACACCGAACTCGCTTAGGATCTTCGCGGCGACCATGCAGTTCTTAAGTCCGTCGTCGAAGCTGAAGGCAATATAGGGTTTGTCGATCTCGCCACGATGAATGCGGGCCAAAGCCTCGTTGTAATCGATCAGCTGATGCCCGCCTGAGAGTGTCTCTAACAGTGATTTAAACCCTTGCTCCTCATCCGGAAACAGCGAGTGAAGATAGAGAAAATGCACTCTATTACGGCGGAGCCATTGGTCCCGTCTCCCCCAGAGCTGATCGGAGGCTGCTCGCAACGACAAGGACACATGCCTGATAGGGACTCGCGGCGTCCACCGCGTGATCTCGTCGACGCTAGTCGCATAGGCGGTGCATTGTTCCGCTCTTCGGCGGCCGGGCGACTTGCGCCATGCCATGGTGTCACTCCGAACCCCTCACGGCAGAACGATGCAGTGCCGGTCGATGGTCTCGCCGGGAGCGTCGACCCAGAGGACTCAAGGACTCAGAGTACCTCGCGACGCAGAAAAAACATCTTAGCCCGGCCGGCTTTTTCCCTCAAGCGAATGCTAGTGGCTCCCCCCGAGGGCGGCGCAATCCAAGACCCTGAAGCGTGATGGCCTCTTCTTTGTACTACGTCAGTGGATCGCAGATGGGATCGATCGCATGAGCGCCGAAGGGTCGGTGGGTGCCCTGGTTCAGACTCGCAGTGGGTCAGGGGCGCAGGGACGTAGGCATAAGCTCAATTTTGCAATGGAATTAACTCGCGGAGATGCAATTTCAGCGAGGCTTGCTCGTCGATATTCCGGCTGCCCCCGCGACTCAAGGGGGCTTGCGGAGATCGGAGTGCGGGTGGTAGCCCCTTCGGGGCCCGATCAATGGCCTCCTCAACGTGAGGCAGCGGTCCGCCTTTAACTCGCAGCCCCCCGCGTTCGCATAGAATTTCAGGAAGGCAGGCGACCGCGGTTCGTGACTGGGTCGCGGCGGGAAGTGGCGGGTAGTTCGTCGCGGGAGAACCTGTACGGGAGGTCGAAACATGACCTCGGGATCAGCCCACCCGCGAAACGCGCGAGCGGTACCTTGGAGGCAACGTCCACGCTGGTCAGTAGCAGTTGCACTCTGGGCGCCGCTGGCAGAGCTTTTCCAGCGGCCCGCGAGGCTGTCCACCCAGCTCGAGATCAGCACATCAGTACGGCGGCCTCGCGAAGCCCGATGGTGCGGAGCATTTTCAATTGTCGCTCTGTTTCAGCTTGACCGAGGTGCGATCGGTCCTCAGGCACATGGGGAGGAACCTAGTCCTCGCCATCCCGGGGGCTCGTCGACTCCGGCGCGAGCTGCTCGGATCTGCGCATTGGTCAGGGACCTATGACAACGATTGGACGGCTCGGCGTACCCGCCAGATACGCGAGCTCCTCGATACGTACGCCGATGCCTGGGGTGACTGGTCCTGGCTCGATGGAAAGATCACCCTTGAAATCGGGAGCGGCCCTGACCTCGCCGTTCCGTTCGTCATGCGAACTTTGGGAGCAGGGACGTCTTACGCCTCGGACCCGGAGCCCTGCGGAACCGTCGCGATTCCCGACCATGCAATGGCAGCGTACCGAGAGCTTGCTTCCCGCTACGCTTGCTCCTCGTCGGCTCCGCCTTGCACGGATACGACGACTTCAGAACTCCGGATCGCATCTCCTGTGTACGTCGAGAAGCTCCAAGAGGCCTTTGCCCCGGAAAGTATCGATCTCATCGTCAGCACATGCACTCTCCAGCATGTTGTCGATCCAGTGACAGCGATCGCAGAGATCCACACGGTCCTTCGACCCGGCGGTCGGATGATCCACGTCATTGCTACTGGCAATCATTGCTGCGGTGGTGGAGAAGCGGATCCCCTCCATCACCTGGTCTACCCGGAGTGGCTCTGGCGCGCGATGTTCTCGCAGCGCGTAGGACACAATCGGCTCCAATGGTTCGAGTGGCGGGAGACAATTGAGGGAGCCGGCTTCGTCGTCGATCACGTGCGGATCACGGGGAAAATCAGCTTGGACTATATTCGTGACGTTCGCCCTCACCTCGCGAAGCGGTTCAGAGAAATGCGTCCTCAAGAGCTGGAGCCCGCCTACGTGATCGTGGCTTGCACCAAGGCGAGGTAAAGAGAAGAACCTCGCGCTCTCCGTGCCGACGCCCGCTCGCCGTGACCGGAACAGGTTTTCCGGACCAGGGGCATGCGCAGCGTTCAGAGCTCGGCGCGATACCGGTGTGCCGCGCCTTGGGCAACCATCACTGTTCCTTCAGTAGGCTGGGCCCAGCGGAGAGCCTGCGGGATGGGCGCGGGGACGGAATACCTACCGGGCCGCCCCGTGAGCACAGAGTCGAAGAGGTCCAAAAGCCGCTGCGCCGATCGCGCCCAGGTGAAGCGCCGCACCCGCTCTCGCCCCCGTTTCACAAGAGCCTCGCGTGCGCCGTGGACGAACAGGCTCTCTTCCATTGCCTGCGCCAATGCGTCCGGGCGGTGCGGATCCGCGAAAAATGCTGCATCGCCGGCAATCTCGCGGAAAACCGGAATGTCGGCCGCAACGAGCGGGACCTCGCTCGCCATCGCCTCAAGCAGCGGATGCCCAAAGGTCTCGAGATAGGAGGGGAAGACGAAGAGTGCAGCACCCTCGTACCATCTCTTCACCTGCGCGTAGGCTACCTCGCCCAAGATGTGGATCCGGTCCGCCAGTGCGCCACACGAACGGCGACTGCTCCGCATCTGGTCGGAATACGCCGGATCCTGATCATCACCTATGATCACGAGGTCGGGCACGTTTGCGCGCCGCCGGGCGAGTTTTTCCCAGGCCTCTATCAGCCGTACATAATTCTTGTAGCGGTAGACCGAACTCACCGAGAGGATGTACGGCCTCAAATGGGGTGATTTCCCTTGGCGCGGACGCCACGACTCAACGTCGATCCCATGATGGACCACGGCGCGCCGTTCTTCTGCCAAGCCGATCCGATTGCCAATCCAGCGGGCGGAGTCCTCACTCACGAAGAGGATGCTGTCGCAGGCTCGAGCGGACGCTGCCGCCAGTGTGCGAAGTGCCCGGAGGCGCAGGCGCTGCTTCAGGGGCCAGCCCTGGGGCAGCGACGTAAAGACGTTGGGGTTGCGGAACGCGGCAATTGAAGGGCACGGGGCCCGCAGCGGAGCGTACTCACCGGCGCTGAAATACAGGTCGGCTCCCCAGGCGGCTGCGAGACGCGGCACCTCGAAGTACGTGAAGCGCAGGCGATTCGCGAGTCCTGTCTCCGGGATCCTTATTACCTCGACGTTCTCGATCGTGGGAATCGACGCAGCGATGCTTTCACTGCGAACGTACAACCGAAAGTGGTCGCTGGGAGACGCCTTAGCGAGGTGCGGGATCACGTTCACCAAATAGGTGAAGCCCCCGCCGGCACGTGCCATCGAGCCGTCGACGAGAAAACGACGTCCGCCGCTCGATACCCGATGCCGTCGCCGCATGTCGCTCCCTCCGGGGAGGGGAATCGCCGCTCCCTAGGGACAAGTGGCCCGTGGGTAAAAGAAGTGGCAACCCGCCCAAAGATTTCCTGGCCGATCGACCAGATCCGGTCTCAACTGTGTGAGCCTCGGCACGGGCATCGGGCGTCGATGAGCGGGCGGGCAGACTCCCAACGCTGCCCTTTGTCGCGAGGCCTCCGCCTGTGGGCCCGTTCCCGGGGGCTTCCCGTACCGCGGAGAGTGCGGTCACAAAGATCACCCCGGGGTGCTTGACAAACGGGTGGGGCTGGATCGTGTGAGGAGACCTGGAAAACGGTGAAGAGGGGGGGGCTATGGGTTCTACGCCAAAACTCGCATCCTAGAGGATCCTCACGCGACCTCTCCTGCATGATGAGGGGCTCGACCGGGCTATCGCTTGCGTTCCAGCCCCAATGCCCCCGAGCCGCGCGCACGTGCCAGGTGGGTGTCTCGTAGCCTGGTCTCGGGCTAGCCTGCTGAGCCCGGGAGGTGCCGGTCGTATGTGTGGAATCGCGGGGTTGTGGAGCGAGGGCGGAACCGAAGCGCAACTCTTAGGCATCACGAAGCGCATGACCGATCGCCTCCGAACCCGTGGGCCCGACGACTCAGGTGGCTGGTGCGACCCGGAGGCCGGTTTAGCCCTTGGACATCGGCGCCTCTCCATCCTCGATCTTTCGCCGCTTGGCCACCAGCCGATGACGAGCGCCGACGGGCGCTGGGTGGTGAGTTACAACGGCGAGATCTACAACTATCGCGACGTCTCCAGTGAGCTCGCCGCGGGTGGCGCGCGTTTCCGCAGCACGTGCGACACCGAGGTGCTTGTCGAGGCTATCGCCGCCTGGGGAGTGGAGGCTGCGCTCCGCCGGATCGCCGGCATGTTCGCCTTCGCCGCCTGGGACCGAAGCGAGCGGCGTCTGTTCCTCGCGCGGGATCGTCTCGGGATCAAGCCGCTCTATTACGGTTGGTGGAAGGGGACTCTCCTTTTCGGCTCCGAACTCAAAGCCCTGACCGCGTTTCCGGGCTTCGCTCCGGATCTCTCGCGCGATGCAATCGCACTCCTTTTGCGCCATTGCTACATCCCGGCGCCGCACACCGTCTACCAGGGCATTTACAAGCTGCCCGCCGGCAACATGATCTCTTGCGACGAACACGCTGCGCCGAGCGCCCCGCGCTGCTGGTGGAGCGCGGTTGATGCTGCAGTTCGTGCCCGGCGAGACGCGTTCACAGGCGACGCCAATGAAGCCGTTCACGAGCTCGGATCGCTCATGCAAAGGATTGTGCAGGAGCACCTCATGTCAGACGTGCCGCTCGGCGCGTTCCTGTCCGGCGGCATCGACTCGTCCACGGTAGTCGCGCTCATGCAGGCCCAGAGCACATGTGCGGTCAAGACATTCACGATTGGCTTTCATGAGGACGCTTTCGACGAGGCTTGCCACGCAAGGGAGGTGGCTCGGCACCTCGGCACAGACCATACAGAGCTCTACTTGAGCGCGAGCGACGCCGCAGCCGTCATCCCAGATCTCCCCGAGTTCTGGGACGAGCCCTATGCGGACTCCTCACAGATCCCGACTTACCTCGTGTCGCGGCTCGCGCGGCAGTCGGTGAAGGTAAGCCTCTCGGGCGACGGCGGAGACGAGCTCTTCGGCGGGTATTCGCGCTATCAGGGGACGCTGGACACGTGGAAACGTCTGCCGCACTGGCCAGCTTCGCTGCGGAGGATCGCGGCGCGCATCGTACATGGAATTCCATCCGCACCGATTGACGCTCTGGGAGGCCTCCTCTCGGGCTCGGGGATGAGCCGGCGAGGTTCCCGTCTCTCCGATTCTGTGCGGTATCGTGCCGACATTCTGGCCGAGAGCTCCATTGACGGCCTCTATCGTTTTCTCGTCAGCTACTGGCCCGAACCAGACCGAATCGTACTCGGCGCGCATGAGCCGCGCACTGCGGTCGGCGACTCAGCGCTCGCGCTTGACTTCGAGGATCCGATTGAGCGCATGATGCTCGCGGACACGCTGACCTATCTCCCAGAAGATATCCTCACAAAGGTTGATCGCGCCTCGATGGCCGTGAGTCTAGAGGCGCGCGTGCCGCTCCTCGATCACCGGCTGTACGAATTTGCTTGGAGCCTTCCCCTCGGCGTGCGGATCCGAGATGGACAAACGAAATGGCCGCTCCGTCAGATCCTTGCCCAGCATATTCCTCGCGGACTCTTCGAGCGGCCCAAGCAAGGATTCGGCGTCCCGATCGTGGATTGGCTGCGTGGACCGCTGCGCGGTTGGAGCGAGGAGCTCCTCGGCCAAGATCGGCTCCGCCGGGAGGGCGTATTCGAACCCGCAACCGTGCGTGCGACATGGTCACAGTACCTCCAAGGCCACTCCTACGAGCCAAGACTGTGGATCCTGCTGATGTTCCAGGCCTGGCTCGATCACCATCAGCGGGCGGGAAGGTAGACGGACGGCGAGGCTCGCGGATGCGCGTATTGATGTTCTGCAGTCAGTTCCGGCCGATCGTCGGTGGCGCAGAACGGCAGGCCGAGCTTCAGGCGCGCGCGCTCCAGCGTGCGGGCTGCAAGGTTGAGATCCTGACGCCAAGACTCGATCGCGCCTGGCCGGCGACTGAGGAGATTGAAGGCCTCATCATCCACCGTTTCACGTTCACCGATCTCACGCGAACCAGCGGGCTGCGTCGCGGGGTCGGCATTGTGAACCTTTGCATCGAAGGCGCTCAGGTCGCACGTGCAGTATGGGCCTGTCTGCGCGGGTTTGATATTCTACACGCCCACCTCGCATCGACGCTGACGCCGTTCGCTCTGTGGGCGGCCCACGCTCAAGGGAAGCCGGTCGTGTGCAAGGTGGCGTGCGGCGGGGCAGACTTCGATTTCCGGTCGCTTCGCATGGCTTCGGCGCTTGGGGCCGTCCTTGAGCGCGCACTGGTGCGAGGTGTCGATCGGTGGGTGGCCGTTTCAGGCGAAGTGCGGAACGACCTCCTTCGCGCAGGTGTTTCCGGCGACAGAATCGTTTCGATCCCGAACGGGATCGATCCTAGCGGGTTTCGTCCTAGGGAGCGCTCCCGTCTGGTGCGGCGCTTCGTTTGCCTGGGCCGGATGAACAAGCTGGATCTCGCCACGTTGTTCGCTGCATTCGATGAGCTACTCTGCAACGTTGAAGACGCTGAGCTCAGGCTTGCAGGTCATATGGACGTGGCGCACCTGGAGAAGATGCTCGAAGCCCATCGTTACGCGCGCGCTCGTACCACGCTCCGCGGCTTCTCGCATGCGGAGAGCGAACTCGGCTGGGCGGATGCCGTCGTTCTCCCGTCCTTTGCCGAGGGCATGTCGAACGCCCTCCTTGAGGCGATGACAATGGGGCTCCCGTGCATCGCGAGCGACATCGCTCCGAACCGTGAGGTTCTTAGCGACGGCGCGGCGGGGCTGCTCGCTCCGCTCGGCGATAAGCGGGCTTGGTCTGCAGCGATGGAGCGTCTGGTGCGGGAGCCCGAGACAGCGCTACGCCTCGCAACTGCGGGACGCGCACGTATCGAGCGAGACTATGCGATCGCTTCAGTTGCCGATCGGCTGAACGCCCTCTACAGAGAAGCGCGCCCACAGGCGACTACGACGCGCTCGCACTAAGCGAGCCAAGTCACGGGAAGAGCTTCGGGACGCAGATTGGGTAGCTGTCACTGCTCGCTTCCAGTGCACACGCAGGTGCGCCAGTGCAGGACGACCCGAAGGTCAACGCTCCGAAAAGATTGGGGAGGAGGCGGATCCCACTCGGTCAGAATGGCCGTCCGCGAGAGAGGTGTACACGGCGCGGTACCGCTGCGCGACGACCTCGATCGTCAGGTGTGAACGGATCCGTGCGAGCATTGCCTCGCCCAAGCGCCTTCGTGTCACTTCGTCGTTCAGAAGCCTCACCAACCGGTCCTGGAGAGCGAGTCCATCTCGAGGCTCGACCAGCCATTCTGCGCCCTCCGGGCCGACGAGGAGGGGAGTGCCGCCGGCCCGCGTACTTACGACTGGCAGCCCCGTCGCCATCGCTTCGAGGACCGCGTTTGAGTTTCCTTCGATATGGGAGGGGAGCACGAAGACGTCGGCGCGCCGGAGCTCGCTAGCTACGTCGGAGATATGCCCGAGGAGCGTGACCTTGTCATGCATCCCAGCTCTGTCAATCTGCGCTCGTATCTCGTCCTCAAGCGGCCCAGTTCCGCAGAGTACGAGGAGCAACCGATGCTGGCACTGAGCGACGACTGACGGCCAGACGTCGAGTAGCTCCGTTATGCCTTTTGGTGTCTCGAGCCTTCCCATGAAAAGGACGCGCAGGAGATCGGGCTCGAGCGGGCGCTCCGCCTTGGGCGGTGCGAACCGATCGACTGAAACCCCATTCGTGATCTTGAAAATGCGTTCCTCCGGAAAACCTCGCCGGCAGAAGTCGTCGGCGCTCTCACCGGAGAGGACGGCGAGCGCGTCACAACGCAGGAACGTCCGGAGTCGGACGGAATCGGTTGGAAACGCCCAGTCGAAGCCGGTGGGCAGCTTCGCCAGCACGGGCTTGCGCAAGGCCTTGGCGGTCAGGAGGGAAAAGGTCCCGTACCAGCTCGGGTTGTGCACATGGACCACGTCAAATCTCGAGCGGTGCCGAATCATCGCGATTAGAATTGCAAGGCCCGTCCACGGGAATCGCAGCCACTTCCATCGCGGGAAGGGAATCCGGACTATCGGCACGCCCTCAAATTCGCGGGCGGCCGGCTCGCCGCCAGGGACTTGCCCTGAAAGGACCAATACGCCCACGCCCTGGGCGACGAGGGCCTTGCTCAGCTCGTGCGCCTGCCGCTCCATCCCACCCGTCACCGGGGGCGGATACTGCGGGATCACCATCAGCACTCGAACAGTTGCATTCACGCCGCCGCCTCGCACCCTCGGTCCCGTCAAGAGAACCCTTAATCTTACACCGCCGGCAGACCGATGGGGCTTCGACGCGCGAGCCGGGCGGAGTTAGGCTCGCGGTCTGCGGCGGGTCCAAAACCACATCCGAGCAAAGCCATGTGTGGGATAGCAGGGATTGCGTTCTATGGAAGAGAGGGGCGGGTCGATCCGCGCCAGCTCGAAGATCTGCGCGACGCCCAGCGACATCGTGGTCCTGACGACGCCGGCATTTGGATTTCCGACCAGGGTCGCACGGGGCTTGCGCACCGACGGCTTTCGATCGTGGATCTCTCGCCCCGAGGGCACCAGCCCATGTCCACGGAAGATGGGCGCTTTCACCTCGTGTTCAACGGCGAAATTTACAACTTCGCTCTCTTGCGGCAGGAGCTCGAAGCGCGCGGCCATCGCTTCCGGTCGTCGACGGACACCGAAGTGATCCTGCTTGGCTACCGGGAGTGGGGAATTGCAATCCTCGACAGGTTGCGCGGCATGTATGCCTTCGCGCTGCACGACGCTGAGCGGCGCGAGACCTTCCTTGTGCGAGACCCCCTCGGAATCAAGCCGCTCTACGTTGCGGACGATGGCGGGCGGCTCGTGTTCGCGTCCGAAGTGCAGGCGGTCCGCAGTGTCGTCGGGGCGACGGAAACGGACGCCGAGGGGCTTGCGGACTTCCTGCTCTGGGGCTCGATCACTCCTCCCCGAACGCTCTACACGGCGATCCGTGCGCTTCCCCCCGCGTCCTGGATGCTCTTCTCGGAGGGTGGCGCAGCCGAGGGCCCGGTCGTCTACTACCACCCGGAGGCGGAGCTTGGGCGGCCCGATACCACGGATCCAGGCGAGGCGGAGATTCTCTTGCGCGAGGCCATCGTCGATTCAGTTCGACATCACCTGGTGGCGGACGTGCCGGTCGGGGCGTTTCTTTCCGGGGGTGTCGACTCATCTGCCCTGGTGGGCCTGCTCGCCCGGAACCACGATGGGCCCATTCGCACCGTGACCCTTTCCTTCGACGTGCCCGCGCTCGACGAAGGTGACCTTGCAGCGCAGGCCGCGCGCCTCTACGGGTCGGATCATCATGAGATCAAGATGGGGATCGATGAGGTGCGCGAGCGCATCCCCGATGCGATTCGGGCGCTCGATCAGCCATCGATCGACGGAATCAATACGTACTTCGTTTCGGAAGCCGCCGTGAAGGTCGGTCTCAAGGTCGCGGTGTCCGGTATCGGCGGGGATGAGCTCTTCGGTGGCTACGGGACCTTCTCGCGAGTTCCGAAAGTTCGTGCGATCCACGACCGCATGACGTCCTTGCCGGGAGGGGGCGGCCTCGTTCGGGTCGCGACCAGGCTTCTCCATTCTCTACCGCGCACCCGCGAAGGGGAAAAGCTGGCCCGCCTACTCGAGTACGGAGGTAGCGATGCCGGTGCCTACTTCGCCGAGCGCGGCCTCTTCTCCCAGCACGAGGTGCGCGACCTTCTTGCGCCCAGCGTGCGTGAAGCCGCAGACGCCTGCGATCCTCGTGGTGAGCTCGAGACGCGGATCCGCCTAAATGATCTGCCGCCCGAGGAGCGGGTCTCGGCCCTAGAGATGCGACAGTACCTCCAAGTACAGCTGCTGCGAGATTCCGACGCGACGAGCATGCGCCACTCGCTAGAACTGAGGACCCCGCTTGTTGACCGGGATCTCCTGCGAGCCGTCGCCCGGGTGCCCGCTGCACTCCGCCGAGCAGGACCCGCGAAGCGTTTCCTGCGGGACGCACCAATGCCGCCGGTGCCGCCCGCCTTGTGGCAGCGCCGCAAGCAGGGTTTCACCCTCCCCTTCGAGCATTGGCTCCGGACGGGGGGGATCAAGATGCGACTGCCGAACCACCCGTGGCTGGTTCCTCAAGCCGTTCAGCGCGTGGCTGACGACTTCCGACGTGGCCGAGTGCACTGGTCACGGGTCTGGGCACTGGTCGTTCTCGAGCAGCTCCTCGCGTGACGCCGCTTCGCATCCTCATGATCTGCCCACAGTTCCGCCCGCTGCTCGGTGGCTATGAACGCGCCGCCGAGAGGCTCTCGCTTGCCCTCGCAGCAGCAGGCCATAGGGTTGTCGTCGTTACCGAGCGGCGAGACCCTGCATGGTCGTCGCAAGAGTGGATGGGGGACGTGCTCATCCGGCGCCTCCGGAGCGTTCCACAGCGCGGGTGGCACGTGCCGTCCGCGCTCTTCTCGCTCGTAGTGTTCCTGCTGCTTAACGCGCGGCGATTCGACGTGATTCATGCCCACCAGTACGGATGGACCGCGGCGGCGGCTATTGGCCTTGGGCACCTCTTCCAACGTCCCGTCGTCCTGAAGCTGACGGCGACTGGGCCGTCCGGAATCTTGGAGGCTGTGGCGCAGTCTCGGCTTTCGATCCTTTCGGCCGCTCTGCACCGGCGGGTCGACGCGTGCATCGCGACGAGCGAGCGGGGCGAACGAGAAGCGGGTTCCCTCGGTATTCCAGAGGATCGCATCCATCTCATCCCAAACGGTCTCGACACGGATCGCTTTCGCCCTGCATCTCTGACGGAAAAGGTGGCACTGCGTGCACGGCTCGGCCTTGGCGAAGGAGTGGTGGCGCTCTACGTGGGGCGCCTCAGTTCCGAGAAGAACCCCCTTCTTCTGCTCCAGGCTTGGGCGGAGTGCTTCGCAAGACACGCTAACTGCGAGTTGGTTGTACTGGGAGACGGCCCACAGCTCACCCTCGTACGGGAGGTTGCTCGCGGCGCGCGCAACGTGCACGTGCGCGGGCGGGTAGATGACCCGCTTCCATGGTATCAGGCCGCTGATATCTATGTGCTGCCGTCCGACTTCGAAGGGCTTTCCAACAGCCTAGTCGAGGCGCTGAGTTGCGGACTACCGGTCGTGAGCACGTGCGTGTCAGGAAGCGAAGATGTGTTCCGCGAGGCCGACGTCGGTGAGCTCGTCCCGGTGGGCGATTCGAAGGAGTTGTCGCGCGCCTTGGAACGCATGCTCGCTGATCCAGGTCGTCGCGCCGCTTGCAGCAAGCGTGCGAGAGAGGTCGCGTTGCGGCGTTTTTCGATCGTGAGTGTCCGCGCTGGAATTGAGTCTATCTACGGGATGGTTCTACGAAGTCGACGTGCCACCACTACGGTCACGGGGAGTCGTCGGTAGCATTGTCCTGGCAGGAATTTTCGCATAGGACTCCGCGAGCAATCGGTTGCCCCAGCCCTGCCAATGCCCGCCGGAGTGCGGATTACCGAAGGGAAGGGCGGGCTTCGCCCGCATCGCTGACTGCACCGCGGGATACTAATCGGCGAATGCGATGCCTGCGACGCCGGATTGGCACGGCCGCCTCCTTGAGCCAAGCGTATGAGCCCGTGTCGAGGTTTGCTCAGCTGACCTCGAGCGTCGCACCTTATTCCTGTGTGCGGGCAACGATCTGCAAAATCACTGGCCACTCGAGCTCCGCCAGCGTTCGCTCCTAGGGCGTTGGTGCAGATTTCCTCGAGATGGTCGGCAGGGAGAAAAGGTGGATTTCCGGCCGGAGCCGATAACCGAGGCCCGCGTCGTACCTGTACGCAGCTCGCATGGGGCGAACCGGCGAAGCAAGATCTCCGTGACGGCGGGCGGAAGCAGAATAAAAATCGATGTGCCTGTGCCGTTGCCTCAGCTCGTGACCATGCCTGTCACGGCGAGGTGTGAGGCTCTCCTCCGAAGAGGAGGGTAAGCGATGAGGGAAGCGAAGGGACCGAGGACGATCGTAGAGCTCCAGGCGCAGTTCCCGGATGAGCAGGCGTGCTGGGAGTTCTTGCGAAAGCTGCGCTGGCCGAAAGGCTTCGTGTGCCCGCGCTGCGAGGGGCGGGAGAGCGTTTCGATCCTCACGCGCCGGCTGGAACAGCGCCGCACCTGCCGCTACCAGGTCTCGGTCACGGCGGGGACCGTGTTCCATCGCACGCGCAAGCCCTTGCGCCTGTGGTTCCTGGCGATCTTCTTCGTGGGCCGCCACAAGACGGGGATCTCCGCCCTCCAGCTCCAAAAGGACTTGGGCCTGGGTAGCTACAAGACCGCCTGGATGTGGCTTCACAAGGTGCGCTCTGCTCTGCAAGAGCGGCCCGCGTTCCGGTTGACGGGGCTCGTCGAGGCCGATGAGACCTATGTGGGCGCCCGCCACGAGCGCGGTGCGCCCGGACGCAAGCTCGTGGCCAAGAGCCTGGTGGCCGCGGTCGTCGAGAATCGCGGCGAGCGGGCCGGGGCACTGCGCATGGCGGTTGTTCCCGACGCCTCGCAGACCGAGCTCGGTCCCTTTGTCCGCGGCGCGATCGATCAGAGGAAGACCACCGTGCGCACGGACGGCTGGCTTGGCTAAGCGACCTGGGTCAGCACGGGGCTCAGCACCATACCCTCGTGCAGGGGGACCCGGCGCGCGCTGCCAAGATCCTGCCCTGGTCCCACATCCTGTTCTCCAACTTCAAGAGCTGGCTACGCGGTACCTTCCACGGCGTCAGCCAGAAATACCTACCTCGCTACCTCCAAGAGTTCGTCTACCGCACCAATCGCCGTTGGCTCGAGCATGACCTTTTCTTCTACGTCCTACGCCGCGCGGCGCAGGCGGATCCGTTCCCCTGGTCCCGACTCACAGCTGAGGCAACGGCATAGGCACAAAAATCGATTCTGAGCAAAAGAGCTTTCATCGACAGACGAAACTGTTCTGTGCGCCGGGGGCATCGCGGACTCGGCGGATCTGGCACTGTCGAGGCCACCTGCGGCGGCTCAAGCGCGAGACCGCGAAAGATGGTGTAGGCTAAGACGCCAGCAGGACCCTGTGTGCGACTGGGAAACTAGATACTCGGCCGCTTGTGCGAAGGGGCGGGTCGGAAGAGGAACGGCGATCTTGCGCATCCGGCTTGTGGCGGTGCTCGCCGCCTCGCTAAGTCTGTCTATAAGCGCAGCCGACGCTCGATCGGCGGACCCGTGTGGAGAGACGCGCGAACTGCCCCTCGCTACCCACTGGACGCCCGACACGGGCTACACAGGAAGCGCGGTCCCGTCTTGGCAGATGGATCAAATCGACGCTGGCCACTACTGGCTCCCGAGTTTCAACTGGCGACTACTGGGCAACACTTGGGATCCAGCCACGGACGCGGCGTACACAGGAGCGATTCTCCGAGCGAAAGCAAAAAAGCTTCCGATTTCGGTCACCGCTACGCAGTGGGAGTATGCACTTTACGAGAAGGCGCCTTGGAAAGACCTCCCTTCGGACAAGACCGCGCTTGTAGTGACTCCGGGCGGCGAGGTACTCCCCAAGGTCAGTGCATTCGGCGCAATCGAGCCCTGGCGCGAGGTGGGAGCTGCGTGGGCCACGACCGATATTCTAAAAAAGCTGCAAGAGCTCTACCCCGACCCGCCTTATGTGTTTCTCCTCTCAAATAACGAAGCGAACAAGCTCCATCAGGAAGATGTGGAGAAGGACCGAAACTATCTGCAAAAGTATGGCACCGGCCGCTCTCTTGAAGAGAAGCGACGGGCGCTCGGAGATGGCTACATCGAGCGCTATGGGGTGATGGTGGCAGGGTTGCGTGGCGCGCTTGGGCCATGGAAGGACCGAGCAATCGTCGCTGGATGGGGCGGGACAAGCGTCAACTTCGGGCGGTGGATGGGGAGCCGGATCGCGCGGGGCAGCTGGAAGCTCGACTGGCTACCGAACTTCACGCTCGCGGTTCCTGGGCGTCTTAGCATCGTGCCCTACATCTGGGACGGCGCCTCGCTTCAGTACTACATCCAGGGCCCCAAGGGGGATGACGACTTCACCGGCTACAGTCCGAATGTAGAGGTCATGAACATGCCACTCCAGCAGGAGGACATCTGCAAGATCAAGCCGAGATTCTTCTTCGAGTTCAGCACCTGGTACGATCCGAGGTTTGTGGATCGGCTACGCAAGGCGGGCCAGTCAGTGTCGCCCGGCCGCTACAAAGGATGGTTGCGCTGGGGCATGTGGATCGGGCGGCCACGATCGGTTCGCCACTTTAGCTATAGCCAGGACAACCTCCCGGACTTCGAGCCTTGGCTGCGGATGGTTATGGAGGCGGTGGATGAAATTCATGCGACGCCCGAGCTCGCGTCCTTCTGGATCAAGAGCGATCTCGTCTGGAACACGGCCGTCCCTCACCCCTACCAGATTGACATACCGGCGGAATACCTGTCCACGACCCGCTGGGCCGGCCTTAGCACGAGCGTCGACCCGCCGAAGCCCTGGGGCTACGAGACGGTGTTCCGTGTTTGGGCCCTCGCTCGGGTACAAGGGGTGGCGGGAAATCGACACTGGCTCCTGTATGTTCAGTCACCAAAGGGCTTGGAGCCGGGTGTGAAGGTCACGGTGCCGGGCTGGGGAGCGGCGACGGTCGATGCGACTCCGGAGGGTAGGTACTACGTCCTAGACGAGGGGTCGACTGGAGTGACGTCCGTCAAGGTACGTTGAGTGGTGCCGGACCCGTCGCGGCCGTTCGAGTAAGCGGGTCCCCCATTCGATCGCTGTTGGCGAGTCTCGGCAGTCTGCACGGCGGGCCGTTCGCGGGTAGCCTCGGAGGTGTTCGGTGCGAGCTGATTCGGCAAGTGCGGACCCCCAAGAGAGCGCTGTAAGGTCGGAAGAAGTGAAGATCAGTTTCTCCTTCGGTGAGAACTGGAAGGAGTTCGTAGAGAAGCGCTTCACTGCAGAGCGGGTCGAGATCTCGAAACAGCACATCCTGCGTTTCCTCGAGCTTCCGGACCTCCGTGGGAAGTACTTCATCGACGTTGGCAGCGGCAGCGGTCTCTCGTCACTTGCGGCATTCGATGCGGGTGCGAGTCGTCTGGTGAGCTTTGACATCGATCCTGCATCTGTCGAAGCAACGCGCTCATTGAGGGCCTTGAGGGGTGAGCCTCCCAACTGGGATGTGCTGTCGGGGTCGATTCTTGATGACGAGTTCGTTGCGAAGCTCGCACAGGCTGACGTGGTGTATTCGTGGGGCGTGTTGCACCACACCGGTGCGATGTGGCGAGCCGTCGAGAACGCCGCGAAGCTGATGAAGCCGGAGGGGATCTTCTACCTCGCGCTGTATACGACGAGCCCCAAATCGCCTTACTGGATCGACATCAAGCGCCGGTACAACCGCGCATCGCCCATGAAGAAACGGCTGATGGAGTGGTCGCACGCCTGGCGATACACCATCTTCCCGCATATTCTCGCCCGAAAGAATCCCCTCAACACGATTCGAAACTACAAAACGAGCCGAGGCATGGATTTCATCGCGGACCTCCGCGACTGGCTTGGCGGGTACCCGTACGAGGACGCAAAGATCGAGGAAGTCTTGGAGTTCGGTCGGAAGCGGCTCGGTCTCGAGCTGACGAAGATCGCGACTGGCGAGGCTTGCACCGAGTACCTATTCGTCCGTAGGATATGAAGGGCAAGACCTAGGCATTCCGATCAAGTGGAAGACTCCGACGACGCAGCAGGTCAGAGCCGGTCCACGCCGAAAGCGGGACCCTCGGTGTCGCTCTCGACGAGCGTGATCGGCAATACCGCGCTGTTAACCTTCGCAAGCGGTTTCGTTCGGCTATTTTCCATCGCGACTGCTCCGATCCTGACCTCGCTACTCGGTCCGGTTCCGTACGGAGTGGTCGCCCTCGCAGGCACAGCCAGTGCGCTTCTCACGACGCTGGCGATCATGGGGATCGAAACCGGTTACGCCCGCGCTTTTCTCTCCGATGTCACATCAGACCGACGCGGCGCCGAGCGCTTTTGCTGGCGCTTCGTCGCGACGACGACGATGCTCTCGACCGTGGCTATCCTTGTGGCGTGGTGGACCGGCGTCTGCGCTCGCTTCGGCTGGACGCAAGACATTCCTCTGATGGTAGCCACAAGCGTTGTCACGATGAACGCGAGCACCATGGTCGTCTCACGCGCCCGCTTGCGGGGCGACTATCAGCGGATCGCCGTGGCTGCGATTGCAAATGGTGTGCTTGGAGCCGGCACCATGGTGGTGCTCGCCTTTGTCTGGCGCCGAGATGGCTGGCCTCTCGTGATCGGCGCAGCCACGGGTCTCATTGCCGGAATCGCCGTACTGCGGGGGATTCCACTAGGCCCCCTGGTCCGGGCGTCAGAGCTTTCGCGACAAGAGCGATGGCGCATTGTTCAGCTCGGCCTCCCGATGGCGTTAACTGCTCCGATGTACTGGGTGCTCGGTTCCAGCGACCGCTGGATCATCGGGCTGCTGCAAGATGAGCACGTGCTCGGCGTGTACTCCTTTGCCTATGGCGTTGGCAACTTCGCCTCGCTGATCAATGCGGCGGTAATCCAGACCTGGCTCCCCGAGACGTCCCGCGCCTTCGACGCCGACCCCGAGGCGGCGCCCCGAACAATCGGCGTGTTGTGGGCGCGCATGTACGCGCTGATGGCGGTCGCCTGGCTGGTGGTTGCTGCGGCAGGTGGCGATGTGATCCGGCTGCTCGCAGCGCCACAGTTTCATGCGGGTGCAGCCTATATCCCTTGGATAGCTGGCGGAATTTTCTTTTACGGGCTCTACCACACCGCGAACACAGGGCTCTTGCTGCGCAACGACCTCCGCCCCGCGGCCGCCTGGTGGCTCTGCGGAGCGCTACTGAGCGTCAGCCTGAACTTTGTACTCGTGAGCCGGATTGGGGCTTTAGGGGCGGCGATCACTGCGCCGATCGGCTTTGGGTTCATCTCTGGGGGGGTGATGTGGTCGTCGCAGCGGCGGCTGCGGCTAGAGATTCCATGGCGGCCTCTAGGCGCAGCCACGGTTCTAATTCTTGCCACGGGTCTTGCCTGCGCGAGGCCGTGGCACGCCTCGGCGCTTGCAAGTCTCGCAATGAAGGTACCCGTCGGCGCCGCGGCTGCAGCCGTAGCCCTGCGCTGGGTAGCACCGACTTGGTTCCGGGCCACCCTTCGCCTCGCGCTTCGCCGGGGGTGATATCGCGCGGGTCGGACATAGGCCCGCCATCGACGGCATGGCGGCGGGGCGGTATCACCTAAGGCCCGAATAACGGGCTGGTCGTTGCAGCTGACCCCTGAGGTAAGCGGCAAGATGTGCGGAATCGGTGGTGTGCTGTATCGCGACGGCCGGCCCGTCGATCCTGCGGCCCTGTCGCGGATGTCGGAGGCAATGCGCCAGAGGGGCCCTGACGACGAGGGTGCATTTGCTGCGCCTGGAGTGGGGCTCGTGCACCGGCGGCTTAGCATCATCGACCTTTCGGCGCTGGGGCGCTGTCCGATGCCAAACGAGGACGGTTCCGTTCAGGTGGTCCACAACGGGGAGATCTACAACTTCGAGACCTTGCGCGAAGACCTCGTTCACCGCGGCCACCGCTTCCGCTCCCACTGCGATACCGAGGTGCTGGTGCACGGGTACGAGGAGTGGGGTTCCGCGGTCGCCGAGCGAATCGACGGAATGTTTGCATTTGCGGTGTGGGATGCGCGCCGACGCTGCCTCTTCCTTGCGCGCGACCGCTTGGGGGAGAAGCCACTGTACTATCTCGAGTTCCGAGACGGGCTCGCGTTCGCGTCGTCGCTCAATGCGCTGGCGGCCTACTTCGCGTACGACCTCGAGCCGAACCTCGACGCTGTGGATTGCTTCCTGTGCCACGCGTTCATTCCATCGCCGCATACCGTCTGGCGCGGAGTGCAGAGCCTGCCGCCCGCCCACTACGCCGAGCTCAAACTAGGCGAGGCCTTGCATGTCGAACGCTACTGGGATTTCCCGGACGTTGGCGCACGATGCGGTGTCTCCGTGCGTGAGGCGGAGGGCTTGGTCGAAGAGGCGCTTGAACGCAGCGTGCGCGCGCGGCTCATCGCCGACGTGCCCGTTGGGGGGTTTCTGAGCGGCGGCGTCGATTCGTCGCTGGTGATGGCCCTCGCCGCGCGGCACAGCGCTTCTCTGGACACCTTCTCCATCGGCTTCGCCGAGGAGGACTTCAGCGAGCTCCCATATGCCCAGAAGGTCGCCGAACGGATCGGATCCTCACACCACGAGCTCATAGTCGATGAGCGCGACCTCTTTTCCGTAGTCACCGAGCTGGTCTGGCAATACGGCCAACCCTTCGGTGACTCCTCAGCGATCCCCACTCACCTGGTCTCGCGATTCGCGCGCGGGACAGTCAAAGTGAGCCTTAGTGGCGACGGAGGCGACGAGTCGTTCGCCGGTTACTGGCGGGCCGTAGCGGGTTGGTACGCGTCGCTGTTCCGCTCCGCGCTCCCGGGCACCGTCAGACGGGAAATAATCCCGCGCCTGTGCGCACGGCTGGGCGAGCGTTTTGGCGGTATACCGGCGCGCCTCGCCGCGCTGAACCACCTCTCGCTCGCGCCGCCAGGTGCTGGATACACAAACGCGCTCACATGGTTCAACCACCGCGACGAACTGCTGGGGGATGCCTTCGCGGGCGCAGCGATCTCACCTGGAGCGGGGCACGCTCCCATCGTGTGTCGCACCGGACGCTCCTTGCCGGCAGCGGGATTGACGGACCTGCAGCAGATTCTCTACGACGACTTTATGGTACTCCTACCTGACGACTATTTGGTGAAGGTCGACGTTGCCAGCATGGGCGCATCGCTTGAGGTGCGTCCGCCGTTTCTCGATCATCACTTCATCGAGGCGGCTTGGGCACTGCCAGACTCGTTCAAGCTCCGCCGAGGGGCGACGAAATGGCTCTTGAAGCGAGTCGCCGCGCGCCACGTCCCCCGCTCAGTCGTCTATCGGAAGAAGTCTGGATTCGCGCTTCCGATGAAGTACTGGTGGCGCCGCGGCCTTGCTGACGTGTTGGGAAAGCTTCTCCACGAGAGCCGCTGCGTCGCCCGCGGTTGGATCCGGCCCGCGCCTGTGGAGCGCGCGCTCGCGGACCACGTCGCCGGCCGTGCGGAGCATGACGTGCGACTCTGGCTCGTGCTCTGGCTCGAACTATGGGCGCGTATCGTGCTCGAACGGTCACTTCCACGTGGCGTCTCCTTGGTCGACGTTGCATGAGTTCTCTGCGCCCCTGGGCGTCGAACCTTGCTCTTTTGACCATCGCTAGCATCGCCGCGCTCCTCCTTGCCGAGGTCTTGCTGCGGGCCGGTGGGATCTCGTTTCCGGACTTTTACAAGACGGACACCCACACCGGCGTGGCGCTCAGGCCCGGCGCCGCGGGGTGGTACACGTATGAAGGCCGATCCTTTGTGCAGATTAACCGTGACGGGCTGCGTGATCGTGAGCACGCGAAGGCTAAGCCCAACGGGACGTTTCGCATCGCTGTGCTCGGGGATTCTTACGCCGAGGCGCTCCAGATCCCGCAGGAAGACGCGTTCTGGGCCGTGATGGAACGCGATCTCGTGAGCTGCCCTGCTCTTGCCGGACGCGTGCCGGAGGCGATCAATTTCGGTGTCTCGGGCTATGGGACGGCTCAGGAGCTATTGATGCTGCGCCACCGTGTTTGGCAGTATGAACCGGACGTCGTCGTCCTTGCGTTCCTCACTGGCAATGACCTCCGCAACAACGTGCGCGAGCTCGAACAGGATCCTCTACGCCCGTACTTCGTGGTCCGTGACGGCGCCCTGGTTCTCGACGGCTCCTTCCTGACCTCGGATGCATACTTGCACACCCAATCGTGGTTGTGGCGCGCGAAGACCCACGTGGTGCACGTATCGCGTGTGGCTCAGCTTCTCTACGAGATACGTCGGATGCTGAAGCGGCACGAGCTAGCGACCGTTCAGCAGGCTGAGCTCGACAATCAGGTGTACCGCGAGCCCGCAGATCCACGATGGCAGGAGGCTTGGGACGTGACTGAGCGGATGCTGGTGGCGATGCGAGATGAGGTGCGCGATCACGGAGCAGAATTCCTGCTCGTGACGCTGACGAACAACGCCCAGGTTCATCCGGACCCTGCCGTGCGGCAGGATTTCGCAAGTCGAAATGGCATTCACGACCTGCGTTACCCCGACCGACGGCTGGCAGCCTTCGCGGAGTCCGAGGCTATTCCCATCCTAACCCTGGTAGGCCCGTTCGCTGACCGCGCTCAAGCCGACGGCATGTGCCTCCACGGTTTCGATAACGCCGTTCGCTGCGGTGGGCACTGGAATGCGAGAGGCCACCACCTCGCCGGGGAACTCATCGCTCAGCGGCTGTGCAGCCGGCTCAGCGAACGGGCGCAGTCGGCCGTACCTTGAGTTGCAGCGCGCTTCGCAATTTAAGCAGGATGTTCCATCCACGGCATAACGTCACAGCCGAGGGACTTCATTTCACAAGACACCTAGGCAACTCGAGATCTCAGGTCGTTGGAACGCACGTGGCGCCTCTCGCGCCAAGCTAACCTCGAGCTCTCCCGCCTTGGGCACGCGCACTGATGAGACTGTGATGCACGGCAGAAGCTCGATCCGCACTTGACCGAACTCCATCGAATTGGAGGGCAAATCGCTGGCGCTTACGATCTTCGAATTTCTACTCCGAGGCTGCCCGAGCATGGGCTTGCACGGGGCCCTCGTGCGGGGCTCCCCTGCTCAGGGAGGTGTCCGAGCACTGTTCGTCCTAAGCCGGCCCTATGCGTCACCCGTGGCAGCCCGCTAGTCTTCGGCTGAGTCATTTCCGAGGAAGAGATGCGACTTCGTGATCTCGACGTCTATCGATGCCCGATCTGCAGCGGGCGTCTCGTATTCATGGGAGAGCAGCGGCCGCTCGAGCTGGAAGCCGGGACGAATCGCTGCATGACTTGTATGCGGGAGTATTCGGTCGCGAACTACATCCCGCGATTTGCGCCTCAATCGAACTACGCGGATTCGTTCGGGCTGCAATGGAATACTTTTGCCCGGACACAACTCGACTCCTATACGGGTTCGACGATCTCACGAGACCGGTTCATCACGAGTACGGGGTTTGGCGAGGACATGGTCGGCCAGCTGCTGCTTGAGGCAGGCTGTGGAGCCGGTCGCTTCACCGAGATCGCGCTCAACACGGGTGCACGGCTTTTTACCTTCGATTACAGTTCAGCGATTGATGCGAACCTGAAAAACAACGGACTTCACTCAAGCTGCAGCTATGCGCAAGCGGACATCCTCTCGCCTCCGTTTGCGCCGGGTACCTTCGACAGGGTTTTCTGTCTCGGCGTTCTGCAGCATCTCCCAGACCCAGCGAGCGGATTCCTTTCTCTTGCACGGCTGATCAAACCCGGAGGCTACATATCGATCGATGTGTATGAGAGGCACTGGTATGAACGTCTGCTGCCCCGAAGCGTGCTGCGTCGGATTACTCGACGCATTCCCCCTCAGCGGATTCTTCCGTTAGTTCAGCGGACCTGGCCGAAGCTTGCGCGGATCAAGTCCGCCATTCAACGTATCCCAATCGTCGGCGACAAGCTCGACGGTCTTATCGTACCGATTTGCGACTATACGGACTTACCGCTTGAAGAGAAAGTGAGGGTAGAATGGGGAATGCTGGACACCTTCGATGTGTATGCCACACGCTATGAGATCAACCAGACAACCGCCGACGTACGACGCTGGTTCGAGAGTGCAGACCTCGAACCGCTCTTCATCGGGCCTGGACACAATGGCATTGTGGCGAGGGGTCGCAGAGCCGTCTGAGCGGTTGAACCGATCGTACGCAAGACTGGGCGGTCGCGGCATGACCTTGCGAATCCTCGAACTTTCCTAAATCTCCTATCCCCCGAGAGATCAAAAGATCGTGTCTGGCGTATTATGCATTTTCGCGTTCGTGTGTCACTTGAACTGATGCCTGACGCGTCGAGCAACTCAATCGCAGGTCACCGTAAGGCGCTACGCCAGGGAGCTACTGCTCTCGGCAGGACGCCGGCCGTTTCTCGCGGAGCTCACGACAAAATCGACGTCGAACAGCGACAGAGTCGACACTAGCGGGTGTCGATTGCCTCCACGATGGTGGCGGGAGATTCGCGAGGATGCGTCTCGCTCGGTACCGGCGTGTCGGTACTCGACTCGGATACGCGCTGGTCGATGAGCGTCCCCGCGGCGAGCACCCCAAAGGCGACCGCGAAGTACATCGTACTGTGCACATAGTGTGTAAAGAAGCTCGTGTAGATGAGGAGCGTCGAAACAGCGATGGCAGCTGCGGCGCGCGACCAGCCCGCAGCGAGCGACTGCAACCATGGTACCAGAAGGAGAATCACATAGTAGAGCAGACCAAAGACTCCAATATCCACTGCGATGTAAAGGAAGCTGTTGTGCGGGATCAGGTCCAACTCTTCTACGGTTCCGAGCCCGTGTCCGAACCATGGCGCGGCGAGGAATTGTTCCCACGAAATCTCTGCCACGCGCTCCCGCGCCCGCGCCGAGGGGTCAGAAAGGTCGGCGAGCAGGATGGAGCGGAGGCGCAGGGTCGCTTCTTGGCTGAAAGTTACGTATTGAGAGAGGAGGAAAACTCCGAGCATCCCGACGAAAAGCACCCCTGCTACCATGGCGATCCGACCTCGCGATTGGCCGCGCGATTTCGTCCGCACTGCTATAGCGTAGAAGGTCCAGAGGATTAACCCAAAGACCATCCCCATGCGACTGAAAGTCGCGAACACAGCCGCGGTAGCGATGGAAGCCAGTGCGATACCGCGGGGCGACGGGCGATGAAGGTCGATCACAAAGAGCAGGCAGAGGATGATCGCCGCAGCGCTGTCGTTCGGATTTTGATAGAAGCCGGCGGCGCGTCCCGTCGCAGTGCTGAAAATGTTCGGGACCACTATTTCGACGAGGTTGATCGGGATCGCGATTCCCAACGTGATGAGAGCCGCAGTACGTAGCACGCTTCGAGAGTCGGGGCCCTGCATCACGAGCGCAGTCCCGGCCACAAAGGAGAAGAAGACGATGCGCGTGCGAAATACGAGGTAGGACGCCCACGGCGCAGTTCCGGGTCCGCTGAGGTAGATGAAAACGACCAGCAGGGTGCCGACGAGCCACAACCAGAACTGGGCCTTCCGGCCGAGCCGCAGGATGTCGCCTGTTCGAAAGACAAGGAAGTAGATGATGAAGACTCCTACCACCGCGTAGTAGAGGTTAAATCCACCGATGTCGGAAACAAACTGGATGATTCCGCTCAGTGCAATCACAAGCCACAAGACGTCCATGGCGTAACCGATGCCGCTTCGCGTGGCGGCGCGCGGTTCCGCACGCTGGAACTCGAGGCCAGATTCCGACAAGGCGGGCCTTGTGGTCAGATCCACCTCACGGCCTCCCCTTTGCGGACCGACTCGAGGATCGCAAACGTTGCGCGTGAGACGCCGAGGAGCTCATCTAAACTGAAGGGCGACGCGGCTCCGCGCCGCACGACGTCGATTATCTCGGCCACGGCGACCGCCTGCCCCTTGTCTTGGTTCAGGGTCTTGAGTCCCTCGCCACCCAGGATTCGCGTCACGCGAAAGTTGTTGCAGCTCGCCGTTTTTCCATCAGCTGACACCTCGAAGCGCTCCTTCGGGAGCTCTGTGCTCGCGCGCGCGAGGTACTCGATCGTCGCAACCGAGCCATCTGGGAATCCGAGCGAGGCTACCGTCGAGTCATCGAGTGCCGCATCATGACTCACACTGCGCGCGAACACGCTCGTGGGGGAAGCAGCAACCAGGTAGGTAGAGAGATCGATGAAGTGGCACACCTCGCCGACGATACGACCGCCGCCGGCCGTCGGGTCGACCACCCACGTTCCGCGCGGTGATGGACCAGCTGACACTGTATAGTGTATGTTTAGAGGTCCGGTGCGACCCACGAAGGCTGCTCTGATCGCACGTGTGTGCGGAGAGAATCGGCGGTTGTAGCCCACCGCAAGCAAGGCACCACTCTCGCGTGCAGCCGTAATAACCTCTTCGACCTCGTCTGGTGAGAGGCCGATGGGCTTCTCGAGCCACACGGCCTTTCCGGCCCGCAGCGCCCGCGCGGCGAGCGTGGCATGGGAATCGTGGCGCGTTGCGACCACGACAAGATTCACGCGCGGATCGTCGAGCGCGGCAGCGGGATCGGTACCGCAGCGCTCAAAGCCGAACCTCTCGGCGGTTCGCCGGGCGGACGCGCCAGTAGCCGTCACGACTGCGATGCGCCCGACATCGGAGTGGTTTGCGAACGTCGGCAGGAGCATTCCCTTGGCGTAGTTACCGGCGCCGAGGAAGGCAACGCCCACACTTGACGGACGAGTCGCGCGTCTAGGAAGAGTCAGCATCGATGCACTCGAAGCATCGCTCACGTAGCGGAATAGAACTGCGAGAGAGCGGCGCGCCCCGTTTGCGAGTTCCTCGTAGACGCGCTCGGCGGTGGAGAATGGGACCGTCTCGGCGTCAAGCTGTTCCAGCCGGAGGACCCTCTGCGCCGCAAGTTCGAGGAACACCTGGAGGTTGCGGTTCTCCGTCCAACGAACGTAGGGGAGGGGGTACTCGAAGCCCGACTCCTCGTATGCGCGGTCGTAGCGCCCAGGCCCGTAGGACCGGCTCATCCTGAGCTCGAGCTCTTTGTCGTAAAAGGTCCGCCTATCGAGGTTCATAGGCAGGGCGCCCACGACGACAATACGGCCTCTGAGGCGACACAGATCTGCCGCGAGTTGGAGCGGCGCTGAGCTCTGGGCCGACGCCGTGATGACGCCAAGATCAACGCCGTGCCCCCCGGTCACTTCATCAATCCACGCAGGCGACGGTCCAGAGGCGGAGGTACCCCACTCCGCACCCTGGTCCATGGCCTGTTTCACGCGTGTCGGATCGAGGTCTATCCCAAGCACGCGGCAGCCGTTCGCGCGCAGGAGCTGCACGGTAATCTGGCCGATCAGTCCGAGGCCAATCACGGCCACGACCTCCCCCAGCACAGGCTCTGCGATGCGCAAGCTTTGGAGCGCGATGGCTCCGATGGTCGCGAAGGCGGCGTGCGCGAGGTCAAGTCCATCGGGGATCCGGGCGACGAGATTCTCCGGCACCACGACGAGCTCGGCATGGTTCGCATATCCCGCGCCGCCACACGCGACCCGGTCTCCCGGTGTAAAGCTCCGCACACCCGGCCCGATCGCCTCGATGACGCCCGCGCACGAGTAACCGAGCGGCTGAGGAGCTTCGAGTCGCGTCGTCACTGCGCGATACGTGGGGAGAGGCCCCTCCTGGCGCAGCTTGCGGACCACCTGCCGCACAAGGTCAGGACGGCTGCGTGCCTTTCCGAGAAGCGACATCCGCGCAAAGTCGAGTGCGAGCTTCTCGGTACCCGGCGATACGACTGAATAGTGATTTCGAACGAGGATCTGCCCGTAGGACGGAGAGGGCGCCGGTACCTCGGTCAGCTCTAGCTTTCCGCTGCGTGTATTTTGAAGGATCTGTCTCATCCGCGCTCTCCCGCGGGGTATCTCGAGGCGTCGCGAGGACACTCCGCATCCTCGATGTGACCGCGCCAACCGGGATGCGGAACGAAGACCTGGTTGGACCGGATCTCGTCGAGAGACCGCTCGCGGACATCGAAGGTCGCGGCCAAAACCTCACCCACCACGACATCGGTCGAATCGCGCACGGACGTGATACGGGGACCGGTATCGACGATCGCCTCCCACACTTTCGGGATGCGCCGAGCATCGAAACCCATGAGTCGGACCGCCACGAGATCGAGAGCCACAGGATCCGTCGCGGCAAGCACTACGCCGAGCGGAACGTCGTTCGGTGCGAGGGGACCCTCCCCATCGCCAGCGACGATGCCGTCCATGACTGTCAAAACGGTGCGGACGGGTTCAGGTGCGGTGAGGTGAAGTCCCCGCGCATCGCTGTAGTAGAGGCAGCGGTTCAGATCGAGGCACATGCGCCACGTGGTGCGGTTTCCGTACCAGTTGCCACTGCGGATGAAGGCGTCACCCCGCGTGGCGTTCTCTACTCGCCGCGCAAGCTGGAAGAGACCGAGACCGATTCCACGCCGGAGCAATGGGCGAGCGAACTCGGTGGCGTGACTTCGCAGACGGTCGATCAACCGCGCGTCGGGAAACTCGTCACCACCCTCGGTTATGGAGCCTACGCAGTGGTGCGGTAGCCAGTTCTTGTCGCCGTTGATTCCGACTAGGTTCTTGAGCGCCAGCGTAACGCCTGTCTTCTTGTGGGTCTTTAGCTTCGGCAGATTCACCACGAGATCCGCCGACAAAACGGTCTCGGAAAGCAGATAGGCATTCCGGACGCCAGCGTGGGAGGACGTAGTGACCGCGGGGTCGTAGTCGGCACCACGGAAGCGCTTGGAGTCGAGACCCGACCCATGGAAGAAGCTTCGTGTAACAAGGTCCACCATGCGGTAGCCGGCAGGATCGCCTGGCAGCGGGCGGCGCTCGACGATGATGCCGTCTCGGAACACCACGGCCTCGCGCCGCAAGTCGATCACCTCGAGCTCGCGCCCGAGGGTTTCTTTGTAGAACTGGGTTAAAGCGTCAAGGCCAACCATCTTCCGGATGCGGTCGAAGTCGCAATCCTGCTGCGGGGCTTCGGCGATCGCGACGCTGCCCTCGGAGCCTACGGCGAGGAACGCGTAGTCCGCAATTGCCCGAACAATCGTACCGTGGGTGATGACGCTCTGGACCGTGGCATTCTCCCGAGGATTCCAGTGCCGAATGAAATTCGGCTTTAGAACGACGCGCTTGCCCCGTCCGACGAGCGCCCCGAGCGGATTCCAGTCGGGGCTACCAAACCGCCCAGCGTCAAGCCCGAGGCCATGGAGGGCGGCCCGCACCGCCGCGTAGGCCGAACTCGGCGGGCCGACCGCAGCTGCATCGCCAAGAAGGGGTAGCAGCTCCGGAAATCCCTTCCCCGGACCGTACGGAATCAGCGTGGCCCCGTACGAAGGCTCGGTGCGTGCGAGACCGACGCGGATCATGAAGCGCTCCATTTACGGCCGAGTGCGGGGGTCGGAGCGCACACTGCTGCGAGAAGCTTCGGTCCGCATCGATCGCGCCAGGAGTCCATCCGCACCCACTGGAGGATAGGGCTCACCGAGCGAGCCTCCCCACTTGGGACTTGACCGCGCGGAACTTCCCGTTCCGTTCGCGCGGGATCGCGTCGACGATCCGGATCTCCACACGGATCTCATCCCCAAGCCGTCCGCGGATTTCTTTGATCAGCGACCGCTCACACGCCTTGTCCCATGTCGCGTGTGGCACTACGAGCACTGTGATGGCGGCCTCTGTCTCCTGTAGAATCTGCGCTTCCGCAACGGCGAGCTGAGATTTGAAGATGTGATCGAGGCGCCCGACGAGGCGCCTATCCGGCGTCATCACGTAATCCTCGATTCGCCCGTCGACATCGAGAAACACGTCTCCTGGCCTTCCGCACTCGCAAGGATGCCTGGATTTTGTACCGACGTCGCCGATGCGATACCGCAGAAACGGTGTAGCATCGTTCCCAAGGCCGGTAACGAGGAGCGGTCCGCGCAAGTACTGCTCCGTCTCCTCCTCGGTTTCGACCTCGACGATGCAGAACTCCATGTCGACGTGGAGGCGTTGCAGCGGGCACGCCGTCATCGACACCGCGAACTCGCTCGTCCCGTATCGATCACGAACGGGGCATCCGAAGGCCTGCTCGATGGCCTCGCGCTGAAACGCGAGCAGCGACTCCGAGGAGGTGAAGACTGTGGTCAGCCGGCCAGGCTCCACGGGGTGCCTAGCCTCTAGCATTGCACGCGCGACAAGGTGCAGTGCCGATGGGTAACCCTGCACGTAGCGCGCAGGAGTACCGTGGATCGCAGCCACGTAGCTGGGGAGGTTGTCAGGCGTCATGTGGTAAAGCGAAAAAAGGGTTTGCCCCGCCGTCTGGTTCGCGCGCCAGAAGGGTGGGCGGGTCTGCGCAAACGGGACGATGGATTGGCCGCCAAAGGTGAAGTGCGGATCTTGAAATCCGACCCCGCAAGCGCGCCGCAGACGCCACACCGTGGCGTACTCCTCGGCGAGCGTTTCCGCCGTGTACCAGAGCGGCAGGGCCGAACCGGTGGTGCCGCTTGTCTTGCCGCGTCGGAGGCTCCCCGCTGAGATGTCACGGGCCACGAAGTCGCCAGACCGCTCCCGATAGGTCGCCTTGTCGAGCGGCGCGATCGTGGCCAGTGTACGGGCAATCGCTTCCACCGGGTCGCGTGCGTCCGATGGCGGTGGCAAATCGCGGTACGCCGGGACGTGAGCGCGCGCACGCTCGATCAGTCGATCGAGCCGCTCGCGTTGAAGGGCAAGCAGCGCAGGGAGTGGTCCGCGTCCGGTCCGCTCCCAAGTCTCGAGCGTTCGATAGAAGTACGGCGTGAACCGCGACCGCGCGCGCCGCCAACCCGCCCACGTGCATGCCAGATTCTGAACAAACAAAGGCATTGCGTCGTAGAGACCGCTCATGCGGTTGCCCCGGCGACGCGCTCCAGGAACGCGAGCATTTCCCGCGCAAGGTCGTCGCGCCGAAAGTTAGCCTCGACCCACTCGCGCCCGGCGCGCGCGCGCGCAGCACTTTCGTCAGGATGGTCGCGCACGTGGAGGACCGCGCCGGCCAAGGCGACGCCGTCCTCGGGCTCGATCGCGAACCCCGCCTTCGCTTGGTCGAGCAAGCCGCGTACTTCGCCGCGCGCGGCGAGGACAACCGGTCGCTCTTGCGCAAGGAACTCGAAGAGCTTGGAGGGAATAACGGTCTCGAAGACCGGTAGATCGCGTAGAAGGACGAGCGTGACATCAACCGAGGCGAGCCATGACGGGATTTCCGCTCGGGGCCGCAGGCCGAGGAGTTTCACGTTCGGGAGAGCGCGTTTTGAGATCTCGTTCTCTAGCCGATGGCGATCTGCACCGTCGCCGATCATGAGGAAGACGATGTCGGATTCGTCTCTTAGCTTTTCTGCGGCGTCGAGCAGCGTCGTAAGGCCGTGGGCGAGCCCGAGGGTTCCCACGTAGGCTACGAGAAACTTCCCTTCGAGACCATGGCCGCGGAGGAGCTGGACATCGCGGGGGCGAGGATGGAAGAGTCCGGGATCAATGCCGTTGTACACGAGAGCGAGACGCTCCCGCGGCACACCGCGCGTCGTGATGTGATCGATGAACGCACGCGTATTCACCACAATGCCCGACGCGGCGCGGTAGAGCCCTGTTTCTATGGCTTCGAGCAGCCGAATCATCGGCCGGCTCCGGAGTTGGCCCAGCTGCACGATCGAATCGGGCCACAGATCTCGCACTTCAAGCACGAAGCGTCGGCGCTTAAGCAATGCGACGACCATACCCGCGATGCCTGCGAAAAACTGGGGGCTTGTCGCGACGACCACATCCACGGGTCCCGTCTTGAGTGAGGCCGCGACCGCCGCGAATCCAAAGAGCGCATAGTTCAGGGTGCGGCGGAGAAATCCTTCGTTGGCCGTGAGGTACGTCCAGGTGCGAAGGATCCGAATGCCGTCGACCCGCTCCTCCTGGATCAGACGGTTTCGGTAGCCAGCAAACAGCACGCCGCGAGGGTGGTTTGGCACACCGGTAATCACGGTGACGTCGTGGCCATCCGCAACCCAGCGCCGCGCGTGCTCGTGGGTCCTGTTCGCGCAGGCGTTCACCTCGGGCGGGAAGTAATGGCTGATGAAGAGGATCCGCACGGCAAGGGCGCCCCATCAGCCGGCGATGTACGCGGGAAGGACCGGCACGAGTTGCCTCGCAAGATCTTTGAATTCCTGCTCCGCGGTCATCTCGTCCCCTCGCATGATGGGAACGGTGAAGCGAACAAGTGAGCCGTCACTTCGACCGGTGGTCGCTCGCGACCAGAACAGGTTTGCGATCTTTGCCCAGTCGCGTGCGATCACCCGACCGCGTTCCTGGTACCAGTAGTAGACGAGCTGCCGCTGCTCGCCCTTTGCTATGATGAGGCGGCTTACCTCCGCGGGCGCACCCGGCAGGCCGGGCAAGTCCAGTAGGACGATCTGCGATCCAATGATGTCCCAGCCGGAACCCGGCAAGCAATGTGCGGGGGGATGGATCATGCTCTCGCCGGAGCCGCCGCCCTCCTGACGTATTTGCGTGGCGTGGTAGCCGACATAGACGCCGACCGGGGGCCGCTCCCGGCCGGCGGAGAAATCGCAGATCAGGTAGTCGGTGACGCCAAGGTTGCGCTCGACCTCCGGGGCCATGCGTTCCTTTCGAGCGCATTTCCAGTCGCCAAATTCCGTTGGGAACGCGACAAAGCTCGTCCGCGGCGGTATCACCTCGACTGAACCTAGGTAATGATAGATATAAAAGTTCAGCACGAGGAAAGCGCACGCCGCGAGGAACTTCATCACGATCGCACCTCTGCTCGGTCGCCTGCGCGCCAGGCACGCGGCCACACTCTGGCGAGGATCGAAGCCTCCGCCAAAAGGAACAGGAACGCGATGCCGAAAGTGAAGAGTCCCTGTGTCTCATGGATCCATCCGCCAGCCGCCTTCTCTCCGAAGCGGTGCGTCAGGATGCCGGAGAGCGCCACCCGAAAGGCATTCACAAGAATCGCGATCGGAATGGCAGAAAGCACAATCAGGGCACGCTCGCCCAGGCTCTTACGGAAGAAGTAAGCAAAAACGACGCCGAGAGTAATGAGTGCCATGAGCGAACGCAGACCGCTGCACGCGTCGGCCACGAAAAGAGATGTGTTCGCGAGATGGATGATGTTTCCCTCGCGCAGCGCCGGAATGCCGAGCCAGAAGAGCCCGTTCACCGCGAGGTCGGCGGCGATGAGCTGAAGAGGAAATGCCACAATATTCAACAATGACTCAGGAAGGGGAATCATAAGGAAGAGAAAGAGTAGCGGAAAAGCGAGGATCCTGAATACGCGCCGGCCTAAGAGAAGAAGGACAAGACCAATCAGCGTCAGGACGAACGAGACCCGCATATTCATCAACTCGGTGCCGAGTCGCCCGATCGCGAGCGTGAGCGAGCCAAGGATGAGAGGCCCAAGACCGAGCCAGCTCGGCTGGATCGGTGCCTGGCGGAGCTGTTCTCGACGTTCCCACGCAAAGAACGCCGCAAGCGGGACGATCAAGAAGCCGTGGGAATAGTCCTCGACATGGCTCCAGTGCAAGACCATGTAGTAGAGGATGGGCACATAGAGCGCGACAGCCGCCACGAACACGATCGCGGCACGAACGATTACACCGCGCCCCGCGAAGGGTTGATCGGCCGCTTCTGTCGTTGCTCCGGGGCCCTTCGGAGCGAGGTCTGCGCTGTGCTCGACCATAGAGGGTCGGGTTTCCACTCCTTCTCTAGAACAACGCATAGATGAAAGGAGCCACCGCGGAACCCTGCGTCAGCACGATCAGGGCTGACAGAAGGAGCATTGTCACGAGGATGGGTGCGAGCCACCACTTCTTGCGCACCCGCATGAACGCCCACAGCTCTCCAAGGATCGATAGCCGGCTGGACGACTTCCCGCGTGTTTGAGCCATTTCCGTCTCCCTAGGTTTAGTCCAGTGCGTACTTCTTGCGCCAGTCGATCTCTTCGCGCAGCTCTGGCTGGTCGCGTTTGTCGAGGATCTGATTGCCGAGAACGAGCACGTCCATTTGGGTCCGCATAAAGCAGAGATAAGCATCCTCGGGCGTACACACGATCGGCTCGCCGCGGACGTTGAAGGAGGTGTTGATCAGCACCGGGCATCCGGTTCGCCGATTGAACTCATTGAGGAGGTCGTAGAACTCAGCGTGCTGCGCGCGTGTCACGGTCTGGACGCGCGCCGAACCATCGACGTGCGTCACCGCCGGAATCTCTCGGCCTTCTCTTACCTGGCATACGAGCAACATGTAGGGGCTCTCGCGGTCGAGGTCGAACCACTCTGAGCACTTCTCCGCCAACACTGCCGGTGCGAAAGGGCGGAAACTCTCGCGAAACTTGATCTTGAGGTTTACGCGCTTCCAATTCTCCCTATTTCGCGCGTCTGCGAGGATGCTCCGGCTCCCGAGCGAGCGCGGGCCCCATTCCATGCGGCCCTGCAGCCATCCAACCACAGCTTGGTCCTCGTCGAGCCGGCGGGCTGTCTCGCGGAGCATCTCATCACGCGAGAGCGTCCTATAGGGGAGGCTGCGCGCGTCGAGAAAGGCGCGGATCTCCTCCTCCGAGAACGATGGGCCCCAGAAGGCGTGGTCCATTCGGAAACTGCGCGGCTTTCCGAGCACCATGTTGTGTGCGAACAGCGCGGCGCCGATTGCCCCCCCCGCATCACCTGCGGCGGGTTGTACCCAAAGATTCTCGAATGGCCCCTCGCGAATCATGCGGCCGTTCGCGACGCAGTTGAGTGCGACACCGCCCGCCATGCATAGGTTCTTCATGCCGGTTCGCTGATACAAATCGCGCGCCATCCTTAAGACAATTTCCTCGGTCACCTTCTGGACGCTCGCCGCCACGTCCCAGTGGAACTGCTCCATCTTCGACTCTCCCTCACGAACGGGGTGGCCAAAGAGGTCAGCGAATTTCTGATTGGTCATCGTGAGGCCATAGTCGAATGCAAAGTATTTCATGTTGAGCTTGAATGAGCCGTCCACGCGCAGGTCGACGAGTTCCTTCAGAATCGTGTCGTAGTACAAAGGTTTCCCGTACGGTGCAGCGCCCATGACCTTGTACTCGGCACTATTGACCTTGAATCCGAGGTAGTACGTGAACGCGCTGTAGAGAAGCCCAAGAGAATGCGGGAACCGGATCTCTCGGATGAGCTCGAAGTTGTTCCCTCGTCCGATGCCCTGCGTTGCGGTTGCCCACTCGCCAACGCCGTCCAGCGTCAGGATCGCGGCCTCTTCAAACGGCGACGGCAAGAACGCGGAGGCGGCGTGGGATTGGTGGTGCTCCGCGAACAGGATCTCACCCCCGTAGTCAAGTTGTTTTCGAATCCTTTGAGGTACCCAAAGCTTCTCTTTCATCCAGACTGGGATTGCTTTGGTGAACGAAGGCAGCGATCTCGGAAAGGTGGCCAGGTAGGTGGCGAGGATGCGCTCGAACTTGACCAGGGGCTTATCGTAGAAGACGACGTAGTCGAGCTGGTCGACCCCAATACCTGCTTCCGTGAGGCAATATTCTGTAGCCTTTTTCGGAAAATCCGGATCATGCCGTATTCGCGTGAAACGCTCTTCGTGCGCGGCGGCGATAAGGTTGCCTTCACGCAGGAGCGCAGCAGCGGAATCATGGTAATAACAAGAGATCCCGAGGATGTTCATGTCATTTCCCGCCGCTGTCGTGAGCGCCCGCTAGAACTGGTGCCGTGCTCGTTCGAGCTCAGGTCCTGCCGAGTCGACCGGGCGCCACGCCGACGTCTCCTCCCTGAGCCCGCGCTTAGCAAGGAGGTCTCCGCGCGAGAGCGCGATCCCGATCGAGACCGGACCCATGATGAAAGCGTAAAAAAGACCCAGAATCACCTGCGTCTGGACGTGTCCGAAGCGAGCAGCGATTGCGAGCCATCCCCCATAAAGACGCCTCCACATGGCCGCTTGGTCGCTCACGCCTGCTCATGCCCCCGGCCGACGCCCCCCCGGGTGCCGAAGCGCGCCTCCAGAACGTCCACGATGCGCCGTGCGGCCCCGCCGTCCCACAGCTCCGGCACGGAACCCCGCTTCCCCCCGCCCTCCAGGATCTTCCGGACCTCAGAGTGAATCGTCGCCGGATCTGATCCGACGATTGTGTTTGTTCCGTGGGTGACCGTGATCGGGCGCTCGGTGTTATCGCGAAGAGTGAGGCACGGAATTCCGAGGACGGTGGTCTCCTCTTGGACACCGCCTGAGTCGGTGAGGACGAGTTTCGCATCGGCCATCAAGCGTAGGAACTCGAGGTAACCGAGGGGCTCCAGGGTAAGAAGGCGCAGGGTCGTGTCCCCGAGGGTCCGTGCGATGGCTGCTGCGGTGCGCGGATGGACCGGAAAGACGACAGGGATCTCCTTGTGGATGGCCTCGAGCAGGGAGAACAGCACCCGAAGGCGCTCGGGTCGATCCACATTGCTTGGACGGTGGAGCGTTAGGACAGCGTACCCGCCTTGGCGAAGGCCAACGCGCTCGGGCAGGTCGAGAGTCCGCGAACGTTCGAGGTTGGCAAGCAGGCTGTCGATCATCACGTTGCCGACAAAATGGACCTTCGAGTCGGGCACTCCTTCGCGGCGCAGGTTCTGTTCGGCAGCCGGCTCGGTGGTAAAAAGCAGATCCGAGACCGAATCGGTCACCAGCCGATTGATCTCCTCGGGCATCGTCCTATCAAACGATCGGAGCCCCGCCTCCACGTGGGCGACGGGGATGCAGAGCTTAACTGCCGCAAGGCTCGCTGCTAGCGTCGAATTCACGTCTCCCACGACAATCACAACATCCGGCCTTTCTTGGAGGAGAAGCGGCTCGATGCGGCGAAGGACCTCGGCCGTCTGTTCCGCGTGCGACCCAGAACCCACGCCGAGGTTGAAGTCCGGGACCGGGATCCCGAGATCCTCGAAAAAGCTGCCCGACATGGCCGCGTCGTAGTGCTGGCCGGTGTGCACGAGACGTACCTGAAAGCGGCCCCGTTTGTGCATTTCCCGCACTAACGGTGCGATTTTCATGAAATTTGGCCTGGCCCCTGCCACCGCCACGACCCGAATTTCCCGCTCAAAGGCCTCGGTCATCATTGCTCCTCGTCCCCCTCAGCTGCTTAGCTGTCACCTACAGCCCCATAGGGGGCACGACAGGTTAACAGTACGCCCATCCATTGGCGGGCTCACGCCTTCGGGCTCATCTCAACTTCGTCTGTTGCCCTCAGGCGCTGGAGGAGGGAAAATCCGTTCTCTGTGAGACAACTGGTTCCCACTATTGGAAGAGAATTGCCTAATGCCGCTGGGAGCTCCGGCCGCAATTGGGTCGCGGGACTCGATGCAACGCACGGAATTCGCAGCAATAGCCGTGGATGCACTTCTCCGCGGCAGCGCCTGCGAGTTAGGGCCCCAAAATGAACGATCGCTTCCGTGTTCTCGTCATCGATGACGACCCCGGCGTCCGCGACTACCTCCAGGTTCTGGTGTCGCGGCAGGGCTACCAAGTATTCGCGGCGGCCGGCGGAGAGGAAGCCCTCCGAAATCTAGACGAAAGCCGCCCTGATCTCGTCACGCTCGACGTTGTTCTCCCCGGGATGGACGGCCTCGAGACCCTGCGAGAGCTCAAGAAGCGCCTGCCTGAAGTGCCGGTCGTGATGCTTTCCGGGCACGGCCAAGCCCGGACGATTGTCGAAGCAATGCGTCTCGGAGCCTCCGATTTTTTGCGCAAGCCCTTCGAAGTGGAGGAACTCGAGCTCGCCTTCCAGAAGGCGCTCGAGAAGCGCGCCCTCAAGGCCGAAGTGGAGCAGCTCCGCGGTCGCGCGCGAACCGAGACCGAGATGCTGCTCCTTGATGGCGAGAATCGGAAGATGAAGGAGGTCCGCGAGATCATCGAGCAAGTCGCGGACACGGACATCACGATTCTCATCCGGGGTGAGAGCGGTACGGGCAAAGAGGTCGTCGCTCGCTCGATCTTCCAACTCTCGAATCGCAAGGATTGCCCGTTCGTCAAGGTGAACTGCGCTGCACTGCCTTCGGAGCTGCTCGAGAGCGAGCTCTTTGGTTTCGAAAAGGGTGCGTTTACAGGCGCGCAGAAACGGAAGCTCGGCAAGTTTGAATTTGCGAACCACGGCACCATCTTCTTGGACGAGATCAGCGAGATGCACCCCAGCCTGCAGGCCAAGCTCCTGCAGGTACTTCAGGACGGGGAGTTCTCTCGGCTCGGCGGAGAGGCTGACGTCCGCGTCGATACGCGCATCATCGCCGCCACGAACCGGAATCTTGAGAAGGCCGTGCAGGACGGCAGCTTCCGCGAGGATCTTTTCTATCGGCTCAATGTCGTGACGATTCTTCTTCCACCGCTGCGCGAGCGAAGGGACGCCATCCCGGTTCTTGCAGACTTTTTTCTACGAAAGTACAACGATCAGTATCACAAGCGCGTCAACCAGCTCTCGTCAGAAACCCTCTCGGTGATCATGCAATATCACTGGCCTGGCAACGTTCGCGAACTCGAGAATACCGTAAAACGCATCGTCGTGTTGGGAAACGAGCAGGCTGTAATCGCCGAGATTGCAGAGAAGGTGCGGCCAGGTCACGGCGAGGGCGAGCCCGGGGACATGGATCTCGATTCCATCGGTATGGATTTGGCGAACGGAGGAGGGGTAGACCTCAAAGCGATCGCTAAGCGAGCGGCCCAACTTGCCGAGAAGAGGGTGATTCAGCGCGTATTGCACCAGACCCGCTGGAACCGCAAGGAGGCCGCCGAACGACTCCAGATCAGCTACAAAGCCCTGCTTTACAAGATGAAGGAAGCCGGCCTAAGCGAGCGGGCTTAGCTATGCCGCGAACGAGGAGAGCGAAGATGGTGAAGAAGGTGATCCAACTGTGGCTCCCGCTGGCGTTCCTCATAGCGGCGGCCGCAGGCTGCGCTGCGGGTCCCCCGATGCCGGCGGATACCGGCGTGATGCAGCGCGAGGACTACGTGATCGGCCCGTCGGATATCCTCTCGGTTCGGGTTTGGAAGAACCCCGAGCTCTCGGTCGACCAAGTACCCGTGCGGCCCGACGGCAAGATCTCGACGCCGCTGGCGGGGGACGTGCAGGGCGCCGGCCTCACGGCGAAGCAGCTCCAGGACGTCCTCACGACCGCCCTCGCTGAATATGTGACGGCACCCCACGTGACGGTCATTGTGCTGAAGATGAACAGCCGCCACGTGTCCGTGGAGGGCCAGGTACAGCGCCCTGGCCTCATACCACTCGAGAGCGACATGCGCGTCGTAGACGCGATCACGACGGCGGGTGGCTTCACACCGTTTGCCAACCGCAAGCGTATCAAGATCATCCGAAGACAGCTCGACGGGTCTGTGACCACCTACGGCTTCAACTACGACGCGTTCGTCTCAGGCAGCGCACCGGGTTCGAACGGTCTCTTGGAACCTAACGACACCGTCGTGGTTTCGGACTGATCGATGCGAAAGCTCTGTACTCTCGGGGTTCTTCTCGCGTTCGCGGCGATCCCCGCCAAGGGTCAAGAGGTGATCTTTGGGGCGAACGTCGGCGCACGTTGGGACAGCAATGTCAACA
>Ga0116216_10000307_pt1 | contig 42983 bp, 36 predicted proteins | sample Sb_taG_11_FD_89696 | JGI IMG/M metagenome (GOLD analysis project Ga0116216, IMG submission 89696) | Peat soil microbial communities from Weissenstadt, Germany - Sb_50d_3_AS metaG | ecosystem: Environmental > Terrestrial > Soil > Wetlands > Peat | place: Germany: Weissenstadt | collected 2010-09-21
CGGCCAGTCGGGCAAGACGATCACGCTCGGCTCTGGCGACGTCGGGCAGACGATCACCGCCACGGTCACCGCGACCAATGACGCCTGCCCGTGCACGAAGAACACGGCGACGAGTGCGGGCGTGGGCCCGGTTACGGGCGCGACTTCGCCGCCTCCGGGTGGTCCGATTGTGTCGGCCTATTGGGAGGGCTGGGAGCCGACCGCGGTCAATGAGGCGAATCTGCCGTGGGCTGATCTGACGCGAGTCGAGATGTTCTCCGTCGAGGTGGAGAACGGCACCGGGCTGAACACGACGCCGGGTGGGACACCACCGGCACACTACGAGGTCTTCTCGACCTCCGGCGTGGCATCGGGCGCCACCTCAATCCCGATCACGGGCTCGGTACGCGGCAATGGTTCGTTCGCGTTCCCGTCCGGCGCGGTCGTTCAGAGCGACTACGCAGGGTCGTGGGACTGCTACAACATGGCCGCCTACGCGAAGGCGAACGGTTACGCGGGGAGCATGGACTTCGATCTCCAGAGCGAGTACGGAGCCTATAACCATTCATTCCCGTGTCTTGACCAGATCGCGCTCGGGCTCGGGCTGACGCCCTGACGAGCCTCTCAGGGCGATTCCGGCCGTATGGAACCCCCTCGGTCGCGTTTCGAACCGGTGGCGCTGGCTGATTCGAAAGCTGTCGAAAACGTGGTCTTCGGAGGGAAAACGCCCAAAAGGGAGGATTCGGTTGCAAAAGCTGCAAGAATGTCGTGCTACACGTCGTATTAGTAGACGTACGATCTAATCGGCGATGGTTGGTTGGCTCTCGGTGGGTGCGCAGCCGCATGGGGCATGGCCGGCGTGCGCCCGTGGTTGGGACCGGAGAAGTCACGTTGAGACGAATTTGGGTGATTTGTGCGCTGTGCGGGTTGCTACTGGCGACCGTAGCGTGGGCGCGTACGCTGGTGAGCTCGGGAACGGCGTCTGGTTCCCACAGCGCGTCCCCGGCGCGTGAGGCGCGGGCGTCCGGCTACGCGGTGTTGTTCGGCAGCGGCACGCGGGCGACGCGGCGTGGATCGCCTCCGCCTGGTGCGGGGGCGGGGCCGGTCAGTGCTGGCGGTGGCAGTGGTTTGCAGTCGGAGGCGTATTGGCTTGGTTGGGAGCCGCAGGCGGTGTCTGAGGCGAGTCTGCCGTGGGCTGATCTGACTGAGGTTGCGATGTTCTCTTTGGAGGTTGAGAACGGTCCGGGGGTGAACACGCTGCAGAACTCTTTGCAGATGTACAACATGCCGCAGTGGACGGCGATGTTGCATCAGCATGGTGTGAGGGCGCTGATCTCGATCGGCGATAACACGAGCAGCGGTCCTGGATCGTTTGGCACTGCGTGCAATTCCACGAACCGGGCGCAGTTTGTGAGCAATCTCGTCAAGTATGCGGTGAGCAACGGGTTTGACGGGATTGATATTGATGATGAGGACGGTAGCCAGACGTTGAGCGCGCTGGAGGGGTGCGTGCAGGCGATCACGGCGGCTGCCCATGCCGCGAGGAGCGAGCAGGGCAAGCCGTTGATCGTGCAGTCCGAGGATAATCAGACTCTCTACAGCTCGAACCCGTATGCGCAGAACGGTCCGGATGCTCCGTTCCTCGATCAGATCGCGTTCGAGTTCTACGGATTCGACCCGGCGAACAACTGGAACTGCGGAACGGGCACGCCGCCGGATACCTGCGCGTTCGTGAATCAGCTTGATACGAGGACGCTCGATGCTGGTAGACCCGCCGGCAAGGTTCTCTTGGGGATGGCGACATGCTGTGGTGCAGCTCAGGCGGCGTACAGCGACCTGTCCACGACCGGCGCGTCGATCGACACCAGCGGCAGCGTAACGTCGATCCCGCTGGCCGAGGCGTTGACTTCAGCGCTTCCGGCGGGGAACGTGGTGCTCGCGTCGACCGAGACGCCGCCAGCGCACTACGAGGTGTTCACGACGCCGGGGGCGGCCTCGGGTGCCACGTCGATTCCGATCACAGGCAAGGTACGTGCCAATGGTTCGTTCGCGTTCCCATCCGGATCGGACGTGCAGAGCGCGTACGCCGGCCCGTGGGACTGTTACAACCTCGCCCAAACCGCAAAGGCGAACGGCATGCTCGGCAGCATGGACTTCGCCCTTCAGAGCGAGTACTCGGACTACAAAGGCTCCTTCCCGTGCCTTGACCAGATCGCGCTCGGGCTCGGGCTGACGCACTGACGAGCCTCTCAGGAGTGGCAGGCAGACGACAGCGCCTCGACTGAACACCTGCGTTTCGTGGAGCCTCGGCGATCCCATAAGATATGTGAATCTGGATTCACGCAAAGTCGAGGGGGCTTGCCGCTCGACCGCTTATCGATCGGAGACAACGTGGACCTTAACGACACGCCCGAGCAGGCCAAATATCGCGCGGAAGCGCGGGCCTGGCTGGAGGCGAACATGGAGCAAGCTCCCCCGCGCGCCGGCTCCTACGAAGACGACGATTACGTCAACGCACGGAGGACCTGGCAGCGCCGGCTCGCCGAGGCCGGCTTGGCCGCGGTGACGTGGCCGGTCGAGGTCGGTGGCCGGGGCCTCGGTCCGATCGAGCAGGTCACGGTCAGCCAGGAGATCTCGCGCGCGGGGGTACCGGGGATCCTCGATGTGATCGGGATCGGGATGCTGGGCCCGTGCCTGATCGCCCATGGCTCAGACGAGCAGAAGAGCCGCTACCTGGGTCCGATGCTGCACGGTGACGAGGTCTGGTGTCAGATGTTCTCCGAGCCCGGTGCGGGCTCTGACCTGGCGGCGGTACAGACCCGGGCCCGGCAGGCAGAGGACGGCACCTGGACCTTGAATGGACAGAAGGTGTGGACGACGAACGCCCAGTTCGCGTCCTTTGGCCTGCTGCTCGCGCGCACCGATCCCGATGTGCCCAAGCACAAGGGCCTCACGATGTTCATCGTGCCGATGGACGCCGCCGGAGTCACGGTCCGCGGACTTCGCCAGATCTCGGGCGAGGCTGAGTTCAACGAGGTGTTCTTCGACGACGTCGTGCTCGACGCGGACGCGGTCGTCGGCGGCGTCGGCAACGGCTGGGGGACCGCGCTCACCGTGCTGATGTTCGAACGGCTGACGATCGGCTTCGGCTCCGAGGGGTTCGGCTCGCCGGCGCGGCTGGCCGAGACGATCGTCGCCGATCCGGTCGCGCGCCAGGATCCGGAGATCCGAGCCCGGCTCGGCCACGTGATCAGCGAGCTGCTGGCGGTTCGGTTCAACGGCTATCGCGCGCTGACGATGCTCTCACGGGGACAGATCCCCGGCCCCGAGGCTGGGCTGGCGAAGGTGACGATGGTCAACGCGGCAATCGAAGCCACCGACCTGGGCGCCGACGTGGTCGGTCCGGACGCGCTCGAGGCGGACAGCGAGTGGAGCTACCTGATCTCGTTTCTGCCCGGGCTGAAATCCGCCGGCGGGACCGAGCAGATCCTGCGTAACACGATCGGCGAGCGCGTCCTCGGGCTGCCGCCCGAACCGCGCCTCGACAAGGGAGTGCCGTTCAGCGAACTGCGCGCGAAGGAGAAGGAGGCGGTGACCCGATGAACTTCGCTCTCACAGACGAACAGGTATTGCTTCGCGAGGCCGCCCGCGGCGCGCTGTCGCGCTTCAAGACGATCGAGGCGGCCCGCGAGGCGCTCGAAGATCCGTCGGCCCTGCCCGACCTGTGGCCGACCGTGGTCGAGGCGGGCTGGCCCGGCCTGCTGATCGACGAGGAGCACGGTGGCGCCGGGCTTGGGGCGTTCGACGCCTTGCTCGTGGCCGAGGAATGCGGCCGCGTGCTCGCCGCGGTCCCGGTCCTGGGGCTGTTGCCGGCGAGCGCGATCCTAGGCGCGGCGGGCGACCAGACGCTGCCGGCGATCGCCGCCGGTGAGCTGCGCCCGGCTTACGTGCCGGCCCGTCCGCCGCACGATCTGGAGTCGGCGTGGACCGTGGACGCCAGATCCGGGCTGAAGCGTCCACCGGCGCCACGCGCGACCGTCAGCGGTGACGGGGTGACCCTCGAGGGCGAGGTGGCATTCGTCCCCGACGCGCCGGGCGCGGAGCTGCTGGTCGCGGTCGCCGTCACCGACGATGGGAGCCCGGTGGCGGTCGCGGTCGAGGCATCCGACGCCGGCCTCGCCGTCGAACCGGTGATGCGCTACGACGCGACGCGCTCGCTCGGGCACGTGACGTTCAGCGGCGCCCAGGGCCGGCTGCTCGACGTCGACGCCGGCGCGCTCGCCGACGCCTGGTACCTGGCCCAGGCGCTGATCGCCGGCGAGTCGATCGGCGCCGTGGAGACGTGCCTGCGGGTCAGCGTCGAGTACGCCAAGGAGCGGTTCACGTTCGGGCGGGCGATCGGCTCCTACCAGGCGATCAAGCACGAGCTGACCGAGGTCCTGCGCCAGCTGGAGAACGCCCGCGGGCTTCAGTACTACGCCGGCTGGGCGCGCGAGTCCAAGCCCGACGAGTTCGCGCTCGCGGCGAGCGCCGCCCGATCGACGGCCGGCCACGCGCTCGACTTCGCGGCGCGGTCGATGATCAACGTCCACGGCGGGATCGGCGCCACCTGGGAGCACGACGCGCCGCTGTTCTTCCGGCGGGCGCAGCTGTCGCGGCGACTGCTCGGCGGCACGGGCGACGCGACCGATCGGGTCGCCGAGCGGACGCTGAGCGCCGTGGCTTAGGCGGTCGCGCTTGCCATGTGAATCCCGGTTCACTAGCATGTGAATCACGATTCACCCGGGATCTCGCGGAGGCCGACGGCACCGCGGGGCCGAGCGCTCGCCAAGAGGAGGAGCAATGGCCACGATCGACGTCACCAATCCGGCCCGCGAGGTGCGCAACCAACCGCCGCCGCTGCAGCCGATCAACCTGTTCGATGTCGATCTGGCGTTGCGGGAGGCGCTCGAGCGCGAGGGCGGGGGCTGGGGAGTCGATCGCGCGCGCGAGGCCGGCGAGGTCGCGGGCAGCGTCGAGACGAGGGAGCACAGCCGCCGAGCCGAGCGGAACCTGCCGATCCTGCGGACCCACGACCGGTTCGGCAACCGGATCGACGAGGTCGAGCTCGATCCCTCCTGGCACTGGCTGCTGCGCGGGGCGATCGAGCGTGAGATCCACAGCCTTCCGTGGCGAGATGAGAAGCCCGGCGCCCACGTCGTTCGTGCGGTCCTGTTCTCGCTGTGGGGGAATGCGAACGACGGCGTGATGTGCCCCGTGTCGATGACCTACGCGGCGGTGCCGGCGCTGCGCGACGGGTCGACCGAGCTGGCCGCCGAATGGGAGCCGCGGCTGACCAAGCCCGACTACGACGCCGGCGCGCTTGCTGGGATGGCGATGACGGAGCGCCAGGGCGGGTCGGACGTCCGCGCCAACATCACGCGGGCCGAACCGGTGGGCGACGGCGTGTACGAGATCCACGGACACAAGTGGTTCTGCTCGTACCCACCATGCGACGTCTTTCTGGTTCTCGCGCAGGCCCCCGGGGGTCTTTCGTGCTTTCTCGTGGAGCGAGGCGCCGGGATGGAGTTCCAACGACTCAAGGACAAGCTCGGGACGCGCTCCTTGCCGTCGTCCGAGGTCGAGTTCCGGGGCGCCCAGGGTCGGCTCATCGGGGAGGAGGGCCGGGGTGTTCCGGCGATTATCCGGATGGTCAACCACACCCGCCTGGACTGCCTGCTCGGCTCCGCCACCGGTCTTCGACGGGCGACGCTCGAGGCGATTCACCACGCCCGGCACCGCTCGGCGTTCGGGTCGCTGCTCGTCGAGCAGCCTGCGATGCGCAACGTACTCGCGGACCTGGCGATCGAGTCCGAGGCTGCGACGGTCGCGGCGATGCGGGTCGCCCGCAGCTACGACGAACCGGCCGAGGGCGCCTTCCGTCGCTTCGCGACGGCGGTGATGAAGTACTGGGTCTCAAAGCGCGCACCGGCCCACGCTGCCGAGGCGCTCGAGTGCCTGGGTGGCAACGGCTTCGTCGAGGATTCGGGGATGCCGCTGCTGTATCGGGACGCACCGCTGAACTCGATCTGGGAGGGGTCGGGTAACGTCGCGGCGCTGGATGTGATGCGGGCGATGGTCAAGGAGCCGGAAGGGCTGCCGGCGTTCATGGCCGAGTGCGAGTTGGCCGCTGGTGGCGACGACAGGCTCGACGCTCACCTCGCCCACGTGCGGGAGCGGGCGGAGTCGACGTTCGCAGGAGATGACCCACAGTTCGTGGCCCGGCGGATCGTCGAGGAGTTGGCGCTCGCCCTGCAGGCCTCGCTGCTCGTGCGCCACGCGCCGCCGGCGGTCGCGGACGCGTTCTGCGCGGCCAGGCTCGCCGGCGAATCCGGGCGCGTGTACGGAACGCTGCCGGCGGGGGTGGACGCGAGCACGATCATCGATCGCGCGCTGCCCGTATGAGCACGGTCACGTACGAGGTGACGGGGCGGATCGCCCGGCTCACGCTCAACCGGCCCGAGCGTGGCAACGGGATTACCCGCAGACTCGCCACCGAGCTCGAGCGCTGCGTAGAGCGGGCCGACCTCGACGCCGAGGTACATGTGCTGCTCCTGTCAGGCAACGGAAAGGGGTTCTGCGGCGGCTACGACCTGGTGGAGAGTGCCGAGGGGCAGGGCGGTCTCGGCACGGCCGAGACCGACGCGCCGCCTGGCTCGCCGCTGGACCCGAGGGTGATGATGGCCAACCACGATCCTGCGGGTACCTGGGATCCGATGGTCGACTACGCGATGATGAGCCGAAACGTCCGCGCATTCATGTCGCTGTTCAGCTGCACGAAGCCCGTCGTCTGCAAGGTCCACGGGTTCTGCGTCGCCGGCGGGACGGACATGGCGCTCTGCTCCGACCTGCTGGTGATCGCCGCCGACGCGAAGATCGGCTACCCGCCGGCGCGGGTATGGGGATCGCCGACGACTTCGCTGTGGGCCTATCGGCTGGGTCCGCAGCGGGCCAAGCGGCTGCTGTTCACGGGCGACTCGCTGACCGGGGCGCAGGCGCTCGAATGGGGACTGGCCATCGATGCGCCGGCGCCGGAGGAGCTCGACGAGCGCACGGAGGCGCTCGTCGCGCGGATCGGACGGTTGCCGGTCAACCAGCTCCAGATGATGAAGCTGCTCGTCAATCAGTCGCTTTACTCGCAGGGACTGCACGCGACGCAGTTGCTCGGCACCGTGTTCGACGGGATTGCGCGCCACACTCGCGAGGGCCACGCGTTCCAGCAGCTGGCGGCGAGAGAGGGCTTCCGGGCCGCCGTGCGCGAACGGGACGAGCAATTCGGTGACTGGGGCCGATGACAGTGCAACTGATCACCCCGACGCGAGACCGGCTCCTGCGCGCCGCGCAGGAGCTCATCGAGGAGGGCGGTTACGGTCCCGCCTCGGTTGTGGCCATCGCGGATCGAGCCGGCGTGGCCGCGGGAACGCTGTACCGCCATTTCAGCTCAAAGGAGGAGCTATTCGTCGAGGTGTTCCGCTCCGTCTGCGACCGCGAGGTACGCGCGATGCAGGCGGCCGCGGAGGCGATGCCGCCCGAGGCATCGCACGTCGACCGGCTGGTGACTGTGCTGTCGACCTTTGCCCGCCGCGCGCTGCGCAGGCCGCGCCTGGCGTGGGCGCTGCTCGCCGAGCCGGTCGACCCGCTCGTCGACGCCGAGCGGCTCGCATACAGAGCGCGCTACAGCGAGTTGACCGCGCAGGCGCTGCGGGCGGGGATCGCCGCAGGCGAGCTGCCCTCGCAAAATGTCGAGCTGACGGCGGCGGCGCTGGTGGGCGGGTGTGGGGAGGCGCTCGTCGGGCCCCTCTCGCCACTGGCGAGCAAGCTGGCCATGGAGGAGATCCTCTCGGCATTGGGGATCTTCGTGCGCCGGGCGGTGGGCGCCGCATGACCACGGCTGTGCAAGTGGAGCGCGAGGGCCCCGTCACGACGGTTCTCCTGCACCGCCCGGAGCGGCGTAACGCGGTCGACGGCGCGACGGCGGCGGCGTTGGCAGACGCGTTTCGCGAGTTCGAGGCCGACCCCGGCGCGGCGGTCGCCGTGTTCCACGGGGAGGGAGGCGTGTTCTGCGCCGGCGCCGACCTGAAGGCGGCGGGTTCCGACGAGGGCAACCGGGTCGCCGCCGACGGGGACGGACCCATGGGACCCACGCGGATGCGGCTGTCCAAGCCGGTGATCGCGGCGATCGCCGGTCACGCCGTCGCTGGCGGCCTCGAGCTGGCACTGTGGTGCGATCTGCGGGTGGCCGAGGAGGACGCCGTGTTCGGCGTTTTCTGCCGTCGCTGGGGCGTTCCGTTGATCGACGGCGGAACGGTCAGGCTCCCGCGGCTGATCGGCTCCAGCCAGGCGATGGACATGATCTTGACGGGACGCCCAGTGGGAACTCGCGAGGCACTCCGGATGGGTCTCGTCAATCGGATGGTGCCGGTTGGCCAGAGCCGCACCGCGGCCGAGGAGCTGGCACGGGAGCTGTCGCACTTTCCGCAGCGATGCCTGCGCGAGGACCGGTCCTCGCTGCTCGAGCAGGAATCGCTCGACGAGCGCGCCGCGCTAGCGAACGAGTTCGAGCACGGCGTCCGCTCGCTGGCGGAGGTGCAGACGGGGCTGGAGCGCTTTCGCGCCGGCGCCGGGCGGCATGGGTCCTTTGACTGATCCGCTTCGAACAGGCGAGCCGTGGTCAGACGAGCACGGGCGAGCCGGGCCGGCTGTAGAGCGGATAGCGATCGACGATCACCGCGACCCGCTCCGCGAGCTCCGCCTGGTGCCGCTCGAATCCGGTCGGCTGCAGCGCCCCGGCGATGATCGTCCCGATCTCGACGAAGTCCTCGACCTGCAGTCCCCGCGTAGCCAGCGCCGCGGTCCCGATCCGCACGCCGCTCGGGAGGTGTGGGGGGCGGGGATCGAACGGAACCGGGTTGCGGTTGACCATGATCCCAATTGCCGCCAAGCGATCTTCCGCCTGCTTGCCGTCTAGAGGGGACTCACGCAGATCGCACATCACGAGGTGAACGTCGGTGCCGCCGGTCAGGATGTTGATACCCCCGCCGGCTGACAAGAGCTCTCGGGCGAGCGCTCGCGCACCGGCAACCGTCCGCTCTTGTCGCTCGCGGAACTCATCCGAGCCCGCGATCCGCAGCGCCACCGCCTTGCCCGCGATTGCGTGCTGCAACGGACCCCCCTGCTGGGCCGGATACACAGCCGAGTCGATCCGGTTCGCCAACCGCTCGGTGCAGAGGATCATCCCGCCGCGTGGTCCGCAGAGCGTCTTATGAGTAGTCGTCGTCACCACATCCGCATACGGCACCGGATTTGGGTACAGACCCGCCGCTACCAGACCCGCGAAGTGCGCCATGTCGACGAGCAGATACGCACCCACCTCATCCGCGATCGCGCGGAACCGCTCAAAATCCACTATCCGCGGATACGCTGACCAACCCGCCAAGATCAGCCGTGGCCGCCGTTCACGCGCGAGCCGCGCGACCGCATCCAGATCGATCAAACCTGTGTGGCGATTCACGTGGTAGAAAGCACTGTCATACAAGCGGCCCGAGACGTGGACTCCCTTCCCGTGTGTCAGATGCCCGCCATGCGCGACCTCGAGCCCGATGATCCTGTCTCCAGGGTCAAGCAGCGCGTGATACGCGGCCGTGTTCGCCAGCGCGCCCGAGTACGATTGCACGTTCGCGTGCTCTGCGCCGAACAGCTCACACGCGCGCTCGATAGCGAGTTGTTCGGCCACATCCACGTGTTCACAGCCGCCATACTCGCGCCGGCCCGGGTACCCCACGGCGTACTTGTTCGTCAGTACAGACCCCTGACACTCGAGCACCGCCGTCGAAGCGAAATTCTCAGACGCGATCATGTCTAACGTATCCTGCTGACGCTCCAGTTCCAGCTTCAGCACTTCAGCGATCTCGGGATCAAGTTCCGACAGCGGACGATTCATCGAGTCGACGGGGGCCAGGTCCTCGATCGGTGACGTCGACGCCAGAGACAGAGGCGGACGCCGCCTTTTATCTGAATTGCGAGGATTCGCGCGCGCCATAGCATGCACTGTCATTGCCAGAGTCTCCCTGTGTCGTTGTAGGCGCTCAGCACAGCGCCACCTCAGTTTCCGCGCCGACTCGTAAGCGCAGAGCGCGTGGGAGCGAGAAGTCGCGGAAGACGCGGGCGTCGCGTCCCACGACGCTCGCCACCAGACGGCCGCCAACATGCATGACACTGGCGCCGGCAGCGATGATCGATCGCTCAATCTCGGCGCCGTCCACGCGAGCTCGTTCACCGATCGATGTGTACGGTCCGATATAGGCGTCGCTGACCCGTGCGCCGGCTCCGATCACCGTTGGCCCGACGATCATGCTGTCGCAAACGGCTGCGGTCTCATGGATCCAAACGCGGCCTTCGATTTGGACCCCGCTGTTGTTCGGCCGACACGGACCGGCCTCCAACCGGTCGAGGGCAATCCGGTTCAACTCCAGAAGGTCGAGTGGGTTGCCTCGGTACTGGCACCAGTTCTCGACAATCTTGACGTCGAACATCCCTCCCGCGTGATCGATCTGATCACCTAGCAGCGTCAGATCGACGTCGCCACCCAACCGTGAACGTGACGCGGCGAGGAGCGGCAGTGCGCGTGGGCCGAGTAACCAAACCCCGGCCATCCCGAGAGCGTGGTCGGGGGTGAACTCAGCGAGGTGCAGCATGCGCTGAGTTGCCAGGCTCAGATGGTCGTCAGGGCTTAGCGCCTGGTGCGCGATCAGAACCACGTCCGGCCCGTCCCACGGGCGATCGGCGAGTGGGGCTAGAGGCTCGTCGAGAAGGCCTGTCGCAAGGTGAACGATGCATGGCCGGTCGCCTACAACAGGTGCTGCAAGTCTGAACGCGTCCCTGAGCTCCAACGGGGCCTCCTGCTGGACGTATCGAATCGCGGATCCGCTCCGTTTTTCGCGCGCGCCAAGACTTTCGCGAATCTCGGCGGAAGGCGCGACTGACGACGCAACGATGACCTCATCGACACCGGCAAGCTCCAGAGCGTCGATCACATGCTCGACAATCGGCCGGTTTGCGATGTCCTCCAAAGCTTGGATTTGGACATGGCCTTTCCGGGGGCGGTGACGAGTGGCATCTTCTACGATAACTACGCCACACGGTTTCACACCAGAGCAACGCACGGCCAGGACCTACACTTACGCAGCGGCGTCTGGACCGTTATCGGGGCTGCGGGGGCGCCCCCCATGCGAAGGGCGCGATAGGTCCGGGCCGGCGCTTAGGGATCCCACCGCGCACACGAGCGCGAGCAAGTCGCTGAGCAGCGCCGGCCGCGAGCGGCTACGCCGCCAAGCGTTCGCTGACGGAGGCGTTCGCGAGTAGCTCGCTCACGCAGGCGCCGACGTCCTCAAAGGCGCGCATCCGGCTACGAGGCGACGGGATGTATGCCGTGAAGTGACGCACGCCTTCGGTCAGCACCCCAAACATCGAGATGCCCGGTTGGGGTCGGCCTTCGATGTCGATGGGATGAGAGTCCGGCGTCAGGTCGACGCTGCCAACTGCGACCTCGCCGTAGCGGAGCTGGCTCACCCGGCCGCGGTTGTAGAGCTGAGTCAGCAGGCGGGAGGCTGAGCCGGCGATCCGCGGCTCCTCGAGATGGCCACCGATCACGAAGTCGACGTCTTCTACATGCGGCTGCGCAAACGCCGTCGAGGAGATTCGCGTTCGAGCGGCGCCAGCATCGGCCCCGTGCACGGAGAGCCCCATAGCCGGCGCGGGACCGTACGGCATCCGCACCACCCCAGCGTCCATCAGCGCCAGCATCTGCCGGGAGCGCAGCGCCGGCGGCCCGGCCACCAGGCGATGGATCCGGCTGCAGATGTCCGCGTTGAAGTCGAGGTAGGAATCGAGCGACAGGCCCCCTTGCTCCACCACCGAACGCATCCTGTCCCGGAAGATCCGGAACACCTCGGCGGCCGATTTCACCGGACTGGCGCCGTCTGGCACCTCCGCCTCGCGCAGATCGTCGGCCAGCGACTGATACACGAACCGCTCGTACTCGTCGCTGCCGCCGAACTTGGGCTGGGCTCCGAAGAACAGCGCTTCGGCATCGAAGCTGCCGAACCGCGCGGCGAGTCGCGCCAGCTCCGCGTCGAAGCGGCCTTCGCCCCACGCCGCAGCAAGCTGCTCGCGCACCGCGGCGCCCTCGGCAACCGCGCCTGACGCCTGGAAAGCGACCTGTGCGTAGTAGCGCGCGTACATCTCGGCAAACATCAGAGGGAGCAACTCTCTCCGCACGTCGACCAGGCGTCTGCGGCCATTCGTACCCCGGCCGAGCGCGTCGAGGGCCTCGGTCGTGCAGATCAGCGGCTTGTAGACGTCGCTGCGGTCTCTTCCAGTGACCGACTTGGCGGTGAACGGCAGACCGCTCCGGCAGAACAGCTGGACCCGTGGCTCGCGGCCGCTAGGCCGGTAGCGAAGGCCGCGGTCATCTTCGACGAACTCGCCGCCCCGCCCGATGGTCAGCGCCGTAACCACGTCGACCGCCACGAGTCCCATCCCTGAGACGGCGACGCTCGCGTCAGCCGGGACTGTGTCGGTGTACGACCGGACGGGATACGGGGCGAGCACGCGCCCGGCGTGATCGGCGCCCTGGTTCGCGGTATGACCTGAGGTGACGATCACGTGGTCGACCACGACCGCCCCGCCGTTCGCCAGGTGTACCTCTTCGCTGCCATCGCGTCTGGCGACCAAGTCCACCGCGGCGGTGCCGTGATGGACGATGTGGACGCTCGGTGGCGCGCCCTCGAGAAGCGCCCGGTAGAACCATTGGAGGTACTCGCCCATCAGCCGGCGGGGCAGGAAGTGGTGGGGCTCGATCGGCTGACCCGTCGGGTCGATCGCGCACCGGTCGCCCACCCAGCGGTAGCCGCGCGCCACAGCCCAGTCGTACAGACCGACCGCGTAGCACGGCTGGTAACTCTCGGTCTCGAACGGGTACAGGGAGAGTTCCCCGCAGGCATTGTTTAGGAGGAGGTAGTCCGGCTGGGTTACGTCGTACACGCCGGACCCAGGGGTTCCGGGCTCGATTACGTGCACGGCGACGTCGGCGCCCGACGAAAGCTCTTCGCGCGCGGTTGTGACCACGCGCTCGAGCGCGCAGACGCCCCATGGTCCTAGTCCGACGATGGCGATTCGTAACAAGGCAGCTAGATCCTCTTTTTCGGTTTCCTGCCCAGTGAACGACGTGTAGGCCGAAGATCTTCCGACCGGGCCAAGATTCGGCCGCCCCACCGCCTTACGAACGCTGCGTCACCTGCGCCCGCGCGGACGGATCAACCTAGCCACGGCCCTCGTTGGAGCTGCAATCGGGGCACGTCAGCCCATTGCCGCCCACCCTCGCCACAAGAAATCGCCATGAGCCTCGTTTGTTCATAAATGCCAGCTAAACAAAGATCGTGACATCCCGTACAAAACCGGAGACTAGTTTCGGATATGGTCGAGCATGGCTCGCTGCCGCGAGCGCCCTGCCGCTCGAGGGAGGCTTGTTGCAGCCCCGGCGGTTAGCGGCCCTGTTCGCGGCGGCAGTGCTGCGACCACGACAAGCCGTATCGCTCATCGTCCTTCTCTTCCGGACGCGGTCCGAGCACGTGGTCCTCTCGACGTCGTTGACAGGCGAGGCGTTGAGCGCGTACTTCAACCAGCGGTCATGCGGTGTCTTCCCGCAGAACCGGCTTTGCCGAGGGCTCCTGGTCCTGCCCGAGCATCACTCCGAGTACCTGCGCGGCCGCCGCCGCCAGGCGCTCAGGACCAATCTTCGAAGAGCCGAAGTCGCGGGAATCCGGTGCGAGGCGATCAGCGACCCTCACCGTGCTTTCGATGAAATAACGGAGATCGTCAAGCAACGACGCACGTCGGCGACCCAAGCCGAGCTACAAATCCTGGCGAGCTGGGAGGCGGTGCTCGAAGGGAAGGAGATGACGATCCTCGTCGCGCGGGACCAACTCGGGCGCCCACTCGCACTCACTGGAGCAGTGATCGACGATGCCGTTTGCCTCATCCGCTTGGCTGTGGCGAGCAGCCACGAGGCCAGGTGGGCGCTTCACGACTACCTCGTTCGGATTCTGATCGCACGCGGCGTCAAATACCTCCTCGGGGAAGGCGGCGGCCCATTCGGAGCGCTTGGTTTCGACGCCAATCTTCTCCACTACCAGCACCTGCTCGGCTATGAGCTGCGGCATATGAGGCCCCGCACCAGGCGGCGACTCGCACCGGCGGAGGACACCGCAGCCCCCGCCCGCGACGTCACGCCCGTCAGCGGATCGTGCCAGCTGTCGCCTGTGAGCGCGCACGTCAGGGAACCCTGAGAACCGCAGTCTGAGCCCGCTGCGGTTGGAAGTAGGTTCGTGCACCATTCCGCGCAGCGGATCGGGAAGAAGTCGGATCTCCCCGGCGTTGATTGAGCGTGAGCCCGGGCGGGGTCTTGTCAACGACTGAGTCGCGGCCGCCTCGTAAACCCGAGGCGCGCAAGCCACCGAGCCCGCGCCCGCCCGGGCCGTTTCGCCCGGAGTTCTGGCGCAGCCCACTGCGTGGACCCTGGCTGACGTCGTTCCTTGGCACGCTGCTGGTGCCGACAATCACGGTGATTGCGATCACCGGCTTCATCTCGCATTGGGCTTACCACCCCGAGCTCGCCGGCAACGCCACGATCAACCCGTCGTTCGACATCCCGGTCTTCTTCCAGTTCCCGCAGTCGTGGCCGTCATGGGACTACGCCGTCACCCAGGGCACCCACGTCACGCTTGGCCTGATGACGCTCCCGCTGGTGCTGGCGAAGCTGTGGTCGGTCATCCCCAAGTTGTTCAGGTGGCCAACGGTGAGAAATCTCGCCGGCGCGATCGAACGGGTCTCGCTGCTGCTGCTTGTCGGGAGCGTGCTGGTCGAGTTCTTCACCGGCATCCTTGCCGTGGAGAACTATTACCCGCTGGGGATCGACTTCTACTCGATCCACTACTACGGAGCGTGGGTGTTCGGCACGATGTTCGTGCTGCACGCATGTGTCAAATTCCCGGTGGTGCGCCGCGCCTACCGGGACCGCGGCGTTCTCAAGCCGCTGCGCGCCGGCCTGCGAGAGACCAGGCCCGAACCGCCCGGGCCCAGCGGGCTCGCGCCCGTCAATCCGGCTGCCCCCACGATCAGCCGCCGCGGGTTGCTGGCGATGGTCGGCGGCGCGTCCCTGACGGTCTTCGCCGTGCAGGCCGGCCAGTCGATTGGGGGGCCGTTTCGCCAGTTCGCACTGCTCGCGCCCCGTGGCCGGGTGTTCGGAACCGGTACCAACGACTTCCAGGTGAATCACACCGCCGCGTCAGCCCAGATCACCGAGGCGATGACCGGCCCTGGCTGGCGCGTGACGGTCGTGGGTACGACGACCAAAGCGCTCAGCCGAGAGCAGTTGCTGGCGATGGCGCAGGCGACCGAGACATTGACGATCAGCTGCACCGAGGGATGGTCTACGACCCAGCACTGGACCGGCGTGCGCCTGATCGATCTGGCTGGGGCGGTCGGAGCGCCCTCAGGGGCGATCCTGCGCGCCGTGTCGCTCGAGACCAACGGGCCGGGCACCAACGTGGCCCTCGCCCACGACCAGTGGAGCGACGAGCGGGCGTTGCTCGCCCTGCGGGTCAACGGCGCCGACCTCTCGCTCGACCATGGCTTCCCTGCGCGCGTGATTGTGCCTGGCGTGCCCGGCGTGCACAACACCAAGTGGGTCCGCGAGCTCAGATTCGAGCCGGCATGAGAAAGGCTTCGTTGCTTGGCCATTTTCGGCGCCGTTATGGCGCGAGCCCGCTGCACCTGGCAGGTCATATCGTCGTATTCGCCATAGCCGCCTTCGCCATCGACCGGATCGCCGCCGGCGCAGGCCTCGCGAAGGTCATTGCTCTGTACGTCGGGTTCGTGATCGCGCACGATCTCATCTTCCTCCCCGCCTACTCGGGAATTGATCGGGTTGGGCGCGCGACGCTCGCGCGGCTGCCCGCTCGCCGGTCCGCGAAGGTGCCGGCGATCAACCACATTCGCGTGCCGATGCTGATCTCCGGCCTGCTGCTGATCATCTACTTACCGCTCATCTCCGGGAAGGCGGACGCCGGCTACTTTGCGGCGAGCGGCCACCACCTGCAGGGTTACCTGCGCAACTGGCTGCTGATCTCGGCAGTGCTGTTCGTCGGTTCGGGCCTCATCTACGGACTGCGACTCCGACGCGCTGCGGTCAAGGCGCGCATCTGACGCTCGCTCGTGCCGGCCTCACGACGTGACGTTCGACCTCGATAGGGTGCTGCCATGGTCAACGGCGCCCACGCGCTAATCAGCACGCTCGTCGGCGCCGGCGTCGAGACGTGTTTCACGAACCCAGGTACATCGGAGATCCACTTCGTCGCCGCGCTCGATGCGGTGCCGGAGATGCGGGCGGTCCTCACCCTGTTCGAGGGCGTCGCGACCGGGGCTGCCGACGGCTACGCGCGGATGAAAGACGCGCCGGCAGCGACCCTGCTGCATCTGGGACCGGGGCTCGGGAACGGGCTCGCGAACCTCCACAACGCGCGCCGAGCGAGGGTTCCGGTAATCAACATCGTGGGCGATCACGCCACCTACCACACTCCGTACGACACTCCTCTGCAGTCCGACATCGAGACGGTTGCGCGCAACGTGTCCACGTGGGTGCGAACATCGAGGAAGACAGAAGAGCTCGCTCGCGACGCCGTCGAGGCGATCGCCGCCGCCATCGGGCCCCCCGGTCAGGTAGCGACGCTGATCGTGCCTGCTGACGTGTCCTGGCAGGACGGTGCCGAACCCGCCGCGCCACTGGCGCCAGCTGCGTCATCCGCGGTCTCGGGAGACATCATCGACGCCGTAGCGAAGGCAATCCGAGGCAGCCACCGGACCGGGATCCTGCTCGGAGATAAGGCGCTGCGTGAGCGGGGCCTCATCGCAGCTGCTCGGATCGCCGCAGCCACCGGGACGAGGCTGTTCGCCGAGCGGAACGTGGCCCGCCTGGAACGCGGCGCCGGCCTGCCCGCCGTAGAGCGGCTCGCATACTGGCCCGAGCTCGTCTCGAAGCAGCTCAACGGGCTGGAGATTCTGATCCTGGCTGGCGCGAAAACCCCCTACGCGTCCTTTGCCTACCCCGGCAAGAACAGCTCTTTGGTGCCGGCAGGCTGCGAGGTGCACGAGCTCTCGCAGCCGACGTCCGACGTGCTCAGGAGCCTCGAGGAGCTGGTCCAGGCGCTCGACGCTGGGGATGCCAAGCCAGCGCTGCAGACGGCGTTCGTCCCGCCACGGCCTGAGGGTCCTCTTACCGCCGAGAAGGTCTGCCAGGCGGTCGGCGCCACCCTGCCTGAAGGGGCAATTCTCTCCGACGAAGCGATTACGTCAGCCCTGGCCTTGCCGGCCAGCACTGCGGGGGCTCCCAGGCATGACTGGCTCACGCTGACCGGAGGCGCCATCGGTCAGGGACTGCCCGTCGCGGTTGGGGCAGCGGTCGTGTGTCCGGACCGCCCGGTCATCGCCCTCGAGGCCGACGGCTCTGCTCTGTACACGATCCAGTCGCTCTGGACGATGGCGCGCGAACAGCTAGAGGTCACCGTCGTGATCTTCAACAACCGTGCCTACGCGATCCTCAATACGGAGTTCGCGCGCATCGGCGTGCAAGAGGCTGGTCCGCGAGCCAAGGCTCAGCTTAAGTTGGGGAATCCAGACATTGATTTCGTCGAACTCGGCAATGGGCTCGGCATCTCATCGTGCCGTGTCGACACGGGAGAACAGCTCACAGGTGCTCTTGACCAGGCGATCACTGATCCTGGCCCGCATCTGATCGAGGCTGTCATCCCCGCCGTCTGACGGGTACCGCACCTAAGCCGCGAGAAGCGCGTCCTCGCGCAGGGCGCACAGACCCTGCTCGATTCCATCCGCAATCAGCTCGAAGTGCTCGCGACCGGCGGTCAGCGGCGGCGAAACCGCGATCGCGGTACCCCCGGGACGCACGAAGATTCCGGCCGCACGCGCGCCCAGCGCCAGCGCGGCGGCGACGCGGGGTTGCCGGTCGCAGAGCTCGGCAGTCAGCTCCACGGCGGCCATCGTTCCTACGCCGCCCCTGACCTCGGAGACAAATTCGTGCCCAGCGAGCGGCGCGAGTGCATCGAGCAGCGCTCGCTCCTGTTCGCGGCCCCGCTCGAGCAGGCCGTCGCGCTCGAGCAGAGCGATGTTCGCGAGCGCGGCGGCGCAGCACGTGGGGTGGCCGGCGTAGGTCGAGCCGTGCCTGAAGATCGGCCCCCCCGGCTCTCCCCAGAACGGCTCGGCGATCCGCTCGGAGACCATGACACCGCCCAGCGGGAGATAGCCACTCGTGACGCCCTTCGCGAACACGATCATCGCGGGCGTAACGTTCCAGCGCTCGATCCCGAACCACGTCCCGAGGCGACCGAACGCGCAGATCACTGCATCCACCACGAGCAGGGCTCCGGTTCGCCGGCACAGCTCGGCGACGCCTTCGATGTACCCGGGTGCGGGCGGGTATACGCCACCGGCGCCGATCACGGGTTCCATGAACACCGCCGCCACTCGCTCCGGGCCGATCCGCGCGAATGTCTGCTCTATCTCCTCCAGCGAGTCGTGGCGCACCTGGATCGTCTCGGTCTGCGGCCCGAAACCCACGCGGTTGCTTGGGATACCGCCAAGCGCGGTTCCGAACCCGTGTGTGCCGTGATAGGCGGCGGTGCGGCTGACCAGGACCGTGCGGTCCGGCTCGCCGACCTCCCACCAGTATCGGCGTGCCAGCTTGGCCGCGGTGTCAATCCCGTCGCTGCCGCCCGAGCCGAAGAAGACCTTTGACGGCATCGGCGCGCGCTCGGCGAGCGCCTCCGCGAGCTCCAGCGCCGGCCGGTTGGCGAGATCAAAGAACGCCGAGTACGCCGCGAGGCTCTCCATCTGGGCGGCGACGGCGGCACCAATCTCGGGTCTGCCGTGCCCCACGTTCGCGTACCACAGACCGCCGGTCGCGTCCAGGTATCGGTTCCCGTCCGTGTCCCACAGCCATACGTCATCTGCGCGCTCGATCACGAGCTCGGAATGGCGGACCGAGCCCATATCAGCGTACGGATGCCAAAACGATGTTTCAGTGCTCAACGCTTCACCTCCACGTCTCGAGCCGACTTTCTGATGTGCGCGAGGTCCATATACACCGGGGAAAGGGCGGTCGTCGATTACTCGAACAGGGGTAGCGGGGAATCGATTTCGTACACCGTCGCGCCGGAATCGCGCATGCCGATCGGCTTTGCGGGAACGCCCGCCACGATCGTCAGCGGTGGGACGTCTTTGGTGACGACCGATCCAGCCGCGACGACGGCCCCGCGTCCGACGGTCACGCCGGGAAGAATCATCGCGCGCGCGCCGATCCACACGTGATCCTCGACGGTGACCGCCCACGGGCCGACCTCCGAATCGGCGAACCCGGGGTCGTTGATGTCGTGTGTTCCGGCCAGGATCATGACCTCGGGAGAGAGTGCGACGTTGTCGCCTATCTTCAGCGGGCTACGGGCGTCGATCGTGCAGTTGCGACCGATCCGCGCGTTTCGGCCGATGTGTACGCCGATCCGGCGGATCTCACGTGGACCCCAAAACCACACATACGTGCCCATGTGCACGCCGGCACCCGGATCAATCTGGATTCCCAGTACGCGCCGATACCAGAAATGGCGGAGGGTGAAGCTCGGCACGTGGGCCACCACGTAGTTCGTCAAGTACACGAGTACCCGAACGCCAAACGGCCGCAGCGGAATCGCCTTGTAGAGCCGCGCCCGTTCCCTCTTGGGCTGAGCGTCCCCAACGACACGTTCCGGCTCCAGCGTGGCTGTCGCGCTCGCTCGCGTTTCGTCCCGCATCAGGCCTATGGCAGCGTTCTGAGTCATCCGCGTCCTCGGTCAATGAACGCGCGACCCCGCCGTCGACTTTCGCGGCGCTGGAGCTGGCGGGCTCACGTACCAGCGCCGTGGTGAGGCGCGACCCAGATCGGCGCCGGCTCTGCACAAGGACGGGCCTTCGCCCGGCGTTGATCGGGCATGTATATGAGCACTACCACCACGCGCATCCCGCGCGACACTGAAGACGACTACACGCCCGATATGGCTGCCGCCCGCCGGGAGTTCCTGCGCGAGCAGACCGGGGCAAGCCTCAACCATGTCGGGGCATTCTCGATCGACCCCGGCGTGCTGCCGGGCAACGTCGAGAACTTTTCCGGCGTGGCGCAGGTGCCGCTCGGCGTGGCCGGTCCGCTGTGCATGAATGGTGAGCACGCCCAGGGCGACTTCTTCGTCCCGCTCGCCACGACCGAGGGCACGCTCGTCGCCAGCTACAACCGCGGCATGCGCCTGCTCAACGAGTGTGGGGGCGTCAAGGCCACCGTCGTCGAGGACAACATGCAGCGCGCGCCGGTGTTCATCTTCGAAGATGCCTTGGCGGCGCGCGAGTTCGGCTGCTGGGTCGAGGAGCACGAGCATGAGATCCGCGCAGTCGCCGAGGCGACGACCAGCTCGGGCAAGCTCACCTACATCGGTCAGTACCAGGTCGGTCCGCTGCTCTATCTGCGAGTCAACTTCACCACGGGCGACGCCGCCGGTCAGAACATGACCGCGAAGGCGACGCTCGCCGCGTGCGAGTGGATGACCGCCAACTACCCCGGCGGTGCCGAATACCGGTTGACCGGCGCGATCGACACCGACAAGAAGCACTCGCACATCAACATGCTGCTGACCCGCGGCAAGCGCGTCGTCGCCGAGGCCGTAATCAAGAACGACGTGCTCGAGCGGCTGATGGGCGTTGACACCGCGAGCGTGTACGACTACCGGCAGATTCACATGCTCGGCGGATTCCTCGCCGGGACCGCCTCCAACAGCGCACACGCTGCCAACGGCCTCACCGCGATTTTCATCGCGACCGGCCAGGACGTCGCCAACATCGCAGAGTCACAGGCGGCGATCACATACGGTCGGCTGCTCGACAACGGCGACTACTACTGGTCGATCACGCTGACCAGCCTCGTCGTCGGCACGTTCGGCGGCGGGACGGGCCTGCCCACGCAGCGTGAGTGCCTCGAGCTGCTCGGCTGCTACGGCAAGGGCAAGGTCCGCAAGCTCGCCGAGATCTGCGCCGCCACCGTGCTCGCGGGCGAGATCTCCCTGACCTCCGCGGTCCTCGCCGGAAACTGGGTCAACAGCCACGAACGCCTCGGCCGCAACCGCTGACGGCGGTGCCGGCGGTCCCTGCCTGAGGTCCTCGGTCGTTCCGCGCCCATTCCCGGGCGGCATCGGGGACGCTTTCGTTCCAACGTTGCGTGCCGCTGCCCTCGTACGGGATTGACCCTGTCGTTCGTGCCGTGGAACGACAAGATCGGGACCGACCGGCGCGGGACGCCCGGCGAGCGCAGCCCTGCCACCGCACCCACCGCCTGGACGAGCTCCGGGTGAACGCTGGCGAAAAGGCTCGACATCCGAGCACCGCCGGACATCCCAGTGAGGAGCACGCGACCGTGAGGCGTCCGATGTCGGCTGAGGAGCTCGGTGACGACCCCGGCGATGTAGTCGACGTCCTGGCCGGGGTCCCACTTGTAGCCAGTTCCTACCGGCTCGATTGCCTGGGGAAATACCACGACCGCACTTGCGATTTGGGCGAGTTGCTCGAAACCGGACAGGCGTGCCTGTCGAGCCGCGGTCGAGCGGGTGCCATGGAGGCTCATGATTACCGCCGAGACCGGCGCGCTCGGTGGGGGCTCGGCCACGAGGTAGCAGCGATTGGCGTCGCCTGCGGTCATGACCTGCTTCTGCAGGGCCACGGCCCCAGTATGGCCGACGGCGGTCGCTCGGGGCGTCGCTGAGAGGGGGGTTTCCCGCGGCGCCGGCGGGGCGCCCCTAACGCGCCGTCTCTACGAAGCGCTCGCGCAAGACCGTCTTCTTGAACTTGCCGGTCGCGGTCCGCGGTATCGCTCCGATGAACTCGATGCGATCGGGCAGCTGCCACTTTGCAAACTCGCTGCAGAGGTGCTCGCGGAGTTCTTGGGGGGTCGCGTCCATACCGTCCCGCAGGACGACCGCAGCCAATGGCCGTTCGCCCCATCTGTCGTCGGGAATGGCGATCACCGCCGCCTCTGCGACGGCGGTATGGGTCATCAACTCGTTCTCGAGGTCGACCGAGGAGATCCATTCGCCCCCGGACTTGACGAGATCCTTGGCTCGATCACAGATGCGCATACATCCGCGCTCGTTGATTCGCACGACATCGCCGGTACGGAACCAGCCGTCATCGGTGAACTTGTCGGCCCCCGTCCCTCGGTGGTATGAGGCTGCGACCCACGGGCCGCGGATCTCGAGCTCTCCGAGCGCCTCATCGTCCCAAGGGATCAGCGCCCCGTCGTCGTTGCGAGCACGGATCTCAATGAGCGGGATCGGGGTTCCCGCGCGCGCGCGATACTCGTGCCGGTCGGCGGCATCGGCGTCCTCGAGGTCAGCGGGCAGACGGCAAACGGTGCCGAGCGGCGAGGTCTCCGTCATACCCCACCCCTGGATGATGGTCATGCCGTGACGATCGAGACCCGCGATCAGACTCGTCGGGATCGCCGCGCCACCCAGGTTGACGCGCTCCAGGGACCGAAGGTCCCATCTCTCGGGCTCTTGATCGAGTGCCTCGAGGATCGCCATGAATACCGTGGGCACCCCAGCCGTGATTGTCACGTACTCGCCGGCAAGCAGGTCCAACAGGCTGACGGCATCCAGGCGAGGCCCGGGTAGCACGAGGCCCGCACCGGTGAATGCGGCCACAAACGGCAGCCCCCAGGCATTGACATGGAACATGGGAACCACCGGCAAGATCATGTCGCGCGAGCTGATTCCAAAGATGTCTGGATGCGGAAGCACGAGCGAGTGCAGGACCAGCGCGCGATGTGAGTAGACGACGCCCTTCGGACGGCCCGTCGTGCCCGACGTGTAGCACATGGCGGCGGCGCGCCCCTCGTCGATCACTGGCCAGCTCATCGGTTCTGACGACGTGATCAGCGATTCGTACTCAATCGTTCCCTCCGGCGCATCGCCGGAGGGGGAGACGACGATCACGTTCTCGAAGCCCCAGTCCACCGAATCGAGGATATGGAGCAGGGACTCGTCCACGACGATCACGCGATCCTCGGCATCGGCGGCGATATAGCTCAGCTCGTCGGGGTGCAGACGAGGGTTGAGCGTATGCATCACAGCTCCCATCAGCGGAACCGAGAAGTACAGCTCGAGGTGCTCGGTCTGGTTCCACAGCAGTGTCGCGACCCGATCACCATCGCCGATACCCAGGTCGGCGAGCCCGCGGGCGAGCCGCCGGGCACGCTGAGCGCACTCGCCGATGGTCGTGCGATGCACGGAACCGTCAGCGCGACGAGACACCACTGGCCGTGAGGGCGTCAGTCGCTCCGCCCGCTCGACCACCGAGCTTAGTGTCAGTTGAAAGTGGTCCATCATCAGACCGTTCAGCATGGGTCTCCTCACTTTTCATGTACGTCGTCTCTATCAACGCCCCGCGCGGCCGTCAGCTTTCAAAGCGATGGTCTGCGGCGGGCAGGGCCTGCTGGCGTGGTTGGCCGGCGTCGCGGCGTCCTACTTCCCAGCCGCCCGCCGCGTCAGGGCGCTGCCGCGCAAACAACACATTCGTCATGTCCTGCTCACAGGGGATCAGTCGACGGCTGCGCCGCCGGGCGAGCGAGAGCCGTGGATGCCAGTGGCCCGGCCCCAAGCTCGCTGTCGACGGCCGTCGTGCCCTGGAGGACGGTCAGGGCGGTTACGTCGGTCGCCGTTACTTGAACAGCGGGAGCGGGTTTTCCAGGGTGGGTGACCTAGGGGCGCCGGCCCCGACCAGGGCGACCGCCGCAACTGCCTCGCGGAGGCCGGCGCTCTGAGCCGGGCTGATAATAGAAGCGGTGTACCGGGCCCGGTACACCAGCTCCTCCATGCAGTCGTCGGGGCGGCATACGAACACCAGGCCTCGTTCGGCGAACCGATTGGCCAGCTGCAGCTGATGATCGTCTACGTGCTCGCCGAATCGGGCCAGACGCGGCAGCACTATGGGTTTCCGGTGGTTCCGGACGGCCGTGATCATCGAGCCAACACCGGCATGGGAGATCACGACATCCGCGCGGCGTATGTTGGTCAGGAGATCCTGGGACTCCAGGAAATCGACCCAGTCGGCGGTGACGAGGTCAGGGCGTGGCGCGGTAGAACCGTGTTGGATGAGGAGGTCGTCCTCCTGATCGAGCGGCGCGACGAGCTCGATGGCCCTATCAAAAGGCTGGCCGTGCGTTCCAAGCGTCATGAAGATCAAACGATCGCCCCCTCGTAGCGACATTTGCGGTAGCGGTCGGCCAGCTCCGGCCATTGCACGAAGAAGTGCGAGGTCATGGGATACACCAGCCGGCCGCTCAGCGATAGCTTTTCGACTCTGGCCAGGCTCTCCACGTAAATCGCCTTGATCCCAAGGAGCCTTGCGGCGTAAATGAATGGGACCCCGACGCCCGCCCCCGTAGTGATCACGGCGTCAGGTCGCAACCGCGCGATGACGCGGAAGGCCAGGAGGCCGTTGCGTATCAGGTTTCCGATGTGACGGTTGGTCGGACTATACGCGTAGACAACCGATTCGCCGGCAAGCAGAACGTGGGCGTCGAGCTTGTCGAACGTCACCCAGTGCCGGGACGCCCGGTCGTACGCGCTCGCCAGCTCGAGCAGCTCCATAAGGTGTCCGCCGCTCGAGGCCACCAGCAAGACGGTTGGTTCCCTCTTCTCCATGCCCCATCAACGCGGATCGCTTTGTCCTACTTGCATCGCTGAACGGTGGCACCCCGCGGGTGCCGGCAAGGAACGTGCTGGCGGGCGCTTCCGACGCGCCGGTCCGCGGCGAGGCGGCCGGCGTGGCCTGCTGTCGATCGATTGGTTCCCGCGCGCGTGTGACGGGAGCGCCCTCTGACCGAGCGAGGGCTCGGCATGCGGAAGTGGGGGTGCGGATCGTCCGTCTGGTGAGTCGAGATATGACACCTCGGCAAGCCGCTGTCGATTTCAGGAACGCGGAGCCTGACAGCGACGGCACTCCACGGGGTCCAGTCGCGATCAGAGAGGTGGCTCCGGACCTCGTTGATGTAATCGGCCTATTGGCGTTTCCCCAAGTCCCCGACGTCTTTCCACCCGGTATCAGGTTCAGATAGGTCAGAGCTCGACGCGGCGCGGCGACCCGGGACCCCGCCGGCTCAAAAGATCCGGGCGTTGCTCCGCGTTCTTCCTGGAGGAACTCTGGAGGGCACTTTTGCTACGCATTGCAATCGTTGGACTAGGCCCATGGGGCATCTGCGCGCTCGAGCGGATCGTCACAGCGGCTCGCCGCGGTCTTTCGCCTGGCCTCGAGCTCGAGGTGCACGTGATCGAACCCGGGACGCCCGGCTCCGGCGTCTACGACGTCACCCAGCCTGATTACCTGCTGCTCAACGCTCCGTGTGGACAGCTCTGCCTCTCTCCATTCGCCAGTGAGGCGGATCAGCCTTGCTACGCGGTTGGGCTGTTTGACTGGGCGGTGGCGCAGGGGTACCGGTGGGTCGGCGGTTGCTGCACCATCGATCCCTCCGGTGAACCGATTGAACCCCATCACTTCCTGCCCCGGCGCATCATGGGCGAATACCTCCAGTGGTTCTACCGGGCGCTGCTCGCCGGAGCGCCATCGACCGTGCAGATCCTCCATCACCCGACCTCGGCCATCGATGTCGTGGGTAGGCGCGACAGAAGCGAGGAGGTGTTTCTGGCTGACGGCGAGAGGGTGATCGTCGACCACGTGATCCTGACCTCCGGCCACACCGACAATCAGAGCGCCGGCGGACGTGGCTCCCAGCCTGCTCAGCTGGACCCGTACCCGGTCACGCCCTACGTAGACTCTCTGCCGGACAGCGCGACGGTGGCAGTCGCCGGGATCGGACTCGTGGCGATCGACGTGGTGACTGCGCTGACCGTCGGGCGAGGCGGCCGGTTCGTCGAGAACGGACACGGTTTCAGCTACCGCCCCAGCGGCCGCGAGCCGGCGATTCACATGTTCTCCCGCAGCGGTCTGCCGTTCACGGCCAAGTCGGTCACCGGACGGGACCGCTCAAACGTCTACAAGCCGATCATCTGCACCCCTCGGGTTCTCGACCGGCTGAGTGGGCGGGCGAACGGGCGTCCGCGGTCGGTCGACGTGCGCAGCGAGCTGCTTCCGCTCATGTTCGCCGAGATGTACGCCCGCTACTACGCTCAGACGGCATTCCAGGCAGGGTCACGGGCCGACGGCGCCCGCGTGCGCGAGCGACTGCGAGTCGCTTGGGAACACGATCGCTTCGACGAGGAGCGCGACCGGTTGGCCGCGCGCTTCGGCCCCTTCGATGCCGAGGCACTGTTCTTTGGCCACCCGGCAAAGTACGACTGCGCCGATGACTACGAGGGATTCGTGTACCAGGCGCTGGCCGATGACCTCCGCGAAGCCGAGGTTCCCGACGGAGCCAGCCCGATGAAGTCCGCGTCCGAGGTATTCCGGATCTTCAGGGATCCGATGCGGTCGGTGGTCGAGCAGGGCGGGCTGACGCTCGACTCGTATCTGGACTTCAACGCCGACATCTGCAGCCGAATCCACCGCCTCGTTGCCGGTCCACCCGCGCTGCGTACCCGGCAGATGCTGGCCCTTATGGACGCCGGCGTGGTGCGGTATCCCTACGGTCCGGCACCTGCCCTCGGCCCAGCGGAAAAGACGCACGGTCCCGGGCGAACACCGACCCGGATCTCATCTACGACATTCACCGAGCCGCACGTGGCGGATGTGGACGTCGTCATCCGAGGCTACCTAGAGGATCCCCGGATCGACGGCTCGGCGTCGCAGCTGCTGACACGCTTGTACAACCGTGGCCGGGTCAGCCAATTCCGCTACGGGGCGGTCACCGTCGGCAGTATCGACCTCACGCCGGATTCACATCCGATTGACATCGATGGCCGACCTCAGGACCGGATCGCGATGTTCGGGGTGCTGACCGAGGGTATACGTCACTTTAATCACTACATCCCGTCACCGAACAGCCGGATCCGTGCGTTCGAAGACCTCGGGGCGTGTGTGGCAGAGATCCTGAACGACGCGGCGCCAGCTGATGGCCTCGGAGCCCGCGTACCCGAGCTCGTCATGCAGTGAGTGATAAGCGGGCGCCGGCGACGCCCAGGCCCGACGCTCACAGCGCGCCCGGCGGCTTCGCCGACGCGCAGGCCCCCTCAAGCAGGGACCCAGCAGCCCTAGCCCTGATCGTGCAGTAGGTGCCTCGGTGTCAACAGGGCACCGAGATTCAATGAATGCAAGGCTGCTGATGGAGTAGACCGGCTCGGTAATGGGCTTGGTGAGCGTTTCCACGGGAACGCGGGCAGTGTTGTTGAGGCGGTCCGCGCGGCCGCGATCGCGGCCGCTGGTCACAGCCGTCCGCTCGAAGGTGATCGCGCCGGCAGCCGGGGTCAACCGCCCGTGACGGGGAGCGTTCTGAGTTTCTTGAACGCGGCGATGAGCGCTTCGGTCCGTGGCCAGCTGTCGGCAGGTGGAGCTTCCCTTGGAGGTCCGAGAAGGCGAGCCGGGCGGCAACATAGAGCAGTCGGTGGCGCAGTCGTTTTGGTTCGACCGTAGTGAGCTCGCCGTCGAGCGCGAGGGATCCGGACTTCAGCAATCCCAAGAATCCCCGCCATGCCGGACGTTCCGCGTTCTCAGTCACGCCGGGGCGCGGGCCTTACTGCAGGATCCGGGCTAGGCGGGGCCCCGAGATGGGATCAGGCTCAGGCAACCACTGGTGCGGCGGCCGCAGCCTGAGGCGCGGCGCTCGCGGCGGCAGCGAGAGCCTGATCGAGATCCTCGATCAGGTCGTCGGGATGCTCGAGCCCGATTGAGAGGCGCACCATGTCAGGCGTCACCCCGGCCAGCTCGAGATCCGATGGTGTGAGCTGGCGGTGGGTAGTCGACGCTGGATGGGTGATGAGTGACTTGGCGTCCCCCATGTTGAGCAGTCGCTTGAACAGCTTGACCTGGTTGAACACCGTTATCCCGGCTTCGCGTCCTCCATGCACACCGAAGGTCATGATCGACGGGACACGCTCGCCCAAGTACTGGCGGGCCAGACGGTAGTACGGGTTATGGGGTAATCCGAGGAAGCTGACCCATGAGACGCGGGGATCTTGCGCTAGGTAATCGGCCACCGCCCGGGTGTTTGCCTCGTGGCGTGGCAGGCGCACAGGCAGGGTTTCGAGGCCCTGGAGGTGCAGGAACGCATTGAACGGCGACAGTGAGGCCCCGGTGTTGCGCAGGCCGACGGTCCGACAGCGCGTGATATATGGAGCACTGGCGAACTGAGTCGCATACTCCACGCCGTGAAACGCCGGCTCTGGCTCGACCATGCAACTGAATCGCTCCGGGTGCTCCGTCCACGGGAACGTGCCGGCGTCGATGATGATTCCTCCCATCGTCGTGCCGTGGCCTCCGATGAACTTTGTCAGGGAGTGGATCACCACGTCCGCTCCGTGACGGATGGGCTTCAGCAGGAATGGCGTGGCCACGGTGTTATCCGCGATCACAGGCACCCCCTGACGGTGCGCGACGGCTGCCACCGCCGCCAAGTCGATCACGTTACCTGCCGGATTTCCGACGGTCTCGCAGAAGATCGCCTTGGTCCGCTCGTCGATGAGGGCGCCAATTGAGTCCGGTTGGTCGTCCGGCGCGAAGCGGACCTCGATCCCAAAGCGAGGAAGCACGTGTGCGAAGTACGTGTAGGTGGCCCCGTAGAGCTGTGGGACCGAAACGAAGTTATCCCCGGCGCCGAGCAGGTTGAGCAGGGACATGGTGACGGCGGCTGCACCCGAGCTGACGCACATCGCCCCCGCGCCGCCCTCGAGTGCCGTGAGCCGCTGCTCGAGCACGTCGACCGTCGGATTGTTGATGCGGTTGTAGTGAAAGCCGGGAGTCTCGAGATCCATGATGGCTCCCGCATGGTCCGCGTCCGTGAAGTCGTGGGCGACCGTCTGGTAGATCGGGACGGCAACGGCGTGGGTGGAATCTGGCGTGTAGCCGCCGTGGATGGCAACGGTTTCGTCGCGCATGATCAATCAGGCCGCGGTCCGGAGGGCCGGACTCGGCAGAGCCGCGCGCGCCAGGCGGAGCCAGTTGGAGTACAGAATGGCGGACGAGGCAGCCCACGTGTTCTCGACACTGGCCGCTACCTCGTCGAAGGGGAAGGTGGCCCATAGGTCCGGCGGGTCTGCGTCAGTCGCCGCCGCCCGCCGTTTGAATCCCTCCAGCGTCGCCACGGCCTCGGGGCCCAGGTAGCCCTCGGGGAGTTGGGGATAAGCCACCGCACCCCGGCCGAACACGCATCGGCGCACGTCACGACGGTACTCGCGCAGCAGGCTCAGCGTGCCGTACTCGGGGTGACCCTGGCAAAGCACGAACAGTCCGTTGTCCACGTTCCGCGTCGCCACCGCCCATCCGGCCTGTGATGGACTGGAACCGACGACGATCCGATAACCGGCCTCGACGAGCGCCGCCTCGGGAACGTCGTTGACGCGGGAATGCGGGATTGGGACGAGCTCCGGCAGCCCGACCGCCAGTGGGTCGCGAGGATCCTTGACGCAACCGCGGAACACGCCACTGCACTTAGTCGGTCGCCGCACGCGGTCGATCCCGTCAAACAGCAGCGTGCTCGCGTGGGCGGCCAGACAGGAAAGCAGGGTCGTTGGCACCGCCGTGGCGGCCCACTCCAGCAAGCGGGCCAGATAGGGCCAATAGGGCTCGTAGGAGAGTCGCTCCTGCGCCGGCTCGGTGCCGGTAACGATCAGGGCATCGGGAGGATTCATCCACAGCTCGTCGAGCCCGCGGTAGCGGGACTCGATCATCGAGGCGACCTTCTCCGAGCGAGGAATCTCAGTGATCGTGTAAAGCTGCAGGTCGACGATGCCGCCGTCAGGCCCCGCGGTACTGGCGCGCCGGAACTGGTCCTCGGTATCGAGGAAGGCAGAGTCGGGCATGTTGTTGACCAATCCGACCTTGATCGGCCGATGCTCGGCCGCGTGGCGAGTTGAGTATGTAAAAGCCGTCATGCTAGGTCCGCCTTTCCTCTACGCAGCCATGAGCTCACGCGGCGCTGAGCGAGTGGCTGGCGTTGATTCGAGCAGCGTCAACTCACGCTGCAGAGCTCGCCGGCCACGGTGGTGAAGGCCATGTATCGATCCTTCCGTCCGACCCATGCGATCGGCGATCTCGCCCGGGGTCAGTCCGACTACGTGGCGCAGAACCACAACTTCGCGCTGCTCTTCCGGGAGCGCGGCGAGCGCTGCTCGAACGGTCTCCGCCTGATCCAGGTCGATCCCCGAGCTGGCGTTGGGATCGAACACGGTCTCCGTCGGCGTGAGCCGGTTGGCGCGCAGATGATCGATGGCTACGTTGCGCGCCAGCCGCAGGAGCCAGGCAAAGAACGGGACACCACGGTCGTCGTACTTGCCCAGCGTGGTCATCAGTTTCGCGAACACGTGCTGGGTGACGTCCTCGGCCTCGTGGTCATCTCGTACGATCGAGCGAACGTAGCCGTAGATGTTGTTCGAGTAGGTGACGTAGAGGAACCTCAGCGCCTCTTGGTCGCCTTCCTTCCCGCGGGCCACGGCGAGCCGTGTCTTCTCGCGGTGCTCCGGTGAGTCGTCGAGTGCCGTCCTGCTCCTGAAGCCGGCGCTCGCCGACGTGGGTGATAGTGCTTCCGTGATCAAGTGCTTTCCCCTCTTGAACTTGCCGTTGGAAAGCCGCACTCGGAGAACGCAGCCTCCCGCTTCCGTGCGGGGGGATGCGATCGCTACCCCGTTATGTGCTAGCCCCCACGAGGACCCGCTGTCCCCGCGTTTCGTGTGGCATTGAGTGTTGTGGCAGGAGGAGCCGCGGTCAATGACCGGTCAGAACCATTGCCCCGTTCAAGCCGTTGAACGCCACGAGTACTGCCTTGGTTCCAGCCGCCGAGTGGGCGCTCGACCAGTCCCCGCAGCCGCAACGAGCAACTCGGCCATCAGCGTCAGGGCCAGCAGAACGCCTGTCCGGATCGTCATCGCAGCGCCAATGTACCCCGCACGACGACCGATTCCAGGCGATCCTAACCCCAAGGAGAGCCCGCTCGCGGCGGAAACAGGTCGTCTGGTTAGCCCCACCGCCGGCACGACCGAGTTCTGGATGCGCGTCGACTCCGCGTCGGGGATCGCCGTCTTAGCGGAGGGGCGCAACGAGGCGAATACCGGATAGAAGGTCGTAATCGTCTACAACGCCACCAGCACCGGCGGGGCCAAGCCCTCGATCAACGGGCACTCGCAGTCGGCGTGGAGCATCAGCGGGGACTACGTGCGGCCGGATGGGCTGCAACGCCTAAAGCTCTGGTACAACGTCGCCGGGTCGATGGATTTCGATGAGGTCGTGGTCACAACGCACGACGGTACGGGGGCCGGCCTGCCGGTCGACAACTCGTCGCCCACGGTCACCGGCACCCGCAGCCCGGGCCAGACGCTGACGACGACTAGCGGCTCGTGGGGCAACAGCCCGACGGCGTACTCGTACTCATGACAGGACTGCGACGGCGCGGGTAAAGACTGCGCGTCGATCAGCGGCGCGGCGGCTGATCGCTGGTGACTACACCGCTGCGCTCGCGCGCCGCCGGCCGCGAAAGCGGATCGGCCGACGGCGCGTTGATGATCCAGAGAGCGATGACCCAGCAGGCGTCAATCCGACTTAGGGAGGCCGAAGCGCCGGCGGCGCTGAACGGCGCGCCGGAGCCTCCACGGCTCGCGGTCGCGGCGGAGGCTGCGGCACCGTCGCTCGACGCCGCGCAATTAGGCAGCCTCACGAGAGCTCCTGCGGCGCTTCTGGCAAGAGAGGCGCTGCATCGCCGTCTGCTCGCGCTGGCGGATGTCCTGGCCATGACAACGACGCTCGTGGTGGTCCTGAATCGATTCGGCGTCGGTCTTGGGATCCTGGCGGTGCTGGGGTCAATACCGGTGGTTCTCGTGCTCTTCAAGATCGCCGGCCTGTACAACCGCGACGAGCTGCGACTGGGTCATTCAACACTCGATGAGGTTCCCCTGGTGCTGCAGCTGACGGGGCTCGTTGCGCTTGGAGCGGCGATCCTTTATCCGATCTTCTCCACGCACCATTTCAGCGGCGCGGAAGTCGCCGTAGTTTGGCTTGCTGGGTTCGCAGCAGTCCTGACGGGTCGTGTGCTGGTGAGATCCGTGGCTCGTCGCGTCATGACGGTCGAGCGATGCTTGATCATCGGTGAGGCGCAACGCGCCGATCGAATCCGACGGAGAATCGCGGCAAGCCGAGCGCGGACCATCGTGGTCGACTGCCTCGCCAGCGATGACATCAGAAGTCAGGGCGGGCTTCCGGCGGTCCTCGATGATCTGCGGATCGATCGGATCATCATCGCGCCGATCACTGAAGGGCCGGACGGCTCCGCGGATCTGATTCGCATCGCCAAGGCCGTGGACGTGCGAGTCAGTGTCCTGCCGAGCGTGCTCGAGGTCGTCGGTTCGTCCGTTGCCTTCGACGAGGTCGAGGGCATGGCGATGCTCGGACTCCCACGGTTCGGACTATGTCGCTCATCTCGACGGCTCAAACGCCTCTTCGACCTCAGTGCTACGTCGGTGGGTCTCGTGTTCGTGGGCCCGCTGATCGCAGCCATTGGCTTGGCCATTCGGCTTGACTCGAAGGGGCCGATCTTCTTCCGCCAGACTCGCGTCGGACGGGACGGTAAGCCGTTCCGCATCGTGAAGTTCCGCTCGATGGTGGTCGACGCCGACGCGCAGAAGGACCAGCTGCGGGCGCAGAATATTGCCGGACAAGGACTGTTCAAGATCAAGGACGATCCCCGCGTTACACGCGTCGGTCGCTTCTTGCGAAGCTCATCGCTCGACGAGCTCCCCCAGCTCTTCGACGTTCTACGCGGCGAAATGAGCTTGGTTGGTCCAAGGCCGCTTGTCACGGATGAGGATGCTCAGGTGCTCGGGCTTGACCGCAGTCGACTGATCCTCAAGCCCGGGATCACCGGCCCATGGCAGGCGCTCGGATCTCGGGTCCCGCTGCAGGAGATGGTCGAGATCGACTACCTCTACGTGAGCAACTGGTCGCTTTGGCTGGATGTGAAGCTCCTTCTGTGGACCTTCCGGCATGTCGTGCGCCGCGGGAACGTGTGAGGCTAGGTGCGGCGCGGAGACCAGCCCTTAGGGGTGCGCGAACCACTGGCTTCGGTCGTCATCCCGGCTCACAATGAAGCCGAGGTGATCGGGCGCTGCCTGGATGCCCTGTTCACGGGCGTCGAACCCGGCGAACTGGAGGTCATCGTCGTATGCAACGGCTGTGGCGACCAGACCGCCACGGTAGCGAGGTCATCGGGTCATCCGGTGCGGGTGATCGAGCTACAGACCGCCTCCAAGGCCGCTGCGCTGCGGGAAGGCGATATGGCGGCGCGTTCGTTCCCGCGGCTCTACCTGGACGCAGACGTCGTCCTATCCGGATCTTCAGCCCGGAAGGTGGCCGAGCGGCTGAACGCCGGCGCGGTCGCCGCTCGACCGCCGGTCGTATACAGCGCCAGCCAGTCCTCGGCACCCGTCCGCAGCTACTTTCGCGCTCGTTCTCACATGCCCTCCCTGCTCGGGGCCCTGTGGGGTGCCGGCGTCTATGGCCTTTCCGCCGCCGGTCGCGCTCGGTTTGGTGCCTTTCCCGACATCACGGCAGACGACTTATGGGTGAACCTGCTGTTCGAGCTCGACGAGGTCGAGATCGTCGAGTGCGAGCCCGTCGTCGTGACCGTGCCCCGCCGCACCCGCGATCTCGTGCGCGTGCTCCGTCGTGCCTACAAGGGCAAGACGGAGAACGGCGTCGGATTCTCGGGAGAGAATCGCGCCCGCGAAACCACGCTCACGACACTGCACGACCTTCGGCGACTCGCAGCGTCAGGCCCGGCGGCCGCCCTTGATGCGGCGACGTTCGCGGCGTTCGCCGCCCGCGTCCGCGTTGGTCTGGCGCTCGGGACCGCAGTCGGCTCAAGCGCTGTCGCAGTGCGCTGGGAGCGCGACGAAAGCTCGAGACGAGCACCCTGAAATCCCACTCGATTTCCTGAATCGCATTCCGCTCGAAGGAGCTCCGACGTATGGAAATCGAGGAGCTCATCCACCGCCGCGCCGGCGGCTCACGCGCCGGCCCAGAATCGCGATCTCGGTCGCGCCCGCAACACACCGGCAGATGGATTCCTCGATTCTGACCCGGGCGAGCGAAGCGCCCTCGAGGCAGTTACTCGCGCTGCCAGAACACTAGGCTCAAGCCGACGGAAGCAGCGGATCCTTGCACGCGTTAGTCGAGCGTGATGTTTCACACGCCGGTCTCTCATTTCCGCGCCGGCCGCGTCGCCCGATGATGGTGACAATCCCGAAGCTCGGATTCCCAATCCGGTCTAGGCCGCGAGAGAAGGTGGCGAAGGATTCTTCCGCGATACCGTCGCTGACCGGCATCCGTGCGGTCGCCGTGTTGATCGTCTTCATGGGCCATTCGGGCATCCCATACTCTGCGGCGCCGCTCGGGGTCACGATTTTCTTCTTCCTGAGTGGCTACCTGATCACGACGCTCCTACGCCGGGAATTCGATCGAACTGGCACGGTCAGTCTGCGGGCGTTCTATCTTCGGCGCGCGTGTCGAATCTTGCCGCCGCTGTACATCGTGCTGATCCTCGCGGACCTGCTGACCGTGAGCGGAGCCTTGAGCTACAACCACCTCCGCCTCGGTGCCTGCCTGTCCCAGTTCTTTTTCTTCAGCAACTACCACATCCTTCAGACCGGCTGGAACGGGTCGGGAACCGGCACAGCTCCCGGCACAACGCCGCTGTGGTCGCTTGCAGTCGAGGAGCACTTCTACCTGCTGTTCCCGATCTTCTACCTCCTGCTGCGCCGGTGGATGCCGTCGCCGCGGAAGCAGGTCGCAGTACTCGCCGGAATCTGCGGTGTCGTCCTGCTTTGGCGGTTTGTTCTGATCCTCGGTCTCCACGCGTCGTTCGATCGCACCTACATCGGCACCGACACGCGCATCGACTCCATCCTGTTCGGGTGCATCCTTGGCATACTCGGCAACCCGGCAATCGACGCGCCACCTGACGGCGGATCGTCGCGCGTCGCCCGCCTGTGGGCGCCGGTTCTTGCCCCTGTGGGGGTGATCGCTTTTGTGCTCGTCTATCCGTGGTCGCTAGGGCCAGCCCTGTTCCAACACGATGCGATCTCGGCGACGGCGCAGTACACGATCCAGGGGCTCGCGCTCATCCCCATATTCGTCGTCGCCGTGCGGTTCGCGAAACGGGGTGTCTTCAGGCTTCTAAATCATCCAGCAGTAGTGCTCGTCGGAGTTCTGTCTTATTCGATGTACATTTCTGAAGAGATCATCAACGATCTTGTACACAAGAATTATCCGGCTGGGCAGGCTGTGCATGGCGTGATGTATCTCGGCTTAACGCTTGGCTTCGCCTGGCTGATGTACCGGCTCGTGGAAAAGCCGTTCGCCCGGATCCGCAAACGCCTTTCGCGGGTGACAGTCGCGGCACCCCGGACGGTTCCGGACGGGCCGCAGGCGCCGGCGTTCGAAAGCGGTAAACCGTGGTCCGGTCTCCACATGCCTGCGCCTAGCCACGTTGAGGTGGTGCCGGCGCTGGAGCGTGGCGTCCAAATGGAATGACCCCGATGTCCCAGTGCCCGCGACAGCGCGGCACGACAAGCGTGGAGTGATCACCGTGCTCGCCCGTCGACCTTGCGGACCCTTCGTGGGCGGACATCCTCGATAGGTGAAGGAGATGGCGAAAGAAAATGGGTAGCGCAGACGTTCGTAGGCCGGAGTCAACGAATCCCATGGGGGTGCAGTGTGCCGGGAAGGCGCTCGCCGCATGTCGCGCGTTCTGAGACGCTGTTGCTTCTCAACGCGCGGATCCGCCTTCGCAAGTGCGAGGTAGGACGGCGCACCCGGGTGCGTGGTCGTCCACGCGTCATCAAGGACGGATCAATCACGATCGGTGATCACGTCCGCCTCGTATCTGACCTGGTGCCCATCGAGCTGCATACGGTGGGCGGCGGCTCGATCGAGATTGGCGACTGGACGTTCGTGAACTATGGATCGATCGTCACGGCATATGCGAGGGTTGAAATCGGGCGGAACTGTCTGCTCGGTCATTACGTCGCGATTATCGACAACGACGAGCACGACATGCTGGATCGGAGCAGGCCAGGTTTGTCGCGACCGGTGCGGGTTGCAGACGGAGCGTGGCTATGTGACCGGGTGATCGTCCTTCCGGGAGTTACGATCGGCGAGGGGGCTGTGGTCGGAGCCGGAGCCGTGGTGACCAAGGATATTCCGCCGTGGAGTGTGGCAGTCGGTAATCCGGCACGCGTGATCAAGCAGATTCCTCGATTGAGTCATGAACCTCAAGCAGCAGCACTCGCTGGGCTCGCGGATGGGGGTACTAGCCCCAACTGGGGGTGAACCGTCCTGGGGTCGACGGAGACCGGCTTTGGCGGGCGCCTGATGTTGTCAGCGAGGCGGCCAGCACCGCGGAGCGCAGACGACGGAGCGTCGCAATCGGCGGCGACGCTCGGCGCGAACTGGCCGGGGGACGCGACGGCCGTGCACGGCTCTGACCCGGACGCCGCTCGCTGGGCTCGCCACCGCCGGCGCAAGTCTCAACCGTGGATGCTCGTTCTCTAGTCGATACGAAAATCCGCTGCTCCTGCCCGGATCGCTTTCGTCGCAGACGCGTTCCTCGGCTTGGTAGAGGCGGGGCTTCGAGTCAAACCGCACCCACAGCACTGTCCCGCTGCCGGGTCGACCGATACTCCTAGATCATGACTACTACGGCGAGTCCTCCGCGGAAACATAAGATCGGCGAAGCGTCCGGCAGACGGGCGACGGGCGACCGGGCGTATCTCGTGGACAGCGCCTTCGCCGTGTTTCAGTAATGGCGAACGGGGCACCCGCCAGGACCATCGACGAGGCCGCCGCGACCGCGGACACCGAGCCTGGGTCCGGCCAAATCGCTTCTGTGGCTCTCCCCGCCTCGGGGGACCACTCGGTGACGACCGACGTGGGATCGGCACTCCCGCTACGAGAGGTTGTCGACTCGGGGTCGTTGGAGGAGCCAGAGGGGCGGTCGTCCGAGGTCGGAGGGCGCGTCGCAAGGAATTTCAGCGTGCTGGTCGGCGGCCAGGTGGTCACCTGGACGATGACGCTCCTGTGGACGCTGATCGTCCCCCGGGCGCTTGGCCCCGTGAGGCTGGGGATCCTGGTCTCCGCCCAGTCGGTGGCTGGCGTGCTCGGAATCGCCCTGGGGATGGGAACGCGCAACTACCTGGTGAGAGAGACCGTGATCACCCGAGGCGCAGGTCCGAAGCTCGTGGGAACCGCGCTGATCCTCCGGCTGACGGTCTCTCCCCTGGTCGGTTTGGCGGCGGTGGGGTGGGCACGCATCGCTCATTACGGACACGACGCGAGACTGGTGCTCTACCTGATTACCGCGATGACGGTCTTGACGCTGCTCACCGAGCCCCTGCAGGCCGCGTTTCAGGCGATCGAGCGGATGAAATACCTCGCCTACGCGGACATCGTCAACAAGTCCGCTCAGACCATCATCGGCATCGCCGTGGTTCTGGTCGGGTTCAGGGTGGTCGGGATCGCCGCGAACATGGCAATCATGGCCGGCGTCGTATTCGTCTTGACGTTTTGGTGGCTACGCCCGTACTTCCATATCGACGTCAGGACGAATTTCAGGCTGATGGCTCGCATGACCAAGCAGAGCATGCCGTACTGGGCCTGGGGGGTGTTCGGGATGATCTACTTCTGGATCGACACGATCATGCTCTCGCTGATGACCCGCTCGGAGGTCGTCGGATGGTACGGGGCCACTACCACCCTCTTCCAAACGCTCATGTTCCTGCCCGTGCTCGTGCAGACGGCTTGGCTGCCGCGTCTCGTTGCCGCGTTCGTCAAGAGCAGGCGAGATCTTGCGACGACGGCCCGAACTCCGGTGGAACTGGTGCTGATCATTGGAGTCCCCATCGCAATGGCTACCGCGCTCGTGGCAGATCCCCTGATCCCGGCGGTATATGGACCGAGATACGCACAGGCGGTACCCGTGATGATCGTGCTCGCCGTGTGCGTGCCGGCGATCTATCTGAACATCATCCTTGGAACGGTCCTGCAGGCGGCCAAGCGCCACGCGGTCTGGACCAGCGTCATGGCCGGCGCTGCGGTTTTCAATCCGCTCGTCAACCTGGTTCTGATTCCGATGACCGAGCACCGGTACCACAACGGAGCGATCGGAGCCGCAATCAGCCTTGTCTTGACCGAGGTACTGATGGATGGTGCATTTGTCCTCGCCAGCCGCGATGTTTTCGATAGGCGCGTGGTCAAGCGGTGTGCATTGGTCTGTCTGGCATCGGCGGGTATGGGAGCTGTGGCGTACGCCACGCGACCACTCGGTACACCCATGTCGCTCGCGGCCGGCTTCGCAACCCTGGGGATCCTCGCAGCGATGCTTCGCATCGTCGGACGGCATGAGTTGGAGATGGTGCGGTCCGGGCTCGCGCACGTGCGGGGGCAGCTCGCCGCGAGAGCGACGTAACGCGGCGACCGCGACTAGTCGTTTGGCTAGGAACTAGCTACTTAAGGACATCCTTAGGTAGAGGATCTGCGCGTCAAAGCGCCTGACGCTCGCCGGAGCGAGCTAAGGTCTCGACCAGCCGTCGCGGGAGAGAGGTCAGGCACATCGATCCCGCGACTGCGTTCGTATTGCCTGGGCGAGGAGCAATGTGACGAGCGCCAAACATACGAGCACGACGGTCGTGGGTGCTGCGACCGATCACGTGGCTCAAGAGATTCACAATCGGGTCGGCCCGTGGCTGCAGACTCGCGAGGGTGTCGCGTCCGTGAGCGCGGCCGCCGTGGTGTTCTGGATCCTGTGGGCGCCGGTTAGTGCGCCGGTCTTCGCCGACGCGCTGGCTGCCGCGCTCGCGGTGATCCTGATCGCGATCGCTGCGCGCTTCTGGGAGTCGCGCACCGCGCCACGCGTACCGGCGTCCTCCCTGATCAGGGCACCCGTTGACGGAGGCGTCGAGCTGCAGCACGACCCGAACGCCGGGTTCTGGAGGGACAAGCGGGGGTTCCTTTGGGGCTACCGGATCTGGTTCGCCGGCACGGGATGCCCGGCGCGCCGGGTTCGTTCCGACACGTATCTGCGGCTTCGCGCCTGGTGCGACCAAGGCGATCTCCCAGTATTCGTGGCCCGTGCGCACCGACGCCAGTGGTGGTGGTGGCGGAACGCGTTCTATTGGGAGTCGGGCGATTACGGGCCCGAGGACCTCCGGGCGCTGCTGGTGATGCTCGAGCGCGATGATGAGCAGGGGTTCGAGTGGGAGCTGGGCCTCCGTACAGCCGAGCCGATTCCGGAGGACGTGAAGCGGCTGGTGTTCGAGCGCGACGGGGGCCGATGCCTGGCCTGCGGTTCGCACGAGCTCATTCAGTACGACCATGTCGTCCCGTCATCGATGGGCGGCGACAACGAGCCCAAGAACATCCGGCTCCTGTGCGCCGAATGCACCCGGCGCTTGCGATCGAGGGCCACGAGCGCAGCGGCTCGATGAGTGTTTTGAGGCCGCTGGTCCGGCGAATCGGCGGGTCCTAACTGGCTGACAACAAAAGTCTGGGCCCGTGGCCGGCGTTGTGTCTGCGGATCTTGAGTTTGACCGCATGAAAGGCATGTGCTGTGGAGCAAGCCCCCGATAAGAGCAAGTCCCCGCCGTCGACGTCCTATCGGGAGACGTACCGGCGTCATCGCAAGCTGTTCTTCATACCGGTGATTCTGGGGGCGCTTGCGGCCGGCTTCATGGCATTCACGTCCGGAGGCAGCTTCCAGTCCACGGCCAGCCTATGGATCGACACCGCCCCTCCGCTGGCGTCGTCGGTCGGCGCCAGCCTCAGCCCGCCGCTGACCGAACCGCCGGCAGCCGCGGAGCAGGGGATCCTGAACGAGCTTCTGACGACCCAGGCATTCGCTACCTCGGTCGCAAAGAGCTCGTTGCTCGGGAAGGCTCTCGGAAGCGAGGCGTCGATCCAGAGCAATGCTCCGGCGTACGTGGAGAATAAGCAGGTCGGTTCGCTCGTCACGGGCGCACAGGTTCTGAAGATCACCTATAAGGGTTCATCGCCGGCCATGACGCAAAGCGTGCTCGGTGGGATCGTCCAGCAGCTGCGCTACTACAACGATGGCCTGAGCGCGCGTCACGACGAGGCTTCTGTGTCGTATGACAGAGAGCAGGTCAACGCCGCGGAAACCGCACTGAGGACCGCTCGCAGCAACGTCAACGCCTATATGGCGCAGCACCCGAACGCGGGCCAGTCAGACCCGAACCTCCAGTCTTTCACCACTGCCGAGACCAATGCCAGCACGCAGCTCGGGCAGGCCAACACGGCGCTGGCCCAGGCCACCTCACCCGCGTCGTCGGTCCCGTGGACGATCCAGGTGGTCGATCAACCTGGTCCCGCGATCTCAGCGGCGCTCGGCAAGAAGAAGCTGCTCGAGCTGATCCTTGCCGGAGCGTTCGCCGGCTTGCTGGTCAGCATCCTCGCGGTAGTCGCACTGACGCCGGCCAAGAAGGAGATGTGGGAGGACGAGCTCCCGATCGGAAGGCCGTTCGTTCCGGACGTGCCGCCTGCCGATCCCCTTCCCTTCCCCATGCAATCGTCACCCGAGCCGACCGGGTTTGGCCAAGAGCGACCCCGGTTGGCGACGGGTGGACGGCAATTCGTCTTCCGGGGCAGTTCCGACCAAATCGAAGACCAATGACCGAGTGGGGGATGCTGTTGCTCTGTGCGTTCATCGCGCTCGGAGCGACAGATCGGCTCAAGTGGCGTCAGGCCGGCGCCGCCGCCCTCGGCCTGACGGTCATCGTGATCGCGGTGGTCATGGTCAGCTACTCGACAACCACGCCCACCGACAAGTACATCCTTAAGATCGACGCGACCGTGTACGCGACCGGCAACCCGGCCAGCGACGGCATACCAAGTGCCGAGAACCTGTCCGGCGTGAAGGCCGCAACCTGGAGCACCACCGACCATAGCGCCAGCGCCACCGACACCGCCAGTAGCGGAGGCGGAGGTTGAGTGCAATAGCTGCGCCGACCCAGGGCGGCGCAGCGAATCCCAATGTCCCGACGATCAAGTTCCGAGTCGGGCTAGTCGCCGGCGGACTTCTTTTCGGGGCGCTCGCCGGTTACCTGGGCTCGTCGGGCAGCGTTGCCCGCGTTTTCGCACTGGCGGTCGTGTTCCTTCCGGTGGTTCTCTGGAAGCGGCTGTACCTCGCACCGGCGATCTTGCTGTCCGCTGCCATCCTGGTCGAGCAGTGGGTCGCGGTCCCGCACATCCCGATAACCGAGGACATCCCCTTGTGGCAGGGAATCGGGCCTGGTCATCTCCAGGGTGCGGACATCCTGCTGCTGATGGTGCTGGTCATCTGCTTGCTCAAACGCAAGGAGCTCGGAGCACGGTGGTTTCCACACACACACGTGAGCGTCGCAATACGCGCCCTCCTGGCCTGCGTCGCGTTGGCGATCGTGGTCGGGCACGTCCACCACGGCGATCTGCGCGTGTCCCTGATGGAGGCCCGGCCATACGTGTACCTCGCCGCGACGTACTTCCTGACGTGTGTCCTTGTCCAGGATCGCAGGGCGATACGTGCTGTGCTCTGGGGGTTTGTCGGAACCGTCGGGTTCAAAGCTCTGCAGGGCACCTACGTTTGGATCGCCCACCGACACCTGATTCCGAAGCCAGAGAGCTACATCAGTCACGAGGCCTCGTACTTCTTCGTGATCTTCATGTTCCTCGTGCTGGCGCTGTGGCTGTTCGACCAGAGAGGGAAGCTTCGGACGTGGGCGACCTGGCTACTCCCGCTGGTGCTCTGGGCGAACATCGTGAACGATCGGCGGGCTGCCTGGGAGATGCTGGGCGCCGGACTGCTCTGCTTCGGCGTGATCGTTTACAAAGCCTTGCCGATCCGCAGGCGCCTGCTGTCAAGGGCGATCGTCGGTCTCATCCTCGCCTCGGCCGTCTACTTCCCCGTCATGTGGAACAGCACCAGCAGCTTGGGCCAGCCGGCGCGGGCAGTCAAGTCGCAGGTCAAGCCAAGTGCTCGTGACGATGCCTCTGATACCTATCGGGTTCAGGAAAACGCGAACCTGCTGCTGAACATCAAGCAAGGCGCCCCTTTGGGCAAGGGCTTCGGCATCAAGATCGACTATGCGCTCCCCATCGCCGACGTCAGCAGTATTGATCCGACGATCCCCTACATCCCGCACAACGGCGTACTCGACGTGCTCATGCGCATGGGCTTTCTGGGCGGCGTGGCGATGTGGTTCCTAATCGGTTCCGGCATAATCTCGGGATCCCGGATGTCCAGGTCACGGGATCGTGAGGTGGCTCTCGTAGGAACGGTCCTTGCTTGCTCACTGGTCGCCTATGCACTGATGGGCGCCGTGGATCAGGGGTTCTACTTCTCGCGAATAGCCTTCATTACGGGCGTCTTGCTGGGACTGGCCGAAGCCGCCCGCCGCTTGGCGCGAATTGAATCTGGGATGGCCCCGCCGGCTCCTGTGCCGCGTGCGTAGCTGCGGCGTCGAAGCCCGGGCCGCGTCGTCTCGAGCGGAGGGATCTCAGTTCGCGGTCAGCTGTCTGAAAACGATGGCTTGCGCTGGCCCCGGCGCGATGGCTTGAAGTGGCCCCACTTGGCGTCGGTTGTTGTTGGTGTTGATGTTGCCTGATCGCCCGGTTGGATGGCATGC
>Ga0116216_10000309_pt1 | contig 42364 bp, 44 predicted proteins | sample Sb_taG_11_FD_89696 | JGI IMG/M metagenome (GOLD analysis project Ga0116216, IMG submission 89696) | Peat soil microbial communities from Weissenstadt, Germany - Sb_50d_3_AS metaG | ecosystem: Environmental > Terrestrial > Soil > Wetlands > Peat | place: Germany: Weissenstadt | collected 2010-09-21
ACATGTGTTCGTGCCGTACGTCGAGCTCCACTGCCACTCCGCGTTCTCGTTCCTCGACGGCGCCTCGCTTCCGGACGAGATGGTGGCCTCGGCGATCGAGCTTGGCTATGACGCGCTCTCGCTTACCGACCACAACTCGGTCTCGGGGTCGATGGAGTTCGCCGTTTCGGCCCGAGCGCTCGGCCTGCGCCCGATCCACGGCGCCGAGATCGATCTCGACGACGGACGCCATCTGACGCTGCTCGTCGAGGACGCCCATGGCTGGTCGAATCTGTGCCGGATCTTGACCCGCGCGCACGCGCACACGCGTGAGAAGCCGGGTCCGCCCTCACAGGCGTTCGTGCCGCTGTCCGAGATCCTCGACCACAACGAGGGCCTCAACTGCCTCAGCGGATGTGCGCTGCGGGGCGTGCACGATGAGTTCAGCCTGCGGCGGCTGCTCGATGCGTTCGGCCGTGACCGCCTGCGGATCGAGCTTCAGCGGCCGTTCCTGCGCGACGACCGCGCCCGGAATCGCCGGCTGTCCGGGCTGGCGAAAAGGATGGAACTGGCCTGCGTGGCCACGGGCAACGTGCACGCGCACGCTCGCGTGCGGGCGCCGCTACAGGACGCCTTCGTGGCCGTGCGACTGCACATGACGCTGGACGCCTCGGAGCCGCAGCGCCGGGGCAACTTCAGCCACGTTCTGAGCACCCCGGCGGCGATGGCGGCGCGCTTTCCCGAGTACCCGGACGCGGTGGCGGAGACCGAGCGACTGGCCGAACGCCTGCGCTTCGATCTCGGAAGCGATCTCGGTTACCGCTACCCCGGCGCCGAGGATGGGGAGGCGATGCGCAAGCTCGGCGAGCTGTGCAGCGACCGCCTGAGCACGCGCTACGAGAGTGCGCCGACGAGCGTCCGGGACGGCGCCGGCGCTCGTCTGAACGAGGAGCTCCGGATCATCGAGAAGCTGAACCTCCCCGGCTTCTTCCTGCTGCACCACGATCTGCTCGAGCTCGCGCGCGAGGTCGCGGTCGAAGTTCGCGGTCCCGACACCGCCCGCGCGCTCCTGCCCCCAGGGCGGGGACGCGGCTCGAGCGTCTCCTCGATCGTCTGCTTTCTCACCGGCCTCTCGCATGTCGACCCGATCGCGAACGAGCTGCTGATCGGACGCTTCCTGAACGAGGAGCTCACCGCGCTGCCCGATATCGATCTCGACTTCCCCCGCGACATCCGAGAAGTTCTGATCCCGCGCGTCCACGAGCGCTACGGGCACGATCGGTCTGCGCTGGTGGCGGCGTTTCCGACGTACCGGGCTCGCGGCGCGATTCGAGAGCTGGGAAAGGCGCTGGGATTGCCGCCGGGGGAGATCGAGCGCGTGGCGCGCGGGAGCGAGGGGTGGGACGCGCGCGAGGTGGCGAAGGACATCGAGAGCGCGTTCGGGCTCACCCCAGGCGCGAACACCGGCGGGGCCAACGGCGTGAAAACCGGCGCCGCCGACGGCGCGAGCATCGGGAATCCGGAGGGACGAAAGGGGCGCCGAGGATCAAGCGGCCGCTGGGCATGGCTCGCACGGCTCGCGGCTCAAGCGCACGGGCTCCCCCGTCATCTCTCTCAGCACTCGGGCGGGATGATCGTCGCCACCCGGCCGCTGATCGACTGCTGCCCGATCGTCCCCGCGGCGATGGAGGGCCGCCAGATCGTCCAGTGGGACAAGGACTCATGCTCGGACGCAGGCTTCCTGAAGATCGACCTGCTCGGTCTGGGGATGCTCTCGGCGGTCGAGCGCTGCGTCGACCTTGTAGCGCGGACGCGAGGCATGAACATCGATTTATCCCGGATTCCCTACGACGATCCCGAGACCTACGAGTGCATCCAGAACGCCGAGACCACGGGGGTCTTCCAGATCGAGAGCCGGGCTCAGATGCAGTCGCTGCGCCGAACCCGACCCGAGAGCCTGCAGGACCTCACGATCCAGGTAGCGATCGTCCGTCCCGGACCGATTCAGGGAGGCGCGGTCAACCCGTACATCGAGCGTCGCCAGCGGCTGCGGGTCGATCCCGACTATGAGGTCCCGTACGACCACCCCTCGCTGGAACCAGTGCTGCGCGAGACGCTGGGGACGATCATCTTCCAGGACCAGGTGCTGGAGGTCGCGATCGCATTCGCGGGCTTCTCACCCGGCGAGGCGGAGGGGCTGCGGCGAGCGATGAGCCGGAAGCGCTCAGAGGCGGCGATCGAGGCCCACCACAAGCGGTTCGTCGCCGGCGCGAAGCGGCTGCACGGGGTCGACGAGGACACGGCTGAGCGCGTGTTCTCGATGGTCCAGGGCTTCTCAGGCTTCGGCTTTCCCAAGGCGCACGGTGCCGCCTTCGGGCTGCTCGCCTATCAGTCGACGTGGCTGCGCGTCCACTATTTCCCCGAGCTGCTGTGCTCGCTGCTCAACGAGCAGCCGATGGGCTTCTACCCGCCCGATGCGCTCATCCACGAGGCACAGCGGCGGGGGATAGAGGTGCTGCCGGCGAATGTCAACGAGAGCGGGGCCGAATGCGAGATGGCGGAGGCGGGCGCGGTTCGCATCGGCCTCGGCTATGTCCGTGGCGTGCGCGAGCACGAGGTGCAGCAGCTCGTGAGCGTACGCGATGAAGGGGGGCGATTTCGCACTCTTTCCGATCTCGCGTCGCGCGCCGGGACGGGAGCTCCCTCGCTGGAACTGCTGGCGTGGTCCGGGGCGTGCGATTCGCTTGCCGGCGGTCCCGGATCCGGCTCGGCGCGCCGGATCGCGTTGTGGCAGCTGGGCGTTGCCACGCCTGGAAGGTCCGTGCCCGGTGGGACGCAGTTGGCGCTCCCGCTCGATCTGCCCGCGCCACCGAGATTGCGCGAACTCTCGTCCTGGGAATCGATGCTCGCGGACTACGGATCGACAGGACTGACGGTCCGCGCCCACCCCCTGGCGCTGCTGCGAGACCGGCTGCCCGCCGATGCCGTGACGAGCCGCGACCTCGAGACGTTGGAGCACGGGAGACGAGTGAAAACGGGCGGACTGGTCGTGGCGCGCCAACGTCCCGGGACCGCAAATGGAATCGTGTTCATCCTGCTCGAGGATGAGTTCGGGACGATCAATCTGATCGTCCCGAACCAGGTGTACGAGCGCAACCGACTCACGGTCCGTACCGAGCCGCTGATGCTCGTCGAAGGAAAGCTCGAGCGGTTTGCCGCTGCTGGTGGCGCGATCAACCTGCTGGTCAACAGGATCGGCTCGATTGCCGCCCCGGACCGGCTGGTCGCCGAGATCAAGGACTTCTCGATGCTCGACGAGCAGGTGCGGCGCGGCCGGATCGAGCAGGAGGCCGCCAGGGAGCACGAGGCAGCCAGGGAAGAGGAGGGCGTCCGGTGGCGCCAGACCGATCGCGAGCGGGAAGCCGAGGACTTCCGCGCCGTCGCCCCGCCGGTGATGAGCTTCGCGTCAGGAAGACGCCGATGACTCTGCGGGCCCGGCGACCCCACCAGCCCATCCAGGCGGGCTGCACGATATGGTGCCCCCGCCATGCTTGGAGTGGCTCTCTTCGCCCTGTTCTGGATCGTCCTCGCGCTGGGGCTGTTCTTCATCGCGGTGCGGGGTGGGCTGGGCGGCGCTCGCAAGCCCTTCCAGAGGCAGTCCCGCGGTGGTCGCAAGGTCATGCGCTGGCTGTTCGTCGTCGTGTACATCGCGTTCGGTGCCGCGATCCCCCTCCTGATCCTGACGGGCAACCACGCCAACGCCAGTAAGCGTGTCGGGCAGGTCAGGCTGAACGCCGAGGAGGCGCAAGGCCGGATGTTGTTCGGCCAGCACTGTGGCGTTTGCCACACACTGGCCGCCGCCAACACGACCGGCAAGGTTGGGCCGAACTTGGATCAGCTCCAGCCGCCGGCGACGCTCGTCTACAACACGATCATCAACGGCTGCGTGCAGAACCCGCCGCCCGGCTCGCCCGAGGCGTGCCTTGGCTACGGGACGATGCCCGCCCTGGTCCTCCAGCCGCAGGACGCGGCGAAGGTGGCGGCGTTCGTCGCCAAGGTCGCCGGCAAGGAATAGCGCCGTCCGCGGTCTGGGCTGAGGCGTCGTCGGGCCCGGGCGCCTCTATCCGAAGGCGCTGGTAGCATGCCGCGCCCGTACAGCTGAATTCCCGCAGCGCCGCCTCCTTGCAGGAGGAGGCGCAAAGGAAGCGGGGGACCCAAGCAGTTGGGGCTAATCGCCTGTATATGCGTAGCGCCGCTCTTTCGGCGCGAGCCCGTCAGCTAACCCCGCAAGCGACTAGAAAGAGGTCGGTGCATGCCGCGAGCAGGGGTCTCCGTTAAGCCGGAACGAGCGCGCCACGTAGAGGCGTGGCTTGACGGCTCCGAACTGGACATGTTCAAACGCCCGACAGCCGCGCCCAGTGACGGCGATGGCGCCCCAGCCCGGCGGACCGTGACGATCACCGGCCGTGGCGCCGAGCGCTACAACCCGCGCCTGGAGCCGGGCGCGCGCTCGCGTCCACAGCGCCGCCGCCACGAGCGCTCGGACTTCCGACCGGACCGTGCCGCGTTGTGGGCGGTCGTGCTCTGCCTGGCGCTGGTGCTCCTGGCCGCCACGAGCTCCCACGCCGCGACCCTGGCCGCCCCCGCGGCCCGCTGGCACTCGCCGGCGCCGGCGCCCCGCGCCACCCCGTAGACGCCAAGCGAGCCGGCTGATCCGGCTTCTGGGTCCACACGTATACGGGGACGTGCTGCCCTTCCACGCTCTCACTCGGCGCCCGTGGAAACGCCGCCTGGACCTCGCCCGAGCCGCGGTACGTACGTTTACCGCCACTTGTGCGAGCGCCCGCTCCCAGCTAAACTTATCAACCGTAAGCAGGTCCCGAAAATGAAGGGCTGTCTGCACTTCGACGGTGGACGGCCGGTGCTTGGACCCCTGGATGGCTAACGATGAAGAACGCGATGAGCAGGTTCCAAATCCACGATGACTTGACGGCTCCCGACGGCTCGGTTGCGGTGCTTAGGGGTGCACTCGCCTCGGGCGGTCAGCTCCCGAACTTTCTCGGCGTGCTGGCCGGCTCGCCGGCGGCGCTGCGCGCCTACGCCCGGTTCCGCTCTGAGCTGCGCCACGGCAAGCTGAAGCTGGCGACGCTGGAGCGGATCTCCCTGGCGGTGGCCGAGCATTATCACTCGCAGCCGGGCATCGCGATGTACTCGCGCACCGCGCGGACCGCCGGCCTGGCACTCGATGAGGTGGCGGCGGCCCGCCAGTTCACCTCGAAGGACGAGCGCGAGGCCGCACTGCTGCGCTACCTACAGGCGCTGCTCGAACAGGGCGGACACCCGCCGATGCATCTCCACGAAGAAGCCCGCGAAGCCGGCTGGGACGACGAGCAGATCCTGGAGGCGATCGCCGCGGTTGCGCTCGAGGCCTTCACCGCGATGGTGAACGTCGCCGGCGAGGTGCCGGTCGACGGCTCGACTGAAGCGTCGCGCGCGCTTCAGGCGGCGTAACCTTCACAATTGACATGTGCGCCCGCGAGGAGACGGCTAGCGGCGACCGTGGAAACCGGCCGGGATGCTGTCCCTACTACCACGAGGCGGTGGAGTTGATCGGGCGCCGCTGGACCGGCGCGATCGTGCGCGTCCTGATGGACGGCCCGCTGCGCTTCTCCGAGGTCGCACAGGCCGTCCCCGAGCTCTCCGACCGGCTCCTGTCCGAGCGGATGAAGGAGCTCGAGGCCCGCGGGATCGTCGACCGGCGCGTGATTCCCGGCCCGCCGCTCCGCGTGGAGTACGAGCTCTCGCAAATGGGCCGTGAGCTCGAGCCGGCGCTCGCCGAGCTCCAGCTCTGGGCCAAGCGCTGGCTGCGCGGCGTCTCCGACGGCGTTCGCGAGCGCGCCGGCGCCCGCTAGCCCGGCCCGCGACACGCTTGCGCCGGCCCGCGACCCGCTAGCCCGGGCCCCCGACAAGTAACGTTCCGCGCCCCATGGCAAACCGCCCCGAGACGCCCGAGGACGTGACCACGCTCGTCGACGAGCGCGATATCCGCTTCATCCGCCTGTGGTTCACCGACATCCTCGGCCAGCTGAAGTCGTTCTCGATCAACGCCACCGAGCTGGCCGACGCCTTCGAGGGCGGGATGGGGTTCGACGGGTCCTCGATCACCGGCTTCAACCCGATCGAGGAGTCGGACATGATCGCGATGCCCGACCCGACCACGTTCGCGAGCCTGCCCTGGCGCCCGGCCGAGCAGGGCACGGCGCGGATGTTCTGCGACATCCAGACGCCCGAGCGCACGCCCTACGAGGGCGATCCGCGCTACGTGCTCCGCCGCGCGCTGGACCGGGCCGCGCAGATGGGATTCGACCACTTCTACGTCGGCCCCGAGCTCGAGTACTTCTACTTCCGCGATTCGAAGTCCACCGAGGTCCTCGACGAGGGCGGGTACTTCGACCTGACCACGCTCGACGCGGGCTCTGACCTGCGGCGCGAGACCGTGCTCGCGCTCGAGCAGCTCGGGATTCACACCGAGTACACCCACCATGAGGTCGGCCCGAGCCAGCATGAGATCGACATGCGCTACGCGGACGCGCTGCAGATGGCCGACGACTGCATGACCTACCGGATCACGGTCAAGGAATACGCGATGAAGTACGGGCTGCACGCGACGTTCATGCCCAAGCCGCTGTTCGGCGAGAACGGCAGTGGGATGCACACCCACCAGTCGCTGTTCCAGGGAGAGCACAACGCGTTCTTCGACGCCGAGGACCAGTACTTCCTGTCACCCGTCGGCAAGGCGTTCATCGCCGGCCAGCTCCGCCACGCCCGCGAGATCTGCTCGATCTTCGCCCAATGGGTCAACTCCTACAAGCGCCTGGTCCCCGGCTACGAGGCGCCGGTATACGCCGCGTGGTCGCGCCGTAACCGGTCGGCGCTCGTCCGCGTGCCCCTCTATCACCCGGGCAAGGAGCGGGCGACGCGGATGGAGCTCCGCTGCCCCGACCCGGCGTGCAACCCCTACCTGACCTTCGCCGTGCTGCTCCAGGCCGGGCTCGAGGGGGTCGAGCACGGCTACGAGCTGCCCGAGCCGATGGAGAAGAACCTCTACCACCTGTCCGCCGACGAGCGCCGGCGGATGGGGATCGAGCAGCTGCCGGAGACGCTCGGCGAGGCGATCGAGCTGACCGCCGAATCCGAGCTCGTGCTGCGCACGCTCGGCGAGCATATGTTCAACCGCTACATCGAGATCAAGCGCCAGGAGTGGGACGACTACCGCGTCCAGGTCACACCCTGGGAGCTCGAGCGCTACCTGCCGGTTCTGTAGGGGGCTCTGCCTCGCGGGCCGGGCGCGGGCTGCGCTGTGTATCGCCGGCGCCCGGGCCTGGCGATACACAGCGCCACCCGAATACGACCTTCGAGGCAGAGCCCCTAATCCAGCGCCGCCGCCAGCGCCAGCGGCGTGCTCACCGGCGCCTGGCAGGCGAAGTGCTCGCACACGTAGGCGGCGGCGCGGCCGTCGATCGGAGCGCGCCCGTCGAGCAACGGGATCCCCTCGCCGGCGGCCAGCACCACGTGGGGGCGGTACTGGCCGCGGACGACGCGGACCAGCTCGCCGGCGTCGGGGCCGACGATCGCCACCTCGCGCACCGGCGCGAGGTAGAAGTCGAGCGCGCGCAGCAGGTGACCGAACGCGCCCGGGTGCCGGCCGGCCAGGGGGTAGAGCAGCCGCAAGACCCCGAGGGCCTGGCGCTCGTAGGAGGCCTCGCCGGAGAGCAGCGCCAGGCGCAGCAGCCCGAACGCGGCGGCTGAGCTGCCCGACGGGACCGGCGAGTCCTCGAGGTCCTTGCGCCGGGTGATCAGCCGCTCGTGGTCGTCGGGGGTGGTGAAGAACCCGCCCCGCTCGGGGTCGGAGAAGCGGGCGATCATCGTGTCGGCGAGCGCGACCGCCTCCCGGTAGAAGGCCGGGTCGAACGTCGCCTCGTACAGCGTGATCAGCGCCTCGATCAGGTAGGCGTAGTCGTCGAGGAACGCCCCGATCCGCGGCGTGCGGAGCAGCCTGCCCTCGCCGTCGTGCCGCTCTGAGAGCAGGAACGAGGCGCACGCCGTGGCCGCCTCGAGGTAGTCCTGGCGTTCGAGCACGGCGCCGGCGTCGGCGAGCGCGGAGATCATCAGGGCGTTCCAGCCGGTCAGCTGCTTGTCGTCGAGGCCGGGGCGGACCCGCTCCGCACGGGCGCCGTAGAGCTTGCAGCGAATCTGCGGCAAGTCGGATGGCGCCGGCTCGAGGGCGCGCAGTATGTACTGCCCATGCTCGAACTCGCTGAGCTCGAAATGCCGTTCCGCGCCCAGGGCCCGGAGCTCGTCGAGCGTCCACACGTAGAACTTGCCCTCGACGCCCTCGGAGTCGGCGTCGAGGGCCGCGTAGAAGCCGCCCTCGGGGCTGCGCATCTCCCGCAGCGCCCAGTCGAGCGTCTCGGTGCACACCTCGCGCATCCGCGCCTCGCCCGACACCTGCCAGGCGTGGAGATAGGCGCGGGCCAGCAGCGCGTTGTCGTAGAGCATCTTCTCGAAGTGGGGGACGGTCCAGGTTGCGTCGACGGCGTAGCGTGAGAAGCCGCCCCCGACCTGGTCGTAGATCCCGCCACGGGCCATCGCCCGCAGCGTGTGAAGCGACATCTCGCGCTCGCCGCGCGTCAACAACAGCTCGATCGTGGAACTCTGCGGGAACTTCGGCGCCCCGCCCCAACCGCCGTTGGTGCGGTCATAGGTCTGCTGCAGGGCGGCGAGCGCTCCTTGCAGGACGTCCTCGCGCATCGGCTCCGGTGAGGGATCGAGCCGGGCGGTCGCGCCCAGCGACTGGATGAAGCGGCCGCCCTGCTCGCGGATGTCGGCTTGCCGCTGCTGCCAGGCGTCGGCGATCGCGAGCAGCACCATCCGCCAGCTCGGCAGGCCGTGGCGGGGCTCTGGCGGGAAGTAGGTGCCGGCGTAGAACGGCGCCTGCTCGGGCGTCAGGAACGTGTTCAGCGGCCAGCCGCCGTGGCCGGTCATCGCCTGACATGCCTCCATGCAGATCGCGTCGATGTCGGGCCGCTCCTCGCGGTCGACCTTGATCGGCACGAAGTGCTCGTTCATCACCGCAGCGATCTCCGGGTCCTCGAAGGACTCCCGCTCCATCACGTGGCACCAGTGGCAGGCGGAGTAGCCGATCGACACCAGCAGGGGCTTGTCCTCGTCGCGTGCCTTGCTCAGGGCCTCCTCGCCCCAGGCGAACCAGTCGACCGGGTTGTCCTTGTGCTGGAGGAGATACGGCGAGGTCTCGTTCGCGAGGCGATTGGCCACGACGCTCAGGCTACCCCGCCACGGTTCGCGGAATACGCTTCAGGTTGCGCACCCGTCGCCGGCGGGAACGCTGACGCTATGACGAGGAGGAATCATTGCCCGCGCACCGCGAGCCGGTAACCGCCCCAAACGCTCCCACCGCCGTTGGCCCGTACGTCCACGCGGTACGAGCGGGGAACCTGTTGTTCTGCTCTGGCCAGATCCCGCTGGACGCGCGGACCGGCGAGATTGTCGGCGCGACGCCGGCCGAGCAGGCGGGGCGCTGCCTGGAGAACCTCGCGGCCGTGTGCGACGCCGCCGGCGCGAGCCTCGGCGACGCGGTCCGGTTGACGGTGTACATGACCGACATGACCGCGTTCGCGTCGGTCAACGAGGTCTACGGCTCGTTCTTCGAGAACGATCCGCCGGCGCGGGTGGCAATCGGGGTGGCGGCGCTGCCGCGCGGGGTGCAGGTGGAAATCGACGCGGTCGTGGCGATTGCAGACTGACTCCGCGCTCGGAAACGTCTCGATCGAAGACATCGAGCGGGCGGTCGCGGCAGGAGCCGGGGTCGTCCGCGAGACCCCGGTCCTCAGCTCGGGCACGCTGACCAAGCGCGCCGGCGCGGTCGTCGCGTTCAAGGCGGAGAACCTGCAGCGGACGGGGTCGTTCAAGCTGCGGGGCGCGCTGGCCAAGATCGCCTCGCTGGGCGAGGCGTGCGCGCAGGGTGTCGTGTGCGCGAGCGCCGGGAACCACGCCCAGGCGGTCGCCTACGCCGCCCGGGCCCGCAATGTCCCCTGCGAGGTGTTCATGCCCCAGGCAGCCGCGATCGCCAAGGCCGAGGCCGCCACCGCGCTGGGGGCGACCGTCCACCTGGCGGGGAGGGGGGTCGAGGAGTCGCTGGTGCAGGCCCGGGCGCGGGCGGCCAACAGCGGCCTCGCCTTCGTTCACCCGTTCGATGATCCGGAGGTGATCGCCGGCCAGGGCGGGATCGGGCTCGAGCTGCTCGCCCAGGTGCCCGACCTCGAGCGGGTGATCGTCCCGGTGGGAGGCGGTGGGCTGATCAGCGGGGTGGCGACGGCGCTCAAGGGGCGCAGGCCCGAGGTGAAGGTGATCGGCGTGCAGGTGGACCGGGCGGGCACCGCGATGACGATCGCCGACGGAATCGCGGTCAAGCGCCCGGGTGAGCTGACCGGCGCCCTCATCGAGCGACTCGTCGACGAGCTCCTGGTGGTCGACGAAGACGACATCGCGGAGGCGATGGTGTTCCTGCTCGAGCGGGCCAAGCTGGTCGTCGAGGGCGCCGGAGCGGTAGGCGTGGCGGCGCTGCTATCGGGACGTATTCGCCTGCGCGGCGGGGGAACGACGGTGGTGATCCTGTCGGGCGGCAACGTTGATGCGGGGCTGCTCGCGGAAGTGGCCCGGCGGCACGAGAGCGTGGCCGGGCGGCGGCTAGTCCTGCTGGCGCGGCTGCCCGACCGGCCGGGATCGCTGGCGCAGCTTTTGTCCCTGGTGGCGGACGCCGGCGCCAACCTGCTCGACGTCCAGCACATCCGCGAGGGAATCAACCTGCACGTCCGCGAGAGCGCGGTGCAGCTGGTCCTCGAGACGCGCGGCCACGACCACGCGCTGGCGGTCACCGACGCGATCCGCGTGGCCGGCTATCCCGAGCCCGAAGTGCTCCGCTAGACCGTGGCGCTTCGATACGCGCGCGCCCGGGCGACGAGCGCCCCGATCACGCGGCTGCTCTCGTCGGCCTCCGGATGCCACTGCACGCCGAGCACGAACTCGCACGCCGGTGCCTCGATCGTCTCGGGGAGGTCGTCGAGCGCCGAGTAGCCGGTGACGATCAGCCCGCGGCCGAGCTGGTCGACCGCCTGGTGGTGGTGGGACTTGGTCCCGTGGTTGGTCTCGCCGGCCGCGCGGACGGCGAGGGAACCGGGATCGAGGCGAACGTCGTGGTCTGAGTTCTCGAAGCTGCCCGGGTTGCGGCGGTGTTCCTCGTGGCCGACGAGGTCGGGCACGTGTTGGTGGAGCGTGCCGCCCTGGGCGACGTTGATCACCTGCATCCCACGGCAGATGCCGAGCAGTGGCATGTCGCGCTCGATCGCGCGACGCGCCAGGGCGATCTCGGAGCGGTCGCGCTCGGGCACGGTGTGGTGCGTGGTCGGGTGGGGCTCGGCGCCGTAGGCGGAGGGATCGACGTCGGCGCCCCCGGCGAGGATCAGGCCGTCGATGCGATCGAGGGCCTCGTCGGGGTTGTTGGCCAGGTGCTCGTCGGGAGGGATGATCAGCGCCAGCGCGCCGGCGCTCTGTATCTCGGTGATGTACTCGTAGGGGAGCAGCACCGCCCGCCGATCCCACACGCTCCACTGGGCCTGCTCGAGGGCCGCGCAGATTCCGATCACAGGCCGGGGATCGTTCATCGTTTGAGCGTATCCGCCCGCAGGACCGCCCGCTGCACTTTCCCGCTCGCGGTCTTCGGCAGCTCCGGCGCGAAGTCGACGATCCGGGGGTACTTGTACGGGGCGGTCTCGTGCTTGACGTGGTCCTGGAGGGTCTTTACGAGGTCGTCGCTCGGGGCGAAGCCGTCGCGCAGGACGACGACCGCGCGGACCACCTCGCCGCGCTCGTCGTCGGGGGCGCTGACGACCGCGGCCTCGGCGACGGCCTCGTGCGAGACGAGCGCCGACTCGACCTCGAACGGCCCGATCCGGTAGCCGGCGGAGATGATGACGTCGTCGGCGCGGCCGACGAAGTACAGGTAGCCGTCCTCGTCCTGGTGGACGCGGTCGCCGGTGAGCCACGGGGTGGTGTGCGGGGCTGGTTGTTTCTCTTCGAGGTAGCTGACGAAGAACGTGGGATCGGTCGTCGGGTCATTTAGGACCAGCTCTTCGTCCTTGACTGTGAGGTCGACGCCGGGGAGGGCGCGGCCCATCGAGCCCGGGCGGACCGGCTTGCCGATCGGCATCCCGGTCAGCTGGCCGGTTTCCGTCTGGCCGTAGCCGTCGCGGATCTCGAGGCCGGTGGCGTCCTTGAAGGCGCCCAGGACCTCCGGGTTCAGTGCCTCGCCGGCGGCGACCATGGTCCTCAGGCTGGGAAGGGGACTGAGCGTGGTGCGCTTGGCGATCACGCGGTACTCGGTCGGGGCCATGCACAGCACCGTGACGTTCTCGGTCCGGGCGATCTCCAGGCGCTCGGCGGGGTCGAAGCGGGCGTCGTGCAGGAGCGCGGCGGCCTGGTTGATCCACGGCGCGATGAACACGTTGCGGGCTGACTTCGACCAGCCGCTGGCGGCCGTGCACCACACGAGGTCTCCCGGTCGCGCGTCGAGCCAGTGGGTCGATTGGAGTGTTTGGCCCGGGAGGTAGCGCTGGCCGTGGACGATGCCCTTCGGCTCGCCGGTCGTGCCGCTGGTGAACGTGATCAGGCTGGGGTCGGTGGGGCGGAGGTCGACGGGTGGCGCTGGTTCGCCCGCGAAAAGCTGCGCATCGGGAATCGTGAAAACGGGGCATTGAGGATGGGCTGCCGAGAGCTCGGTCGCGTTGCGCTCGTCGGCGATGATCAGCGCTGGGTCGGCCGCTTCGAGCCGTAGTTGCAGGTCCTTGGCCCGGAGCTGCTCGTTACAGGGGAGAGCGATGGCGCCGATCCGGAAGCACGCGACCATCGTCAGGACCCATTCGGGGCGGTTGCCGATCAGCGTCATGACGACGTCGCCCCGGCTGACTTCGTGCTTGGCCAGGGTGCCGGCCAGACGGGCGCTTTTGTCGGCGACCTCGCCGAAGGTCCACTCCTTGCGGGTGCCATCGCGCGCGAGCTCGACCAGGGCGAGCCTGTCCGGGGGTGGGGCGTCGACGACCTCCCGTGCGAAGTTCACGGCGCCGTAGTGTCGCAGCGCGTTACGCCGGCAAGTGGCTGGGCGTGCCCGGGATCAGCGTCGCGGGCTGCGCCGGCGGGCGCTCGGCGAGCCGAGCGGGCTGCAGCCCGCGCCGGCGCGGGCGCCACACGCGCACGTACTGCGCCGCGAAGTAGGAGCCGACGACGATCGCCACGGCCGCGAACTGAGCGACCCACGTCTGGACGTTCGGGAAGATCGAGAACCACGTGCCGGCCCACCCAGGAACGTGCATCCAGGCGATGTTGGTCGTGCCGATCCAGCCCGCCAGCTGCATCTCGTTGACCTCCTCGCCGACCATCACCCACAGGACCGCCACGAGCAGCACGCCGGTGATGATCAGCAGCCGCTTGTAAGGCAGGTGCTGGTGCAGGACGAACGTGATCACGCCGACGGCGGCCGTGAACAGGAGGCCGAGCACGACGCCCTCGAGCACGACGCTCGAGCCGAACGTGACCCGCAGCCCCTGGAGGAAGACCACGATCTCGAAGCCCTCGCGATAGACCGAGGTGAACCCCAGCAGCCCGAGCCCGAGCAGCATCGCCCGCCGCCCGTCGTCGCCTCCGAGCAGGCGCCGGCGGCGCTTGTGGTGGTGCGAGATCCAGCCGGTCCAGTACATCCGGTGGAAGAACCAGTTCATGACGATCAGCAGGACGATGATCGCCGGGATCCCGGTGGCGGCCTGGACGGTGAGGCCGCCGTTGCCGAACATGCCGATCACCCACACCGCGGCGAACCACGTCGCCACCGAGGCGGCGAGCGCCAGCACGCCACCGATCGCCACCGGCTTGCGGTAGCCCCGGTTGCCGCCGAGGAAGCTCGCGGTGATCGCCGCGAGCACGAGGATCGTCTCGAGGCCCTCACGGAACACGAGGATGCCGCTGTCGATCACGGCGCTCGTCCGGCTCATGTGCGTGCCGGGGGCGGTCGGATCGGGGGTCCCGCCACGTGCGTGCCACGACAGGATCACCGCTGCCACCGCCACGGCGAGCACGACCGCGACCCATAGATACAGGCTCAGCGAGCTCTGCTTGGGCCGTCTGGAGGAGGGACGCTGGATCGTCGTGTCAGGCAACGCGGGCCACCTTACCAGGTCTTAGGTTCCCCTAATTAGGTTCTCCTAACGCCGTGTAATCGCCAGCACAATCTCGCTGGGTGGCCGGTACGCTCCGGCGGCGGATGAGCTTCTGGAACGGCGTCCTCTGGCTTCACCTGGTCGCGATGGCGTTCTTCATCGGGGGCCAGCTGATGCTGGCGGCGGTCGTCGTCCCCGTGCTCCGGGGCCGCGAGGAGTTCCGTGAGCCGCTGCGGGCGGCGGCCCGGCGGTTCGGGATCGGGACGCTGATCGCGGTCGGCGTGCTCGTCATCACCGGCGCCGCGATGGCCAGCCACAACCACGTGTGGGACGACTCGACCCTGCAGGTCAAGCTCGGGCTGGTCGTGCTCGTCGGGATCCTGATCGCCGCCCACATGCGCCGTCCCGAGTGGCACGTGCTCGACGCCGCGATCTTTCTGGTGTCGCTGGCGATTGTGTGGCTCGGGATTGTCGTGGCGGGGTAGGGCCGCGGAGTGCCTTCTGTACCCTGAAACGTGATGGGCTTGATGACCGGAAGCGGTCCGTTTGGCCGCGACCCCGCGGGGGCGTTCAACTTCGAGCCGCCGGCCCCCGGGCGAGCCGTGTACCTCGAGCCGAGCCCGAAGCGGATCCGGGTCGTCGTCGCCGGCGAGACCGTCGCCGACAGCCGCCGCGCCATGCTGCTGCACGAGTCGGGCCATCAGCCGATCTACTACTTCCCCCCGGAGGACGTGCGCGCCGACCTGCTCGAGCCGAGCGATCGCCACACCCACTGCCCGAAGAAGGGCGAGGCCTCGTACCACTCGATCCGCGTCGGCTCGGACGTCGTCGAAGCCGGCGCCTGGTACTACCCGGACCCGATCGTCGAGGCGCCACCGCTGCTCGGCGGCCTGATCGCGTTCTACTGGAACCGGATGGACCACTGGTACGAGGAGGACGAGGAGGTGTTCGGGCACCCGCGCGATCCCTACCACCGGATCGACGTTTTGAAGACCGATCGCCACGTCCGGGTGTCCTTGGGCGGCGAGCTCCTCGGTGAGAGCGATCGAGCGATGGCGCTGTTCGAGTCGAATCTCCCGACCCGCTGGTACCTCCCGCGCGAGGACGTCGGCGCCACGTTGTCTCCGAGCGACACGAAGACGATCTGCCCGTACAAGGGGACCGCCAGCTACTACTCCGTGGGCGTCGAAGGCGGGAAGGACCTGATCTGGATCTACGAGGACCCACTCCCGGATGCCGTCAAGATCAAGGGTCTGTTGTGCTTCTTCGGCGAGCGGGCCGACATCGAGCTCGACGGTGAGCTGCAGGAGCGCCCCGAGTCGCCGTGGAGCCACGGCGTCGGCTCGAAGGCGGCGAACCTGGCGCCGGCGCAGACCCGGGGCTAGGCGCCCGGCGAACCTGGCGCCGGCGCAGACCCGGGGCTAGGCGCCTCTCCGCATCCGCAGGATCTTGTGGAGGCGGTCGGCCTCGGGCTCGGGCTTGGCGATCATCCGCTCCCACGTGAGGCGAATCGTTCCGATCCCTTGCACGAGCGAGTTCGCGTCGCGGTCCCGGTCGTCCTCGAACGAGGCGCGGCTCGAGTGGAAGCGCCAGCCGTCGAGCTCGACGATCAGCCGTTCGGCCTCGAAATAGGCGTCCGCCTCGTGCCCGGCGACGATCGTGTTGACCTTGGGGCGCGGGAGGCCGTAGCGCTCGCAGAAGGCGAGGAAGGCGTCCTCGAACTCGGAGCGGGTGGGGCCGTCGGTGGCGGTGGCGAACGGCTGGAGGCGCTTGCTTGGGCGGCGGTCGAGGAACTCGGCCAGCTGCGATCGGGTGAGGTAGTTGGACTGCAAGGCATCGTTGACGGCGCGGGTGAGAGCGGTGTCGCTGAGATTCGGGGCGCAGTCGAACAGGGTCCGCGCCGGGGTGGTGACACGGATGCCCAGGTGGCTGGTCAGGTCACGGCGGTGGATCGTGCGCGATCGGTGCACGGTGATCCCTCGTGGCCGGCGGTCTCGCTGGACCGTTACTTCGAAGGTGGTCGGCCAGCGCTTCGCGAACCCCCACAGCGCCATGGCCGAGCCGTGGCTGAGGGCGGCGCCGGCGCCACAGGCGATGACGGCGGCGGCGGCCTTCTCGAGCGGGGTGGTAGGGGGCTTGCCGACGCCGTAGACGCCGGGGTAGACGCGATGCAGAAGGCCGGCGCGGGCTCGGTACTTGATCGCTTGGGGGCCGTAGCCCAGCTCGAGGAGCTGGTCGCGCGTGACGTTGTTGTGCTGGCGAGCAGCGAGAGCGGCGATCTCGTGGCGGCTTGGGACGCTCGGGTTCCATATACAACCCTGATGCCCCAAAGCCATGTCAGTCACCCCCCCGCCCGCGGGTTTTGACACACTCTCAACTCCATGGCCCTGGCACTCCTCGACCGCACCGACGAGCAGAGGGCGATCTGCGAGATGATCCGCCAGTTCGCGGACGAGCAGATCCTCCCCAACGCCGAGCACTACGACCACGAGGACCTGTTCCCAGAGCCGATCGTCGAGCAGATGAAGGAGCTCGGCCTGTTCGGGGTGACGATCCCCGAGGAGTACGGCGGGATGGGGCTCGACCTGACGACCTACGCGATGATCGTGGAGGAGCTCAGCCGCGGCTGGATATCGATCTCCGGCATCGTCAATACCCACTTCATCGGCTCCTACCTGCTGCTCAAGTTCGGGACCGATGAGCAGAAGCAGAAGTACCTGCCGCGGATGGCCACAGGCGAGATCCGCGCCGCCTTCTCCCTGTCCGAGCCTGAGCTGGGCTCGGACGTCGCCGCGATCAAGACGAGCGCCAAGAAGACCTCGGACGGCGACTACGAGATCAACGGCACGAAGATGTGGGTCACCAACGGCCTGCTGTCGAGCATCGTGTTCGTGCTGGTGCGGACCGATCCGACCGTCGAGCCCAAGCACCGCGGGCTCACCTGTTTCATCGCCGAGAAGGAGCCGGGGGTCGCCGAGAACACCGGCGAGTACAAGGGCTTCAACGTGCCGCCGAAGATCAAGAAGCTCGGCTACAAGGGCGTCGAGTCCACCGAGCTCGTGTTCGACGGGTACAGGACGCCGGCGGACAGCATCCTTGGTGGCGAGGACGCGGGTCTGAACAAGGGCTTCCCGCAGATGATGGACGCGCTCGAGGTCGGGCGGGTCAACGTGGCGGCCCGGGGCGTGGGAATCGCGCAGCGAGCGCTGGAGCTCGCCCTCAAGTACTCGCAGGAGCGAAAGACGTTCGGGAAACCGATCGCCGAGCACCAGGCGATCCAGTTCAAGCTGGCGGACATGGCCACGCAGGTCGACGCCGCCCGGCTGATGACGATCCGCGCCGCGCGGCTCAAGGACGCCGGCGAGCGCTCGGACCTCGAGGCCGGGATGGCGAAGCTGTTCGCCTCCGAGGCCGGCCGGTTCTGCGTCGAGGAGTCATTCCGGATTCACGGCGGCTACGGCTACTCGAAGGAGTACGAGATCGAGCGCCTGTACCGCGACGCGCCGCTGCTGCTGATCGGCGAGGGCACGAGCGAGATCCAGCGGATGGTCATCGGCCGCAAGCTGCTGCAGCGCCACAAGATCTAGACTCGGACTTCTGTCCTCGCCAACCGACACGAAGTCGCTGATCGAGACCGCGGTCAACCGGTTCCTCGCCGAGGTGCCGGCGCTCCAGCAGCTGAAGCTCGTCGTCGGGCTCGAGCTTCGGGGCCGAGGCGATGTGCAGATGTATCGCGTCGAGCTGCCCGGCCCGAAGGTGACCAAGGACATCGCCGCCGACGCCAAGGTGGACGTCTCCATCTCGCGCTCGCACTTCAACGATCTCGCTACCAAGGGCCACATCCGCGACTGGCGAGAGGCGTTCGTCCATGGGGACGCCAAGGCGACGGGCATCGATCAGGTGATGAAGCTGATCGTCAACGTCGTCGAGCGCCAGGAGGAGCGCTCGCGCACGCGCAAGGCGGGCAGCACCCGGCGCTAGGAGCCGGGCTGCTCGCGCGAGGCGACTAGCTCCTCGGCCTCTCTCAGCTGTTGCTCGACCAGGGCGAGGCCCGAGTCCCAGAAGCCGGGGTCGGCGAGGTCGATCCCAATGATCGCGCCCAGCTTCTCGGGGTCACAGGAGCCGCCGGCGGCGAGCAGCTCCAGGTAGCGGGGGACGAACGAGTCGCCCTCCTCCAGATAGCGGCCGTAGGCCGACAGCGCCAGCAGCTGGCCGTAGGCATAGGCATATACATAGCCCGGCGAGTTAATGAAGTGGGGCACGTAGGACCACCACATGCGGTAGCCGTCGGTGACCTCGACCGAGTCGCCGAACAGCTCCTCCTGGGTCTCCGCCCACAGGTCGCAGATCCGATCGACCGACAGCTCGCCTTCGCTGCGCCGGCGCGTGTGGACGAGGTGCTCGAAGCGGTTCATCGCCATCTGGCGGAAGACGGTGGCGATCGCGCCGTCGATCCGCTCGGCGAGCAGCGCCAGCTTGGCGTCGTCGTCCTCGGCCTCGGCGAGCATCCGGCCGAACACGAGCGCCTCGCCGAACACCGATGCGGTCTCGGCGAGCGTCAGCGGCGTCGACTGGTGAAAGACGCCCTGCGGCTGGGCGAGCGTCGCATGGAGGCCATGGCCCAGCTCATGGGCCATCGTCAGCACGTCGCGCCGGCGCGCGGTGAAGTTGAGCATCACGTACGGGTGGACGGTCGGCACCGTGTAGGCGCAGAACGCGCCGCCGCGCTTGTGCGGGCGGACGGGCGCGTCGACCCACTCGTCGTCGAAGAATCGCTGGGCGATGCGGCCCGCCTCGGGCGAGAACGAGGTGTAGGTATCGACCACCATGTCGCGGGCCTCGGCGAACGAGAACGTGATGTCCTCGGCCAGCACCGGCGCTGAGCGGTCGTAGTCGCACAGGCGGTCGATTCCCAGCAGCTTCGCCTTCACGGCGTACCAGCGCTGCGGGATGTCGTAGCGCCGGCGCACGGCTTCGATCAGTGCCATCACGGACTCGTCGGAGGCCTCGTTGGAAAGGTTGCGGCCCGCCAGCCAGTGGGGGTAGGCGCGCAGCCGATCCTCGACGGCCTTGTCGTGGACGAGCGTGTTGTAGATGAAGGTGCGCGTGCGCAGACCGGGCTCGAGCGCCTCGGTGACGGCCGCCGCAGCGGCGCGGCGGGTGTCGCGGTCGGAGTCGAGCAGGCGGCTGAGGGCGACGTCGAGCGCCGCCTCGCCATCGTCAAGCTTGATCCGCAGCGCCGAGACCAGCTCGCCGAACAGCCGTCCCCAGGCGCTCTGGCTGGAGATCGACTTCTCGGCCAGGATCTTCTCCTCCGGTTCGCTCAGCAGGTGAGGCCGGTAACGGCGGGCGGCGCGCAGGTAGTGGCGGCAGAAGTCGAGCCCGTCAGCCTCGAGCAGCTGGTCGGCGCGCTCGTCGTCGAGCGCCGCCCACTCGAGCTCGAAGAACAGGAGCTTGGTCTCGATCTCGGTTGCCCGCTCCTGCATCGCCTGCAGCAGCGCGCCGCGCTCGGGGTCGGCGGTGTCGGTGGCGAAGCGCAGCGACGCGTACGAGGCGGCCCGGCCGACCAGCTCGTTGATCGTCTCGAGCTCGCGCATCGCCGTGACGAGCGCTTCCGCGTCGAGCTCGGCGACCTTGCCGGCGTAACGCTCGGCGACCGCGGTGGCGCGCTCTCCGGCCTCTTCGAGCAACCGCTCTACGCCCGCGCTGCCTTCGCCCTCGACCAGCGGCTCCAGATCCCATGCGGTCTGAAGCAGCTCGGGATCGGAGAGGTGGTCTTCAGCCGTAGCTGACATAGGGGACTCGGGGAGGTTAGCTACCAACATTTACGTTTACTTCAAAATCAGTACTAGAACCACGTTCTAGAAGATGTTTCTAGAATGATATTCTGGCCAAGATGCCCCAGGCCTCAGCCGCTGGCGCTCATAGCCCGTCGCGACGAGACGCGATCCTGGACGCGGCATTGGTCGAATTCAACGCGAAAGGCGTGGCCGGAACGTCGATCGCCGACATTCGTCGCCGCTCCGGCGCCAGCGTCGGCTCGATCTATCACCACTTCGGCGACAAGGAAGGGATCGCTGCGGCGCTGCACCTGGAGGGGCTGATCGACTACCAGGGCGGCTTTCTGGCGGCGCTCACGAGCGCCAGAGGCGCCCGTGACGGGGTCGAGCGCGGCGTCCGCCACCACGTGCAGTGGATCGCGAGGCATCCGGACCTGGCGCGGTTCATGCTGCTCGGCCGCGATGCCGGCCTGACGCTGGCGACCGAACGTCCCCTGCGCGAACTCAACCGCCGATTCTTCGGCGCCGTGCAGCGCTGGGTCGCTCCGCTCGTCGGGAACGGCGAGCTCCGGGAGCTGAGCCCCGAGGTCCTGACGGCGCTGTGGATCGGGCCAAGCCAGGAGCTGGCGCGCCATTGGCTGGCCGGGCGCACGCGCGTCAACCCCACCGAGGCGGCGCCGGTGCTCGCCGAGGCCGCCTGGAAATCGATGACACCAGGAGATGACCCGACATGACGCTGACCTACACCGAAGTGGTCGAGTCGACCCGCGCGGGCCGCGAGCGCAGCCTCGTCGCGGTCCACCGCGAGGGTGCCCACGCGGTCGTGACGCTCGACGACCCCGACCGGCTGAACCCGCTGAGCGCCGAGCTGACGATTCAGCTCCACGACGAGCTCGCGGCGCTGGCGGCCGACCCGGCGATCCGGGCGATCGTGCTGACCGGTCGCGACCCCGCCTTCAGCGCCGGCGGCGACCTGCGACTGATGACCGAGGTCGGCCAGCGCCAGCTCCACGAGGCGCCCGGTGGCGGGACCGAGATCTGGCGCTGGATCCGGGGTCAGTTCGGCGGGATCGCGCGGCTGATCACGCGCACCGACAAGGCGTTCATCGCGGCCGTCAACGGCGCCGCCGCCGGCGTCGGGCTGGCGTTCGCGCTCGCGTGCGACGTGCTGGTGCTCTCCGAGCGGGCGAGGATCGTGCCGGCGTTCGGCCAGATCGGTCTGCTCCCCGAGGTCGGCAACAGCTGGCTGCTGACCCGGCGGCTCGGCTACCAGCGGGCGTTCGGGTTGTTCGCCTCCGGACAGCACCTGTCGGGGGCCGAGGCGTTCGAACTCGGGCTCGGGAACGAGCTGGTCGCCCACGAACGGCTGCTCGACAGCGCCGGCGCGTGGTGCGAGCGGATCGAGGCGCTGCCCGAGCACGTGCTGGCGATGAGCAAGCCGCTGCTGCGCCACTGCGCGGAGATGACCTGGGAGCAGGCGATCGCGATGGAGGAGTTCGCCGAGCCGATCTGCTTCACCACCCAGGCGCACCGGGATCGCGTGGCGAAGTTACTCGGTCGCGAAGCGTAGGCTTCCGCGATCAATTCGCCCCAGCTGCAAACGCCCCGGTCGATCCTCCAGATCATCACGGACGCGCTCGGGCTGTACCGACGCCATCCGTTGCTGTTCGCCGTCCTCGCGCTGGGAGTCGTTGCGCCGTATGAGCTGATCGTCCTGGCGGCGACCGGCGCGACGCCGTTCGGCCAGGGCAGCGAGAGCGTCTCCGCGTTCCTGATCCTGGCGCTGATCGACTCGGCGATCGTCGGTCCGCTGATCTCGGCGCTGTACGTCCACGCCGTGCGCCGGATCGGCGCCGGCGAGCGGCCGACGATCGGCCAGGTCGCGCTCCAGGGTGTGCGGGTGCTGCCGACGGTGGCCGCAGCCGAGATCATCGCGTCGCTAGGGATCGCCGCCGGGTTCCTCGCGCTGGTCATCCCCGGCGTGTTCTTGCTCGTGCGCTGGGCCGTCGTGGCCCAGGCCGCCGCGATCGACAACGACAACTGGGTCGAGGCGCTGAAGCGGAGCTGGTCGCTGACGAGCGGCAACTGGCTCCACGTCTTCGGTCTGCTGCTGCTCACCGGCCTGACCGTGGCGCTGGTGCGCGGCGTTGGCCTGTCGGCGACGGGAACGCACATCAACGCGCTCACGGTCGTCGTCGGGATCCTGATCGACACGATCGCCCGGTCGTTCGTGGCCCTCAGCACGGCGGTGCTGTTCTTCGACCTCGTCGCGCGCAAGGGCGCGCGACCGTGAGCGGCGAGGGCAGCCGGCGGTCGGTGCGGCTGCTGGCGGCCGGCGGCACGATCGCGATGCGCGGCGAGCGCGCCGTCCCCGCCCTCGACGCCTCGCAGCTGATCGAGCAGCTCCCGCCCCGGGTGGCGGCCTCGGAGATCCACGCCGAGAGCGTGCTCGCGCTCCCGAGCGCGCAGATCACGCCGGCGCAGGCGCTCGAGCTCGGGCGCCGGGCGGTGGCGGCCGGCAGCGCCGGCGAGGGCGTCGTGATCACGACCGGCACCGACACGATGGAGGAGCTGGCCGTGCTGTGCGCGCTCCTGTACGACGGGGAGGCGCCGATCGTCCTCACCGGCGCGAACCGGCCCGACAGCGGTCCGGGTGCCGACGGGCCGGCGAACCTGATCGACGCGGTGACGGTCTCCTCGGCGGCGCAGGCAGCCGGGCTGGGCGCGATCGTGGTGTTCGGTGGCGAGATCCACGGCGCCATGACGGTGCGCAAGATCGACAGCACGGGTCCGGCGGCGTTCGGCTCTCCGGGCGCGGGGCCGCTCGGACGGATCGTCGAAGGGCGGGTGTGGCTGCACGCGAAGCCGATCCGCCCCCGGCCGCTGGCGGTGGCGCGGCTCGATCACCGCGTCGAGATCGTGACCGCCGCGCTCGGCGACGACGGCCGGCTGCTGCGCGCGGCGGCGGAGGGGGCGCACGGGGTCGTGGTGGTCGCGCTCGGCGCCGGCCACCTCCCGGCGAGGGTGATGCGCGAGTTGCGGGCCGTGCTCGAGCGCCTGCCGGTCGTGATCACCTGCCGCCCGGACCGCTCGTCGATGCTGTTCGACACCTACGGGTTCGAAGGCGCCGAGGCGGACCTCCGCGGGAGCGGCGCGGTGTGCGCGCCGTTCCTGTCGGCGCCGGCCGCGCGGATGGCGCTGATGTGCTGCATCGGAGCCGGCCTCGACCGGGACGGGCTCGCGGCCGCGCTGGCGCCATACGACGCCCAGCCGGGTTAGGGGCAGCTGCGCCCACGGCTCAGTGACAGCTGGCGGGATCGAGCGGCCCGGTCAGCTCGAACACCGAGATCCTCTGGCCGAGCGCGCGCTTGGTGTAGATCAGCCGGGCGTTTGGGTCAGACGCGGTCCAGCGGCCCTCCGGTGAGGGCAGCAGCACCTTGGGTTCCCAGAACTCCCTGCCGGGCGTCGTCACGAGGTAGCGAAAGTGGCCGGCATCGACCGCCGTCCGCCACGACTGGCACGACGTGATCGGCGTGAACGAGCCGTGGGGGCCGGTGTGGGCGATGTACTTGACCGTGTTCGACAGGTCGGCCCCGAACAGCGGATAGGCGAAGAAGCCGCCGTACGTGCCGCCGACGCCGATCCGCGCGTTGCGCACCGTCCGGAACATCGCCCACACGTGGGCCATGTAGGAGACGCCCTTGCGGAACTCGTAGCGACCGCGCATGTAGTGCCGCTGCCAGGAGTACCCGGCCGCGGCGCCGGCGGTCAGGAGCAGCAGCGCACCGGCGATCAGCAGCGCCCGGCCGATCGGCGCCGAGCGCCGGACCCCCGGCTCGATCGCGGCCCGTCGGCGCCGGGGCCGGACCACGAGCACCGCCAGCAGCGCGAGCACCACCAGGCCGATCACGACCGCGGCGACCGAATGCGCGCGCGGCCACAGCGACGGCTTCGCCACGGTCGCGGTCAGCGTCGCGACCATCGCGGCGGCCACCAAAAGCTGTCGCCGCGGTCCCGCCAGCGCCGGCGCCAGTGGCAGGATCGCGAGCGACAGCGTCAGCCCCGGGGCCAGGTAGCGCATGTTGAAGCCGAACCCGACGGGGTCGCCGGCGGGCCCCTGCGCGCCCTCCGGGGTCAGCAGGTAGGCGACGATGCCCGCGAGCGCGACGAGGCCGAGCATCCGGCGCAGGCGATCGGACCCCGGGCCGAGGCACAGCAGCGGACCGACGATCGCGGCGCCGATGATCGCCCACCACCAAGCGCCGAGCTCCGAGGCGATCCCGGAAACGAAGAAGTGGCTCCAGAACCGCCCGTCGGTCAGGTAGTGGGCGACCGAGAAGCCGGTGTGCTGCTGGAGCGCCGGCGCCGGCGTGGGCAGGAAGCCGAAGCTGACCCACGGCAGGGGGTTGCCGACCGAGAACAGGTTCCGGACGTACCAGAACGCGCCGGCCACGACCAGGGGCGCGAGCCACAGCCACCCCGTGCGCCGCCGGCGGCCGGGCGGGGCGATCGCGATCACCCCGACGGTGAGGGCCAGCACCGGGCCGAACAGCGTCAGCTTGACGGCGACGGCGATGCCGGCGGCGATTCCCGCGAGCACCGTGGCGGCGTCTCGCTCGTCGGCGTTGACGATCAGCGCCACCGAGGCCATCAGCAGGGCGACGCCGGCGACGTCGTTGTCGGCGCTTCCGGCCTGGGAGAAGACGATCATCGGCGTCGCCAGCGCGAGCGCGGCGCCCAGCATCGTCGTCCCCCCGAGGCCCCGCGGTCGCCCGATGCACCATGCCGACAAGAGCGTGAGGCCGAACCACAGGAAGTTGAGCGCCGGCGACAGCGTGTCGCGCGACAGCGCCACCATCCCGAGCGAGTGCAGCAGCTCGGCGCTCGCCGGATAGAACTGCAGCATGTACTGGATGTCGTACTGCAGCGGCGTGATGTGCCCGGTCTGGGCGAACGTGGCGGCCCAGGGAAGGTGGTAGTAGAGCGAATCGAAGGTGTGAATCCCGACGTCGTAGCTCTGGAGCATCGGGGAGACCCAGACGGCTGTCACGGTTGCGGTCGCCAGGAGGCTCAGAGCGAGCGTGATCGCGGCGGTGGCTCGGCCCGTGTCGACCGAGTCGTGTCGCCACGCTGCGCGACGCGGCACGCCCCGGGCGACGCCGACCGCCCACCAGATCCCCAATCCGACGGTGATGCAGGCGAGGACGATCGGGAGCAATCGGAACAGACTGACGGCGCCGAGCAGCTCCAACACGGCGATCAGCAGCGCGAGTCCGATGACCAGTTCGCCCAGCCGGGCCAGCGCTCCCGTCCACCCCCGGAAATACCGCCGGCGCAGGGCGAACGCCGCCAGCGCCAGCGGGACCAGCGTCAGCGCCAGCGAAACGATGCCAAGGAGGTAGCGGGCGACCGTTGTGTTCATGCACGCCACCAGAGCAGGCGCTGTGGCTCCAGCACCAGCACCGGTCCGGAGGGAGGGCGGTCCCGGTAGGGCTCGTAGCGGTCGCTGAGCGCCGCCAGCGACGAGGAGGCATCCGACGCGGCCACGATCCGAACCTCGCCGAGCGCCTGGACCCATGCCAGCGTCGACCAGTCGTCGTCGTAGCGGTCGATCGTCAGCGCGGCGCGGGGGCGGGCGCGCAGCCAGCGGATGCGGGCGAGCCGCTCTGGGGCGACGCGCTTGGGCTTGTGGTCGACGGCGGTGACGAACGCGTCACCGTCGAGCGCGTAGGTGATCGGCAGCACCCGCGGGGCGCCGTCGTCGTCGATCAGACCGAGCCGGGCGACGCGCTCCTGCGCGACTAGCGCAAGGGCCCAGCGTGGGAGCTCGGCTACGCTTGCACTGCATCCCATGACCGTCGGAAGAGTAAGCGTCCTCGGGCTCTCGGCGTGCGTGCTGCTGGCTCTCACGGGCTGTGGGTCGGTCAAGGGCGCTCCGCCCCCGACGGCCGATCAGCTGCCGCTCGCGCCCGGCGCCAAGATCGTCGAACAGGCGACCCAGTGCGACAAAGGCGCGAACGCGTTCTGCGCGCTCGAGCTCGTCGTCGTCGACCCGCAGTTCAAGACCTCAGAGGACCTCGTCAACGCCGAGCACGACGTCGTCCACAAGGCCGGCTGGGCGGGTTTCGGCGCCGACACCGGCAACGAGCGCGCCGCCGAGTCCCCGGGCCACAAGCTGCGCGTCACCTACGCCACCGCGAACGGCGACCTGACCGGGATCGACCTCGGCTGGATCCACCGCTCGAGGAAGATCGCGGTGGCGCTGTCGCGGACCCTGTTCGACCACGCCTCGGCGATGAGCGTGGAGCTGGACCCGGGTTCATCCTAACGGCGGGCCCAGCTTCAGCCGGCGGTCGGCGCCGACGGCGATCGCGCTGCGGCCGGCGAGCAGGTCGCCCAGATCGGCGCCGACGAGCTCGCGCCGCCAGCCGGTGAGGGTCCGCACGTCAGGCTCGCGCTCGCCCCGCCGGGCCGCCCCGACGATCAGCTCGAGCTCGTTGCGCGAGGCGATCAGCTCGTAGGCGAGGCCCGCCTCCAGAGCCCGGGCGCGCAGCAGCGCCTCGGCCAGCGCGATCAGCGGCGCGTCGCCCGGGTCGGAGCGGCCGCGCGCCTGGTCGCGAGGGATCGCCGGTGCCTCGAGGCCCCGGGCGATCGCCTCGAGGATCTCTTCGCCGCGCCGGCGGATCCCCGAGGGATGGATGCCGCGGATCTGCTCGAGCCCACGGACGTTGGAAGGCTGGCGCTTGGCGAGCTCGACGAGCGTCGGATCGGCCACCACCGAGCCCACGGGCCGGTCCTCGCGCGAGGCGGTCCGCTCGCGCCAGGCGGCGAGCTCGCGCGCCACCGCGCGGGCGCGAGGGTCGAGCTGGCCGATCCGGGGCAGCCGCTCCCACGCGGTGTCGGGGTCGCGCTCGTCGGTCGATGATTCGAGCCGGCGGCATTCCTCGCGCGCCCACTCGAGTCGGCCGGTCTCGCCCAGGCGGCGCTGGAGCTCGTCGGTGAGCTCGAGCAGGTGGGCGACATCCTCGGCGGCGTAGCTCAGCTGCTCGGCGGTGAGTGGGCGGGAGTCCCAGCGGGTGTAGCTCGCGGTCTTGCCGACCCGGCGTCCGAGGATCGCGCCGAGCAGGTTCCCGTAGCCGGCCTGGGCGCTGCCCCCGGCGAAGCCGGCGGCGAGCTGGGTGTCGAAGATGTTGGTGATCTCCGTGCGCCACACCCGGCGGAGGATCGCCACGTCCTGCCTGCCGGCGTGCATGACGATCTCGATCCCGGGGTCGGGCAGCAGCTCCGCGAGCGGCGTGGGATCGACGGCGTTCAGGCCGTCGAGCAGGACGATCTCGGCTCCGTCCGGCGCGCCGGGATCGTCGACCGCGATCTGGACGAGGCACAGCAGCGCCCGGTAGCGGCCCTCGGACATGAACTCCGTGTCGATCCCGAGGCGGCCGCGCTCGCGGGCGACCGACGCTACGTGAGCGACTTCTTCAGCACTCGCCAGCCCCCAATCCTCCATGTGGCCCACACCCTACCGGCCCGGGGTGGCGGGTGGCGTAGGCGGGTGGCAGGTGGCGTGGCGTCGGCGGAGCGACATCACAGGACCGGCGCAAGCCGGTCCATAAATAACCTACCCCCATGGTAGGATTTGACCATGATCTTTTCTTCAAAGGCCGAGTACGGCGTGCGGCTGATGGTTGAGCTCGGGCGCCAGTCGCCGACACATCCCACCAGCTTGAAGGCGATCGCGGACGCCGAGGGGCTGCCGCTCGCCTACCTCGAGCAGGTGGTGGCGCGGCTGCGCAAGGCAGGACTGGTGATGAGCGCGCGCGGCGCGCACGGCGGCTACTGGCTGGCCCGGCCGGCGGAGGAGATCGCGATGGATGAGGTCGTGCAGGCGCTCGAGGGCACGATCGCGCCGATGGAGTGCTTCGTGCATGACCAGACCGAGCGCGTGTTGTGCTCGCATCAACCCGATGCCGGGCGGGGCTGCGCCACGAAGCTACTGTGGACCCGAGTGCAGGGCGGCATCATCCGGTCGCTGCAGACGACGACGCTGGCGGACCTGGTCGAGTTCTCGCGCCGCAACGAGCGCGTGCCAACGGCCGCGGCCTGACCAAGACACTACGAAAGCTGGTTTATGGCAGACCTAGAGATTCGAAACCTTCATGTCCGCGCGGGTGAGAAGCAGATCCTGCGCGGGCTCGACCTGGCGGTCGACAAGGGCGAGATCCACGCGCTGATGGGCCCCAACGGCTCCGGCAAGTCGACGCTCGCGAACGCCGTCATGGGACACCCCAACCTCGAGGTGACCGAGGGCGAGATCCTGTTCAAGGGCGAGGACATCACCGAGGCGTCACCCGACGAGCGCGCCCGGCTGGGGCTGTTCATGGCGTTTCAGTACCCGGTCTCCGTCCCCGGCGTGACCGTCACCAAGTACCTGCGGACCGTGATGAACGCGCACCGCGACGCGCACGGCGAGGAGCCGATCGCGCTGAAGGACTTCCGGCAGACGGTCGAGGCGGCGATGAAGCTGACGAACGTGCCCAAGGATTTCTCGGCCCGGTACCTGAACGAGGGGTTCTCCGGCGGGGAGAAGAAGCGGATGGAGATCCTCCAGCTCGCGCTCCAGCGGCCCGAGATGGCGATCCTCGACGAGACCGACTCCGGGCTCGACATCGACGCGCTGCGGGTGGTCGCCAACGGTGTCAACGCGGTCTCCGGCCCGGACATGGGCGTGCTGATCATCACCCACTATCAGCGGATCCTCCATCTCGTGCAGCCCAGCCACGTGCATGTGATGTACCAGGGACGGATCGTCAAGGAGGGCGGGCCCGAGCTCGTCGACGAGCTGGAAGCCAAGGGCTACGGGTGGATCACGGAGGGCCTAGAGGCGGTCGCGTGAGCACCGTCGAGGCTCTGCGCGACGTCGCCGCCGAGTTCCCGGTGCTGCGCCGGGAGATCGGTGGCTATCCGATCACGTACCTGGACTCGAGCGCCACATCGCAGACGCCACAGCCGGTGATCGACGCCATGACCCGGTACTACACCGAGTCGCGTGCCTCGATCCACCGCGGCGTCTACCCGCTCGCCGTCGAGGCGACCGACCTCTACGAGGGCGCCCGGCGGCGCATCGCCGAGTGGCTCGGATCGACTCCTCAGGAGACGATCTTCACCGCGAACGCGACGGCGGCCATCAACCTCGTCGCCTACACGTGGGGCCGCCAGCACGTGAATACCGGCGATCTGGTCGTGCTTACCGAGATGGAGCACCACTCGAACATCGTCCCGTGGCAGCTGCTGTGCCAGGACCGCGACGCGGAGCTGGCGTACGTGCCCGTGCTCGATGACGGGCACCTCGACCTCGACGCGCTCGACGAGCTGCTGGCGCGCGGGCCGAAGCTCGTCGGCGTCGTCCACGTCTCGAACGTGGTCGGAACGGTCAATCCGGTCGCCGAGATCGTGCGCCGCGCCCACGAGGCGGGCGCGGTGGTGCTGATCGACGGCTCGCAGGCCGTGCCCCAGATCCCGGTCGAACTGCGCGCGATCGATCCCGACTTCTACGTGTGGACTGGCCACAAGGCCTACGGCCCCACTGGAATCGGCGTCCTGCACGGTCGTCGCGCGCTGCTCGAGGAGATGCCGCCGTTCATCGGTGGCGGCCACATGATCAGGACGGTCGCGGCGAACGAGTCAACGTGGACCGACCTGCCCTGGAAGTTCGAGGCCGGGACCTCGCAGATCGCGGAGGCGATCGGGCTCGGCGTGGCCGTCGACTGGATCCGGGCGCTCGGGATCGAGCAGATCCGCGCGCACGAGCAGGCGCTTGTCGCCGAGACGCTGGCGCGCCTGCGCGAGGAGGTGCCAGGGCTCACCCTCCACGGTCCGCCGTCGGCGAGCGACCGCGGGGCGCTCGTCTCGTTCGCGCTCGACGGCGCCCACCCCCACGACATCGGCGAGATCCTCGGCCGCCAGGGCGTGTGCGTCCGAGCCGGCCACCACTGTGCCCAGCCGCTGATGCGGCGGTTGGGGGTCACCGCGACCACGCGCGCTTCGTTCGCCGTGCACAACTCCGGCGGCGACATCGACAGGCTCCTCATCGGCCTGCACACCGTCCGCGACGTGCTACAGCTGTGAGCACAACATGGACGACCTCTACCGCGAGAACATCCTCGAGCACTACAAGCGGCCCCACAACTGGGGCGAGCTCGAGAGCTTCGACCTCGAGGCCCACGACCTCAACCCGCTGTGCGGCGACGAGCTGACCGTCCAGCTGAAGGTCGACGGCGATGGCCGGGTGCAGGACATCGCCTTCTCGGGCCACGGCTGCGCGATCTCGCAGGCCGCCGCCTCAATGACCTCCGACGAGATCAAGGGGATGAAGGTCGACGAGCTGCTGCGGCTCGACCGGTCCTTCGTGCTCGACCTGCTCGGGATCGACATCTCCGCCACCCGCGCCAAGTGCGCGCTGCTGGCGCTCAAGGTGCTCAAGAGCGCCAGCCTCGGCCACGCCGTCGACTGGGAGCCGGAGACACCCGAGAGCGACCAGGCCGCATAGGGCCAGCAAATCCGATCACTGCGCTAGGATTTATGGCATGCCGGAAGTGATCGAAGTGTGCCCCGTAGAAGACCTCCAGCCGGGCGCGATGCGCCTGGTCGAATGGGAGGATCTCGAGATCGGCGTGTTCAACCGCGCCGGCACGGTGTACGCGATCGAGGACCGTTGCTCGCACGACGAAGGGACCCTCGTCGATGGCACGCTCGACCAGGAGCGGTGCACGATCGAGTGCCCGCGCCACGGCTCGCTGTTCGACCTCAAGACCGGCAGGCCGCTGACGTTGCCGGCGTACATTCCGGTTGACACCTATCCGGTGATCATCGAAGACGAAACGATCAAGTTGGAGGTGGAGTAGTGGCCACGACTCCCGAAACCGCCGTCCCGCAGCCGCTCACCGAGAACGAGCAGCTCAGGGGCATCAACGCTGACTACGAGCAGCGCTACGGCTTTCACGACGCCGAGAACTACCTGTACAAGGCACCCAAGGGGCTGAACCGGGAGATCGTGGAGAAGATCTCGGAGTTCAAATCAGAGCCGCAGTGGATGCGCGAGTTCCGGCTGAAGGCGCTCGATCACTTCCTGGCGCGGCCGCAGCCGACGTGGGGCTCGCCGCTGCTGGCGCAGGTCGACTACGACGACATCCATTACTTCGTGCGGGCGTCCGAGCGTGCTGAGCGCTCATGGGACGACGTTCCCGACGACGTCAAAAAGACGTTCGACCGGCTCGGGATCCCTGAGGCCGAGCGGAAGTTCCTCTCCGGCGTGGGCGCGCAATACGAGTCCGAGGTCGTGTACCACCAGGTGCGCGAGGATCTCGAGAAGCAGGGCGTGATCTTCAAGGACATGGATTCGGGCCTGCGCGAGCACGAGGACCTCGTCCGCGGGTACTTCGCGACGGTGATCCCGCCCAATGACAACAAGCTCGCCGCCTTGAACTCTTCGGTGTGGTCGGGAGGCTCGTTCGTATACGTACCGCCCGGCGTGCATGTCGAGATGCCGCTGCAGGCCTACTTCCGGATCAACACTGAGTCGATGGGCCAGTTCGAGCGGACGCTGATCATCGCCGACGAGGGCTCCTACGTGCACTACGTGGAGGGCTGCACGGCTCCCACGTACTCATCGAGCTCGCTGCACTCCGCCGTCGTCGAGCTGATCGCCAAGCCCGGCGCCCGGATCCGCTACACGACAGTGCAGAACTGGTCGACCAACGTCTTCAATCTGGTGACCAAGCGCGCGGTCGCCGAAGCAGACGCGACGGTCGAGTGGGTCGATTGCAACCTCGGCTCGCAGCTGACGATGAAGTACCCCAGCGTGTACCTGATGGGCGAGCGCGCTCACGGCGAGGTCCTGTCGATCGCGTTTGCGGGCGCCGGCCAGCACCAGGACGCTGGTGCGAAGATCATCCACGCCGCTCCGAACACGACTTCGAACATCTTCGCCAAGTCGATCTCCAAGGACGGCGGCCGCGGGTCATACCGCGGCCTGCTCGAGATCGCCAAGGGAGCTCACGGCGCACGGTCGAAGGTCGTCTGCGACGCACTGCTGCTCGACGAGCACTCGCGCTCTGACACCTATCCGACGATCAGGATCAGCGAGGACGACGTCAACGTCGCCCACGAGGCGACCGTCTCGAAGGTCGGCGAGGACCAGCTCTTCTATCTGATGTCGCACGGGATCCCCGAGGACGAGGCCTCGAAGCTGATCGTCAACGGCTTCATCGAGCCGATCACCAAGGAGCTCCCGATGGAGTACGCGGTCGAGATGAACCGGCTGATCGAGCTCCAGATGGAGGGTTCGATTGGCTAGTGCCTCCCCAGCGGTCGAGCTCCCGCAGTTCAAGGGGCGCCCCGGCTGGGAGTTCACCGACATCTCGGGCCTCAACCTGGCCGCGTACGAGCCGGCGTTGGCGACGGAGGAGGTGGCCGGCATCGAACCGCTATTCCGGCTCGAGGCCGGCGAGCTCCCGGAAGGGGTGATCGTCACGAGCATCGACCGCGCGGACCCAGACCTCGTTCGCCGGCTGATTCCGGAAGGCGATGACGTGTTCGTGTCGCTCAACGATGCAGGCCCTCGCGCCGGGTCGTTTGTGTACGTGCCCCGAGGCGTAACGCTCGAACACCCGATCCCGCTCACGACCGTGCAGGCGAGCGACGGCACGATCGTCAACCAGCGCACCCTCATCGTCCTGGAGGAGGGAGCCCAGGCCGAGGTCTGGGAGCAGTACCTGTCGGGCTCGGACCACCTCGACGGCGTTTTCAACGTCGTCACCGAGCTGGTCGTGGGGGACGGTGCACGGCTTCGCTACGTTTGCGGCCAGGCCCTCTCGGAGCGCAGCTGGATCTTCGGCGCCCAGCGCGCGGAGGTCGGACGCGACGCGTCGCTCGACTGGGTGGCGCTCGGGTTCGGCTCGGCCAGCGGCCGCGTCCGGATGGAGACTCGCCTCGGCGGCGAGGGCGCCGACGCCAGGGTCACCGGCGCCTACGCCACCCACGCCCGCCAGCACATCGACTTCGACACCACGCAGGAGCACGCGGCGCCGAACACGACCTCGGACCTCGCCTTCCGGGGCGTCCTCCAGGGCCGCTCGAGCGCCGTCTGGAAGGGCAACATCATCGTCGACCCCGGCGCGCAGAAGACCGACGCCTTCCAGGAGTCGCGCAACCTGCTGATCTCAAAGCGCGCCCACGCCGACGCGATCCCTGGCCTCGAGATCCAGGCCAACGACGTCCGCTGCACCCACGCCGCCGCGGTCGCGCAGGTCGACCCCGAGCAGCTGTTCTATCTGCGCTCACACGGCCTCGAGGACGAGGTCGCCAAGCGGCTCGTGATCGAGGGGTTCCTGGCCGCGCTCGTCGAGCGCTTCAAGCAGGGAACGGTCCGCGAGGTGCTGGCCGACGCGCTCGAGCGCCGGCTGGCGCTGATCCTCGGCGGCTGACCCCGGCGCGGCCCGGCGCCGCTACGCGTCGGTCGAGACGATCAGGACGTTGCAGCGGGCGCGGTGCGAGACCTTGTTCGGGACGTTGCCGAGCACGAACCGCGACGCGCTATGCATGCCCTTGTTGCCGACCACGATCATGTCGGCGCCGACCTTCTCCGCCACCTCGAGAATCGCGTCCGCCGGGTCCTTCTCGAGCGCGTGGGTCCTGACCTCGACGTTCTTCATCCGGATCCCGGCCGCGGCCTGGCTCAGCGTCGACTCGACGTGCGAGTCGGGAAGCGGCTGCCAGATCTTCGCCGCACCCTCCGGCGCCCCCGCGATCTTGGCGCCGCGGAGCGGCTCGAATGCGGACACCACGTGGACCTCCGCGCCCAACGCACTGGCCAGCCGCACGGCCTCGTCGACGGCACGCTTCGCTGTCTCAGAGCCGTCGGTGCCCACTACGATCGCTTCGGCCATTCTCTGATCTCCCTCGTTCTGGCCCCTTCGCGCACCCTACCGCAGTTTCCGGGTGGGCGTTTACGATGACCCCTGAGATGGCGCGCGCCACGCCGCTGATTCCACTCGGGTACGGCAAGTTCGTTCGTGCCGACCGCATCTACGCGCTGGTCCCGCTCGAGGGCGCCGACCGCGGCGACGGCCGGCGCACGCTGGTCCACGTCGAGGGGATCGTGGAGCCGCTCGTGGCCTCGCGCTCCGAGGGGGCGATCGCGCGAGACGTGGCTCAGGCCCTCGGCCAGCCATCGCCACGCGGCCGCCACGAGGGCATACCGGACCAAGAGGCGCTCTTCTAGTGCGGAGAGGGCGCTAGCGTGGCCGCGCGCGTTCTCCTACTCCGCGGCATCAACGTCGGTCCGAACAAGCGGATCGCGATGCCGGCGTTGCGCGAGGTGCTGACCGACGCCGGCTTCGAGCCTGTCCGGACCTACGTGCAGAGCGGCAACGTGGTCCTGTCGAGCGGCGCCTCGGTGAAGCTGCTGGCAACGAAGTGCGAGCATCTGATCAGGGACACGTTCGGGTTCGACGTCGAGGTCGTCGCCCGTACGCGCGCGGAGCTCGCCGAGATCGTCGAGCGCAACCCGCTGAGCGAGGTCGCCGATAACCCCAAGCGCTACCAGGTCAGCTTCCTCTCGGCCAAGCCCGAGGCCGACGTCGTGCGCAAGCTCGAGGAGCTGAAGGCGCCGAGCGAGGAGTTCGTGGCGATCGGCAAGGAGTTCTATGCCTGGCACCCCGACGGCGCAGCGCGATCGAAGCTGTGGAACGCGCTCGCGGGCAAGGGGCTGGGGGTCACCGCCACGTCGCGCAACTGGACCACGGTGACGACGCTGCTGGCGATGGCCGACGAGATCTGAGCTTGTCCGGGCTCCGGCCCGGTGGGATACTCGAAGCGCTGAATATCCGCATTTATTCACCGGGAGGTGAGTACATGTCAGAGCAGGCCCACGTGCTCGTGGTCGCACACCAGACCGCGGCGACGCAAGCTCTACTCGATGCGGTCAAGGACCGCGCTGAGCGCGGCCCAGCCGAGTTCCACCTGGTGGTGCCACGTCAGCCCCACGGTATGCACAAGGTCGTCGATCCGCAGGATGCCGGCGACGACGAGGCCCAGGACGTCCTCGGCGCCGCACTGCCGAAGCTCTCCGAGGCGGCGGGATCGAAGGTCACGGGCAACCTCGGGGACTCCGAGCCGCTGATGGCGATCCACGACGCGGTCAACCTCGGCACCTACGACGAGATTATCATCTCGACGTTGCCGCTGGGCGTCTCGCGGTGGCTGAAGCTCGATCTCGTGAGCAAGGCGAAGGGGCTCGGTCTGCCCGTGACCCACGTGCTCGCGTCGAGCAGGGCGGAGGCGATAGCGTAGGAGGCGTGAAGCTCGCCACATTCGTCGCGCCCGACCACGCGCAGCCGCTGGCCGGAGAGGTGAGCGATGGCCGCATCACGGCGTTCGCGGACGGGATCACCGTCGTCGACGTGCTGGCGCGGCCCGGTCGGGCCTCGCGGTCAGAGGAGTCGTGGCCACTCGAGGAGATCGTGCTCATGCCTCCAGTTCCCGATCCGGGAACGATCTACGCGATCGGCCTCAACTACGCCAAGCACATCGAGGAGACCGGGAACCAGCCCCCCGAGGCGCCGATCGTGTTCGTCAAGGTGCGCGGGTCGGTGGCGCCACCGGGCGGCCCGATCCGCCGACCCGAGGTCGTCCGGCGGCTTGACTACGAAGGCGAGCTGACGATCGTGATGGGTGCCGACGGCGAGATCGCCGGCTACTGCGTTGCCGACGACGTCACCGCCAGGGATCTGCAGGGGCGCGAGCCGCAGTGGACCCGGGCCAAGGGCGCCGACACGTTTTGCCCGTTCGGGCCGTGGGTGACAACCGCCGACGAGGTTCCCGACCCGGGAGACCTCCGTCTGCGCACGTGGGTCAACGACGATCTGCGCCAGGATTCGAGCACCTCCGATCTGATCTTCGGCTGCTCGGAGCTGGTCGACTTCATCGCGCAGACGTGCACGCTGGAGCCCGGCGACCTGATCCTCACGGGGACGCCGAGCGGCGTGGGGACGGCGTTCGATCCGCCGCGGTTCCTGCAGTCGGGGGACGTGGTCCGGATCGAGATAGAAGGCCTGGGGACGATCGAGCACGCGGTGGAGTAGTTCGGTTCGGCGCATGCGCCGAACCGCGGACCGGCGCATGCGCCGGTCCGGCCGGGGGCGCATGCGCCCCCGGCTTCCAAGATCTAGTGGTGGTCGATCACGCGGTCGATGAGGCCGTACTCGACGGCTTCTTCGCCCTTGAAGAAGCGGTCGCGCTCCATGTCCGAGTTGACCTGCTCGACCGACTGGCCGGTGTGGTGGGCGTAGATCTCGTCGATCCGCCTGCGGATGTTGAGGATTTCCCTCGCGTGAATCTCGATGTCGGTCGACTGCCCCTCGAAGCCGGCCGACGGCTGGTGGATCAGCAGTCGGCTGTTGGGCAGCGCGAACCGCTTGCCCTTGGCCCCGGCCGCCAGCAGCAGCGACCCCATCGACATCGCGATGCCGATGCAGATCGTCTGGATCTGCGGCTTGACGAATTGCATCGTGTCGTAGATCGCCAGGCCGGAGTAGATCGAGCCGCCGGGGCAGTTGATGTAGATCGAGATGTCCTTGTCTGGGTCCTGCGACTCCAGATGGAGCAGCTGGGCGACGACGAGGTTCGCGATCTGGTCGTCGATCGGCGTGCCAAGGAAGATGATCCGTTCGTTGAGAAGCCGCGAGTAAATATCGAACTCGCGCTCGCCGCGCGCGGTCCGCTCGATCACCATCGGAATCAGGGGCATGGCCTCTACCCTAGCGAGGAAGGATCACGGCCGACCCTTCGAACGCTCCGGCGCGCAGATCGGCGAGCGCGTCCTCGGCCCGCTCGAGGGGATATGTGGTGACCGTCGTGCGCACCGGCACCTTCGGCGCGAGCGCGAGGAACTCGTGGCCGTCCCTCCGGGTCAGGTTCGCGACCGAACGGATCATCCGCTCCTCCCACAGATCGTCATAAGGGAAGGACGGGATGTCGCTCATGTGGATGCCGGCGCACACGACCCGGCCGGCGCGGGCAAGGGCCTTCAGGGCGGCCGGCACGAGCTCGCCGGCGGAGGCGAAGATGATCGCCGCGTCGAGCTCCTCGGGCGGGCGCTCATCGCTGCCCCCGGCCCACACGGCGCCGAGCGTGCGCGCGAACGCCTGCGTTTCCTCGTCGCCGGGGCGCGTGAACGCGTACACCTGGCGTCCCTCGTACACGGCGACCTGGCAGATCTGGTGCGCGGCCGAGCCGAAGCCGTACAGACCGAGGCGGGGGGCGGACCCGGCGAGCCGCAGCGCCCGGAACCCGATCAGGCCGCCGCACAGCAGTGGCGCCGCCTGCGCGTCGCTCAGCTCGCTCGGGATCGGGAAGCAGAACCGCTCGTCGGCGACGGTCAGCTCGGCGTAGCCGCCGTCGATGTCACGGCCGGTGAACTGCGCGTGCAGGCAGAGGTTCTCGCGCTCGGTGCGGCAGTAGCGGCAGTCGCCGTCGGTCCACCCGAGCCAGGGCACACCGACGCGGCGATCGTCCTCGGTGATCCCGACGATCTGGTGGCCCAGCACGACTGGCAACTTGGTCGCCTCGATCTCCGTGTCGCGCAGATGGAGGTCGGTACGGCAGACGGCGCACGCCCTGACCTTCAGCAGCAGCTGCCCCGGCTTCGGCTCGGGGTCCGGCAGCGTCGCCTCGACTAGTGGCTGGCCCTGCTGCACCAGAAGCATTGCGCGCATGGATAGATGATGATCGTTATGTACGGGAAGCGGCGGGTAGCCAGTAGCTTTGAGGAGTCGATGTTCCCGGTCAACGTCCCCAACGTCCTGACGGTCATCCGCATCCTGCTCGTGCCGGTGCTGATCGTCGCGCTGCTCGAGAAGACCGGGGACGGAGACCTGCTGGCCGCGATCGTGTTCGCGGTGGCCTCGATGACGGACGCGATCGACGGTTACCTGGCGCGATCGCGCAACTGGGTGACGACGTTCGGGAAGCTGATGGACCCGATCGCCGACAAGCTGCTGATCGTGGCGGCGCTGATCGCGCTCGTGTCACTCGACCGCCTCGCGGCGTGGGTGGCGATGGTGATCATCGCGCGGGAGTTCGCAGTCACGGTGCTGCGGGTCGCGGTTGGGACGCAGCAGGGGGTCGTGATCCCGGCGTCGCCGTTCGGGAAGGTCAAGACGGCGCTGCAGGTGGCGATGGTGATGGCGCTGATCGCGGTTCCCTCACAGCCGCTGTGGGTCGAGCTGCTCGTGTACGTGACCGTGCTGGTGACGGTGCTGTCGGGGCTCGACTACTTCTTCGGGCTGCGGCGGACGCTCAGCTCGAGCAGCGCGGACACGACGACGGAGGCGGGCGCCTAACCGCGGCGTTTCGTCGCGGGCGCCCGGGTCGCGCTTCTACGTGAGGAGGTCGAGCCAAGCCTGCCGGCTCGTGTGCTGCGGCGGGTTGTCGCCGGTCTCGATCTCGCGCCGGATCTCACCGAGCGTTCCGAACCGCTCGGCGACGACGTTGTGCTGGTGGATCGTCTCGAGGTTGACCTGGCGGGCGGAGACGAACGCGCGGTCGTCGAGCGCGGGGAAGTGCTGCACCACGCCCCGGATCATCTCCCGCACGCAGTCCTCGACGAACCGCGGCCGGCGGTGCGCCTTCTCGACGACGTGGGCCTCGTCGGAGCGTTTCATCAGCTCGTAGATCTCCGAGGACATCGAGTGCTCGACGATCTCGAGCAGCGTGGCGGCATCGATCTCGTCGTCGCACAATTCCGTGCAGCCGATATGCAGCGTGCCCAGGCCGCGCTGGTTGTGGGTGGCGACCGGTACCGCGTCGAGGATCTTGTCGATCTCGTCGGAGTCGAAGCCCTCGGCGTCGAGCCGCTCGCGGGCGGCGCTCGCGACCAGCTCCTGTGCGCACGGGCACGCGGTCATCCCCTGGGCGGTGACGCCGATCAGCCGGCGCGTGCCGAGCTCGCTGCTGATCGCCGAGCCGTGGAGCGTGTAGAGCTCCTGCGTCCGGATCCCCGACACGGGCGCGGGCTTGTGCTCGGGGAAGCGGGCCTCGACGTTGACCTCGGCGCGGCGGGCGCCCTGGCGTTCGCGCACGCGCTGTGCGATGTGCTCGGCGAGCGTCTCGACCTTGAACGTCGACTCGCCCAGCACGACCGCGTTGATCGCCTCGTTGACGACCTCCTCGAAGCGCGACATGTGCGCGCCCTTCTGCGCCGGCCCGAGGTCGACGACGCACTCGAAACGTGCGGAGAACAACTGCTCGGATCCGTTCTGTCGGATCCTGATCACCTTCTCGACGCCGGTCACGCCGACGCGAGAAAGGCTCAGCTGAATAGTCGGCAGCTGCGACTGAACATCGACAGTAAAGAGCTCGGCTGAGCGTTGCTCGGTCATCGGATGCTTTAAAGCGTAGAGATGCGGACGCTCGTGTTCCTTCCGCATCTTTGGACAAAGAGCCGGATTGTGCTATCACTCAGCGCCGTCGGATTGGGAGACTCGAGAGAGGGAGTCGCCCTGGACGTGTACCCCACACCACGTTTGGGAGGAGCTCGGGGGCTGTGAGCGAGAAGGCAATCGTGCTGTTGAGCGACGAAGCGCCGATCACGGAGTTCGAGGACCTGCGTCCGCTCATCGCCTCGGGACAGGAGCGAGGCTTCCTCACCTTCGACGAGATCGCGAGTTGTCTCGAAGAGGTCGATATCACGAAGGAGCAGATCCAGGAGCTCCACGCATACCTTGACGATCAGGGGATCGAGGTCGTCGAAGCTGACGGTCGGCTGGCGAAGTCCGAGGGCGGCAGCGTCGAAGCCAACGCCGAACAGGCGGCGGAGCCGCGGCCGGACCAGCGCAAGAAGGTGGAGATAGATCTGACGGTCGAGCCGTCGCTCGACTCGTTGCGGCTTTATTTGAGATCGATCGGGCGGGTCCACCTGCTGACGGCCGAGCAGGAGGTCCAGCTGGCGCGGCGGATCGAGCGCGGCGACATGATCGCCAAGCAGCAGATGATCGAGGCGAACCTGCGGCTGGTCGTTTCGATCGCGAAGAGCTATCTGGGGCGCGGGCTTACTTTCCTGGACCTGATCCAGGAAGGGTCGATGGGGCTGATCCGCGCCGTCGAGAAGTTCGACTACAGGCGCGGCTACAAGTTCTCGACGTACGCCACGTGGTGGATCCGCCAGGCGGTGACGCGCGCGATCGCCGACAAGGGGCGGACGATCCGGATCCCCGTGCACATGGTCGAGAAGCTCAACAAGGTCGTGCACGTGGAGCGGCAGTTGGTGCAGCAGCTGGGCCGCGAGCCGACGCCCGAGGAGATTGCTCTGGAGCTGGAGACCACGGTCCGCGAGGTGCGCGATGTGCTGCGGATGGCCCAGCAGCCGATCTCGCTGGAGAAGCCGATCGGTGAGGAGGAGGACTCCGAGCTCGGGGACTTCGTCGAGGACCAGACCGCCGAGTCGCCGTTCGAGCAGGCGGCCGAGCACCTCCGGCGGGAGAACCTCCGCCGGGCTCTGGCGGCGCTGCCCGAGCGCGAGCGCGAGGTGATCGAGATGCGGTTCGGGCTCACCGGCGAGCGGCCGTACACGCTCGAGGAGGTGGGGCGCGCGTTCAACGTGACCCGCGAGCGGATCCGGCAGATCGAAAATCACACGCTCAAGAAGCTCGAGGCGCTGCCCGAGGCGCAGCGCCTGCGCGACGCTTCGTAGGGCTTCGTTTCGTTCCGGCGGTCCGTCCGGTGGCGAACGTATGTTTGGGTACGTGTGGACTCCAAGAGGCCAGGGGAATCTGGGCGAGCTGTCGGCGATGGCGTGGTTGACGCGCGCCGGCGCCTACGTTTGGAAGGCCGTGTTCGATCATCCGGACTACGACTTGATCGCCGACTTCGATGGGCAACTCGTACGCGTGCAGGTGAAGACATCAACCTGCTTCCGGAACGGTCGGTACGAGTTGACTCTCGCAACGCGCGGCGGCAACCAAAGTTGGAGCGGGGTCGTGAAGCTCCTCGATGCCTCACGCTGCGACGCCGTGTTCGCCCACGTTGGGGATGGCCGGCGTTGGTATATCCCGTCGTCGGAGCTTGGTGGAAGCTCAGGGCTTCTCCTTGGCGGGCCGAAGTACGCGGCGTTCGAAATCGAGCCAGGCGAGCCGCTTCCGGCCCGCTCACCGGCGCCGGCGCAGACCGATCTGGGCGCGGTCGGACGCTAGACTCACGGCCCTCGGCGGGATTCCCGAGCGGTCAAAGGGGCGTGGCTGTAAACCACGTGGCACTGTCCTTCCCAGGTTCGAATCCTGGTCCCGCCATCCGGCTTTTTGAGCGGTTCACAAGCGCATAAGCCGCACCGCGTATCCTCAGGCACTCGATGCCTCCAGGGGAGCAGAAGCCTCAGCGAGAAGAGCTAGAGAAGGCGGCCCGGGACCGTGCCGAACGGCTATCCCGGCTGCGCGAAACCGCTGAACGGCTCGACCAGAACCCGAAGCTGCTCGCCTACGCGCGCCGGATGCGCCAGCGCCTTCCCGGCGACGAGCGGTTCGGGGATCCGCTGTCAACCGCCGGTCAGGCGCCGGTGGAGTTCGTGGCCCGCGGAATCTCGTCTTTGAGTCCCGAGCGCGAAAGCGTGGTCCAGGAGCTGGGGCTCGCCGGACTCCAGGTCTGGCAGTCGATCTCCGAGGCGGCCGGGCGCGGCCAAGGTGAGGAGGACCTGGCGCTGCTGTTCACCGACCTCGTCGGATTTTCGTCGTGGGCCCTCGAGGCGGGCGACGCCGCGACGATCGAGCTGCTGCGCGACGTTGGCATCGTCCTCGAGGGCGCCGTGCTCGCGCACAACGGGCGGATCGTCAAGCGGCTGGGGGACGGGGTGATGGCGACGTTCCTCAAGGCTCAGGAGGCCGTCGACGCCGCGCTCGAGGCTCAGCAGGCGCTGGAGGAGATCGAGGTCAACGGCTATCGACCGCAGATGCGCGCCGGGATCCACTGCGGCCGGCCGCGCAAGCTCGGCGGCGACTACATCGGCGTCGACGTCAACGTCGCGGCGCGCGTGGCGGCGGCGGCGAAGGGGGGACAGGTCACGATCTCCGAGCCGGCGCTCGAGTGCATCGATCTCGACGGGCTCGAGGCCGGCCGGCGCCGGCGACTGAGGGCCGACGGCGCCCCGAGCGAGCTCCACATCGTCACGATCGCGCGGCGCTGAGGCGGCTAACGCCGACCACCGGCCGGGTGAGGCGCTAGGCTCACCACGATCGCCCTCTTAGCTCAGCTGGTAGAGCACTTCCATGGTAAGGA
>Ga0116216_10000310_pt1 | contig 42340 bp, 32 predicted proteins | sample Sb_taG_11_FD_89696 | JGI IMG/M metagenome (GOLD analysis project Ga0116216, IMG submission 89696) | Peat soil microbial communities from Weissenstadt, Germany - Sb_50d_3_AS metaG | ecosystem: Environmental > Terrestrial > Soil > Wetlands > Peat | place: Germany: Weissenstadt | collected 2010-09-21
CCGTGAGCTTGATGACCGGAGCGCTACCCGTGCTGTAGCTCGACGATATTTTATGTTGCAATGCAATCTAAGGAGGCTGTTCCCAATGCAACCACTCGTGGCGTCCATCACCAGAATGTCTATATTCGTGTTGACTCTCGTGCTCTTGACGGGGGTGCTCCCGGCACGAGCCGACCAGGCGCTCTCGACGACCCTCAAGGGTAGCGTCAGCGGAACGGTCGTGGACCGTGACGGCTCCGTGCCGATCTCGGGTGCGATCATCGATCTCATCCAAGGGAACACCATAGTTGCAACCACCAGGGCCGACAAGTTCGGCGCCTTCTCGTTCCCGCCGGTGCCGACCGGCGCGTACGCCCTCGTCGTGCGTGCGGAAGGTTATGGGTCGGTGCGGTCGGATGCGATTCTTATCGGCCCTGGTAACCTCAATCTCTCTCTCGTGCTGCAGCGGACGCGCTCAGCCGGGGGCGTTCGCACCTTGGGCCGCGTGACGGTGAGCTCGCATGCCGCCGGTCTGCAGACCACCACGACCATCCAGGCTTCGGTCGACCCTCAGCTTGCGCAACGCACCAATCAGATCCGGGCGGCGGAAAGCCTCGCCAAGTTGCCCGAGGTCAACCTGATCGGCACCTCCTCGTCGGTCGGTGATGATATCGCGGTGGACATCCGCGGTCTCAAGCCGAGCGAGACCCAGACGATGCTGGACGGGCACCCGATAGGTCCCTTAGGGGTGTATCCGGGGAGCATCGGCGGCGGTAGCGGCGGTTTCGACTACCAAGTCTCACCGCTCTTCGCGACGGAGAACTCGCTCGTCACCTACGGATCGGGTGCGGTCGGCCTCTATGGCGTCGATGCCATCGGCGGCTCGGTCGACATGCAGACCTTCAATCCGACACTGCTGCCGCACGGCACCGTGCAATACGGCTTCGGGGGCTACGGTAAGCAATCGTTCAGCTTCGACGCGACCGGCACCGACGAGAAGCTGGGCTATGCGCTTGCGTATGGCGCTACCGGCACCTACGGGAACTTCCCAGGGTCGACCAATCAGCAGACCGGAGACCGAGGCACAGACTTTAGCGCATCAACCGCGCAAAACACGACCTACTGGGTTACGTCAAACTACATCTTGCACAATGAATTGGGCAAGATCCGTTACGCGTTCTCGCCAAGCACGTCGCTGACGCTGACCGGGTATTCTGCGACCTCATGGGACGACAAGACGGGTAACGGGGACAACGATAACCTCAGCGCACCGTTCGTCAACATGAAGAATCCAGCCGACTGCGTTGCGCCCGGCGGTGTGCCCGGACAAGTCGTCACGCTAACGCCTCCGACGGTCACCCCGGCGAAGACGCAATGCATTTCTCAGCAGCAGTTCTTGCAGGGGGCGAGCGGCCCGGCCGGAGGAGGTCCGGATGCGCAACAAACGCTTACCAACCAAGACTACCATGCCCGCTTCCTAACGACCGTCGGCAATAATCAGCTCGTCGCCGACTGGTTCACCGACAACTACGTCCAGAACAAACTGCGGCCCTCGCAGTGCCTCCCGGCGCAGTGCCCCAACGACCCGACCCAGTTCTTCCTGAACCCGTTCACCGGCATCACTAACCCCGTGTACCGCACCTTTGGCGGTCTGGTCAGCGACGACATCGCTTCTGGTAAGAACGACGTCGGCTTCGGCATCTACCAGCAGCGACAATACACGACCGGCTACTCCTGGAACGGAGGATCGCTTCCGGCACAACAGCCCAATGCGGCGCTGTACACGCGCATTCAGAGCTACTTCGTGAGGGACGCGTATGCGCCCAGCCAGCAGATCTCGCTCTTCCTCAACGCTTGGGAAAAGGATTCACTGGTCGGTGGCTGGTCGTTCGATCCACGACTATCCGTCATATATCGCCCGGAAGGGGCGGACGTCATCCGCGTCACGGCTGGCGCGGCGTCGGCCGACCCCGCGGCCATCGCTCCGAGCATCTCGACGATCGGGGGCATCACTCCGGGCAACTGTCAGCAGGTCTCGGTTGGAACCCTTCCCACGCCGGGGGAGCTCCCAGAGAAGGCGACGGACGAGGAGTTCTCACTGGCTCATCGCTGGGTGGCAGACACCATCACGAACTTCACCGCCTACGACACCAACGAGAAGAACACCATCTTCGACGCCTTGGCTCCCGCCGGACCTTACACGGACCTGATCAATTTCTACGGAGGTCCGGGCTATATCAACGCGGTTCTCGCCCACGTTAACGCGGTAAGTTGTGCCTCGACGCCGATCACCGCTGCGAATCTCTTCGTCGACACGAATCTCAACGTCGCCACGGCGCGGGCCCGCGGTTATGAGATCAGCCAGCGCTATCGCGTGACCCCAAATTTTGTGGTCGATGGCTACTGGGACGTGCAGTCGGTGACGATCTTCGACTTATCGCAGGACTTCTTGATGAGCAACGTGACCTTGATCCCCGGATCGCAGTTGCCCGGGATCCCGCTTCACAAGTTTGGGGCCTACATCGACCTGAGCGACAATCGCGGCGGCGATCTCTACATGGATTACACTCAGTACGACAGCAACAACTCGTATAATCGCCCGTCCTACGGCGTCGCGGATCTGGCGATCACGCAACAAGTCGCCAAGCGCACGTACGTGAACCTCGGCGTCTCGAACCTGTTCAACCAGGCCGTGGACACGTACGGTCGCATCGGATTGGGTGTCTTCATACCGGAGAACCAATTCGGCACCGACTCGAGTGGGCTGCAACAGGGAACGGAGCGTTTCGGTCTGGCGCCGGCGTCTGTGAGTTTCAACGTGATCCAACGCTGGTAGGAGGCAACCCACAGACGACCATCACCCGTTTCATAACGTCACCTTAAGCGTGTCCCTCCATAATGAAACGGGTGATGGTTCCATCCGTGTCACAATAGTGTAGGCTCTGGTCGTGCGTTTGTTGATCGTCGAGGATGATGTGCGGCTCTGCGACGTCGTGCGACGGGGCCTGAGTGAACAGGGCCACGTCGTGGACGTCGCTCACGATGGGGAAGCGGGCGAGCAATTCGCCTCCGACAGCGACTACGATACTGTCATTATGGATATCCAACTGCCCCGACGCGACGGCTTGAGCGTCATCCGCTCGCTCCGGCAGCATGGGCTACGCACCCCGATTCTCGTGTTGACTTCGCGAGACGCTGCCGACGACGTCGTCGAGGGGCTCGACGCCGGCGCCGACGACTACCTTCGCAAGCCTTTCGTGTTTAAGGAACTTGAGGCGCGCATTCGCTCAATCACACGCAGGCCCAACTCGATACCATCGGCAAACGTTCTTCGCGTGCACGACCTTGAGTTCGACATCGCGACGCGCAAGGTGCGGCGCAACAATCGCGACATCGTCATGACCGGACGGGAAGTGGCATTTTTGGAGTATCTGATGCGCAATGCCAATCGCGTCGTCACGCGGAGAATGCTGGAAAACGCCCTATTCGACCGGCGAAGCAACGTCGGATCTAATGTTGTGGACGTGTACGTGAGCCGGCTACGGCCGAAGATCACGATCAACGGCGAACCGCAGCTGTTGCACACCGTGCGCGGCATCGGGTACCGTTTGGGGACGGAATAGGCCTTGTCGTGGTTGACCTCAGCGCGTAACCGGCTCACCGCCTCCTACGTCGCTGTGATGTTCCTCGCAATGGCAGCTTTCGGCGCCGTGGCGGTCATCGTCATCGACCGCGATCTGCATGCGTCGCTCGACGCGAGGCTGCGAACCACCGCAGAAGCGGCATTGAACTTCGTGGACGTGAAACCGAGCATCAATATCGACGAGCGCGATCGCGAGCAGCTCCTGGCACTGCCAGGTTCGCAGATCGACCTCGCCGTTCTCAGCGATACCTCGGGCATTGTACTGTCGACGATGGCGGCGCCATCCGCGGACTTAGTGGGCTATGCTCGACGGTCGGTGGGGTATGCCACGCTGCAACGTGCCGGCGTGAGCGTCAGGGCACTCGTGCTTCCGGTGACGAGCGAGGGCAAACGCGTCGGCGCCGTTATCGCGTGGGCTCCGGCGAGCTGGATCGAGGACACCGACCGTCACGTGGCCATCGCGTTCGCGGTCGCGGCGCTCGTGCTCGCGCTGGTCGCGTCGATCACGGGCTCCGCGGTCGCGCGCCGGGCACTTGAGGATGCGTTTGCGCGGCAGCGGAGGTTCACAACGGACGCATCGCACGAACTACGCGCACCGCTGTCGGTCATCCGGGCGGAGGCGGACCTCGCACTACGACAACCGCGCGATACGCTCAGCTATCAGCGTGCGCTCGAAACCATCGCTGCGGAGACCGATCGGATGGAGAAACTCGTGAGCACGTTGCTCGTCGCGGCGCGCACGCACGATGCCCACGGCGATCGAGCGATCATCGATCTGAGCGCGCTCGCGCGGCGGGTGTGCGACCGTCTCCGGCCCGCAGCTCACGTGAAGCACGTCGTCGTGACGACGGACGGACGTGACTGTAGCGCGCTCGGCGACGCAGACGCGATCGAGCGGGCAGTTACAGCTGTGCTGCACAACGCGATCAAGCACACCCCGAGCAGAGGGACGATTCGAGTATCGCTGGCGCGCCGTCTCGGGAACTGCGAACTCTGCGTGCACGATTCTGGCCCGGGCTTCTCCACACAGGCTCTTGCGCACGGCTTGGAATGGTTTTGGCGCGAGGAGCACGACCGTTCTGGCGAAGCGACCGGTCTCGGACTAGCCATCGCAAACTCGATCGTGCGCGCGAGCAGCGGGCACATCACCCTCGCGAACGGGCCAGATGGCGGGGGGGAGGTCACCATTGTTCTTCCGGCGCGCTAGGAGGGCTCTGGCCGGCTGCATTCATGTTGCTGTAATGATGTGGTGCTAGTTTGAGACTATGAAAAGCTATCGTTTGAGCATCATGGCTTGGCTGTGCGTGCTTGTCTGTGTCCTCATCGTCCCTGTCAAAGTGCTTGCCGCAGCGAACGATACGAACCTGGCATCGCCCCGTTTCGTATTAGTCTTGACGAGACATGGCGTACGTTCGCCCACACAACCGAAAGAACTCGCCGCCTACGCAAGCAAACCGTGGCCCGCCTGGACCGTCGCCCCCGGTGCGCTCACGCCACGCGGGGCGGCGCTCATGCAGCAGTTCGGGAGCTACTATCGGCGCTTCTATCAATCCGCCGGCATCTTTCCGAGCACAGGATGCCCGGCCGCCGGTTCGGTCTTCGTGTGGGCGGATCTCGACGAGCGGACGTTGGCCACAGGGAACGCGCTCATCGCGGGTATGGCCCCCAGCTGCGGCATCACGGTGATGCACGCGACGGGCAAAGAAGATCTGCTGTTCGACCCGCTTCCCACATTGGGGAAAGCCGATTCGACGCTGTCGCTCGCGTCGGTTCGCGGCGCAATCGGGGCGGAGCCACAGGCGCTCGTCACCGCGTATCGCGGCGCTTATACGACGCTGGATGATGTGCTCGGTTGTACGACGACGTGCAAGCGGATCTCCCAGGTACCGACGACGATCGACGCCGACCCAGACACCGGGCTCGCGTCGGTGAACGGCGGACTCGACGCCGCTGGCACAGCTGCTGAAGACTTTCTGCTCGAGTATGCCGATGGACATCCCAGCGTCGGTTGGGGTCATGTCGACGGGGCCACAGTGCTCCACGTGATGCACCTGCACGCCCTCAAGACCTACATCGAACACGAGACATATTACAATGCGCGGGCCGAAGGATCGAATCTGTTGTCGCATATAGGTGCCACGATCGACCAGGCGGCCACCGGCGCGAAGAACGCGAACACGCGAGTGCCGCTGACCGGCCGTTTTGCGGTCATCGTCGGGCATGATTCGAGCCTCGAGAAGATGGCTGGCATGCTGCGGTTGTCGTGGCTTATGGACGGATATCAGATCAACGACACGCCGCCGGGTGGCGCGCTCGTCTTCGAACTGTACACGCCTGCGAATGCCGTCGCTTTCGTGCGATTGTTCTTCACCGCACAATCACTCGACCAGATGCGTGCGGGCAACGGCGAGCATCCAAGCCGAGTGCCGGTCTACGTGCCGGGTTGTCCAAGCATGGATTGCCCCATCGACACATTCGATGCGGTCGTTCAACGTGCAACCGACCCGCGGTTTGTGGGCACCTGGTAGGTGCGAAGGTCCGTCGTAGCTATCTGCGAAGTGCATCCCTGAAGGTATGCATGCGCATACACAACCGGGTCTGCTCATGACGAGAGATGCCGTCATACACTGGTCGTCTTTCGATCGCCACATACGCACTCAACAAGAGAAAGGGTAACCATGCATCTCGTACCAGTCACGCCTCCGGCCCACGTCCAGGTATACAGCGGCTTCGACTATGTGACGTCCGACGCCGACCGCCGCCGCGTTTACGCGGCGCACACCGGCAGCCAGACCCTCCTCGTGGTCAACGCGGACAGCGGCGCGATCCTGGGTCAAGTCGACGTGGGAGGTCCGCTGCATGGTGTGGCTGTCGATCCGGTGACGGGTCACGTCTACACTGGCGACGGCTTAGCTCGCACCGTGTCCGAGGTCGATCCGGCCACCATGGCGGTCGTGCATTCCGCCGACGTGCCCGGTAGCGTTGACGCCATCGCGTATGACCCGGCGCTCCATCGCGTCTATGCCGATGAAGATGACGGCACGCATATGTACGTGGTGAACACCCAGACCATGAAGATGATCGCTGCTATCCCGCTCCCCGGTCACAAGCCGGAGTACCTCGCGATCGACCCTCAGACACACGATGTGTATCAGAACATCGATAACCTCGGAGAGGTCGCGGTCGTCAACGCCGATCAGATGAAGGTCTCGCGGACGTTCCCCACACCGGTCATCAAGCGCAACCATCCGTTGCAGTATGACTCTGCGTATCACATCATTATGGTCGGCGGGAAAAATGGAACGGTCGCTGCCTACAGCCGCGAAGGCAAGCTGTTGGGGACAGCAAGCATCCAGGCCGAGGTCGATCAGTGCGACTATAATCCCGGCAAACATCTGCTCGCCTGCGCCGGGTCGAGCAAGGTCACCGTGTTGCGGTTGAGCTCCGCGGGGCAGCTATCCATCGTGGCAACCGCCGATGTTCCAGCAGAGGCCCACACGCTCGCCTTCGATGACCGTACGGGCAACCTCTGGATCGTGTGGTCTGCGACTTCGGGCGACTTCGTCCAAGAGCTCACGCTGCAACAATGACGACTCGATACACCTAGATCTCGCATGACACGCCGTCGCACCCATGCCGCGTTCGCGCGAGCGCTGGTCTCGTGTTTGCTGTGCTGTGTGTGGCTGGTCGCAGCGAGACCCGCAATGGCCGGCCAGCCGTACGAAACAGACGATCCAGAACCCGTCGCCTGTCATCATCTCGAAGTCGACCTCCAGTACTCGCGCCAAGGTCCGAATCCGACCACTGCTCCTTCCATTGAGGTTGACTACGGGCCCACACAAAACATCGAACTATCGGTCGCGGCGCAGCCTGGGGAGACAGACGTCGGCAGCGCGATCCGCTTTGTGACCGAGTCGAAGAATAGCCCACAGATAGGGTTTCTCCCCGAGATCGACTTCAAGCGCGATGGAAGCACTGAGTCATTCTTGCCTGTCTGGATCCAAAAGAGCGTTGGCAGGTTCACGATCTATGGCGGCTCGGGCGTCTCGCACAGCTATGTCTCCAGTGGCGTCACCCTGCAGTATCGGGCCAACGAGACGTCAAGCTACGGCGCCGAATTCTTCACCAACAACCCGCGCGTGGCAGGCGGTCAGGCCATGCCGCGATTCAATCTAGGCTACACGGGCCAGCTCGATGAAGCGCACGCCATCATGCTTTCGGCTGGCCGCAATTTTGGTCCGGGTGTTCATTACACGTTTTATGTCGGATACCAAATGATCTTGGCCCCGAAAGGCCACGCATCCAATTGCGGCCAATGAACCACGCACCGTAATGCTTGAAGGAAACGACATGCCTCGCGCCCTCATCATCATCGTCTCGGCGGTCATCATCCTCACCGGATGCGTGCAAGAACGCGCCGCGATCAAACAACCCGCTCCGCCGGACCCCCTGGCTGACGGCCGATCCATCTTCCAGACGGGGAAGGATGCGGACGGGGTACAGATCGTCGCACAGCCGCCGCCACTCTACAACCGCTGCGCGGCATGTCATCGCGCTGACGGTTCGGGCAACGTCCATCTTCCCGGTGGTGCGGTAAGCGCTGACCTGCGACACCGCGCGCTCGTCACGGAGATGAAGCATCCGTATAATCTGGCGTTGCTCGAGCGCGCGATCGCGACGGGTATCGACAACGACGGAGAGAAGCTCGATCCAGTCATGCCGCGCTGGCGGCTCTCGGCGCGAGACCTGCACGATGTCGCGCAGTATGTGCTCACGCAGCTCAAGTGAGGCACAAGGTTCGGGCGTGAGCTCGCGGGAACGGTAGAGCGCCCATGGACGACGTGTATATCATCTCCGCCGTGCGCACGCCGATCGGACGCTTCGCGGGCGCCCTTAAGGACCTCACGCCCGTTGAACTCGGTGCGCATGCGATGCGGGCCGCAATGGATCGTGCCGGACTCAACGGCAAGCATCTCGACCTCTACGTCTTCGGCAATGTGCTGCGTGCTGGACACGGCCAGCTTTTGCCACGCCAGGCCGCGCTTCAGGCTGGGATACCGGACACCGTCGATGGCTATGCCGTCGACATGGTCTGCTCATCTGCGATGATGAGCGTGCATAGCGCCGCCAACGCGATACGCGTCGGCGACGCCGAGCTCGTCCTCGCCGGCGGCTTCGAATCCATGAGCCAGACCGGGTTCATGCTCTCACAGCGCGCACGCTGGGGGTACAAGACGCTGCTCGGATCGCCCGAGCAACTCATCGATGTCATGCAATTTGATGGTCTCACCGATCCAGTGAATGGCGAAGCGATGGGTTCTGAGACCGAGCGGCTAGCGCGCGAGCACGGCGTCACCCGCGCGGAGCTCGATGAGGTCGCGGCGCTGTCGCACGAGCGCTCGGCACAGGCGACAAAGCAAGAGATATTCGCTCGCGAGATCGCAGCCGTCGAGGTGACGACTAAGAAGGGCAAAGAACGCTTCGACCACGACGAGGGGATCCGCTCAGACACGACACTCGCGACGCTTGCGAAGCTTCGTCCGGCATTTGCCCCTGACGGCCTTTTGACCGCCGGAAACTCAAGTCAGATATCCGATGGCGCCGCCGCCATGCTGCTGGCGAGCAAGCACGCGATGGAGGTGCATGGCCTGCGTCCCATCGGCAAGATCCTCGGCGGTGCTTGGGCGGCCGGGCCGACCTGGCGCTTTCCCGAAGCGCCGATACCCGCCGTGCGCAAGCTCATCGACAAGCTCACGATGAAGCTGAGCGATTTCGATCTGTTCGAGAACAACGAAGCATTCGCGCTCAACAACTTGCTGTTCGAACGGCAGCTCGGCGTCGCACGCGATAAGCTCAACGTACACGGTGGGGCCATCGCGCTCGGCCATCCGATCGGAGCATCGGGCACGCGCCTCATCGTCACCCTGCTGAACGCGTTGCAAGAGCGTGATGCAACCTATGGATTGGCTGCACTCTGCCACGGCACTGGTGGCGCGACCGCGCTCGCGGTGGAACGGGTATAAAGCCGCACTGACCTAAAGGTCGGTTGCTTCAAGGCTCAGCGTATGGTCGTTCACGTTCCGACGCCGCCTTGTCCGATGTGCAATACGTACTTCACGATGAGCCGGTCGAGCGTCGCAGATGCGGCGGGCGAACCGAAGTCGATGTATAGCTCGTTGCCGCCGGCGAATTGGTCGTGGAACGACGCGGCGAAGTTCACGCCGGGGTAGGAGAACCCACCGGTGCCGCTGATGGAGCGCAAACCAAGCGAGACGCTCGCATTTCGCCCGATATTCTCCCCAAACGTTAGCCGGCGCAGCCACTGGCTGTCGCTTTCACCCGAAAATGGCCGCTCGTCCGTGCCCGCCAGTTCGAACGAGACGTTGAAGCGGCTTGTGATCTGGCGTGCGATGGAGCCGCTGAACTGCTGCAGGTAGAATGGTGCATAGATGTTGCTGAGCGATCCGCAGAAGGCCGGATTTGGCGATGTCGTGGACACCGGTTGGGAGCACAGCGTCGCAAACGGCCCCCAGGAGTAGGACAGGGAGACCGGCTGTGCGCTGCTCTGCGCGTAACCGATGGAGACATGGCTGCTGTTGTAGGGCAGCGTTTGCGATTGGAAGTACTCCGGGTAGCCGCTGCTCGTCAGGAGTTCGCTGATCGACGGTCCGAAGTCGATCGCGACTAGGTCCTTGAACGTGACATTCAGATCTTCGGTCATCTCGGTGTAATGCACTTGACCGTTCGCATCGACGTAGCGTTCCGCGGCGATGTATCCGCCGTATCGCTTGATGGATGAGTTAGGCGAGCCGACGCCCTGACCGCCGAAGTCTGCGTACGGCCCGCGCATATCATTGAGCTGGGTGTAGCCGTCCACCGGGCTATACAAGGGCCCGATATACCGATAGCCGGCCTCGAATCCTGAGTACGGCATGTTGCGCGCGATGTCGAACAGGAAGTTGCGCCCGAGGCTCGCATCGCCGATGTACGACCCCGTTTCGTCGCCATAGAGAAAGGATGACTCCCAGCCGCTGGCGAGATTCGCCTTGCGCGCACCGACTTCAAGAGTGTTGTCGTCGCACGTCAAAAGGGTGCCTGGGCAGGGAGTCACGCTGGTCCCGTCTTGGGTGTGGTGGGCGAGCACCCCATCGACGTAGTAGCTGAAGTCCTGGTTGGCGGTCTTGTGATTAAAACCAAAGGCCTGGTCGTCGAAGCCGGGCCCTCCGACTGCCAGCAGACCGAGGGCATCGGACCCTTCAGTCCCTTCGACCTTGCCGCCCCAGTTGAACGTGCCGATGCTGGGCGAGTAGAAGACCTCGTTCGGCGAACCACCTTCGATATAGTACATGGGGTTGGGATTGAGATACGGCGCGCCCTGAGAGAAAAACGGACGGTATTCGAACAGCTCGCGCTGGAATTGTTGTGGTGCGATGGTCTGCTGGTCGACTTCGACGTTGGAGAAATCCGGGTCGATCGTCCCCACGAGCGCAAGGGTATTTGTGAACGGATAGGTTCCATCCGCTCCGAAGTTGCGGACCGGTTCCGGAGCGAACGTGCCGCCTGTCTGCTGGAACTCGTTACGGTCGGAGCCGCTGCTCGACAGCGCGAAGATGTCGGCGTACGGTTTCGGCCGCGTCGACGAGGTGCTCACGTGCAGCCCCGTCAAGGCCGGCCAGTACGTGCTGTCGTCCGGGCCGCCCATCTTCGGGTTATATGCCCAGGTGAAATCCTCGTCCTTAGCGGCGACGTGACGTTGCAGGTTGACTCGCCAGGATTGGACGGATCCGCCTGAGGAGCGAAGATCTTTGAGCGGGATGGCCATTTCCGCCGACCAGCCTCCCTGATGCATGCTGGCCGCTGCTTGCCAGGGAGGGTTGTAGCGGTTGGATTCGCTGGATTCCTGATAGCGCACGCCGCGCGGTGTTGTCTTGAACGTGTAGACGCGCGAGCCATTACCGCTCGGGTCGATATTGATCTCGACTTGATCGTCAAGCTCTTCGCCGACGTTGTTGGTGGTCTGCGCAGCGACGATCGGCGCCGATGACTGGTCGCACACAAATGCGACGTAGAGATACTTGGCGTCATACAAGAGGTACGCCGTCGTCGCCAACGCCGGCGCCGCCGGCTGCCGCGTCGTGTAGTTGTAGAAGTCTTTTGCGGTGACGCCCGTCTTCCACTGGGGATTGGACACGGTGCCGTCGAGGAGCAGCGGCTGCGACGCCTGGACGGCGGGGAAGGCGTTCGCTTTGTCGACGAACGCCGCAGCCGGCAGGGGCGGCAGAGCCACCGCCACTGCGAGACCTAGACCCATGAACAACATAGAGCGCATCGCCTTCACGTATGCACGTATCCATCCGTCGGGAAGGTCTTCAGCGCGTTATTGCGGCGGCGGTCCCTCCGTGACCTGGGCAAATCCATCGGGGCGTATCCACTTCGCAAACGCCGCTTGCACCTGTTCGGCCGTCACCGTCGAATAGCGCCGCGCGGCGATCTCAGGCTCGTCGAGCGGGAGCTGGGCTATGGAACGCGACAGCAGCCCGCGCGCGATCGTCTCCTCGCTTGCCTCGCTCAAGGGGATCTCGTGCAGCAGCAGCGCCTTGGCGATCTGCAGCTCGGTAGCACTCACAGGCGCCGTCTGCATCGCCTTGACGTCGCGCACGATGATACTGCGCGTCTTGCTGACGTTCTGTGGATCCGAGCCGAAATAAACCGCGTAGGTGGAACGCGTCTTGCCCACGTCGAGGCTATTGCTCACCTGATAGGCGAGGCCGGCCTCGGCGCGGACGTCCTTGTAGAGCCGCGTCGCATAGAACCCGCCACCGAGCACGTTGTCGCCCACTTGCAGGGCATAGTAGTCGTCATCCGATCGCGTCACGCCGATGGTCTCGGCAAGGGTCACCGCGTCCTGGACACGCTGCGCGTTGGGCACGTTGACGGACGAGGCAGCGCTCTGCGGCACCGGTGGTAGCTGGGTTTGGGGCTGCGGCCCGGTCGCCGCCCAGGCGCCGAACCACTTGCTGATGCTCGCCTCTGCCTGGTCGGGCGTGACGTCCCCGATGACCACGATCGTGGTCATATCGGGGCGGAAGACGTTCGCGTAGTAGCTCTTCACGTCGTCGAGGCCAAGCGCACTGACCGTCGCCGGCGTCGCCTCGCGTTGCGTCGGGTCGTCCTTGGGGTAGAGCGCAGTACCGAGCGCGCGGCTGGCGAGGTATTGCGGCGTCTGCAACTCGCCTTTGAGCGCATAGGCGAGCTGCTGTTGGACGATCGTGAAGTTCTTTTCCGGCAGCGCGGGGTGGAGTTCGTTGTCGGCGAGCAGCTCGACGCCGCGATCGAAGTCAGCTGCCGGCACCGCGAGCGAGAAGTCGGCTCCTGCGCTCTCCGAGGCTGCGATGTCATCGAGCGCACTTTGGAACGCGAGCCGGTCGCGCGTCTGCGTTCCATAGGAGAAGAGCTCGTCGAGGACTGCCGAGACGCCCTCCTTGCCTGGAGGAGATTCAAGGTCCGGATTGGACTTGACGCGGCCGATGATGGTCACGGTGGGAGAGACGGTCTCGTTTTGGACGATAAGATGGATCTTGTTGGACAGCACCTTGTCGGTGGGCGAGATATTCGACTGCGGCACGCTGACTTGCGCAAGCACATCGCTCGCCCAATCGGGCAGCTCGACCGCCGTGGTCTGCTTGGGAACGAACGATTCGCTGCCGCCAAACCCCTTGCTCGCGACCGGCTTGCCCGAGGGGTGCGGCGTCAAGAGCGCCACCGTGGCGGTGGTATTGACGAGATAGCGGCGGCCCACGCGGTCGACGTCCGCCTTGCTGACCTTCGCGTATGCCGCGACCTCGTCGTCGGGAGACGACGCGCCCTGCACGGCAAGGGCTTCAGACCATGCATCGGCCAAGCCGCTGATGGAGTTCTCGTTGAACTCGGTTTGCGCGATGAGCTGCCGCTTCGACGCTTCGACCAAGTCCGCGGGCATCCCGTTCTTGACGTAATCCGCGATGACGGCTTCGAGACGCCGCGCGAACGACGCGGCGTCCGTATTGCCATTGACCGCACCGAAGGCGAACCCCGTGGTGGCCTGCGGCAGCGCAGCGTTCAACGAGAAACTCGCGAAGAGCGCCTCGCCGGTCACGCCCAGCTCGTAGAGAGCGCCTCGTTCGCTCCCAAGCGCGTTGCCCAGGACCTGCGCGGCCGCGTAGTCCGGGCTCGAGTACCCGGGAAGACGATAGGCGACGATGGACAACGGCACGCTATAGTCGGACTCGAGCTCGATGCGCGCGGGCTTGAGCGGCTGCAAGTGCACGGCTGGGCGCGCCGGCAGTCGCTTGCTCGGGATGGCGCCGAAGTATTGCTGAACCTTGGCGAGGACGGCTTGCGGATCGACGTCGCCCGTGATGACGAGGATCGCGTTATTGGGGTGGTACCAGGCGTCGTAGAATGACTTGAGCATTGCGCCGGTCGTCTTCTGGAACGAGGGGCGCGTGCCGAGCGCGTCGTGCTCGTATGGCGTTCCCGCGAAGAGCTGCGCTCGCGCGGCTGCGAGGAATTTGTAGATCGGGTTGGAGAGGTCGCTTGCGACTTCTTGCTCGATGGCTCCGCGCTCTTGCGCCCACTCGGCGTCTGAGTCGACCACGCCTCGCATGCGGATGGACTCGATGTGCAAGACGATATCCAGGTCGCTCGCCGGTACGGTGTAGGTGTATTGCGTGACGGTGTCTTGCGTCTGGGCGTCCATTTCGCCGCCCATGCTTGCGCTGATGTCTGCGAGCTGGAACGTGGAGAGACCGGTGCTGCTGCGGAACATCATGTGCTCCTGCGCGTGCGCCATGCCCGGGAATCCTACTGGAGCCTCTGCCGAGCCCGCGAGGTAGTTGACCTCGGTGGAGACGACCGGGGCGAGCGGGTCGCGGATGATGACCACACGCAATCCGTTGGCGAGTGTCGAGCGCGTGACCCCAACCTCCTCGCTGGACGACGATGGGAGGGCAGCAGTCAACAGGACCACCGCCAAAGCGGCGACGGCGGAGATAGCAAATCGCATGGGTTTCCTTCTCGTGGTGTGCAGTGTGGGTCGAACGCGTGCCGGTGTGGCGCGCATGGGCGCGTGCTCGGACGCTTCGCCCGCGCCGTGGCGACAAACCTTCAGGTGGGTCAGTGCTGTGACACGAGGGCCTTTCGATGCGATTCGAAGGTGGAACGCTGAATTTCGCTGTAGCCGCCCGCATGGCAGCAGATGACGTCGCAGCCCGCGCAGGCGAGCTATTCGTGTTCGGCTTTGAGGGTACAAAGGCCGACGATGTGCCGGCCGAGCTCATCGCGCGGTCGGCAGGCGTCATCTTGTTCCGGCGCAACATCGAAAGCACTGGACAGCTCGGCATGCTCACGAGCGCCATCCGTTCGGCGTCGCGTCCGGGTGGTCTCGCGCCGCTTGTCGCCATCGATCAGGAGGGCGGCACGGTGTCTCGGCTTGCTGGTATCGGCACGACGACGCCATCGGCCATGGCGCTTGGCGCGGTGGGCGACGTCAGCGTTACCGAGTCGATGTACCGGCTTATCGGCGACGAGCTGACCGCGCTCGGAGTGAACGTCGACTTGGCACCGGTGGCAGACGTCAACAACAATCCGGACAATCCCGTGGTGGGCACGCGATCGTTCGGCGACGATCCACATGCAGTAGCCCGACACGTGCGCGCAGGCATCCGCGGGCTGCGCAAAGCTGCCGTCGCAGCAACCGCCAAGCATTTCCCGGGGCATGGTGACACGACGATCGACTCCCATGTCGATCTGCCCAGCATTCCCCACGATCTTGGGCGCATGCGCGATCTCGAGCTCATCCCGTTCGCTGCCGCCGTGGCCGAGAAGGTCGACGTGATCATGACCGCTCACGTGCTCTTTCCCGCAGTTGAGCGCGCCGGGGTCCCGGCGACGCTGTCACGGCCCATCCTCACCGGCTTGCTTCGCGACGAGATGGGCTTCGACGGCGTGATCTGCTCGGATTGCATGGAGATGAGCGCGATCGCCGAGCGCTTCACGCCTGCCGAGGCGGCGGTCAGGTCCATCGCCGCCGGTGCTGACCTCGTGCTTTTCTCGCATACGGTCGAGGCGCTGCGCGCCGCGCAGGCAGCCGTCACCGCCGCTGTAGCTGACGGCCGGCTGGCCCCCGACCAGGTGCGGCGCAGTCTCGAGCGCGTTCGCGCGCTGCGCGAGCGTCTGGCCAGTCGACCACGCCCGCCGATCTCGGACGAGCGCGCATTGCAGTCCGTGGGAAGCGAAGCGCACCATAACGCAGCGCTCGACGCAGCGCGGCGTTCGATCACGTTCATCCGGGATCCAAAGGGGGTCTTACCCCTCGCGCTCGGAGCGGGTGAGAAGGTGCTCGTCGTACAGTTCGCAGGCGCCGCGGGAAGCGGCGTTGAGGATCCTGAAGGCGGCGCGCCTCACGGCCGCTACGTCACCGTCATCGGCCGGGCACTCGCAGCGGGTCCGGCTCGCGTGCACGAGCAGGTGCGCAGCCTCGATCCCGCCGGACACGAATACAAGCAGCTGCTGATGGCTGCGGGAACCGCCAACGCCATCGTCGCGGTGACGTCGCGGGCCAAACAGCATCCATTGCAAGCACGCGCGGTCGCCGATCTCGCGATGCTCGGCAAGCGCATGGTCGTCATCGCCGGACGCGAACCCTACGATGCTGACGTGCTGCCGCCCGAGGTCACCGTCCTCGCGAGCTTCGGCGAGGATGCGAACGCGATGCGCGCGGCGGCGGACGTGGTGCTGGGTGCGACGGTCGCGCGCGGCACCTTGCCCGTGCGGCTCGCGAGCGCGGCGAGCGCCGCGCAGTGACACCTACGACGAAGCAAACGCAGCAAACGCCGTTTCCCCGCGCGACGCGCGTCGTCGAGCAGTCGATAGGCGACATCTGCGCCGCTGCAGTCCTGCACGTCCGCCATCAGGGCGAGGTCGCGTACGACGCTGCGTTCGGCACGCGCCTCCCCGGCGGTGAGAACGTGTCGGGCGATTCGATCTTCGATCTGGCCTCGATCACGAAGCTGTACGTGGGCACGGCGCTTCTCGTGCTCCACGACGAACGCCGCATCGCCCTCGATGACGTCATCGTCGACGTCATCCCTGAGTTCGCCGGGCTCGACCAACGCCGGCAGACGGTGACGTATCGCCACCTGCTCACCCACACCTCGGGTCTGCCCGCGCACGTGAACTTCCGCGACGAACTGGGGGCGGGCGCTGTGATCGCCCGTGTCTGCAATACGCCGCTCTCCGCTGCCCCCGGCACGCAGGTCACCTATAGCGACCTCGGCTTCATGCTTGCAGGCGAGGCCGTCGCCAGGATCGCGCATGCTCCGCTGGACGACGCGCTGCGCCAACTCGTCTTACATCCACTCGACCTTGCGGACACATGTTACCGCCCGCAGGCTGCGCTTGTGCCTCGCATCGTCTGCACGGAACGGGATGACTGGCGCAAACGGTTGCTATGCGGCGACGTGCACGACGAGAACTGCTGGGCCATGGGCGGGATTGCCGGGCATGCCGGCCTGTTCGGCACCGCGCGCGACACCGCGCGCCTGGCTGAGATGTATCGTCTTGGCGGCGCGGTGGGCCGGCACCGGACGCTGCAGCGGCCGACGGCCAACGAGGCGACGCGCGAGCAAGCGGTGGGAAACGACGAACGCCGCGGCCTGGCCTGGGCTATCAAGGCCAGCGACCGCCACTCCAGCGGCTCGCGCCTTTCGCCGGACTCCTACGGCCACACAGGATACACCGGCACCTCGGTCTGGGTCGATCCTCCGCGTGCGCTTACGGTCGTGCTGTTCACCAACCGCGTGTTCTACGGCCGCGAGCCCGAACCGATCCGCGCTCTGCGCGCGGCGGTGCACGACGCGGTCGTCGAGGACATTGGATGATGCGGGTCATCGGTCTCATCTCGGGGACGTCGATGGACGCGATCGACGCGGCCGTGGTCGACATCGAGCATGCCGTACATGAAGCAACGGACCTTCAGGCCCGTTCACTCAACGTCGTGCTGCGCGCATTTGTCACCGTGCCATACCCGGACGCCACGCGCGCCGCACTCGAATCCATCCTCAGAAATGAAGCAACGGACCTTCAGGCCCGTTCCCGCCTATCGGCGCTTGCGTCTCTCAACGTGGCGGTTGGTGAGGCGTTCGCACAAGCGGCTATCTTGGCGCGTCACGAGGCAGGTGGTGGCAGCGACCTCATCGGATCGCACGGCCAGACGATCGCCCATCAGCCTCGGCCCGACGCAGCATCGGGCCTGCAACCGGCGACCTTGCAGATCGGCGAGGCAGCCGTTATCGCCGAGCGCACCGGGCTCAGTTGCGTCGCCGACTTCCGGCCTGCCGACGTCGCCGCCGGCGGCGAGGGAGCACCGCTCGTCTCCTATGTCGATCACATGCTGTTGCGCAGCCACGATGAATATCGCGTGGCGCTCAACATCGGCGGCATCGCCAACGTCACGCTCCTTCCCCTAGCCGCGCGGCCCGAGCAGGTGCTCGCGTTCGACACCGGTCCCGGCAACATGCCGATCGATCTAGCGGTGAGGCTGCTCTTCCCCGAAGGTCCGGATTTTGACCGCAACGGGCAGATCGCGGCACGTGGGCGAGTGCACGAGGCTTTGCTCGAGTCCTTGCTCGCCGACGCCTATTTTCTTTCTCCCCCACCGAAGACCGCGGGGCGCGAGCAGTTCGGACCAGATTTCGTCCGGCGCGCGTGGGAGCGGGCGAAGTCGGTGGGATGCACGCGCGAGAGTCTGGTGGCCACCCTCACCGAGCTGACCGCGCGCAGCGTGGCCGACCAGGTGCCGCAGGATTGCCGCCGGGTCATCGTCGCCGGCGGTGGTGTGCATAACAAGACGCTCATGAATGCCCTGCGACGCAGGCTTTCGCAGCGCCCGGTGGCTCCCGAGCTCGCCCTCAGCGACGACTTCGGGTTCCCGGCGGACGCGAAGGAGGCCATGGCGTTTGCGATTTTGGCCTTCGAAGCCGTGCACGGGCGGACAAGCAATCTGCCGAGCGCCACCGGTGCGGCCCATCCAGTGGTCCTGGGCAAGATCGTCCCCGGCGCCAACTTTTCCGAGCTCATGCGTTCGATCTGGCGCTAAATCCGCATCATCCGCCTGGCCCACTAATCCGTTAGGCAGACGGGTGCACGAAGGTGCACGTACCATCTTCTAGGGAGGCTTCAATGAGAATACAGCGCATAGCCGCAGCGCTCGCGGTGGTTGCCGGTCTGATCGCCGGATCCGCCGCCTTTGCGGACGATTCGATGTCATCGCCCTCGATGGGCACTGCGCAGATGGGGCGGTTCGGCGGTCCCGTCTACGACGGCGCACCGGCGCTCGCAGTCACCGCCTCGCTCGTCGCCGCCGGTGGCGGTGCCGACAAGTACTCGACCGCAACCGCGCTCACGAACATGCTGGGAGCGGACACGGTCAAGGCCGAGGTCGGCAAGCTCACCACGCAATATGGCGCGGCCGAGGTCAACACGTGGCTCAAGACCTTCGACTTCGCGGTGAAGGACGCGCTCAAGATCGCGACTGCAGCCGGGGTGAAGTTGCCGGCGCCGACGCTCTCCGGCAAAGCGCTGGCGGAGACGCTCGTCAAAGCGGGCACCGCGCCGGACGGCACCTTCCAGATCGAGTATCTGCTCGACAAGGCGGTGTCGCACAAAATCCACGTCCAGGTCATGGATGACATCGACGCCGACCCGGCGCTCGGGAAAAAGGCCGACTACGACTACCACCGCATCAGCAACCAGGCGTTCTACGATGTCGCGCAAGCGCTCGGCATGACGTCCGTCAAACTCGCCGCCGTCCACTAAGCGCGGCCGCGACGAGGCAAGGGTGGCTCACGCGAGCCACCCTTTTCGTTTGCGAAGAGGTCCGCTGCACGAGCTCGCTCGAAGCGCAGCGCCGTGGATTCACAGCGGCTGCCACTGACCGAAGAGGTCAACCCCTCGACGAGGGACCTCGACCTGTTGGGGACATCCGATCTCTTGCACCGCATCAACGACGAGGATCGGCGCGCCGCCTGGGCTGTCGAGCGTGAAATCGATCTCATCTCGACCGCCGTCGACGAGATCGCAGGGCGGCTTCGCGCCGGCGGCAGGCTGCACTATTTCGGCGCAGGCACGAGCGGCCGCATCGCGGTGCTCGATGCGGCTGAGATCCCGCCGACGTTTTCCGCTCGAGATCTCGTGATCGCGCACATCGCCGGAGGCGACGCAGCCATGACCCGGTCGGTCGAAGCGGCAGAAGACGACGAGGCGGCAGGCCGGCGCGAGGCCGCCGCGGCCGGGATCGGCAAGGATGACGCGGTGGTCGGCATCTCGGCGAGCGGGTCGGCGTCCTACGTGCTCGGTGCGCTGGCGGCGGCGAAGGGCGCCCGCGCGCTGACCGTCGGTCTGACGAACAGCCCCAACACGCCGCTCACCGAGCTCGTCCATATCCCCATCGTGCTGCGCACGGGCGCGGAAGCGATCGCAGGTTCGACCCGCATGAAGGCCGCTGCCGCACAGAAGATGGCGCTCACCATGCTGAGCTCGGCGGTCATGGTGAAGCTCGGCAAAGTCTACGACAATCGTATGGTGGACGTCCAGGCGTCGAACCACAAACTCCGCGATCGCGCAGAGCGCCTCACCGCTGACATCAGTGGCGTGCCCTTACCAGCGGCACGGGCTGCGCTGCAACGTAGCGGCTATCGCGTCAAAGCGGCGATCGTCATGCTGCGCCGCAACTGCGACGTGGCGCAGGCAGATATGCTGCTCGCCGCAGCCGCAGACGATCTGCGAAAAGCGCTGACGTCATAAGGTGTCGCTATTGGACTGTCGTCACGCCGCTCGGCGCGCGAAGCGGGCGCTTGCGACGCTGAGCAAGACGACGCCGAGCGCGATCATGGCGACGACCGACGGCCACAGATCGGCAAGGCCCGCCCCGCGCAGCACGATCCCACGCAAGATCTCCAAAAAGTACGTCAGGGGGATCGCGTAGCCCAGCCACTGCAACACCGGCGGCATGAGGTCGCGCTCGAAGACAAAACCGGAGAGCAGTATCGACGGCAGTGTGATCGCAAACGTCATCAGGACCGCTTGCGACTGGGTCCGCGCGATGCTCGAGATCATGAGGCCAAGCCCAAGCGCGACGAGCAAGAACAGCGACGAGAGCACGACGAGGAGCGCGAAGCTGCCGGCAATCGGAACCTGGAAGATGAAGACCATCGCTGCGATCACCGCGAAGAAGTCGACGATCGAGATGAGCGCATAGGGCATGATCTTGCCCAGCAGCAGGCCGGTGACGCCGATAGGCGTCACGAGGAGCTGGTCGAGCGTGCCGCGCTCCCGCTCACCGACGATGGACAGCGACATCAAGAAGACGGTGATGAGCTGCATGATGACGCCCACCAGGCCCGGCACGAAGAAGTTGGCACTGCGCAGGCTTGGGTTGAAGAGCATGCGCGGCCGCACGTCGATGACCGCCGGCGCCGTCGATGTCTGCGGGCCGAATTGCGCCGACAGCGCCGCGCCGATGGACAGCACTGCCGCATAGGCTTGCTGGGCGACGTTGGAGTCCGAGCCGTCGATGAGGACCTGCACTTGCGCGCCGCGCCCGCTCACGACATCCGCGCTGAAGTTAGGTGGGATGTCAAACGCCACCTTGACCTTATCCCTGACCACGAGCCGGCGCAGCTCCTCGCGCGTGCTGGCTTGGATGGCGAAGTCGAACTGCTGCGATGCATGCAACGCGTCGAGCACGCGCACGGACAGGGGGCCGCGATCTTCATTGAGATAAGCCGCGCCGACGTGCTCGACCCGCATGTTGACCGCATACCCGAAGATGGTCATCTGCACGACCGGTAAGATCACCGCGAGGATGAGCGTGAGGCGGTCCCGGGTCACGTGGATGAGCTCTTTATAGAGGACCGCCGTGAAGCCAGTGACGTCGAGCGCTCGCCTCATGCGGCGGAGCGCCGGCGCGTGAGGGCGACGAAGACGTCCTCCACGGATGGCTCCACGCGATCCACTGCGTCGATGCGCCCCGCCGCATGCGACAAGTCGTCGCGCAGGCGATCCGGACTCACGTCGCTTGAGACGACCAGGTGCAGGTCGCGGCCGAAGATGGTCGCGTCGCGCACGTACCCGAGCTGCGAGGCTTTGGAGAAGGCAGCCATGACGTTTTCTACCGTGACGCGGTAGCGCGCGGTTCCCGGCGGGTCGACGCCGGGGAGCCGGCGCAACTCATCGATCGTGCCAAGCGCGATGAGATCGCCTTCATAGATGTAGCCAAGGGACGAACAGCGCTCTGCCTCGTCCATGTAATGGGTGGTGACGAACAAGGTCACGCCTTGCCCCGCGAGATTGAAGAGCAGATCCCATAGGTCGCGGCGTGCGACCGGATCGATGCCGGCAGTCGGCTCGTCCAAGAAGAGCACGCGCGGTTCGTGCAAGAACGCAGAAGCGAGCGCGAGCCGTTGTTTCCAGCCCCCTGAGAGCTCGCCCGTGAGCCTGCGCCGGTACGGACCGAGACCGGTTAACGCGACGACCGCCTGGGCGCGCTGCTGGCGACGCACAGCGTCGAGACCATATGCGCGCCCATAGAATTCTAGATTCTCGTCCACCGTCAGGTCGGTGTAGAGGGCGAACGATTGCGACATGTAGCCGATCGAGCGCCGCACCTGGTCCGCCTGACGGAGGACATCGAAGCCGTTGACGCTGGCGTCACCCGCGCTCGGCTCGGCAAGAGTGCACAACATCTTAATCGTCGTGGACTTCCCGCTGCCGTTAGGACCTAAGAATCCAAAGATCGAACCCTGAGGGATCGACAAGGACAGGTCGCGCACCGCCTCAACGTCGCCAAAGCGCTTGGTCAAGTGCTCGGCGAGGATGGCCGCGCTCACTGAAGAGATACCTCGACCGTCGTGCCGCCAGGAAGTTTGCGATCCGGATCGTGGACGCGGACCTTGACGCCATAGCTGAGATCCGAGCGATCCTCGGCGGTCTGCACGTCGCGCGGCGTGAATTGCGCATCTTGGTCGATCTGCTCGATGGTAGCGCTGAATTGCTGTCCGCCCAGCGCGTCTGACCGCACCTGCACGGCCTGGCCGACGTGGATGAGGCCAAGATCGTGTTGGGCGACGTAGATGCGCACATAGGGATCGCGAAATTCGCGCACGATGGCCACCTGGGCTCGCGGACCCACGAGATCGCCGGCGCGGAGATCGAGCGAGTCGATCGTGCCGTCGGCTGGTGCCGTCACGCTCATCTCGCGCAGATTGGTCTGCGCCGCGGCGACGTTCGCGCGTGCGGCATCGTACGCGGCGCGCGCTTGATCGATCTGCTGCGGCCGGGCGCCGGCCTGGACCAGTTGGCGGTTGGCGACAGCCGACGCGTAGGACTGCTGCGCGACCGTCGTGTCGGAGCGCTCGGTCTCGATGAGCTGAGCACGCGCCGCTGCAAGCCGAGCATTGGCGGCCTTGATCGCAGCCTGGGCGCTCTCGTAGCTCGCCCGGGCGTCATCGCGCGCCTGTGCAGCGACCGCGCCTTGGGCATAGAGACGTTCGGCGCGTTGATAGGCGAGCGTGGCTTGGGTGCCTGTTGCTTGCGCCTGCGACACCGAGGCTTGCGCTTCGCGCACGCTGTCTCGCGCAACCCGCAGCGCCTGCGGTGTCTTGTCGAGGACGGCTTTCGCGGACGCCTCTGCAGCCAAGGCGCGCGCGACCTCTTCTGGGCGTGGGCCGGCGATGAGGTCGGCGAGCGCCGCTGCTGCTTGCGCCTGCTGACCGCGTGCCGCCGCAAGCGCGGCGCGCTCGGCGCTCCCGTCGAGCGCCACGATGACCTGGCCTGCTTTCACCCGGTCGCCATCACTTGCGTAGACTCCGGTGACGCGCCCGCCGATCGTGCTCCCGATCTGCGCGGATTCGGGTTGCAACGTGCCGCTGTAACCGAAGCGAGCGCCCCCGCAAGCAACGCACAGCGCTGCGACCGGGAGAAGACACAGCGAGCGCACCCAGTCTCGTCCGAGCATGAGCCCACGCTTTTGGCGAGACCGGCACGTGTTCCCGCCCTCGTGACTAGCGCTCGTGGCCTCCCCGGGTATGGAGCATGTCGGCGAGCTGACGTGCGTTGACCGCCGCCTTGCCGAGATGGTGGTTGTTGAAGAAGACGAACGTCTCGCGTGCCTGTTCGTCGACTGCAGCGATGCGCGGCAACCACTCGTCCAGCTCCTGCGCCGAGTAGAGGTAGTCGTAGCGCTCGTGGGCTGCGCGCTCTTGCTTCCACCATTTCCCGTAGTTGCGGCCGTGAAAGCGGATGTAGCCGACGGACGACGTCACTTCAGAACCCGGACGCATGAGCGATGAGAATCGCGGCTCGTCGACGTTGCACCAGCCGATGTCAAGCTCTCGCAGCGTGGCTACGCCCTCGTCCGCTTGCCACTGTGCATGGCGGAACTCGGCGATGAGGGTGATGTCTGGCCACTGCTCGCGCAGCCACTCCAAGCGGCGGTAGGCGTCGGTTCCGGGGCGAAAACTATGCGGGAACTGGGCCAGCACCGCGCCCAGCTTCCCGGTCGTCACAATGGGCGCAAGACAGGCGCGAAACGACGCAGCGTCATCCGCGGACGCGCCTTCGCCGGCGGGAAGATGGGTGATGCTGCCGGGCGCTTTGACGGTGAAGCGGAACTGCGCCGGCGTCCGCCGGTCCATGCTCTCGAAAAGCCGCACCTGCGGGATGGCATAATAGGTGCTGTCGATCTCGACGCAGCCAAAACGCTCGGCATAAAAGGGCAGCATGTCGAGCGACTTGATGCCGGCGGGGTAGAAGGGTCCTATCCAATCGCGGTACGAGAAACCGCAGGTGCCGATGTGCAACGCCACGTCACGTCACACATCGGCCACTGCCTGCGACGAACCCTTCCAGTCGAACGGACTAAAGATTCGTCTGTCTAGGACTTCGATGGATCGGGCTGCTGCACGACGGCGGGTGTTGCAGACGCGGACGCGCCAAGCATCGAGCTCGGATACAGGGAGATGTCCTTTTGCGTACCGCACCCGTTGAAGCGCAAGCCGTCTTTATCGCGGGTCACCGAGCGGCACAGGTACGCGTCCGTCGTCTTGTTCGCACCGATCTGCTTCTCGACGACTTCCGAGACGCTGCAGCCGTGATCGTCGCCGCCGTCGACCGTGGTGAATGTCCATGCGGTGGCCACGCCTGCATCCTGGCCGCTTGCGTACAACGTCGCAGACTTGCAGCTCGCAAACGCCGTGTTGAAGCAATCGAACGCCTTGGCGGCATCGATGCCGCTGGTTGCCGTGAGATCCACGGTGCCGCATTCCCCGGCTTGGGGGCTTGCGTCGGCGAGCGCCGGGGCGTGCGGCACAAGGGCGAGCGCAAGCGCGGCGCATGCTACGACGAGCACCGATATGAATGAAGACTTGGATCTGATCATTTTTGGGAAGGGCTCCTTTCTCAAGCAGTGTCACAAGGGATGTAGCCGTACACCCTGCCTACCCGACTGTGGAGCGGAATGTTACCGAATATCTGGAGGAAATGAGCGCGGCGGCGAACTCTCTCTGAAAGAGAGGCGGAGAGTCCTCTAGACGGCTGCCTGGATCGACTGCGTGCCAAGCCACCGTTCGAAGTCGCATTCAGGCATCGGCCGCGCGAACAAAAAGCCTTGAGCCGTGCTGCAGCCTTCGCGGATCAGCCAGCTCGCTTGCTCCTGGGTCTCGACGCCCTCCGCGATGATCTCACGCCCCAAGCTGCGCCCGAGCGCGATGATGGCCCGGACGATCGCCACGTCGCCCTCATCACCAGGCAATCCATTGACGAACGATCGATCGATCTTGATCGTGTCGGCACCGAGCTTCTTCAAGTATGACAGCGACGAGTAATAGGTGCCGAAGTCATCGAGCACGACGCGGAAGCCCAGCTCCCGGCACTCGGCGATGGTGGTCTGTGCCGCCCCAGGGTCGCGCAAGGCGACGCTTTCGGTGATCTCGAGTTCGATGCTGCGGGGGTTTGCGCCGCTCTCGGCGATGGCATGGCGCAGCGTGGGCACGAATTCGGGGTCTTGGAATTGACGTGCGGACAGATTGACCGCTAAACGCAGCGGCCGGCCGCTGTCGCTCCACAACCGCGACTGCTTGAACGTCTCGTGCAGCCCCCACGTCCCCATGCGGACCATGAGATTGGTCTCCTCGACCAGCGGGATGAATTCGCCCGGCAGCAACAGCCCGCGTTCCGGGTGATGCCAGCGCATGAGCGCTTCGGATCCGATGACTTCGCTCGATCGTATGTTGATGACCGGTTGATAGAAGAAGGCCAGCTCCGACTGCGCGAGCGCCCGCCGCAAGCCTTCCCGGATGCGCTGACGGTGGTGCAGGCCGGCAGCGATCTCATTGCTGTAGAAGCGATACCTGTCGCGGCCCTCTTCTTTGGCCCGATACATGGCGGCGTCGGCGTTGGTGAACAGCGCTTCCGCGCTGTCGCCGTCATCCGGGAAGATCGCGATGCCGACGCTCGCTGAGAGATAGAAATCGTGATGGCCCGTGCGAAAAGGTGTGGCGAGCACGCCGCAGATGCGTTGGGCGAGCTCCTCTGCGTCGCCCGGTCCATCGAGCTCGGACACGAGCACCGCGAACTCGTCCCCGCCCAGGCGCGCGACGAGGTCCTCGTGGCGTACGGCGCTGCCCAGCCGGCGTGCGGCCTCGATCAAGATGCTGTCGCCGCCGGCGTGACCGAGCGTGTCGTTGACCTCCTTGAAGCGGTCGAGATCGATGTAGACGAGCCCGAAACGGCGCTCGCGTCTGCGCGCGCCAGCGATCGTCTCGGCCAGGCGCAGCTGGAACTGCATGCGGTTCGGGATGCCGGTGAGCGGATCGTGATAGGCGAGGAACGAGATCTGGCGGTCTTGCTCGGCCATGAAGAGGATGCGTCCGATGTAATCAGCGAGCAGCTCGACATAGGCCCGGTCCTCGTCGTCGAACGGACCGCTCAGCGGCAGATGCGATGTGAAGACGAGAGCATAGCGCTTGTCACGGACGTGCAGCGCAGTGCCGATCATGGCCCGTGCGCCGGCTGCGCCGACCTGCGCCCCTGAGGCCACGCGCGCATCGGTATCCAGGTCACCCGACATCACGGTGGCGTCGGCCTCGAGCACCAATCCCGCGATGATCTCGTGCGCGGCGTGCCGTTTGGCGTTTGGCGTCAGTCCGAAGCTCGTGAAGTCGAGCACGAGCGATGCGGCGTTGTGATGGGCTACGAAGGCGATCGGGAATCCGAGCGCGCGCGAACCCTCTTCCAGGACTTGGCGGGCGAGCTCTTCGCGGCGGACTTCGGACTTGGTGACGAGGCGCCACAGCGCGTCGAGACGGTCCAAGCGCCGGCGAGCACGCCGCTCCTCGACGGCGAGCTCGGTGACGTCGCGGAAGGACCAGACGCGTCCGACAGGCCGGTCGTCGACAAGTTGCGGGACCGAGAGCCGCTCGAAGACGCGGCCGTCGAGGAATTCGATCGCGTCGAAGCTCTCGGTCTCTGGGCTCGAGTAGAGCTCTTTCACCTTTGCAAGGAACGCCTCGGGATCTTTGATCTGGCCGAGCACGTGCGCGAGGGCGCGGTCGTCGTCGCGCGAGGCCAAGATGTCGTCGGGGATGCGCCATAGCCGCTTGAAGCGCTCGTTGAAGCGCACGATCTTGCCGCTGAGATCGACGACCAAGATGCCGTCGGCTGTGGCCTCGAGCGTGGCGAGCAACAAGGAGTGCTCGCTGCGTAGATCTTCGTACTCGCGCGCACGAGGTGCCGCTTCGCGGATGACGCCGACCATGAGGCTGCCGTCGGGCGTCGGGATCTCGTGCACGGTGAGGAGCACCGGGAAGAGCGAACCATCGGTGTGGCGCGCGCTTGAGGTGAACGCTCCCGGCCGTGGCGGGTCGGAGATGATCGCGCTCAGATCCCGTCCGAGGACGGCGCTCGCTGCGCAGCCGAACATGCGCTCCGCGCTTGAGTTGAAGGAGCGCACTGTGCCATGCCGATCGAACGCGACGATCGCGTCTGCGATGATGGCCATGTCCTATAGAATATCGGCGGCGGACCCATATGTCGCAGGGATCTTTTGCAGCAGCGGACCTCGCAGCAACGGACCTTTAGGTCCCTCTAGCACCCACCACGCGAGAAAACGCGACCTGGCTCACACTAGCGTCGCGGCTGACAGAGCTCGATGAGCGTACCGCCGGAGAACGACGGGTGGATGAACGCGATGCGATTGCCGTGCGCGCCGCGTCGCGGGCGCTCGTCGATGAGCCGCACCCCGGCGTCTCGCAGCCGCACAAGCTCGGCCTCGATATCGTCGACCCGGTAGGCGAAGTGATGTAGCTTCGAACGTTGATCGCCCAAGAAGCGCTGTAGCGGCGACGTCGCGGTCAGCGGTTTCAACAGCTCGATGACGCTCTCACCGGCTCGCATGCCGACGATATCGACGTCCTGCTCTTCGATGCGCTCGCGATAGAGCTGCGCGAAACCCAGCGTCGCATACACCTGCTCGCTCTCGGCAAGATCGGCGACGACGATCGCGACGTGATCCAGCTCGCCCTGGAACATCACACCGCCGTCGCAGGGTGGTAGACGGAGAAGACGTCGCGCAACGCGTCGCACACCTCGCCCAACGTGGCGCCTGCGTCCACCGCCTCGATGAACTCCGGCATGAGGGCTGCGCCGCTCGTCGCCGCCGTCCGGATCGCGGCTAGGCGCACGGCGACCGCGTCTGCATCGCGGCGCGCGCACACCGCGCGCAGCCGCTGGCACTGCTCGCGCTCGAGCGACGGGTCGATGCGCTGCAGCTGTGGCTGCTGTGCGCTGACGGCGGGATCCGCGAACTTGTTGACGCCCACGACGATCGACTCGCCGGACTCGACGGCTCTCTGCGCTGCATACGCGCTCTCCCCGATCTGCTGCTGCATCCAGCCGCTCTCGATGACCGCGATCGGGCCTCCACGCCGCTCCACGTCGTGCATGATCGCTGTTGCAGCCGCGGCGAGGTCACGGGTCAAGCGCTCGACGAAATACGATCCACCGAGCGGGTCGGCGGTGTCGGCCACCCCGCTCTCGTACGCGATGATCTGCTGTGTGCGCAACGCGAGCTTGGCCGCCTCTTGGGTCGGCAGCGCGAGCGCCTCATCTTGGCCGTTGGTGTGCAGCGATTGCGTGCCGCCGAGCACGGCGGCGAGCGCCTGGAGCGAGACGCGCACGACGTTGTTCTGCGGCTCCTGCGCGGTCAGCGTCGACCCGCCGGTCTGCGTGTGGAAACGCATGAGCCACGACTTGGGCGATGTCGCGTGGAACTCGTCGCGCACGATATGCGCCCAGAGCAGACGCGCGGCTCGGAACTTCGCGATCTCCTGGAAGAAATTGTTGTGCGCGTTCCAAAAGAACGACATCCGCGGCGCGACCGTATCCGCCGCCAGACCCGCGCCTTCGGCGGCACGCAAGTACGCACGGCCGTTGCCGAGGGTGAAGGCGAGCTCTTGTGCCGCTGTCGCCCCGGCCTCGCGGATGTGGTAACCGCTCACGCTGATCGTGTTCCAACCCGGCACGGCGTCGGCGCAGTAGCGCATGAGGTCGGTCACCAGGCGCATGGAGGGTGCAGGTGGATAGATGTAGGTGCCGCGAGCGGCATATTCTTTGAGGATATCGTTCTGCGACGTGCCCGAGAGCTTGGCAAAGGGCACGCCCTGCCGGCGCGCTATGGCCAAATACATCGCGAGCAAGATGGCGGCCGGTGCGTTGATCGTCATGGAGACGCTCACGCTCTCGAGCGGGATGCCCTCGAACAACAACGCCATGTCGTCGACCGTGTCGATCGCCACGCCGGTCCTGCCGACCTCGCCCGCGGCCATGGCAGAATCCGAATCGTAGCCCATCTGCGTCGGCAGATCGAAGGCGACCGAGAGACCCATCTGTCCTTGGGAGAGGAGATACCGATAGCGCTCGTTTGATTCGCGGGCACTGGCATAGCCTGCGTACTGGCGCATGGTCCACAGCCGGCCGCGATACATGGATTCTTGGATGCCGCGGACGAACGGGAACTCGCCCGGCTTGGCCTCGTGCGCCAAGTCGAGATCGGCGACATCCTCGGCCGCATAAAGCGGCTTGACCTCGATCCCGCTATCGGTTGTCCGCCGGCGCATGGCAGTGCTTTCCATGTAGCCGGGCGAATTCATCTGGCCTCCCACGCCACAAGGAGAGAGCCATGCATGCGAGCGATCACCGCGTCGCAATCGTCCAGCATCCACCAGTCTTGCTCGACAAAGCTGGGACGCTTACGCGCGCCGTGCAGCTCGTCGACGAAGCGGTCGCGGGGGGCGCCCGTCTGATCGTGCTGCCAGAGACGTTCATACCCGGTTATCCGGAGTGGGTCTGGCGCGTCGCGCCCGCCGATTATGCGCTCAGCGGCGCGGCGTTTGCGAGATTGCAAGAGAATGCCGTCGATCTGGGATCGGACGATCTGCAGCCGCTTCAGGAGTCGGCACGCCGGCACGGCGTCACGGTCGTCTGTGGCATCCACGAACGCGATGGTTCGTTTAGCCGGGCGACGCTCTACAACACCGTGGTCGTCGTGGGCCCGGATGGATCGATCCTCAACCGCCACCGTAAGCTCATGCCGACCAATCCCGAACGCATGGTGTGGGGGCAAGGTGACGGCAGCGGTCTACGGGTCGTCGACACGCCCGCCGGCCGGGTCGGCGCGCTCATCTGCTGGGAGAACTACATGCCGCTCGCGCGCTTTGCGCTCTACGCGCAGGGCGTCGAGATCTACGTCGCGCCGACCTGGGATGAAGGCGACACCTGGATCGCATCGATGCGCCACATCGCCGCCGAAGGGCGCTGTTGGGTCCTGGGAAGCGCCAACTGCATCCAGGCCAAAGACGTCCCGCGCGATTTCCCCTCGCGCGCGGTGCTCTACCCGGATGACGCCGAATGGCTGAACTCGGGTGATTCTGTGATCGTGAATCCCGCCGGGAAGATCGTGGCAGGACCGCTGCACGAGGCCTACGGCATCCTCTATGCCGATTGCGATCCGGCAGCGGCTCGAGCGGCCAAAAGAACGCTCGACACCGCCGGTCACTATGGGCGTCCCGACGTCTTCACGTTGTCGGTGAACCGCTCGGCGTCGGTCCCAGTGACCTTCGCCGAGGAGGACACGCCTCGTGGCGAAACTGGAGCGGTTCCCAGGGAGCGACATCGCTAAAGCCCCGGCGATGCCTCTGCGAAGAAGAGCAGCGGCGTGCCGGCTTCGACCGTATCGCCGACCTTTGCGTTGACGGCCGCGATGGTCCCAGGCATGTTTGCGATCACCTCGTTCATCATCTTCATCGCCTCGATGATGGCCACGACCTGGCCGCTCGACACCGCGTCACCTTGGCCGACGCGGATCTCCGCCACGATGCCGTGCATGGGGGCCGCGATCGCCGGGCCGCCGTGCGCTGTTCCCTTGCGGCCGTGGTAGGCCGCCATGCGCCGTGTGGGCGCGTCCGGGCCGTTGGGCAGACCATACACGCTCACGCGATAGCGCTTGTCGTCGAGCTCGACTACGACCCGTGCAGGTTGAGCTTCAGCGCCGGGAGGTTGCGGACCACCGGCGGAACCGTCGTCATAGGCAGCCGCGATCGCCGCGCGGTGGTCTCGCGCGAAGCCGTCGACGGTGGACGTCGAGTAATCAGCGCGCACGAACGCCGGGTCGGAGAGCAGCAGGCTATAGAAGGGGATGGTCGTCTGGATGCCTTCGATCTGGTACTCAGCTAGCGCACGCAACATGCGCCGGCGAGCCTCCTCGCGATCTGTTCCCCAAGCGACGAGTTTCGCGACGAGCGAATCATAGTCGCTCGTGATCTCCCAGCCGGCGAAGGCGGCTCCGTCGACGCGGATGCCCGGTCCGCCCGGGACGTTGTAGGCCGCGATACGGCCTGCACAGGGCGCAAATGACGCCGCTGGAGATTCCGCGTTGATGCGGCATTCGATGGCGTGGCCACGTGCTCGCAGATCGTCTTGTTCGAGCCAGAGCCGCTCCCCCGCGGCGATCCGTATCTGCGCCTTGACCAAATCGAAACCATAGATCGCCTCGCTGATCGTGTGCTCGACCTGGATGCGCGTGTTCATCTCGAGGAAGAAGAACTCGTCGCCGTCCACCAGGCATTCGATCGTGCCGGCGCTATCGTAGCCGATCGATCGAGAAAGTTTCACTGCCGCGTCGCACATGCGCCCGCGCAACCCGGCGCTGATATGCGCGGGCGTCTCCTCGACGAGCTTTTGGTGACGGCGCTGCAGCGAGCAGTCCCGCTCGCCTAGGTGGACAACCGTCCCGTGCTTGTCCCCGAGCACCTGGATCTCGATATGCTTGGGACTCTCGAGGTACCGCTCCACGTAGAGCGTGGCATCGCCGAAATAGGCTCCAGCCTCGGCGGCCGCGAGCGAGATCGCGGACTCGACCTGGTCGGGGCCGCCGGCGACCTTCAATCCCTTGCCGCCGCCTCCGGCTGACGCTTTGATGGCGATCGGGTAGCCGAGGTCGTGGCCGATCGCGCGCACCTGCGCCGCTGTGACGACCGCTGCCTGACTTCCCGGAACGACGGGCACGCCCGCATTGCGCGCGTTGGCGCGAGCGGCGAGCTTGCCGCCCATCTGTTCCATGGCCTTCGCGGATGGCCCAATGAAGGTGATGCCGGCGGCGGAGCATGCGCGCACGAATGCCGCGCTCTCGGCGAGAAACCCATAGCCAGGATGGATCGCATCGCAGCCCGTGCGTGTGGCCACGTCCAGGATGCGTTCGATGTTGAGGTAGGACGCAGCAGGTTGCGTCGGACCCAAGTGCACGGCCTCATCAGCCGCGTCGGCGTGGAGCGAGTCTCTGTCCGCGTCTGAGTAGACGGCGACCGTCGCGACGTCGAGTTCGCGGCACGCCCTGATGACGCGCAGCGCGATCTCGCCGCGATTGGCGATGAGGACTCTCTTAAACAAGAGGGTCGAGCGCCTCACGCCGCGCCGTTTGCGTCCACGAAAGACATGGCAAGGGACTTTGAAGCATCGGACCTTCAGGTCCGTTAAGGGGGTCGCGATAACGGAGACGTCGCGAACCCGCAGCGCGGCGCCGCAGAATCGATTTCAGGGCTGCCTCGATCGCAGCAGCCTCCTCAGGCGATGGCGTCGGGTCGATGCGAATCCGCATCACAGAGGGATGTTGCCGTGCTTGCGCGCCGGCCTGGCCACGCGCTTCGAGGCGAGCATGGCAAGTGCGTTGATGAGCGTAGGCCTTGTCTGCGCCGGATCGATGACCGCATCGAGATAGCCACGTTCGGCTGCGACGTACGGGTTGGCGAACCGCTCGATGTACTCGCTGACCAGCTCGTCGGTGCGTTTGGCCGGATCGGCGGCCTTTGCGATCTCATCGCGGAAGATGATCTTGACAGCGCCTTGCGGCCCCATCACGGCGAGCTCGGCGGTCGGCCAGGCGATGTTGAAGTCGGAACGGATGTGCTTGCTGCACATGACGTCGTAGGCGCCCCCATACGCTTTGCGCGTGATCACGGTGAGCTTGGGCACCGTCGCCTCGGCGAACGCATACAAGAGCTTGGCGCCATGCTTGATGATGCCGCCATATTCTTGGCTAAGCCCCGGCAAGAAGCCGGGCACGTCCACGAACACGACCAGTGGGATGTTGAACGCATCACAGAAGCGCACGAACCGCGCGCCCTTGATCGACGAATCGATGTCCAAGACGCCGGCCAGCACCTTGGGCTGATTGGCGACCACACTGATCGACCGGCCGTCGAGGCGCGCAAACCCCACGAGCAGCGAACCGCCGTACATGGCTTGCACCTCGAAGAACTCTCCGTCATCCACGACGCGACGGATGACGTCGTGCATGTCGTACGGCAAGTTCGGCGATGGCGGGATGACGTCGATAAGCGTGGCGTCGGTCCGCGCCGGATCGTCGCTCGATGCGACGAGCGGCGGGTCGTCGACGTTGTTCTGGGGCAGAAACGAGAGCAAGGCCCGCGTCTGGTCGAACGCGTCGCTTTCATCTGCGGCGAGGAAATGCGCAACGCCGCTTTTCGCGTTGTGCGTCGTCGCGCCGCCCAGCTCTTCGAAGGTCACCTCCTCGCCTGTGACCGTCTTGATGATCTCGGGCCCCGTGATGAACATCTGTGAGATTTTGTCGACCATGATGACGAAGTCGGTGATGGCCGGACTGTACACGGCCCCACCGGCGCAGGGACCTGCGATGAGCGAGATCTGAGGCACCACACCCGAGGCTTGCACGTTGCGCCAGAAGATCTCCGCATAGCCGCCCAGGCTCACAACGCCTTCCTGGATGCGCGCCCCGCCGGAGTCGTTGATGCCGATGACCGGGCAGCCGGTCTTCACGGCCATGTCCATCACTTTGCAGATCTTCTCGGCGAAGACCTCACCGAGCGAGCCGCCAAGCACGGTGAAGTCCTGCGAGAAGATGAAGACACGTCGCCCGTCGATCTCGCCGTAGCCTGTGACCACGCCATCGCCGACGAACTTCTTGTCGCCCAGCCCGAACGCGTCGCTGCGGTGCACCGCAAAAGCGTCCAGCTCGACGAACGAACCCGCGTCGAGCAGGTGCTCGATGCGTTCGCGCGCCGTCAGTTTTCCGCGCTCGTGCTGTCTGCGGACGGCGTCCTCGCCTGCGGGGGTGGCGGCCTGCTGCTGCTTATGATGAAGCAGATCCATCTCCGATTCATGGCTCATGGATCACGTCGTTTCTCGCAGTCAGGGCCAACGCCTGTAGCGTGGCACAATGAAGCAACGGACCTTCAGGTCCGTCTTGGTGCGAAAGGCCGCGCATGCATGAGCGCGAACCTACACGCTATGCCCAAAATACTATTGCTGCAGTTCGACACGGACCCAGCGTGCGCCGAGCGGCGCGGCATCCTCGAGGGTACGGGGATGACGGTCGTCGAGTCGGAGCCGCGCTGGCCGACGTTTTTCGACGTCGTCACAGCGGAGCGCCCCGACGTCATCGTCATCGCGGCACGCCGCATCCCCTCGCATGCCTATGAAGCAGCGCGCTACCTCGGCGACGGGTTCAACACGCGCAACATCCCCGTTTTCCTCGTCGACGTCGCGCGCAAGGATCTGCCTCGAGCGAAAGCCTCGGCACCCGCGGCCACGATCGTCGAGCGCAGCGGATTGGCGCGGGCAGTCTCAGACGTACTGTCCGAGAAGATCAACTAGCCGCCTGGCGGCGATCCCGCTCCTCCATCGGAGGGCGTCCAAGCGCTAGGGCTCCGAGAGCACGGCGATGGCGGCACGCAGCTGCGGGTCGTGGCCGCGGGCGATGTCGGCGGGCGAACGAGAGACGATGACGTCCGGCGTCACGCCCTTGCCCTCTAACAGGACGCCATTGGCGTCGCGCATGTCCAGCGTGGCGACGCGCAGCAGGCCACCGTCCGCGAGCGACTCCTCGACTTCGACGCCGAGCACGTGCTTGGCGGTCGGTTCGCCGACGATCACCCCACGATGATAGATCTGCAACGCGCTCGCCAGCGCTTCGGCTCCGCTCTCGCTGTTAGCGTCGACGAGCACGACGAGCTTGCCGGTATAGCGGACGTGGGCATCATCGGTCGCCACGAACCGGCGACGGCCGAAGATGTGGTAGCGGCCTGCGCCGCTCACCACGAGCGTGCCGGGCGGGATGAAGATGCCGGCAGCCGCATCGACCGCATCGATCAGTCCGCCGGGATTGCCGCGCAGGTCCAAGATCAGCGAGGGGTTTGCGCTCACGTCTGACACCGCCCAGCCCAGCTCTTCTTGGACGTCGTTGGGGAAAGACGCCATGCGCAGATAGCCGATGTGCGGCGCTGCCTTTCCCCAATCCACGTCTGCTTGCACCACTTGATCGAACGATACGCCGCGCGCGGGGCGCACAAGCGCTTTCCAGGTCCGCCCGCTCACCGGATCGCGCACCATGAAGGCGCGCGCACCACCGTCGGCGTCAGCGCCTCCCTGTTGGGCGACGATCAGTCCGGGACGAAGTCCGGCATCTGCCGCAGGCGAGCGCGGCGCGACCCGTGCGACGACTCGGTCATGGCCGAGCGTCACGAACGCGGCTCCGAGCGCTTGGGCGACCTGATCCTGGACCTGGCTCACGTCGGCGGGCGAAAAGACCGCCGTGTGGCTATCGCCAAGCTTGGCCAACATCTCGCTGAGCAGGTGATAGCGCTCGCTCTCCGTCCGCGCCGCGATCACCCGAGGCCGGTATGCGGCGACGAGCGCGGGCCAATCGAGTCCGTGGAACGATCGATCGTAATAACGGACGGTGACGGTCGTCGTCACTTGGTCGAAGACGCGCTCGCCGATCGGCTCCGTCGCCAGATGATGGCGCACGGCCACGACGCAGACGACGGCGACCACGAGCGAGGTCGCGATCGCGAGCCGTCGGCGCATGCGCAATCGCCGCTGGATGGGCAGATAGGGAACAGCAGCGCTCTCAAAATCCATCATGTCATTCGTGTCCTACGCGCGGATGCGAGCGCACGACTGCGCCGTCGTGCGTGGTCGCAGCCTCGCCGCCGAGCCATTGCTCGAGCGTCGTATGCCGCACACCAGGATCGCCGCGCAGCTCGCGGCGCAGTTCGCCCAGCGTCGAACACGATTCGGCCACAGCATCGTGCTTGTGGATGCTCTCGAAATTGATCTGACGGGCCAGCACGAAAGACTCGTCGGGGAGGTAGCTCAGCGCGTCATGCGCATAGCGCAGCATCTCGCGGACGACGTCCTCCACGAAACGGGGCGCCAGATGCGCCTTGTTGACGACGAACAGCTCGTCCGGCCGTTTGAGTAGATCGTAGGTCTCCGCGGACATGGACTGCTCGACGATCTCGACAAGCGTGGGCACATCAACTGCGGCATCCGCTCCGACCATGAACGTTCCCAGCCCGCGCTGGTTGTGCGTGGCCAGCGGCACGGCCGACAGCACGCGCGCGATCTGCTCTTCATTGAACCCCTCGGCGAGGAGTCGTTCGCGCGAGTGATCCGCGATCATACCTTGCGCGCACGGGCACGCCGTCATCCCTTCGGCTTCGACGCCGAGCAAACGGCGCGAGAAGGACGCGGTCGCCACTGCGGTCGCGAGCACCGTATAGAACTCGCGCGTGCGCAGGGCGCTCGCCGGCGTGACCCGGTCCAGGGCCAGCGGCGCGCGTACGTGTACGAGCGCGCGTTCCGCGTGCTGGCTCTCGACGACCCTGCGGGCGAGCGCGGCTGCGAGCTCGTCCACGCCGTGGATGTCCCCGCCGGCAGGCTCGGCCAGCGCATCCTCGAGATCCTGAGAAAAACGCGACATGTGCACGCCGCTGTGGGTTGCGTCGAGATCGGCGTAGATGTCGAAGGTGGCGATGGTGGTCTGCTGCGAGCTGAGCGCGGGGTCGACGGCGATGAGCGTCTTGACGCCCGTGATGCCGGCACGATTGAGGGAGAGCGGGACCAGCGGGCGGGACTCCTGCACGTCGCGGCGGATGCGGGTCAAAAGACCGCCTTCCCTGAGGACGACGCCGTCATGGTCCACACGAGCTGCCATCTCGGCGACGGTCTTTCCGGAGAGCGGATCGACGAGCGTGGGCGCTATTTCCGCCAGTGGAACGAGTACAAACGCGCGCGAGGAAAGCCCGGGATGCGGAAGGGTGCAATCTTCGTCGGGCATGACGAGGTCGTCGTAGAGCAACAGGTCCAAATCGATAGCGCGCGGACCGAGCGGCATCGTGACTCGCCGGCCGATCTGTCGCTCGATCTTGGCCAGCGCTGCGCGCAGGACGCGCGGCGGCAGATCCGTCCAGCCCGTACAGGCGAGATTGAGGAAGTCCGGCTGGTCCTTGTAGCCGACGGGTTGTGTCTCATATACAGATGAGACACGATCGATCCAGACGAGCGAGCGCAGCTTGTGGATAGCTGCGGCGACATTGCCCTGGCGATCGCCGATATTCGATCCGATGGCAATCGCGATGCGATGCGCGCCGCGGAGATTTGAAGAAGATGTGAACGACATGAGCGTCGCTTGTCTGCTTCGTGAGATTCGGATGCGATTCCGTCACGATGCTTGACATGCAAGAAGCAGCGGCAGTATCATGCGATTAGGCCTCAAGAGGCCACGCTCCAAGGCGTACTGATCGGCGAGCGGGTCGAGCGACGAACCCGCATCCGGATTGTGCAATCCGGGCGTAGCGATTGGGATTCACCAATCGACCGAAAGCCGATGCGACTACCTGAGAATATCGGGCACCAGTACAGCTAGGACCGTGATTCTTGAGGCTTTTGCGTTGCCGGGAGCGGCGCGATCTCAAGCCGTGCGGGCGTTTGGCGCATAGGCTCCGGCTCCGTTCCGCATTTTGCTTTGCCGATAATCGTGGTATGAACCGTCCGCGGCTCGCATACGTTGAACGTAGTAGAAGTGACGACGAGCCGCCCACAATGCGAAAAAAGAGGAAGCACTAGAAGAGTATCCGTCGAACGGTCCATGCGGGAGAAAGCCGCGCTCGAGCGCGGCACATCGAGTGCGACGTCCCGTGGCGCACTCAAGGAGTCGAAAGCCTAATGTCCATGTGGGAACCGTTCACCGAACGCGCGCGCCGATCGATCGTGCTCGCACAAGAAGAGGCGCAGCGTCTTGGGAACAACTACATCGGGACAGAACACATCCTGCTCGGCATCATCAGCGAAGGCGAGAGCCTTGCCGCCAAAGTGTTGGAAACTTTAGGAGTCAACCTGGCGAAGGTTCGCGCTGAAGTCGAAGCGATCGTCGGTCGTGGCGGACAAACCGTCCAGCAGGAAATGGTGTTCACCCCGCGCGCGAAGCGCGTCATCGAGCTGGCGTTCGAAGAGGCGCGACAGCTCAACCACAACTACATCGGCACCGAACACCTGTTGCTCGGCCTCATCCGCGAGGGTGAGGGCGTCGCAGCCCGGGTGCTCACCAATTTGGGCGTCGATCCCGCAAAGGTGCGCGTGCAGACCACCTCACTCCTCGGCGCGGAGACGCAATCCCAAGGGCCGCAGAAGGGCAAGAGCAAGACGCCGACGCTCGACGCGTATGGCCGCGATCTCACGCAGCTCGCACGCGAAGGCAAGCTCGACCCCGTGGTGGGTCGGGCGACCGAGATCGAGCGGGTCATCCAGATCCTCTCGCGACGCACGAAGAACAATCCCGCGCTCATCGGCGAGCCTGGCGTCGGCAAGACGGCCATCGCGGAGGGCCTGGCCCAACGCGTCATCTCGGGCGATGTGCCGGAGCCGCTGCGCGACAAGCGCGTCATCACCTTGGATCTGGCCGGCCTCGTGGCCGGCACGAAGTATCGTGGTGAGTTCGAAGAGCGCATGAAGCGCGTGATGGACGAGATCCGTGCCGCCGCCGGCGAGATCATCTTGTTCATCGACGAGTTGCACACGCTCGTCGGAGCAGGCGCCGCCGAAGGCGCGATCGACGCGAGCAACATCATCAAGCCGGCGCTGGCCCGCGGCGAGCTGCAATGCATCGGCGCGACCACGCTCAACGAGTTCCGCAAGCACATCGAAAAGGACTCGGCGCTCGAGCGGCGCTTCCAATCGATCATGGTCGGCGAACCGTCGGTCGACGAGACGATCGAGATCCTCAAGGGGCTGCGCGATCGCTACGAGGCGCACCATCGCGTGAAGATCAGCGATGAGGCCCTCGAAGCCGCCGCGCGTCTCTCCGACCGCTACATCACCGACCGCTTCCTCCCCGACAAGGCGGTGGACCTCATGGACGAGGCAGCCTCGCGCGTGCGATTGCAGTCTACCTCGCTGCCGCCCGAGATCCGCGAAGTCGAGAACGAGATCCGCAAGGTCCGCACGGAGAAAGAGGCGGTCATCAAGGCGCAGGAGTTCGAAAAAGCCGCACAGATCCGCGATAAGGAAGAGAAACTGCGCGCCCGCAAACAGACCATGGAAGAGGAGTGGCGCGAGAAGCGCAACGTCAAAGGCGCGACCACCAACACGGTCGGACCCGAAGAGATCGCGCACATCGTCTCGACCTGGACGCGCATCCCGGTCAGCAAGCTCAAAGAAGAAGAGACGATGAAGCTCCTCAACATGGAGGACGCGCTTCACAAACGGATCGTCGGCCAGGACGAGGCCATCAAGGTCATCACGAGAGCTATCCGGCGCGCGCGCGCGGGTTTGAAGAGCCCGATGCGGCCCATCGGATCGTTCATCTTCCTGGGTCCCACCGGCGTCGGCAAGACCGAGCTCGCGCGCACGCTCGCCGAGTTCCTCTTCGACGACACCGACGCGATGGTGCGCATCGACATGTCGGAGTACATGGAGAAGTACGCCGTCTCACGTCTGGTCGGCGCACCGCCCGGGTACGTCGGATACGAGGAGGGTGGCCAGCTCACCGAAGCGGTGCGCCGGCGCCCCTATGCGGTCGTGTTGCTCGACGAGATCGAGAAGGCGCATCCGGATGTGTTCAACTTGCTCCTGCAAGTGCTCGAAGACGGACGGCTCACAGACTCCCAAGGCCGGGTGGTGGACTTCAAGCACTCGGTCATCATCATGACGAGCAACGTGGGAACGACAGGCATGATGAAGACCTCCGACATCGGCTTCCGTCCGGTCAAAGAAGAAGGCTCGCCGGCGGTGCGCTACGAGAAGATGAAGAACCGCGTGCTCGAGGAGATCAAGCATCTCTTCCGGCCGGAGTTCCTCAACCGCCTCGACGAAGTCGTGGTCTTCCACTCGCTCGATCTCGACGAGATCAAACAGATCGTCGCGCTCGAGCTCAACAAGGTCATCAAGGAGCTCGAGAACCAGCGCATGACCCTCGAAGCGACCGAGAACGCCAAGGAGCTCATCGCCAAAGAGGGCTGGGATCCGCAGTTCGGCGCCCGGCCGCTGCGACGGGCGATCCAGCGCCTGGTCGAGGACCCGCTCTCCGAAGAGCTGCTGCGCGGCACGTTCAAGGTGGGCGACCACATCCAGCTCGACGCCCAAGACGGAAAGACCGTCTTCACCAAGATCGGCGAGCCCTTGAAGCCGCCGGCTCCACAACCGACAGGCTCTGGCTAGCAACGGAGCTTTGCAGCAACGGACCTTTAGATCCGTTGAGGCTCGAGGAAAAACCAGGGGGCGACTGCAAAGTCGCCCTCACTATTTTGTCGGAGTCGCTCATGCCGTACGAAGCCGTCAGCGCGTTTGCTGCGCTGGGAACGTTTGTGGTGATCAGCACGACCGCGATTGCGGCCCTCGTGCAGCTACGCCACTTGCGCCAGAGCAACCAGCTGTCGGGTCTGCTCTCAGTGCTCGAGTTGTTCCAACAGACGCACTTTCACGAGCTCATCAACTTCGTGCGCTCGGAGCTCCCGCAACGGCTGACTGACCCTGCGTTCCGTGAAGGGCTCGAGCACCTGCCAGTCGATCGCCGCAATCACCCCGAGCTGCACGTGGCTGATATGTACGAGGAGATAGGATCCTACGTCCGCGGTGGCCTCATCGACGAAGACCAATTTCTGCTGGGTCATTGGCTGAACGTGCTGCTCTACTGGTCGCTCCTGCAACCCTGCATGGAGCTCGTGCGCAGCCACTCCCCCTACACGTTTGAGAATTTCGAGTATCTCGCCGCTCGCGCACTCATCTGGAGGGAGAAGCATCCGGTTGGCAACTATCCGAGCACGCTGCCCAGAATCGACGCCGCGACGGCGCGCGCCGCGCTTGTTAGCGGCGCAGATCCAGCGCCAGGGGTCCCGCGAGCATGAGGGGGGATCGGCCGTGAACTGGGAAGAGCTGTCCGCGATCTCGACGTTTGTCACGATGATCATCATCGCGGCATCTGCGATCGCTGCTGTCATCCAGCTGCGCCATATGCGCGCGGGCAATGCGATCGCCGGTTTTCTGGGTTTCATGGACCGCTGGGCCGGCCCGCACGCGCGAGAGGTGCAGAATCACATCTTCAGCGGCGATCTGGAACGCAAGCTGCGCGATCCGGAGTACCGCGCCAGTCTCGGACGCGCTCAAGCCGATCGGCTCAAACACCCGGAGCTCGAGTATCTCGATTTCTGGGAATCGCTCGGGATGTTCGTCAAGCTCGGTTACTACGCCGAGGATGCCGTGATGGAGTCAGGCGGGAGCGTGGCGATCATAGCCTGGGAGAAACTCACGCCGGTGATCGCAATCATCCGTCGCAAACGCGGTCAGACGGTGTACGACAACTTCGAGTACCTGGTCTCGCGCGCGATGATCTGGGACGCCAAACATCCGGATGGTATCTTCCCGCACGGCACGCCCCATCTGCCGGTCGAAGATCCATACCCGGACGACGCTGGAGCTGCGCCCCATGTCACTTGAGCTCTGGAGCACGCTATTCGCCGGGTGCACCTGCGTGGTCATCGCGGCGACCGCCATCGCCGCTCTCATCCAGCTGCGCCATCTCCGGGCAAGCAACCAGCTCGCGGGGATGATTGAGATCAACCGTATGTGGCAGGATCCACAGATGCAGGCGTGGTTCAACTTCGTCCGCGATGATCTGCCGGCGAAGCTGCAGGACCCTGCGTTCTGCGCCGGGCTTCGCGGCGACCGCATCGATCGCCGCGTTCACGTCGAGCTCTATGTGGCCGACTACTGGGAGCAGATCGGCGGCTACGTCAAGCATGGACTGATCGACGA
>Ga0116216_10000312_pt1 | contig 42126 bp, 43 predicted proteins | sample Sb_taG_11_FD_89696 | JGI IMG/M metagenome (GOLD analysis project Ga0116216, IMG submission 89696) | Peat soil microbial communities from Weissenstadt, Germany - Sb_50d_3_AS metaG | ecosystem: Environmental > Terrestrial > Soil > Wetlands > Peat | place: Germany: Weissenstadt | collected 2010-09-21
TACAGCGAGCAACTGCTGACCCCGCTGCGGCTGACCATCCGCCAGGTGGCTAGGGCGCTGCTGGTCCATCCACGGCACCTGCCCTACCAGGTCGTGGCGGCGATCGCCGACCACCGCTGACCATCATCGTATAGGCGTAAACTTATATAAGTGAAACGTGATAGACTGCCGCCGTGCAGGCATTCGACGTCCTCGGCGATCCGGTCCGGCGCCGGATCCTTGAGCTGATCGCCGATGGCGAGCTGACCTCGGGTGCCGTATGCGCGGTGATCCAGCGGGAGTTCGGGATCTCCCAGCCTGCCGTGTCACAGCATCTCAAGGTGCTGCGCACGGCGGGTTTCGCCACTGTCAGGCCCGAGGGCGCCCGGCGCCTGTACGCGGTCAACCCCGAGCCGCTGCGTGACGTCGACGCCTGGCTAGATCGCTTCCGGCGGTTCTGGACTCCGCCGCTTGAGGCGTTGGCCACGGAACTGGCACGGGGCCGACGCGAGCGACGGCTCCGTGATCCTGACGAAGATCGCACCTGAAGGAGAATCCGATGATCGATGTGACCCACCAGATCAGCGCCGTGCGACGGCAGGTCGGCCGGCGGGTGCTTGACGCGGGCGAGGCGCGCACCGTGAAGCGGCTGAGCGCCGAAGCCGAGGGCAGGACCAGGTTCGAGATTGAGCACATCGCCCGGGTGGACGACGAGCGGTGGGCGCAGTTCGGTCCTGGAGCGGTTGGCGTCGGCTGGGACATGGCGCTGATGGGCCTGGCGATCCACCTGTCGTCGGGCCGCACCGTGGACCGGCGAGAGAGCACGGCTTGGACCGCAGGTGCTGACGGCAGGCAGTTCGTCTCGCTCAGCAGCCAGCGGTGGTGCGACGCGAGCATCTCGGCCGGCCTGGACGAGGCTGCCGCCCGGGCCGCGGCAGACCGCACGACGGCCTTCTACACGCCGAGCCCCGCAGCCAGATCCGCCGGATCCTCCGGGTCCTGATCCTGGTCATGACCCTGGCACAGCGGACTTGGTCAGGCAGGCCGCCGACCCGTGAACCGGCGGGGTCGATCATCCGTACGAAAGGCTAAGACTGCCTGGCGATCCGGGGCGGTGGTCGCCAGGCAGTCTCAGCCACGTGATCAGCCACGGAAATGGCATCCGGCTGCGCCGTTACAGGCGCTCGATGATGGTCACATTCGCCTGGCCGCCGCCCTCGCACATCGTCTGCAGGCCATACCGGCCGCCGGTCCGATCCAGGCCGTGCAGCAGCGTGGTGAGCAACCGGGCCCCGGTGGCCCCGAGCGGATGACCGAGCGCGATCGCGCCGCCGCTGACATTGACCCGCTCAAGGTCGGCTCCGGTCTCCCGCTGCCAGGCCAGCACCACCGAAGCGAATGCCTCGTTGATCTCGATCAGGTCGATGTCGGCCAACCGCAGTCCGGCCCGCCGCAGCGCGAACTCGGTGGCGGCGATCGGCGCTGTGAGCATCAGCACCGGGTCATCCCCCCGCGCGCTCAGGTGGCAGATCCGGGCTCGCGGCCGCAGCCCATGCTCGGCGACCGCCCGCTCGGACGCGATCAGCAGCGCCGCCGAGGCGTCGGCGATCTGGCTGGACAGCGCGGCGGTGATCACGCCGCCCTCGTCCGGCGGCCGCAGTGGCGCCAGCGCGGCCATCCGCTCCAGCGAGGTATCCCGGCGCGGGCACTCGTCTACCGCCACCTCGCCGTAAGGCACGATCTCCGGCTCGAACCAGCCCGCATCAGCCGCGCTGACCGCCCGCCGGTGACTGGCCAGCGCGTACTCCTCCATCTCGGCCCGACCGATCCCCCACTTGGCCGCGATCATGTCGGCGGCCCTGAACTGCGAGATCTCCTGCACCCCGTACCTGGCCCGCCAGCCGTCCGACCCGCTGAACGGGTCATCGTGGCCAAACGCCTGCCCGGCCAGCATCGCCGCCGCGATCGGGATCTGGCTCATGTTCTGCACCCCGCCGGCCACCACCAGATCGGCCGTGCCGCTGAGCACCGCCTGCGCGGCGAAATGCACGGCCTGCTGCGACGAGCCGCACTGGCGGTCCACAGTGACCCCGGGCACCGCCTCGGGCAGGCCGGCCGCCAGCCACGCCGTCCGCGCGATGTCGCCGGCCTGCGGGCCGATCGTGTCCACGCAGCCGAAGATCACGTCGTCCACCGCCGCCGGGTCGACGCCGGTGCGCTGGATCAGCGCCGACAGTACGTGGGCGCCGAGGTCCGCCGGGTGCACGCCGGCCAGGCCGCCGCCGCGCCGCCCGACCGGGGTGCGGATCGCGTCGACAATGAAGGCCGCTGCCATGCTCGCTCCCGTCCCGCTACACTCAGTAGAACACGTTCTATTTATAGCGACAGCCGAGCCCGGAGGCACCGTCAGTGCCAGCTCGAACGGCAGTGGGGGCCGGATGCACCTGACCTGGACGCCCGAGCAGGACCGGCTCCGCCAGGAACTGCGGGAGTACTTCGCAACCCTGATGACGCCCGGCCGACGCGACGGCCTAGCCAACGCCAACGCCAGCGCCGGCGGCGACTACGGCGACGGCGTCGCCTATCGCGAGATTGTCCGCCAGCTCGGCCGGGACGGCTGGCTAGTGCTCGGCTGGCCCGCCGAATACGGTGGCCGCGACGGCACGATGCTCGACCAGCTGATCTTCACCGACGAGGCGTCGGTGGCCGGCGTTCCCGTGCCGTTCCTGACGATCAACACCGTCGGACCGACGATCATGCGATTCGGGACTGACGAGCAGAAATCGTTCCTCCTGCCGAAAGTAGCTGCCGGGGAACTGCACTTCTCGATCGGCTACTCCGAGCCGGAAGCAGGAACCGACCTGGCCTCGCTGCGCACCCGCGCGGTCAGGGACGGCACCGACTACGTGATCAATGGCCAGAAGATGTGGACGTCCCTGATCGCCTACGCCGACTACGTCTGGCTGGCCTGCCGGACCGATCCGGAGGCACCACGGCACCAGGGCCTGTCGATCATCATGGTGCCGACCGACTCGGCCGGCTTCTCGTGGACGCCGGTGCGAACCGTGGCAGGCCCGACCACCAGCGCGACCTACTACTCCGACGTCCGGGTCCCGGCCGGCAATCTGGTCGGCGCGGAGAACCAGGGCTGGCCGCTGATCACCAATCAGCTCAATCACGAGCGGGTGGCGCTGACCTCGGCGGCACCGCTGCAGTCCGCGCTTCGTGCGGTGCGGGACTGGGCGGCGGTCACCAAGCTAGCCGACGGCCAGCGAGTGATCGACGCCGAATGGGTCCAGATCGCCCTGGCCAGGGTGCACGCCAGGACTGAGCTGCTCAAGCTGCTGAACTGGCAGATCGCCGCGCAGGCGGATGGCGGGCACGGCCTTGGCCCCGCGGCCGCGTCGGCGACCAAGGTGTACGGCACCGAGCTGACCATCGAGGCCTGCCGGGCGCTGATGGAAGTGCTCGGCGCGAACGCGCAGGTCAGGCAGGGCTCGCCGGGCGCGGTGCTGGCCGGCCGGATCGAGCGGATGCACCGGTCGGCGCTGATCCTGACCTTCGGCGGCGGCACCAACGAGATCCAGCGTGACATGATCGCAATGCTCGCGCTCGGCCTGCCGTACCGACGCCGTTAACCGACCGGAGCGGGACTGTGGATTTTTCCATAACGCAAGCCCAGGAGGAATTGTCGGCGCTCAGCCGACGCATTCTCACCGACCACGTGACGCCGCAGCGGCTGGCCGAACTTGAGCAGGCCGGTGACCGGTTCGACCCGGTCTTGTGGGCTGACCTGGCGGGCGCAGGCGTGCTCAGCGCGGCGCTGCCCGAGCGAGCGGGCGGGGCCGGCTACGGGCTGGCCGAGCAGTGCTAGGTGCTGATCGAACTGGGGCGTGCCGTCGGGCCGGCCCCGTACCTGGCTTGCATCGTGCTCGGGGCGGGCGCGATCGCCGAGTTCGGCACCGACGAGCAGATCGCCAGGTGGGCGAAACCGGCCGCGGCGGGTGAGCTGATCCTGACCGCCGCGCTGGCCGAACCCGACGGTGATGACCCGCGGACGCCATCGACCAGGGCCGAGCGTGCCGATGGCCGGTGGCTGCTGACCGGAACAAAGACCACGGTGCCTGCCGCCGCCCGGGCGGACCTGATCCTCGTTCCGGCCGCGACCGACGCCGGGATCGCCGTCTTCGCCGTAGACCGGTCCGACCCCGGAGTGACGGTCCGGCCGCAGCAGCTCGTGGACGGCGACGGTGCGGCCCAGGTCGACCTGGCCGGCGTGCCGGTCGGCGACGACCGCGTGCTCGGCCAGCCATCCGCTGGCGCCAGCACCGCCGGTTCGGGAGCCGTCGAGGCGCGGGCCAGCGAGCCGCATGCCGGTGTCGCCACCGGAGCCGAGGTGACCGGCTGGCTGCTGGCCCGCGCGACGGTCGGGCTGTGCGCCGTGGCGCTCGGGGTGACCGAGCGAGCGCTCGAGCTCACCGCGCAGTACGCCAAGAGCCGCGACCAGTTCGGCCGGCCGATCGGCAGCTTCCAGGCGGTCGCCCAGCGGCTGGCCGACGCCTACATCGACGTGGAGGGGATCCGGCTGACCATGTGGCAGGCTGCCTGGCGGCTGGCGGCTGGCCTGCCCTGCGACACCGAGATCGGCACAGCCAAGTTCTGGGCGGCCGACGCCGGGCACCGAGTCGCGCACACGGCGGTCCATATTCATGGCGGAATCGGGATCGACACCGAGTACCCGCTGCACCGCTACTTCACCGCCGCCAAGGCGATCGAGTTCAGCCTGGGCGGCGCGACCGCTCAGCTCCGCCGGATCGGCGCCGCGCTGGCGCAGCCATGACTGCCCAGGGGCACGGGCAGGCGAGCCGGGCGTGAATCACTACGCCGGGGCTGGGCGCCGGTGGGCGCTCGGCGCGATGGGCTTCTACGGCCTGATCGCCGCCGAGCTGGTGACGATGAGCCCGCACCCGCTGGTCGGCCGCACGGTACTTGACGCGGGCGCGGGCACCGGCGCGGTCGGCATGGCGCTCGCCGCCCAGCAGGCCAGGACGATCGCGATGGATCTCTCCTTCGACATGCTGGCCTGGGGTTCCCGCGACCTGCCGTGCTGCGTCGCCGACATCCGTGCTCGTCGATGTCGTGGTCCAGGAGCGGCCGGTCGACGTTGGGGTAGCCGAGCCCGAGCAGCTCATCAGTTACCGCCTCGGCCAGCCTCCGTTTGCCGACTGGCTCGACCGGATCGGCCCTGACCAGGCGGCAGAGTTCGCCCGCGCCACCGCCGATGCGATCAGGCCGGTGATGCAGCCGTATCAACCGGTCGTCGTGTTTCTGGCCGGACGCACCGCAGCCTGACCGGCCCCTCGCCAGGCTGGGCCAAGCGCTCGGCCAGGCCGGCTAACCAGGCGGCGGTCCTGCCGGGCAGGATGTTGACATGACCGACGACACTCCCGTCTCTTATCAGGCCGCCGTGCACGGCTCGCCGGTGCTGACCGCGTCAGGTACCAAGATGGGCACACTCGAGCACGTTCTAGAGATCCCTGACCTTGACATCTTCGAAGGGATCGTGATCGGCACGCACCATGGGCTGCGGTTCGTCGCCGCCGATCAGCTTGCGCTGATCACCCGGAGCTTCATCAGGTGCAGCATCGACGATGAGCAGGCAGCCCAGCTGCCGGCGCCGGACGGACCGCCGGTGTACAAGGTGGACGCCCTGGCCGACTCGGGCCACAACCTGCACGACGTCCTCGGCCGGATGTTCGGCCGGCCGCACTGGAAGCGCGAGCACGACTAGCGGCCGCAGCGCGCCTGCCTAAGCTCCTAGGCTACGGTCACGGTCAGGGCCAGCCCCGAGCCACGGTCCTGGTCAGGATCCCGAGGGTTGCCCGCAGCGCTCCTTCCGAGATCACCGGGAAGATCCCGGCTGCCTTCCAGGCCGGATCAATGGACGACCAGTCGTAGTACGAGGTGACGAGCGTTCCATCCGCGACGGGCTCGAGCAGGTAGCCGTAGACGTGGCCGATCGGCGGGCGGATCTCGCCAAGGATCGTCCAGGCGATCTCGCGGTCAGGGACGAACGTCGCGATGCTGACCGTCACGTCATAGCGGCCCAACGGGTAGTCGTTCAGCGCCTCGCGATCCATGTGAACGACAAAGCTGTCGCCGACACCGGTCACCGGCGCGCCATCGGCGGCCATCAGCATCCCGGAACTGTCAATCGCCACATGCCCCTGCGGATCGCTCAGCAGCCGGAAGATCGTCGCCGGGTCCGCGGCGACCGTCCGCTGGACCTCCAGCCGCTCGCTCGTCATCTGCTCATCCTAACGAGCGCGGGCCAGCCGGATTGTCGCGTCAGCAACCGATCTGGCCGACCTCTGGCCGGCCGGCGCAAGTCGTCACCTGCATGTCCGTCCGGCGCAAGCGTCACCTGCCGGGCAGAGCCATCGGACCGCCCGGCACGTGACGGACGGCCCTGTCCCCTGATCGGCATCCGGCGGACAATAATGATCAACGAGACGATTGGCGTCCGCGCCGCGTCAAGGAGGATCGCGATGACCGCTGATAGGAATGGTGTCGGCGACGGGCCTGGCGTCCTGTACCACGACCGCTGGATCGAGTGCACGGCCGATGCGATCCGGATCCGCGGGTACTACTTCCCGTGGGGCACCAAGCGCATCCCGTACAGCTCGATCCGATCTATCCGGCGGGTGACGATGACCGCGCTCAGGGGTCAGGGCCGGATCTGGGGCACCGCGAACCCGCGTTACTGGGCAAGCCTCGACCCGAGCCGACCGGCGAAGAGCATTGCCCTGATCCTCGACATCGGCAGCCTGGTCCGGCCCTTCATCACCCCCGATGACCCGGGCAAGGTCGAGGCCGCGATCCGCGCGCATTCCACCGCCGAAGTGGTGACCGGCGGCGACCGACGCCGGCCTATCGTCTGAGGGAGCGAACCGACACCGTGCGGATTGTGATACCGCTGCCGGATACCGACTTCGATACCACCGAAGTTGCCGTGCCGTGGCGGATTCTTACCGATCTTGGCCATTCCATCGTGTTCGCCACCGAACTGGGCGGGACGGTACCCAGCTGCGATCCGCGGCTGCTCACCGGCGTGATCTTCGGGCGGCTCGGGGCGCTGCCTGAGCCCCGCAGCTACTACGCCGAGCTGACCGACGCCAGGGAGTTCCGCTCCCCGATCAGCTGGCGAACACTGGAGCCGGCCGACTATGACGGGCTGATCCTGCCCGGCGGGCATGCCCCAGGAATGCGCCAGTACCTCGGCTCAGCCGAGCTGCGGGCTCAGGTGGCCAGGTTCTGGATCCTGGACCGGCCGGTGGCGGCGATCTGCCACGGCGTGCTGGTGCTGGCACGCAGCACCAACCCGCGTACCGGGAGCAGCGTGCTGCTGGACAAGCGGACGACCTGCCTGCCCAAGTACATGGAACGCGCCGCCTACGCCGCCACCGCCTGGCGGCTCGGCCGCTACTACCGGACCTACCCCGCCTATGTGCAGGACGAGGTGAAAGCGGCGCTGCGGTCGTCTGCACAGTTCGTGCGCGGACCGCGCGCGGTGGCCCGCGGCAGCGCCACCGACGACAGTCACGCCTTCGTGGTACGGGACGGCAGCTACCTATCGGCCCGCTGGCCTGGCGACGCGTACTTGTTCGCTCGCCGCTTCCACGACCTGCTTACTTCCGCAGGGTAACCGGGTCAGCGCAGCTTGCCGAGCCTGGTGAGGGTTTCTTCGAGCTCGGCGAGCAGGCTGGTCATCACTTCAGCCACCGGGCGGACGTCGTTCATCCGGCCGACGATCTGGCCGACAGGCATGGCTACGACCTCGGGGTTGCCCGAGTGCATCAGTCGCTGGTGCGCGTCGCTGACCAGGAGGTTCTGCAGCGGCATCGGCAGCGGCTCGGGCGCTCCCGGCTCCTCCCAGGCCCGGGTCCACTTGTTCTTCAGCAGCCTGGCCGGCTTGCCGCTGTAGATCCTGGACCGCACCGTGTCCGACGAGCTCGCGTCGAGCAGGGCGTCGCGGAGGGCAGGCAGCGGCGCCGTCATGCCGTAGTCCTGCTAGGTCAGCCAGAGCGAGCCCATCCAGACCCCGACCGCGCCGAGCGCGAGTGCGGCGGCCACCTGGCGTCCGCAGCCGATGCCGCCGGCCGCCAGCACCGGAACCTGGCCGCCGACCGCGTCGACGACCTCGGGCACCAACACCATGCTGGCGATCTCGCCGGTGTGGCCGCCGGCCTCGTAGCCCTGTGCGACCACGATGTCGACGCCGCGGTCGACGTGCCTGCGCGCATGCTCCGCCCGGCCGGCCAGCGCGGCGACCAGCATGCCCTGGTCGTGCGCGCTGGCGATCACATCTTCAGGCGGCGAGCCGAGCGCGTTGGCGATCAGCTTAACCGGATGCGCGAGCGCCACGTCGACGTGGGCCCTGGCGACCGAGTGCAGCCAGCCAAGCACTCCGTCGCGGGCCTGCTCACCGGCAGGCAGCGGCGGTACGCCGAGCCGCAGCAGCGTCTGGTCCACGAAGTCCCGGTGCCCGGCCGGGATCAGCGATGCCAGGTCGATCTGACTGCCCTCGGCCGGGACCTTGGCAGGCATGACCACGTCGACCCCGTAAGGCCGACCGCCGGTATTGGCGTCCATCCAGGTCAGCACCGCGTCAAGTTCGGCGGCGTCATTGAACCGCACGCAGCCGAGCACGCCGAGGCCGCCGGACCGGCTGATCGCCGCGGCGACGTGCTCGGACGGGGTGAAGCCGACGATCGGGTGCTCGATGCCAAGCAGGTCACAGAGCGAGGTTCGCACCGGCATCGCTCAGCTGCCCGGCTCGGCGACCGCCACCGCCGGCTCGGCGACCGCGACCGCCGGCTCGGCATCCGCCGCCGGCTGATCAGCACCGCCAGTCCCGGCAGCGGCCAGCCGCTCGTCGGCGTACCGGCGGGCCCAGCCGTAGTCGGCCTTACCGCTCGGCGTGCGCCCGATGTGATCGACTAGCCAGACGGTCCGCGGCACCTTGTATCCCGCGATCCGCTCCCGGACAACGGCCTCAAGCTCGGCCAGATCCAGGTCCACGCCATCCCGCGGTAGCACGAGCGCGGCGACTCGCTGTCCGAGCCGATCGTCAGGTATGCCGATGACCAAGGCGTCGAAGACGCCCGGGTGAGACTTGAGCGCCCCCTCGACCTCTTCGGGGAACACCTTCTCACCGCCGGTGTTCACGCAGGTGTTGCCGCGACCGAGCAGCGTGATCGTCCCGTCGGCCTCGACTCTGGCCAGGTCGCCGGGGACCACGAAGCGCTCCCCGGCGACCTCGACGAACATGGCCCCGGTCCGGACTGGGTCCTTGTAGTAACCCACCGGGATGAACCCGCCCCTGGCCAGCCGACCGATCTCGCCTGGTCCGGCCCGCCGACCTGAGTCGTCGATCACCATGGTCTGTGGTCCGGGCAGCACCGATGGACCACCGTGCTGCTCGGCGCCGGCCGAGACGAAGCTGATGCCGGTGAACCCGGTCTCCGACGCGCCGATCGCGTCGGTGAAGACGACGTTCGGCAGCGCCGCCAGGCAAGCGTCCTTGACCGCCGGTGAGAACAGGGCCGCGCTTGACGAAACAGCGACCAGCGACGACGCGTCGTAGTCGCCGGACTGAAGCGCCTCGAACAGCGGCCTGGCCATCGCGTCACCGATGATGACCAGCACGTTGACCTTGTGCTGCTGCACCGCCTGCCAGACCTCGCGGGCGCCGAACCTGGGCAGCAGCACGATCGTGTCCCCGGCGAACAGGCCGGCCAGCGCCGCCCACTGAGCGTTGCCGTGGATCAGCGGTGCCGCGCAGAACTTGACCAGCCCCGTGCTGTCGCGACCGCGACGGGACTGTTCCCACTCATCGGCGAGCATCTCGCCGGTGATGAAGTCGATCCCGCCGCCGAGGGTCCGCCAGATGTCCTCGTGCCGCCACATCACACCCTTGGGATAACCAGTCGTCCCGCCGGTGTAGATCAGGTACAGGTCATCGTTGCTGCGCGGCGGGAAATCGCGGTCCGGCGACCCCGACTCCAGCGCGCGCGAGTATGCCACTCCGGGAATGGCACTGGCGTCGCTGGGTTCGTTACTGCCATCGTCGATGATTACTGCTCCGCGCAGTCCCGTGGCGTGCGGCAGCACTGCGGCGACGCGGGGGCCGAACTCCCGGTCGTAGACGAGCGCGGTCAGGTCGGCATCGGCGAGCATGTAGCGCAGTTCACTCTCGACGTACCGGTAGTTGATGTTCACCGTCATGGCGCGAAGCTTGTAGGTGGCGATCAGCGTCTCCACGGCCTCGATCGAGTTGCGCGCGTAGAGACCGACGTGGTCGGCTGGCCCGACGCCGATCCCGGCCAGGTGATGCGCAAGCCGGTTGGTGCGCTGGTCGAGCTCGGCATAGGTCACCTGGCGATCGCCGCAGGCCACGGCGATCCGGTCGGCAAAGGCATCGGCCGCGTGCTCGAAGAGATCGGCGATATTGAGTGCCATGGGTCGAAACTAGAACCTGTTACTGTCTCAGGCAACTTCAGGTTGCAGGAGATGCCAGCGTCATGACTTCGACCAGCCAGCCAGCCGATGCCGGGCAGCCCTCAATTTCGAGCCCGCCGGATCCGGCCGCGGCTCCTGACTCGCCGGGGCACCAGCCTGATCCGGCCGAACCGCCGCACGCGCTGATCGAGCGGTGCGGCCACGTACTGATCGTCACGATGAATAGGCCGCACGCCCGCAACGCCTTGAGCGGCCCGATGATGGCCCTGATGCGGCAGGCCTGGGACGAGGTCGACGCCGACCCAGGCATCCGGGTCGCGATCTTGACCGGGGCGGGCGGGGCGTTCTGCGCGGGCGCCGACCTCAAGGCGATGACCAGAGCGCACCCGGGTGACTCGTTGGGCAGCTCAGGACTCGATCTGTCGGTGATCGAGCCGCTGCTCAAGGGGCGGCGGCTGACCAAGCCGCTGATTGCGGCCGTCGAAGGCCCGGCGGTCGCGGGCGGCACCGAGATCCTGCAGGCCACGGACATCCGAGTGGCCGGGGAGAGCGCGAGGTTCGGCGTCTCGGAAGCCCGCTGGGGACTCTTCCCGCTTGGCGGGTCGGCCGTCCGGCTGGTCCGGCAGATCCCGTACACGGTCGCGGCCGACCTGCTGCTGACCGGCAGGCATATCACCGCCGCCGAGGCGCTGCGGATCGGCCTGATCGGCCACGTCGTGCCGGATGGCCAAGCGCTCGCCAAGGCGCTGGAGATCGCCGAGATGATCGCGGCGAACGGCCCGCTGGCGGTGCAGGGGATCCTGCGCACGATCCGCGAGACCGAGGGCATGAGCGAGAACGAGGCCTTCAGCGTCGAGGCCGGCATCGGCATGGAGGTCTTCAGATCCGCCGATGCCAAAGAAGGGCCGCGAGCGTTCGCCGAGAAGCGCAAGCCAGTCTTCCTGGGCCGCTAACCAAGCTCCCCCGGCCACCCCCGCCCCCGGCCACCCCCGCCCCCGGCCATCCCGGCCCCCGGCCACGCCCGCCCCCGGCCCCCGGCCACGCCCGCCGCCGGCCACGCCCGCCCCCGGCCCCCGGCCACGCCCGCCGCCGGCCACGCCCGCCGCCGGCCACGCCCGCCGCTCGCTCCGCTCGCCACGTCCATCCGGCAGCCACGCGTGCCGCCAGCTGCGTTTCTTCCGGGTAGCACTCGCGGCGCTGAGGCCGGTCGCGCACTCGCGCCGGTGTTCTTCCATCAGCGTGGAGAGTTTTGTGCACTATTTGCATAGAAGTCTCCACGATCATGGTTCGGACTGACCCGGGCGACGCAGACCGGCAGTTCGGTTCACTCCGCAGGCGGCCGACGAGTTTTTTTGTCTTGACAAAAAATCTTGTCGGCGCCAGAGTTGATGCATGCTCGATATCGCGGTGATCGACGACCCAGAGGCGGCCGAGGCGGCCCTGGCACCTGTGCGTGCCCGGCTGCTCGCTGACCTGGCCGAGCCGGGGTCGGCGAGCACGCTCGCCGCCGCGGCCGGACTGCCCCGGCAGAAGGTGAACTACCACTTGCGGGAGCTGGAGCGGCACGGGCTGATCGAGCTGGTGCGGGAGCGCCGGAGGGGCAACATGACCGAGCGGATGCTGCGCGCGACCGCGATGTCCTACGTGATCTCGCCATCCGCCCTCGCTGCGGTGGCACCCGATCCGGCGCGATCACCCGACCAGTTGTCGGCGCGCTGGCTGCTGGCCGTTGCCGCGCAACTGGTGCGTGACGTCGGCGACCTGATCAGCGGTGCGGCGAAGGCACGCAAGCGGGTCTCGACGTTCGCGCTAGACGGCGAGGTGCGGTTCGCGTCGGCGGCAGACCGGGCGGCCTTCGCGGCTGAACTAGCGACCTCAGTCGCCGCGCTCGTGGCCAAGTACCACGACGAGGACGCGACCGGCGGGCGGCCGCACCGCGTGGTCGTCGCCGTCCACCCGAGCGTCAGCTCGGGATCTGGCTTAGTCCAGACCGCTGCACGCCCGGCCGGCGCGGACCACGCAGACGCACCCCGTGCCGGTGCGCGCCCGGCCCGCCAGCACCCGGCTGGCACCCGCCCGGCCGGCGTGCCCTCATCCGACGCACCCCTTGCCGACGTACTCCCGACCCAGGAGATCTGAGATGGGGCACCGATTCGAACAGCGGCAGGAGGCTGAGCTGCCCGCGAGCCTCGAACAGGTCTGGGCGGCGATCACGACCGGCCAAGGGCTCGACTCCTGGTTCATGGGCCACAGCGAAGTCCGGCCTGGTCCCGGCGGCACCGTGCGCACCACCTTCGGCGACTACGCGCCCGAGCTATCGATAGCCGAGTGGGACCCGTTCCGGCGATTCGCCTATTCCAGCGGCGAGGCGCAGGACGGCCGGTGCATCGCATACGAGTTCCTGATCGAGGGACGGCATGGTGGCAGCACCGTGCTTCGCACCGTCACAAGCGGCTTCCTGCCCGGAGACGACTGGCAGGACGAGTACGAGGCGATGACCGCTGGCATGCAGCTGTACTTCCGCACCCTGGTCGAATACCTCAGCTACTTCGCTGGCCGGTTCGCCACGCCGATCACCGCGCTCGGGCCTGCGGGGACGACGTGGGATCGGGACCGGGCGGCGCTGCACCGCGGGCTCGGCCTGACCGAGCCGGTCATCCGGGGCGACCGGGTGCGGGTCAGCCCGGATGGCCTCGCTCCGATCGACGGCGTTGTCTATTTCGTCAACTCTGACACGATCGGGGTGCGTTCCAGCGATGCGCTCTATCGGTTCCTGCGCGGCTTCCACAAGCCGGTAATCGCGTCGCACCTGCTCTTCTCCGGCGATGCCGATCTGGGCCAGGCCGAACGGGCCTGGCAGACCTGGCTCAGCCGACTGCTCGGCTAGCCGAACTGCCACGCCCTCGAAGGGAGATGACCCATTGCCGCCACGATCACCGACTCGACCGCAGGACGTGCCCCCACCAGTCCGGATGTCTACGAATTACGCAACACACCGAGGGAGAAACCAATGAGCACCACTCGTTCAGCAGACGGAACGACGATCGGGTTCGACAAGGCCGGCCAGGGACCCGCGCTGATCCTGGTGGACGGCGCCATGTGTTGCCGGTCCATGGGTCCGATGCCGAAGCTGTCCGCGCAGCTCACCCAGCATTTCACTGTCTTCACCTACGACCGCCGCGGCCGAGGCGAGAGCGGCGACACAGCGCCCTACGCCGTCGAGCGTGAGGTTGAAGACCTCGAGGCGCTGATCACGGCGGCCGGCGGGTCGGCATACGTGCACGGGACTTCATCCGGCGCTGGCCTTGCCGTCGAGGCGGCCAAGCACCTGCCCGCGATCGAGAAGCTGGCGCTGTATGAACCGCCGTTCATCGTCGATCACAGCCGGGAGCCCATGCCCGAGGACTACCTCCCCCAGATGGCGGAGCTGATAGCGGCGGATCGCCGGGGTGACGCGGTCAAGAAGTTCATGAAGTTCGTCGGCACGCCGGCCGCCTTTGTCGCTGTGCTGCCCTTCACACCGGTGTGGTCAAAGCTCAAGGCGATGGCGCACACGCTCCCCTACGACCTGGAGATCATGCGTGATCACCAGCAGGGAACGCCGCTGACGGCGGGAGAATGGGCCGCCGCCAAGGTGCCGACGCTGGTCATGGATGGCGGAAAGAGCCCGGCCTGGATCAGGAACGGCACCAAGGCGCTCGCGGACGCCCTGCCCGCGGCGCAGTACCGCACTCTTCCCGGTCAGACCCACATGGTCAAGCCGGATGTCATCGCTCCGGTACTGACCGAGTTCTTCGCCGGCTGACGGCTGCTGTCCGGCTCCGGCCGGCCCGCAGCCGGACAGCTGATCGGCGAGGCCTTCAGGAAGCAGGGTCGTCGGCCGCGTCCTGCGGGTCGGCGACCCAGGCGGAGAAGACCGGGATGCCATGCCAGGGACCGTGCACCACCCGGCCGGGCACTCGATCGCGCCGCTCGTCCACTGTGACCGCGACCACGGCGAACGGATGACCGAACCGGAGCTCGGCCGTTCGCAGCAGGCCACGGCTGGGCAGCCGCATGCTCAGCCTGATCGCCAGTGCCGAGACCGCCGCGGCCTCGAATCCGGTCCTGCTGTACCGCGCCATCGCCGCCTGTTTCGCCTCCCATGGATCGTCTGAGACCGCCAGTGCCGAAGCGGCGGCGGCGAACCCGAGAGCCGGATCGCTCAGGTCATGCGTGCACCTAGCCGACCACGCGGGCAGCACGGCGTCGCACCGCTCCCCGCCGCCGTCATCGGACATCTCCTCCCGCACCGACCACGCCGCCCCGTCGCCGAGCGGCAGATCGAACAGCGAGCGCTGGTCCACCGGCTGGCCGAGGCCGCGCGCCATCGCCAGCCGGTGGGCCGCGGCCATGACCTTAGCCGGTGCCACCTCGGGCGCCGCGGCGACAGACACGACGAGCAGACCGCCCCGCGCCTGCCCGACGTGCACCGCGACATCACCGGCTTCCGCGGTGGCGGCGATGAAGGCCGAATGACCGAGATGCTCAGGGGACCGGAGCACGTGTGCGAGCCGTTCAGCCCAGGGACTTGACGGACCAAGCGCGCCGCCAGGTGCCAGCTCAAATGGGCAGTCCCAGGAGACCTTGGTCGCCAGCGCACTCGCCAGGACTAGGTAGACGGTCAGGTCCACCTCGATCGGGAAGCTTTCGATCAGGCCGAACGTATGGCGGCGCGCCCAGTCATCGAGTTCCGGCTGGCCAGGGATTCGCCCGGTCTGCGTCACCACGTCAGGCAGTCCGGCCAGCCACTGCTCGCTGACGCTCGCCGGCAAGTGCCACACCGCCGCGGCCGCCGCGACCAGCGGGTGCGGATGCGCCAGCAGGTCCGCCGCCGCGCTGGCTGCGGAGTCGATATCGGAGCCAAGAACCTCGGTCAGCACCGCCCGGTTCTCGCCATCGCTAGCCGGGCCGCACAAGGCGAGCAGCAGCCAGGCCCCTACCGGCGATGCCACATGATGGTCGTAGCCGATGACTTCGTGCAGGCGGCTCGCGTACCGAGCGACGGGCGCGGTCAGATCAATCTGGGTGGCTGCCATGGTCTCAGTCTGCCGCCGGCCCCGGCGGCGTGCCATGCGTTACGCCACGCCAGGCAGCTGACCTTGCGTCAGCATGACACCGCGGTGAAATCTTAGGTCCGCTGGCTCTTCCCGAGCCGCGCCGCTTCGCCTAAAGTTGCCACGCCGCGTCTTGGCGACATTACCTGCGATACCAGTCGGCTGCCGACGGACCGCGTCAACGGTGACCGTCCGAAGTTGGGGAGTAGGCATGCACATCAATGCTGGTGATACCGCCTGGATGCTGACCTCGACCGCGCTGGTCCTGTTCATGATGCCCGGGCTCGCATTGTTCTACGGCGGACTAGTCGGCGCGAAGAACGTCGTGGCGACGATGGTCCAGTCCTTCATAGCCATCGGCCTGATCAGCCTGCTCTGGGCGATCGTCGGCTACACGCTGACCTTTGGCAGCGACCACGCGGGCGTCATCGGCGGCCTTGAGCATTTCATGCTGATCGGCGTGGGGGCCAAGCCGAACAGCCTGGCGCCGACGATTCCGGCTCTGATCTACATGGCGTTCCAGATGAAGTTCGCCGTGATTACTCCGGCGCTGATCGCGGGCGCCTTCTGCGAGCGGATGCGGTTCCGCGGCTACCTGGTCTTCATCGGGCTGTGGTCGCTGGTGGTGTACTCACCGTTCGCGCACGCGGTCTGGGCCGGAGGGATCCTCGGCTCCGGCGGGCTGCACGCGATCGACTTCGCCGGCGGCTCGGTGGTGCATGAGCTTGCCGGAGCGGCGGCCCTGGCTACCGCGTTCTACCTCAAGCGGCGGCATCAGCTTGAGCGGCCGCACAACATCCCGCTGGTGCTGCTCGGCGCGGGGATCCTCTGGTTCGGCTGGTTCGGCTTCAACGCGGGAAGCGCTCTGTCGGCCGGATCGGTGGCCGGCTACGCCCTGGTCAACACCCAGTTGGGCGCCAGCGCCGCGATGCTCGCCTGGATGGCCATGGAGTGGTGGCGCCGCGGCAAGCCGACCGGCGTGGGGCTCGCCTCCGGTGCCGTGGCCGGTCTGGCCGCGATCACCCCGGCCTCCGGGTACGTCCCGCCATGGGCGGCGATGATCATCGGCATCGCCGCGGGTACCCTCTGCTACCTCGCGGTGCACGTGAAGGACATCCTGCACTACGACGACTCGCTCGACGTGGTCGGCGTGCACATGATCGGCGGCATGATCGGCGTGATCCTGACCGGCGTCTTCGCCAGCCTGGTGGTCAACGCCGCTGGGGAGGCAGGCGGCTGGACTCAGCTCGGCCGCCAGGTCGTGCTGGCCGCAGCAGGCATCATCTGGCCGTTCGTGATGACCTGGGTCATCTTGTGGGTCACCGACAAGACGGTGGGCATCCAGGTGCCCGCCGAAGCCGAGGAGGTCGGTCTGGACATCGCCGAGCACGGCGAGGCCGGATACGAACTGCTTCAGGCCGGCGCCCTGGCGCAGGCCGGAGCGCCGGGGAACGGCAGCTCCGCGGCGCAATCCGCGGCGCAAGAAGCCACCGAGAACACCTAGCTCGCGGCTGGCGGCGGCCCCGGAGCCTGCACCACAGCGGCCAGAGGAGGTCACGGAGCGGATAATGAGTCCCATGACGAAACCGTCCGACGTCCCGGCAGTGAGCCTGCCCGGCGGCGCACAGATGCCGCTGGTCGGATTCGGCACCTGGAAACTGCGTCACCATGCGGCCCGCGCCGCCGTCGGTGCCGCGCTGGCCGCGGGCTACCGGCACATCGACACCGCGACGATGTACGGAAACGAGGAAGCGATCGGCCGTGCCCTGGCGGACAGCGGCATCGACCGCGGCGAGCTCTTCCTCACCACCAAGCTCCGGCCATCTGACGCCGGCCGGGAAAGCAAGATCCTGCACGCGTCGCTGCGAGCGTTGCGCACCGACTACGTGGACCTGTGGCTGGTGCACTGGCCGCCCAAGCCACAGGTCAGTCGGCAGGTATGGAACGACGTCCGGCTGCTGCGCGACTCGGGTTTGATCAGGGCGGTGGGTGTGAGCAACTATTCGCTGGCGCAGATCGACGATCTGATCTCAGCCAGCGGCGAGGTACCGGCGGTGAACCAGGTGCACTGGAATCCGCAGCGGTTCGCGGCGGACGTGGTCGAGGGCCACCGCGAGCGCGGCGTTGCCATGGTGGGCTACAGCCCGCTCAAGGACACCAGCATGGACGATCCCGTGCTGACCGAGATCGCCGCCGCGCACGGGGTGACGGTAGCCCAGGTGCTGCTCCGGTGGAACCTAGAGCACGGCATCGCGGTCATCCCGAAGTCGGCTCACCCGGACCGGATCGCTGCGAACATCGACCTGTTCGGGTTCACCCTCAGCCCGGAGCAGGTGGCCGCGATCGACGGCCTGGCGCCGCGGCCATACTGACGAAATGGTCCAGCCAGTGCCGCCCGACGTGGTGACCCAGCGTGTGCCACCGACCTTCATGCCATCGGCGAATGGCTTCGCGTTCACGAATTCCTGGCCGTCTGCCCCCGCGGTTACCGTCCCCACACCCTTCGGGCCGATCGGGATCGGCAATGCCGATGCCGGGCTGTGCGGCGGAATGGTGTTCGCGGCGCTCGACTACTGGCATGCCGGCGAGATACCGCCAACCGCCCAGCCAGCACCTGGTACCCCGCTGTACCAGTTCATCGTGCGGCGGCTGATCGACTCCTGGCATCTCCCGGCCGGCGTCGCCGAGTACTACCAGTGGATGAACCTGCCCGATGGCGACATCGGCATCGACATATTCGGGTTCACGCTGGTCGTCGAGCGTGGCATCGCCTGGCGCACGATCGAGCAGCAGTGGCCGCAGATCAAGGCCAGGATTGACGGCGGCATCCCGGCCGCGCTCGGCGTTGTGACCGTTGCCTCAGCCAGCCCGGCCGAGCTTGGCCATAACCATCAGGTCCTCGCGTATGGGTACTCGATCTCCGGCACCGAGGTGAGCGTGGCTGTCTACGACCCGAACTCGGGCCAGGACAACGCCACCCGGATCTGGTTCGACGCGTCCGACCCGACCCAAGCCACCACCTTCTCGCACAACCTCAACCTGAGCGGGCCGGTGCGCGGCTTCTTCCTGACCGCCTACTCCCCCGCCAGCCCGCCAAGCTCGGCCACGGACTCGCCGACCTCCACCGCCGAGCCGACCTCCGTCGCTGAGCCGTCGGCCGCCGCAGGGTCAGATTCCGCTACTGAGCCGTCGGGCGAGGGCTGATCTGCGGCGCGCCGGATGAGGGCTGCGACCTCGCGGGGCGTCCGCAGCCGGACGAACGCCAGGTGACCGTTCGCCGGGTCGTCCTGCGCGGTCAGGTATCGCTGCCGGTACACCCGGTGGCGGGTCCATGCCCACGCGATGATCGACTCCTCGGGCTTGAACGTGACCAGGTTGCTCCACGGCTCGCGGTTCCCGTTCCACAGCTCGGCGCGGGTCGCCGTCCGCCGCAGCGTGCGCCAGATCACCTGGCGCATCACGCGGTGCCTGGGCGGGTCAAGCCAGACCACCGTGTCGGCCCGGCCCCAGACGATGTCCCGCACGGCGCCGTAGTTCCCGTCGACGACCCAGCACGGCCCCGAGGTGAAGGCTGTCACCCGCTGCCTGAACACCTGCCGGTCTAAGGGCTGCCAGCCAGGCTGATGGAACACCGAATCCAGCTCAAGGTGCGGGATGGCGAGAGCGCCGGCGAGCTCCCTGGCAAACGTGGTCTTTCCCGAGCCACTGTTGCCGACCACCGAGATCCGCTGCACCGGGACAGTATGCGAGAAGAACGGCCAGCTGCGAAACCGAGTTGACGTGACTTGACGTTCAGGCTGGCTGAAGCTGCCGGCAGCTCGGCCGACGTGCCACCTGGGCCAGCCGAGCCAGCCGATCCGAAGTAGAACACGTTCTATCGCATGGCGTGCTCCGGCGGTTTGACCTGCACTCTAGCGCGAAACCATTGCCGATCACACCAGAAACATGTTTCACTGCGATCCGTGAGTCGGCCGCAATCGGACAGCAAACCGCTGCATGCTCCGCTGGAGATCTCGTTCGACTACACCCGCTCGCTCGGCCCGACACTCGGCGAGTTCATGACCGCGCTCGCGGACCGGCGCATCCTCGGCGCCAGGGCCTCCGACGGCCGGGTGCATGCCCCGCCGTTCGAATATGACCCGGTCACGACCAAGCCGCCGACCGAACTGGTGGACGTCGGGCCGGGCGGCACGGTCGTCAGCTGGTCCTGGATGGAGCGGCCATTGGAAGGGCAGCCGCTGGCGCATCCGTTCGGCTGGGCGCTGATCCGGCTGGACGGTGCCGACACCAGCATGCTGCACGCGGTGGACGCGGGCTCGTCCGATCGGATGCGGACCGGGATGCGAGTCCGTCCGCGCTGGGCCGAGCAGGCGGGTTCAGGCATCACCGACATTGCCTGCTTCGAGCCAGCCAGCCAGAATGAGCCCGCGGAACGGGAGGGCGGCACGGAGACTTCCGCCAAGCCCGCCAAGCCCGCCAAGCCCGCCAAGCCGACCAAGCCCGCCAAGCGGACCAAGCCGACCAAGCCCGGCGAGCCCGGCAAGCCCGCCGAGCCTGGCAAGCCCGCCGGCCCCGTCACCATGATCACAACGCCGGTGCGGCTGAGCTACGACCACACCGTTTCCCCCGGCGAGAGCAGCTACCTGCGGGCCTTGGCGCAAGGACGGCTGATCGCACAGCGCTGCCCGGCCTGCGGCAAGGTCTACCTGCCGCCGCGCGGTGCCTGCCCGGTGGACGGTGTCCCGACCACCACCGAGGTGGAACTGCCGGACACCGGCATCGTGACCACGTTCTGCATCGTGAATGTGCCGTTCCGCGGGCAGCACGTCACCCCGCCGTACGTCGCGGCCTCGGTCCTGATCGACGGCGCCGACATCGCGTTTCAGCATCTGATCCTGGGCTGTCAGCCTGACGAAGTACGGATGGGAATGCGGGTCCGGGCGGTCTGGAAGCCGCGTGAGCAATGGGGCACCACAGCAGAGAACATCGATCATTTTCGGCCCACCGGCGAACCAGACGCGCCATACGACTCCTACGCCCACCACTTGTGAAGGAAAAGATCCGGTGCAGGACGACTTCACCTGTCGCGCCTGCCGCCACGTCGCGGCAGCGGCAGCGGCAACGGCAACGGCAGCGGCAATGACCGCCAGCTGGCGGCCCGCGTGATCGACGTCGCCGTGGTCGGCTTCGCCGAGGCGCCGAACGAGCGGCACAGCGAGAGCACCACCAGCGGCGTCGAGATGCTGGTGCCGATCTTCCACGAGGTGTTCGACGCCACTGGCCTGACCAAGGACGACGTCGGCTTCTGGTGCTCAGGGTCGTCGGACTACCTGGCGGGCCGGGCCTTCTCCTTCGTCTCCGCGGTCGATGCGATCGGGGCGTTCCCCCCGGTGATGGAGTCGCACGTCGAGATGGACGGCGCCTGGGCACTCTATGAGGCATGGCTGAAGATCCTGACCGGCGAAGCCGAGATCGCCCTCGCCTACGGTTTCGGCAAATCGTCGGCCGGCCACCTGCGGCGAGTGCTTGCCCTGCAGCTCGACCCGTACCTGCTCGCCCCACTCTGGCCGGACTCGGTGAGCATCGCCGCGCTGCAGGCCAGGCTCGGAATCGAGGCCGGCCTATGGACGGAAGCTGACATGGCGCAGGTCGCCGCGCGGTCCCGAGCGTCCGTGGCAGCAGGTGCGCGGGCTCTCGGCGCCGACCAGGCCTCGGTCGCGTCCTTGCTTGACCGGCCGTACCTGGCTGACCCGCTGCGCGCGCACGACTGCGCTCCGGTCACCGATGGAGCGGCCGTCGTGATCCTGGCAGCCGAGAGCCGGGCCAGCGAGCTGTGCGAGCGGCCGGCCTGGATCACCGGCTTCGAGCACCGGATCGACTCGGCGGCGATCGGCTCTCGGGACCTGACCAACGCGCCGTCGGCGGCTGCGGCCGGCCGTGCGGCGGGCGGCTCGCCGTTGGCGCGGGTGCAGGTCGCCGAGCTGCACGCGCCGTTCACTCACCAGGAGATCATCCTGCGCCGGGCGCTTGGCCTCAGCGACGACGTGACGATCAGCCCCTCCGGCGGCGCGCTCTGCGGCAACCCGATGTTCGCGGCCGGCCTGGCCAGGATCGGCCACGCGGCCCGCGCGATCATGTCCGGCCGGGCCGACCTGGCACTCGGCCATGCCACCAGCGGCCCCGCCTTGCAGCAGAACCTGGTCTGCCAGCTGGCGGCCCGGTGACAAAACGGCGAGCGGCGGTCCTTGGCACCGGCCAGACCCACCACCGCAGCAAGCGCACCGACGTGTCGATGGCCGGGCTGTGCCGCGAGGCGGTCGACCGGGCGCTAGCCGATGCCGCCACGACCCTGGACCAGATCGACGCGGTGGTCGTCGGCAAGGCACCTGACCTCTTCGAGGGGGTCATGATGCCCGACCTGTACCTGGCCGACGCGCTCGGCGCGGTCGGCAAGCCGCTGCTCAGAGTGCACACCGCGGGTTCGGTCGGCGGCGCCACCGGGATCGTCGCTACCAGCCTGATCCAGGCTGGCGTGCACCGCCGGGTGCTCGCCGTCGCGTTCGAGAAACAGTCCGAGTCCAACGCCATGTGGGCGCTGTCGATCGTCCCGCCGTTCGCGATGCCGGTGCTGGCCGGGGCAGGCGGCTACTTCGCACCGCACATCCGCTCCTACATCCGGCGCAGCGGTGCCCCGCCGCACATCGGCGCGATGGTGGCGGCCAAGGACCGGCGCAACGGCGCGAGGAACCCGTACGCACATCTGCAGCAGGCCGATATGACGACCGAGAAAGTGCTCGCCTCCCCCATGCTGTGGGACCCGGTCCGGTACGACGAGACTTGCCCGTCCTCCGATGGGGCGTGCGCCGTAGTGATCGGCGACCAGGCCGCAGCCGAGGCAGCCGAGCAGCCGGTGGCCTGGATCCGGGCCACGTCGATGCGGACCGAGCCGACCATGTTCTCAGGGAAGGACAATGTGAACCCGCGGGCCGGCGCCGATGCAGCGGCCGCCCTCTGGCAGTCCGCCGGGATCACCAGCCCCGCCGACCAGATCGACGCCGCAGAAATTTACGTACCCTTCTCTTGGTTCGAGCCGATGTGGCTGGAGAACCTCGGATTCGCCGAGCCCGGCCACGGCTGGCGGCTCACCGAGGATGGTGAGACCGAGATCAGCGGTGCGCTGCCGGTCAACCCGTCCGGCGGGGTGCTCAGCTCCAACCCGATCGGCGCGTCCGGGCTGCTGCGGTTCGCCGAGTCGGCAATGCAGGTGATGGGCAAGGCCGGCGAACACCAGGTTCCTGGCGCGCGGACCGCGCTCGGCCACGCTTACGGCGGCGGGTCGCAGTATTTCTCGATGTGGGTGGTCGCCGACACCCCAGATCGCTAGTTAGCTGTAGCTGACCGGCAGCCGTTTGATGCCGTTCAGCCAGCCTGACCTGAGGCGCTCGGCCTGCCCGGTCCGCTTGATCGTCGGCATGGCGTCGGCGATGGCGTTGAAGATCAGGTCGATCTCCAGCCTGGCCAGGTTCGCGCCCAGGCAGTAGTGCGCACCGGTGCCGCCGAACCCCAGATGCGGGTTCGGGTTCCGCATGATGTCGAACCGCTCGGGTGAGTCGAAAACCTCCTCGTCGAAATTGGCCGACCGGTAGAACATGCCAAGCCGCTGGCCCGCCCCGATCTGCTGGCCGCCGAGCACGATATCGGCCTTCGCGGTGCGCTGGAACACGGTGACCGGGGTAGCCCACCTGACGATCTCATCGGCCGCGCTGGCCGGCCGCTCAGCGAGATAGAGGTCCCACTGCTCTGGGTGCTCGAAAAAGGCCAGCATTCCGTGCGAGATGGCGTTCCTGGTGGTCTCGTTGCCGGCCACGGACAGCAGGATGACGAAGAAGCCGAACTCGTCCGAGCTGAGCTGACCGTCGTCGACCTGCGCCTGGACCAGCTTGCTGACGATGTCGTTCCGCGGGCACTGCCTGCGGTCCTCCGCCATCGTCATGGCATAGCCGATCAGCTCACCGGCCGCCGCCTGCCCGTCACCGCCGAACTCGGGGTCGTCGTAGCCGATCATGGTGTTCGACCACTCGAAGATCTTCCTGCGGTCCTCCTGCGGGACGCCGAGCAGCTCGGCGATGGCCTGCAGCGGCAGCTCGCAGGCGACGTCGGTGACGAAGTCCCCGGTGCCCTCAGCCAGCGCGGTCTGCACGATCCGCTCGGCCCGTTCGGTCAGCGCGGCGCGCAGGTTATTGATGGCGCGCGGGGTGAAGCCGCGGTTGACGATGCTGCGCAGCTTGGTGTGCTCAGGAGGATCGATGTTGAGCATGATCAGCCGCTGCAGCCCGAGACTCTCCTCCGTCTGCAGCTGGCTCAACCTGATGATCGCGGTGTTCTGCCAGCTGCCGTACAGCTCGCTGCACCTCGACATCTCGACGATGTCGGCATGCTTGCTGACCACCCAGTAGCCTTCGTCGTCGAAGCCAGAAGAACCGCGGGGCTGGGCGTTCCACCAGACCGGCGCGGCCCGCCGCAGCTCGGCGAATTCGGCCGCGGGCACCCGGTGGGCATACAGATCGGGATCGGTGAAGTCGAATCCGGGCGGGATCCGCGGCTCGGCCATGGGCTGCCTCCCGACTGCAACGCGTTCTAGTTGGATTGAACCATGTGCGGTCGCGCCGGTGAACTCCGGTGCGCGAAAATCAAGAACACGTTCTAGAATTGGCTGGACTGCCGGGCACGCTGCGGACGCCGCGGCCAGCTCACAGCACGTGCCGGATCAGTGTGCGCCCGGGCGCGGAGCCGGGCCAGCCGTGGCGACCGACCGCCACCCGGGTCGCGAGGAGGCGGCGCAGTGGGCACAGCCGTGATCGTCAACGCGGTACGTACCCCGATCGGCAAGCGCAATGGCAGCCTCTCCGGGCTGCATGCGGCCGAGATCCTGGGCGCCGCGCAGCTCGCGCTGGTCGAGCGGGCCGGAATCGAGCCTGGACTGGTCGAGCAGATCGCGGGCGGCTGCGTCACCCAGGCTGGCGAGCAGTCGAACAACGTCACCCGCACCGCCTGGCTGCAGGCCGGGCTGCCGCACCAGGTCGGCTGCCTGACCCTGGACGCCCAGTGCGGCTCGGCGCAGCAGGCGGCGCACCTGATCGCCGGCCTGATCGCGGCCGACGCGATCGACGTCGGCATCGCCTGCGGGGTGGAGGCGATGAGCCGGGTTCCGCTCGGCACCGCCGCCATGGCCGGCGGTGGCAGCCCCCGCCCCGAGAGCTGGTCGATCGATATGCCGAACCAGTTCCTCGCGGCGGAACGGATCGCCGAGCGCCGCGGCCTGACCAGGGAGCAGGTCGATGCGTTCGGACTGCGATCGCAGCAGGCGGCAGCGCGCGCCTGGTCGGCCGGGCACTTCGACCGCGAGGTGACCGCTGTCAAGGCGCCGGTGCTCGCCGCCGACCGGCAGCCGACCGGCGAGACCGTGACCGTCGAGCGGGACCAGGGCCTGCGCGAGACCACGATGGAGGCATTGGCACGGCTCAAGCCGGTGATCGAGGGCGGTGTGCACACGGCAGGCACGTCCTCGCAGATCTCGGACGGCGCCGCCGGGCTGCTGCTTGCCGACGAGGGACGCGCCCGCGAGCTTGGCCTGCGGCCGCGAGCCAGGATCCTGGCCCAGTGCCTGATCGGTGACGAGCCCTACTACCACCTGGACGGCCCGGTCGCCGCGACCGAGCGGGTGCTGCGGCGCAGCGGAATGTCGATCGGCGACATAGACATTTTCGAGATTAACGAAGCGTTCGCGTCGGTCGTGCTCTCCTGGATGAGCGTGCACCGGCCCGATCCAGACCGGGTCAACGTCAACGGCGGCGCGATCGCGCTGGGCCATCCGGTGGGCAGCACCGGCTCCAGGCTGCTCACCACCGCCCTGCACGAGCTAGAGCGCCGCGACGCCAGCACCGCCCTGATCTCGATGTGCGCCGGCGGCGCGATGGCCACAGCCACCATCATCGAGCGCGTCTGATCACACCGGCCCCCAGATTCACCGCCCCGCACCTCCACGCAGATGTGAGCCGCAGCGCCCCGTGGCCCGGTCAGTGCGCGGAGAGGCCGAGGGCGGCGGCGGTGGCCGCGAGCGCAGCCAGATGGTCATCGACCGATTCCAGTCCGGCGCCCATGGTGTTGACCGAAACGTGACTGGCTCCTGCGTCCCGCCAGTCGCTCACTCGCTGTGCCACCGCCTGCGCCCCGCCAGCGCCCCAGCTGACCCGTCCCTCCATGCCAAGTCCCGCCGGGTCACGCCCCGCCTGCACAGCGGCCTGCTCGATGATCGACCTCGCGTCGTCCAGCCGCGGGCCCGGCGGTACCTGCGGAAACCAGCCGTCAGCCAGCCGACCGGCCCTCCGGTACGCCGGGGGTGACTGAGCACCGAACCACACCGGGATGGGCCGCTGCGCCGGTCGCGGCGCCAGGCCGGCCCCGGTGACCCGTTCGTGCTTGCCCTCGTGGGTCACCGTCTGCTCGGTCCACAGCCGGCGCAGGAGAGTCACCTGCTCGGCCAGCCGGGTGCCGCGATCCTCGAATCGCTTTCCCAGCGCCTCGTACTCCACCGGATTCCAGCCGAGGCCGACCCCGAGCCGGAACCGGCCGCCAGTCAGCAGGTCCACCTCCGCAGCCTGCTTGGCGACGAGAGCAGTCTGCCGCTGCGGCAGGATGATCACCCCGGTGACCAGTTCCAGGGAGGTCACCGCCGCCAGGTAGCCGAACAGCACCAGCGGTTCATGGAACGTCGAGCGAATGTTGTACGGGCCGCTCCAGCCGGGGTGAACGGCCGGGTCGGCACCGAGAACGTGATCATAGGCGAGCAGGTGGGCAAATCCGAGTTGCTCCGCACCCTGGGCGTAGCTGCGTACGGCACCCGGATCCGGGCCGATCTCGGTCTGCGGGAAAACCACGCCGATCTGCATGACACCTCCTTGCGCCAGTCCGCACCACAATCCCTGCCTGATGGCGGAGTCAGCCTGCTAGTCGTCCTCGATCGTGATGCCAAGCGCACGGGCCAGGACGAAGGTCAAGGCAAGCGCATCGGTGCTCTTAATGATCGCCCCGCGCATGCTGGTCACGCCGCCGATGTCGGCCAGGTTGCAGTCGGCGAACCGCGTTCCGGCCAGCTGCGCGCCGGAGAACTGCGCGCCGGCCAGGTCACAGCTCTCGAACCTGGCACCGCGCAGGTCGGCTTCGCCGAAATCGGCCTGCTCTAGCCGGCAGCCAGCGAAGACGACGTCCTTGAAGCTCGTTGACTGGAAGAAGGCAAGATCCACGCGGCAGTTGTCGAACGTGACATCGCGGAAGCTGCCGTCGAGCCACGCCAGCCCGGTCATCCGGCTGCCCGACACCGCCGAGCGGCTCAGCGAGCTGTCGCGCGCCCGCAGGTTCGCCAGGTCGCACCGGTCAAAGACGCAGTCGCGGATCAAGGCGCGATGCAGTCTCGTCTGGCTGAGATTGACGTTGCTAAACCGGCACTGATCGGCCTCGGCGCTGACCGCGTCACGGTTCGACAGGTCCAGGTCGTCGAATGCCAGCGACACGTAGACACCGCTGTCTTTCAGGTCGTCGGCTGGGAGCACGGCCGAGGTCAGCGAGGCGGGTAGGGTCGGCGCCACTGGCTGCCTGGATCCGGCCTGCCTGCCGGGCGTCGTACGGCGCGAGCGACCAGCCATCCGGTCATGCTATCGGGCCGCCGGAATCGGTCAGCGCCTGATCGCCTGCTGGCCGCCTGCAACGCAAAGCCCCGGCGGCTCTCCCGCGTGATCGGCCGCCTGTCACGCCCTGACAGCTATCCCGCGTGATCAGCCGCTGGCTTGCGGCCGACTCCGGCGTAGAACCAGGCCCGCTCCGGGTGATCGGGAACCGGGCCGTCTGGGTGCCACAACGGCAGGTAGACCAGGCCGGGGTCGACTAGGTCGAAGCCATCGAAGAGGCCCAGGATCTCGGCATGAGAACGGGTGTGCGCCGCGGCTGTTGTGCTTGTGTAGAGTTCTTCGACCCGCGCTGCTGCGCCTGGTGCCGCCTCGTGGGTCGCATGCGAGATGGCCAGGGCGCTGCCGGGAGCCAGTCCGCTGGCGTACCTGGCGACCACCGAGGCCGGGTCGTCAGCGTCCGGCACGAAATGCAGCACGGTGACCATCAGCAGCCCGACCGGCTGGCTGAAGTCGAGCATGCTGCGCACGTCGGGATGGGTGAGGACTGCTTCCGGGCGCCGCAGATCCTCCCTGATGACGGTCGCCAGGGTGTTGCCGCTCAGGATCTGCTTGCTATGCGCGACGGCAACCGGATCGTTGTCCACATAGACGACCCGGGCCTGCGGATTGCCGCGCTGAGCGATCTCGTGCACGTTGTCCTGGGTGGGAATGCCGGAGCCGAGGTCCAGGAACTGGCTGATGCCGCAGCCAAGCAGGAATCTGACGGCCCGGCCGAGGAAGGCCCGGTTCTCGGCGACGATGTGCCTGGCGTTGGGCTCGGCGGCGAGCAGCTTGCGGCCGAGCTCCCGGTCGGCGGCGAAGTTGTGATGCCCGCCGAGGAAGAAGTCGTACAGCCGCGCCACGCTCGGCCGGTCAACCTCGACACCGTCCTGGCTCAAGCCGGCTTCTGCCATTGGCGCACCCGCTTTCCTGCTATGGCCCGGCAGGCCCAGTCGGCTCAGCCGCCGCCCGTGCCCGCCCGTACTCCGCTAGCTTCTCGTCGAGGTCGCGTACCGCCGCCGTTTCCTCCGCGCCGTGCAGTTGCTTGCGCAGCACCTGGATCCGGCTTGAGATCCGCCGCGAGCTATTCAGCGTCGTGAGCCTGGCCGAATCGGCCAGCGTCTCGCAGGCTTCCTCGATCTCACCTTGCCTGATCAGAGCTTCGGCCCTAAAGGCCAGGGTCAGTGCCGTGGCATGCAGGTTCAGCGGGCCGAGCTGACTCAGCGACCGGCCCGCCGCATCGGATGCGTCCACCGCCATGTTCAGCCGGAGCGCACACTCCGATTCAGTGCCCCAGTAGAACGACCGATCATAGAAGTACCACCATGGGGCCCGCGGTGTCTGGTCCCCGATATCGCCGAGTGCGCTCTGCTCCCGGTCAAGAGCCGCCTGGCAGCGCGCCACCTGGCCCGCCGCGGCGTAAGCGCGCGCGGTGACGTCGGCGGCGTAGGCGACCGCGTACGGATTGCCGCTGGCGCGCGCTGCCTGCTGCGCGGCCTGAGCGTGGTCGATGGCGACCCTAGCTTGGCCCCGGGCAATCGCCAGATGGCTGGACGCGGCCAGCGAGTAGGACACGAGGTCGTGATCGCCTGCCCGGTAAGCGGCCGATCGCGCATCGTCGTAGTAATAGCGCGCCGACTTATGATCGCCCAGGTTGAACATCAGCCAGCCGACAAGCTGCGTCAAGTCGCCATAGGCGGTCAGCGCCTGACTGGTCACCAGTTCCGGCGCGTTCCGCGCCATTGCGGCCATGGCCGAGCGCAGCGCCATCGCTGGCGGCAGGGTGATCCGCGGGCCGACCGCACCGCCGAGCCTGCGCAGGCCGGCGATGACCTCGCCGGTATAGCTGACGATGGCCATATCGGTGCGGATCCGGCTGGCCTTGGTCACTCCGCTCAGCCGCGGTACCTCAAGGACAGGTGCGGCTGCGACCACGGCAAGGGCGCTGCTTGCCTCAAGCAGCAGTGTCCGGCGGCGAAGCCTGCGGTCCGGTTCATCGGTCTCCGTGCCAACCTGGATCAACTCGCCGACCTGCGCCTGCCTGATCGTCTCGAGCGCCGCCTGAAGCGCCGGGGTGGAGAGCGCCGGAACCGGACTAATGCCAGCCACCATGGGACGGGACCGGGCCTGCTCAGGTACCAGGCGGATGCCCGGACCGCGGTCATTCGCCCGCAGCCCAGCCGCAGCGGGCCGGGCTGCCTGAGCGCCGTAGTCGTCGCAGTCGGCCAGCAGGTCGGTCACCTTGCACTCGTAGAGCTGAGCAAGCCGGTCCAGCGTCTCCAGCGAGGGCGCATGACCGGTCTGGCTGGGCCATTGCTCCCAGTAGGAAAAGTTCTTGAAGGTCTTCGGGTCGCTCGGCCAGCGAGCCGTCCACCGTTCCGCTGCCTGCGGCTGGCTCCAGCCGTGCGCCTGGCGCAGCGCCACGCGGGGGTTAATCCGGTAGGTCGCGCGGAACACGGCGGCGATCTCGGCCCAGGTTCGTCCCTGGTCCCTTAATTGGGCGGCCTGCAGCGCCTGAGCCTGCCGTACGCTGCGTGGTTTCCCGCTCAATGGTCATTCCTTCGCGGCCTTGCCGCCGCCGCGGCATTGCGTGCTTCGATCCAACCCGCTGCCATGAACTTAACCCGAGCACTGTGCTCCATTCGCCATTGTCGCACGCATTCTCCCTGTCATCCTGGGAAGATCCGTGAAGTTGGCAGTCTGCGCGCCAAAACTGTCAACGATGGCCCTAGCACTCGCTGTAACTACGGCGGACCCAAGTGTGAGCAGTGAGAGCGAAACGGGAGCCCGATATGCACCAATTCATTTCCCTGTATCGTCACTTATACCGCACTGGAAGTGCTCCGTGATGTACGCCTCCGGCGGCGGCGCCGCAGTCGTCCCTAAGGCGCCGACCGCAGTCCGCTCGGTGAGCATCGAGCTCGCCGTTGCACCGACCGCAGTCCGCCGCGCCAGGCACTGGACGGCCGACCAGCTCGCCCACGCCGAGCCGCCGTATTCCCGAGACCTGATCGACAACGCCGTTCTGCTCGTATCCGAGCTAGTAACCAACGCCGTTCAGGCCTGCGGCCCCCAGCTCGACCTGGTACATCGTCCTGGCGAGACCGCCCAGGTGTCGCTGCTGATCACGCGGCTGCGCAGGATGATCAGGATCGAGGTGCACGACAGCGCCGGCGGCACCGTCCCGGTGCCGCGTCGCAGCAGCGCCGACGCTGAGACCGGCCGCGGCCTGACGGTGGTCGCCGCCCTGACCGACAGGTGGGGCTGGCAGCCGGCCCCGTACGGCAAGATCGTGTGGTGCGAGCTGTCCGGCTAGTGCGTCATGATCCACTGATTGATCAGCGCAAAGGACTGATCAGCCGAAGGATGCAGCGCGATGTCGTGGCCGGTCTCCGGGATGGAATCGATCACCAGGCTCGCAGCCGCGGCATAGTAAGGAGCCTCGGACGCGAGCAGCTCAGCCTGCTGCGAGCAGTCAAGTACCGGGGGGTCGGTGCAGAAGATGGCGTCCTGCTGGCCGATGACGACGAGCACCGGGGCAGTAATACTGTCCGAAGCGTTGAGCCCCGGCGGCAGCGCCCAGGTGGTCGCGAGGCTCGCCAGGTCGGTAACCGGCACCACATCCTTGTGTCCCTCGTCGTATCCGACAACGGCCGGATCAGCCGCCGCCGAGTAGAAGTCCGCGCGGCGGTCCCCAGGAATCGTGGTCAGGTATCCGGGATCGAGTCCGGTGCCGATGAACTGCGGGTCGAGCGCGGCCGGGTAGAGCAACGACTCCAGCGTGGTCGCGAACCCGGCGCCGACATTGGGTGCGTGCAGCAGGCCGGTGATGACAACTCTGCTCACATCCTGATAAAGGCCGGCTTCGGCAATGGAGATCACCGAGCCGAGCGAATGCCCGATCAGGTTCACCTGGCTATAGCCCAGGTTGCCGCGCAGCCAGGTGACGATCTGGTGCAGCACGTATGCCTCATTGCTGATGGCAACCGCGCCGCTCGGCGGGCGACTGCTCTGACCGGTGCCTATCCGGTCGTAGTCGAACGTCGCCCGGCCAGCCTGCAGGGTCTTGTCGACATAGGAGTACAGTGCCGGATCCTGCGGCCAGTTCCAGTAGCTGCTGTTGTATGTGGCGCCTGGGGTCAGCACGTCTACTTCGTGCGCCCCGGCGGCCCACACCGCGGGCTGGCAGTAGATCCCAGCGATGGTCCGACTGGTCGGCTGGCCGGGAGCAATCGCGACAGGTAACCGGATATTCTGGCAATTACCGTATCCGGTGTCGGCCGCAGCCGAAGGACCATCGGAAAGCAGCCACCCGGCAGCCAGCAGGAAGCCGAGTAAGAGGCTCAGAGCTGGAACCGCGCGTGCATATTTCATTTGCTCACCCCTGTCATTCCCGTAAGCCGTTCGGGCGACGGGACCAATGAGGAGGCGAAGGTATCACACCGGACCGTAGATAATGGCCGCGAATGCCTGAAAAAATCGGCCCGACAAATGGCATCTAATTGAGCAATCCGATATACATGTCCTAACGGCTGGCTGCGGGGTCGGTCAGCACCCGCGGCCGACGCTGTGGCCAGCGGCCGAGCGCCCAGCGTAAGCTTCAGCCCACCAAGCACTTGCTTGCTGGAGGGGCGGGTGGATCTCACCATTCCGGCCGCCGTAAGGAACGCGGCGCGGGAGTTCGGCGACGCGACGGCGGTCGCCGAACCTGGCGGCCCGAGGCTGAGTTACCGCGAGTTGCACCAGGGCACCCAGACGGTGGCCCGCGCCCTGATCGCGGGCGGTATCGAGCCAGGTGACCGAATCGCGATCTGGTCCCCGAACACGCACCACTGGGTCCTGGCCGCACTCGGCACGCTCTACGCCGGAGCGACGCTGGTCCCGGTGAACACCAGGTACACCGGACCAGAAGCGCTCGACGTGATCGGCCGGAGCCGGGCCAGCGGATTGATCGTCGCCGGGGACTTTCTCGGCACTGACCGGCTGGCCATGCTCGCCGCAGCCGCCGAGGAGGAAAGCAAAGCAGCGGCACAAATTTCTCCGGCGCAGATCACCCTGCCGCAGCTGGTCGTCCGGGTGCCGGTCGAGACCGCGCCGGCGGCAGCAACAATCGCCGACAAGATAGTGCCCGACCGCGCGGCACCGAGCCCGACGGAACCCGGCCCGACGGAACCGGGCCCGACAGTGCTCGACTGGGCGCAGCTCGAGCAGCGCTCGACGGCAGTTCCCCATTCAGCGGCTGACGACCGGGCCGCAGCGGTCGGGCCCGATGATGTCAGCGACATCCTGTTCACGTCGGGCACAACGGGTCGCAGTAAGGGAGCGATGAGCGCGCACCGACAGGCGCTCGGCGTCGCCCGTGCCTGGGCGCAGTGCGCCGAGCTGAGCCAGGCCGATCGCTACCTGATCGTCAATCCCTTCTTCCACAGCTTCGGCTACAAGGCCGGCATCCTGGCTTGCCTGCTGACCGGCGCGACGATGGTGCCACAGCAGGTGTTCGACGCCGGGGCGGCGATGCGGCTGATCGAGTCGGAGCGGATCACCGTCTTCCCCGGCGCGCCGACGATCTATCAGGCCATCCTGGACCACCCGGACCGCGCCAGCCGTGACCTGTCCAGCCTGCGGCTCGCAGTCACCGGGGCGGCCGTGGTACCGGTCGCGCTGGTCGAGCGGATGCGCAGCGAGCTGAGCTTCGATTCGGTGCTGACCGCCTACGGGCTGACCGAGGCAGTGGTCGTGACGATGTGCCGGCTAGGTGATGACCCGGAAACTGTCGCGCACACCTCCGGCCGGGCAACCGCCGACTTCGAGATCCGGATCGACCACGCCAACACCACAGACCTGGCCGATCTCGCCGAGTCCTCGGACGGTTCGTGCCAGCCCGGCGAGATCCTGCTGCGCGGCCCGAACGTGATGCTCGGCTACCTGGACGATCCGGCCGCCACCGCCGAGGTGATCGACGCCGACGGCTGGCTGCACACCGGCGACGTCGGACGGCTCGACGCGCGCGGCTACCTGACCATCACCGACCGGCTCAAGGACATGTACATCTGCGGTGGATTCAACGTCTACCCGGCGGAGGTGGAACAGGTCCTGGCCCGCCATCCCGGCGTCGCCGAATCGGTCGTGATCGGGATTCCCGATGCCAGGCTGGGCGAAGTCGGCAAGGCATTCGTACTGCCCCGCCCCGGCCAGGACCCCAGCGCCGAGGACCTGATCGCCTTCTGCCGAACCCGGCTGGCCAACTACAAGGTGCCCAGGCAAGTCGAGTTCCGCACCGAACTGCCGCGCAACCCGGCGGGCAAGGCACTCAAGCGCCTGCTCAGGCATGAGCCCACAGCCTAAGCCGCCCTGGCCGCTGACGTATTAGCTGGCCGCAGCCGCTCGCACTCCAGTGCCATCGACAAGTTGATTGACGCCCTGATCGACGTGAAGCGCCAGCACGACTGGCGGTTCCATCCGAACCTGACCGTGCACATCGACTCAGGCGGAGTCGGCCATCCGGTGCCGTGAACGCGACGCCGTGAACGCGGCGCTGGACGGCGCGGTTGCGGTGGGACCGGCGATCGTCTCGCTCGGCCGTCATCCGCTACGCGGCTGTCAACCCCGGGTGGTCAGCACCGGGGCGCGGCCCCGGGCAGTCGGGCCGGTTACATCCAGTCGGCGTGCCTTGGCCAGGCAAGCAGCGTCTCGACTACCTCGGGCGGGCCCTCCGATTCGGCCGACGTCGCATACCGGCCGCGGTAGAACAGCAGCGGCCGCTGCGGACCGCAGTCCCCGAGCTCAAGCACCCGGCCGATCACCACGTAGTGATCACCGGCCGGGTGCACGGCCTGCACCTGGCATCCGGCCCAGGTCAGCACGCCGTCGATGACCGGCGATCCGGCCGTGTCTGGCACCCAGCCGACATCGGTGAACCGATTGGGGTCGCTCCGGCCGAACAGCCTGGCCAGGTGCCGCTGGTCGGCGGACAGGACGTTGGCGCAGAAGAAGCCAGCCCGCTCGATCCTTGGCCAGGTCGACGAGGTGCGTGCGGGGCAGAACACCACCAGCGGTGGCTCAAGCGACAGCGCGGCGAACGCCTGGCAGGAGAAGCCGACCGGCTCGCCATCATCGACCGCCGCGATGATCGTAATGCCGGTGCAGAAGTGACCAAGCACCTGGCGGAATCGCTCGGGGTCGGGCTCGAACACTGCTGGTTTGCCGACGCGCTTCACGACCATCGGGAGCACCCGGGGACGCCCGTTCATTCCCGCCGCGTGGGAGTCGCGCGTGTTGTCAGCCGGCCGCACCCGCGGCGAACGCATGCCCCCAGGTGCTGATCGCCGTGGTCTGCCTGCTCACCCAGGTCGCATCGTCGACCAGCACGCCGTCGGTGCCGTATTCGATGTCGAACCCGCCGGGCGTCTGCACGTAGAACGAGACCATCTGGTCGTTGGCATGCCTGCCCAGAGTCGCGCTGATCTTGCCGCCGCGCCTGGCGCATCGGTCCATCGCCCGGCCGACATCGTCGAGCGTGGCCACCTCGATCATCAGGTGGATGATCCCGGCCTGGCTGGTCATCGGAGCGAGCGCGAGGCTGTGGTGCCGCGGGTTACAGCCAAGGAACCGCATCATGGCCGGCGGCCCCCCGGCCGGGCGGCCGAATAGCTCAGGCGCCATGGCCATGGTGTCCCGCAGCCGGAATCCGAGCACGCCGCTGTAGAAGGCAAGCCCCGCGTCGTCGTCAGCCGCTGGCAGCACGACATGCCCCATCCCCAGATTCCCGGTGACGAACGTGCTGCCGTACGGGCTGAAGGCCGGCCTGCTGTCCAGCGCCGCGCCGCAGAAGAACTCGAGCGCGTGGCCGGACGGATCGTCGCAGCGCAGCAGCCTGGCCACCCGGCGAGCCGCGCGCTCCGCCTCGGTACCCGCTTTGACCGCGACGCCGGCCTGGTCAAGTGCCTGTCCGACCGCGTCAAGATCGGCGTCGTCCCCGACCTCCCAGCCGGAGGCGAGCAGCCGGTCCTGCCCGCCAGGCAGGATCACCAGCCGCGCGGGGAAATCATCCATCCGCAGGTAGAGTGCGCCAGGTTCGGGCCCGCGGCCCTCGACCATGCCGAGCAGCCTGGTGCCGAACTCGCGCCAGGCGGCCACGTCGGTGGTCTCGATCCGCAGGTACCCAAGCGAGGAGATCCCGTTCATTCCTTGCCCCCGTTCAGGAAGCCGATCGCGAGCCGGTTGAACTCGTCGAACTTCTCCAGCTGCGCCCAGTGCCCGCAGCCGCCGAAGACGTGCAGCTGGGCTTTGCGGATCTGCTTCAGTGCGACCAGCGCACCGTCCAGCGGATTGACCCGGTCCTCTCGTCCCCAGACCAGCAGCACCTCATTGCGCAGCCGGTGCGCCTCGCGCCAGAGCATGCCGTCCGCCGCGGTCGCCGGGTCATAGAACGACTTCCCCATCGACGCCATCGCAGCCATCGCCTCAGGGGTGCTCGCGATGGCGTACCGCTAGTCCACCAGTTCGTCGGTGATCAGCTTCGGGTTGAACACCAGGGTGCGCAGGAACGCGGCCATCTTCTCCTTGCTCGGCCCCGGCGGCGCCGCGAACGCCATCAGCGCGCTGACGCCCTCCGTCGGGTCGGGGGCGAAGACGTTGAGGCTGAGCCCGCCCGACCCCATCAGCACCAGCTTGCCCGCCCGGTCCGGGTAGCGCAGCGCGAACCTGACGGCGGCGCCGCCGCCGAGCGAGTTGCCGACCAGGTGCACCTTCTCGACCCCGAGATGATCGAGCAGGCTGGCCAGCGCGTTGGCGGCGAAGGTGAAGTAGTGGCCGACCACCGCGGGCCTGGCAGAGCGGCCGAAGCCAGGCTGGTCGAGCATCAGGGTACGGAAGTGGTCGGCGAATACCGGCAGGTTGCCGCCGAAGTTGGACCACGCCGAGGCGCCTGGACCGCCGCCGTGCAGCAGCACCACCGGCGTTCCGCCGTGATCGCCGGCCTCGTGATAGTGCAGTCGCGCGCTGCCGACCTCGGCGGACCAGCTGACTTCGGCGGACCGGCTGGTCGCGTCGGGTCCGGCCGGGTCAGCGGCCCCGGCGGTGTCCGCCAGCTGAGCCCTCATCTGCGCCTCCTATGCTGGCCGGGTCGGGCGCCGACCCGGCCGCGCACCCGGTCCGGTCAGAACATGGCGTCCGCGGCCGGCGGCAGCCCGAACTCGCCGCGGCCGAACATCGAGAGCGCCCGCTCCAGGTCGTTGATCGCGTGCGCCCGGCCGGCGTGCGCGTCCCGCCAGCACCGCTGGATTGGAGTCCCGCGGCGCAGCGCCCGGCCGCCCGAGTTCTCGAACAGCTTGTCCACCGCGCTGATCGCCTGACCGGTGCCGCGCACCTGGTCGCGCCTGATCCGCAGGCGCAGCGGCATCGGGATCGGCTCCCCGGCCCTGGCGTGCCTCATCAGCTCGGTCATGTTGCGCTCGAGCGCCAGCCAGGCCGCGTCCAGCTCGGCGGCCGCGTCGGCGATCCTGACCTGCGCGAACGGATCCTCGGCCAGCTTCTGGCCGACATAGGCGGTGCTGACCCGGTCCCGCTGATAGGCCACATGCGCCTGATACGCCCCGGTCGCCATTCCGATGATCGGCGTGGTGATCGCGTAAGAGAAGATCGAGCCGAACGGGATCCGGTATAGCGGAGCCGGGTTTGCCTCCTGACCGGGGCAGGCGCACTTGGACACGTCGGCGAAGCCAAGCGAGCGGTGCTCGGGCACGAACGCGTCGGTGACGACGATGTCGTTGCTACCGGTGCCGCGCAGCCCGACGGTGTCCCAGACGTCCTCGATCAGGTAATCGCTGGCGGGCACCAGGAAGGTGCGGAAGTCCACCGGGTTGCCGTCGGCGTCGGTCACGATCCCGCCGAGCAGCACCCAGCTCGCGTGGTCGCAACCGGATGAGAAGCTCCACCGGCCGCGGAGCCGATGCCCGCCTTCGACCGCCTCGGCCCGCCCGGTCGGTGCGTAGGACGACGACATCCTGGTGCTCGGGTCGGCACCCCAGACATCCTGCTGGCCGGCCAGCGGAAAGAGCGCCAGCTGCCAGGCGTGCACGCCGAGTACCGAGGCGACCCAGCCGGTCGACCCGCACGCGGTGGCGATCATCCTGACCCCGGTGTAGAAGGTCAGCGGGTCGGCCTCAAGGCCGCCGAACCTCGACGGCTGCAGCAGCCGGAAGAACCCGGCCTCCTCCAGCGACTTCACCGATTCGGCCGGGATCACCCTGGCGTCCTCGGTCTCCTGTGCCCGCTCCCGCAGCACCGGCAGCAGTTCGCCGACGGTGGCCACCACCGACTGTCCGACGTTCTCGCTCACCGGCTGCTCCTCTTCATCCAGCGGCTGGCCTATCCGGCAGCCGGCTGATCCAGCGGCTGGCTCGACCAGCGGCTGGCCGGCTCACCCGGCCGCAGCTGGGAGTGCCATCGCTGGCCCCTAGACTAGAACATGTTCTAGTCTAGGGCTATCACCCCCTTCGGCACGGGACGTAGCCAACAGTGACCGAGTTGTCAGTGCCCGAGTCGGCGGCAATCGGCACGCGGGCAGGCTTGGAGGCCCCATGAACGACCGGGACGGGGTCCGGAGCATCGACGCTGGCGCGCCGCCGGCTAGGTTCGCGCGCGGCTGGCACTGCCTGGGGCTCGCCGAGACGTTCCGCGACGGCGAGCCGCACGCCGTGCAGGCGTTCGGGACCAAGCTCGTGGTCTTCGCCGACTCGGCCGGCCAGTTGCATGTGCTCGACGCGTTCTGCAGGCACATGGGCGGTGACCTCACCAGCGGGACGATCAAGGGCGACCAGATCGCCTGCCCGTTCCATGACTGGCGCTGGGGCGGGGACGGCCGGTGCGCGAAGATCCCGTATGCCCGGCGGGTACCGCCGACTGCCAGGACCAGGTCCTGGCTGACGCTTGAGCAGAACAAGCAGCTGTTCGTCTGGAACGACCCACGCGGCAACCCTCCGCCCGAGCACATCACCATTCCCAGGATCGAAGGCGCGTTCTCCGCGCAATGGTCCGACTGGACCTGGGACTCGATCCTGGTCCAGAACTCGAACTGCCGCGAGGTCATCGACAATGTCGTCGACATGGCGCACTTCTTCTACATCCATTTCGCGTTCCCGACGTTCTTCAAGAACGTCTTGGAGGGTCATATCGCGTCGCAGTACCTGACCACCAGATCGCGGCCAGACATCGACACCGGGTCGAACTACGCCTCAGGCGAGGAGACCACGCTCAGGTCCGAGGCCGCCTATTACGGGCCGTCCTACATGATCGACTACCTGTGGCACGACTATCACGGCCTGATCATGGAGACCGTGCTGATCAACTGCCACCTGCCGGTGACCCCGGACTCGTTCCTGCTGCAATGGGGCGTGATCGTCAAGCTGCCGCCCGGCGTCTCCGAATCCCAGGGCAACCGGATCGCCGCCAAGTTCGCCGAGTTCATCTCGCTCGGCTTCACCCAGGACGTGCAGATCTGGACGCACAAGACCAGAATCGACAACCCGCTGCTTTGCGCCGAGGACGGACCGGTCTACCAGCTTCGGCGGTGGTACGAGCAGTTCTACACCGACGTGGAGGACATCACGCCGGACATGGTCGAGCGGTATGAGTTCGAGATCGACACCAGCAGGGCGGTGCAAGCCTGGGAGGCTGAGGTGGCGGCGAACCTGGCGGCCCGGCCGGACGAGGTCGGCTGAGATGATCCAGGCACGCGCCGTGGTGGTCCTGCGGGCAGGGCGGACCGGCTGACCATGGCCAGCACCCGCTCAGCCGCACCCAGCGACGACCGCCAGTGGCGATATCACGAGGTCGAGTGTGCCCGGTGTGGCGCCATCGTGCAGGTAGTCAAGTTCAGCCCGCAGCACACGTCGATCCAGTGGAGCCAGGAGGCCGTGCTGCGTTGCGCCGAGTTCGCCGACCGAGTCGTCGGGGGCCAGACATCCGCGCTGATCGCGACCTGCACCAGCCTGCGGGCCAGCATCGACGACGCGCTCGCCGACGGCCGCCTCACTATCGCGCCACCATGAGCCCGCCGCCCGCGCTCGCATCGCGCCGCCCGGCCGGCTCGGGTTTGGCCGGGCTCGCACACCGACCGGCGGTTCGGCGGCAGTGACCTCTGGGCGCACCTTCTATCAGGTGCCGGTCGCCGAGGTGATCAGCGAGACGGCGGATGCCTGCTCGCTGGTCCTCGACGTGCCGCCAGAACTGGCCGAGAGCTTCGGCTACCGGCCGGGCCAGTTCCTGACCGTCCGGATACCAGGCGCGGACGGCGGCTCGGTGGCCCGCTGTTACTCGTTGTCCAGTTCCCCCGATGCCGGGGACCGGCCGACGATCACCGTCAAGCGGGTGCCGGTTGGTTATGCCTCGAACTGGATAGCCGACGAGGTGACTGCCGGCACGGTGCTTGACCTGCTGCCGCCGGCCGGTACCTTCACGCCGAGTTCGCTGGACGGAGATTTCCTGCTGTTCGCCGGCGGCAGCGGGATTACGCCGGTGATGTCGATCCTGAAATCAGCCCTCGTCGCCGGGAGCGGCCGGATCGTGCTGGTCTATGCGAACTCCGATGAGGGGTCGGTTATTTTCAGGGCCGAACTGCGCAGGCTGCAGGCCGCGGCGCCGCACCGGCTGACCGTGGTGCACTGGCTGGACGTGCTGCAGGGCGCGCCGGATGCGGCCGCGCTGCGCGAACTGGCCAGGCCCTACGCGAGCTACGACGCCTATGTCTGCGGACCCGATCCCTACATGGCCGTGGTTCGCCAGGCGCTGGCCGACCTGGGCGTGCCGGCCAAGCGGACGCACGTCGAGCGGTTCCTGTCCCTGGTCGAGAATCCGTTCGAGGCCAGAGCGGTGACCGGCGGCACTGATGCCGTGCTCCAGGTGAACCTGGACGATCGGGTGCACCGGCTGGACTGGCCGGCCGGCACCCGGATGCTTGACGTGCTGATCGACGCCGACCTCGACCCGCCCTACTCCTGCCGCGAGGGTATCTGCGGCGCGTGCGCCTGCCGGCTGGTCACCGGTCAGGTAGAGATGGCACACAACGAGGTGCTTGAACCCGGCGATCTCGCTGACGGATACATCCTGGCCTGTCAGTCCGTCGCCGCCAGCGCCGAGATCAGCGTCTCCTACTCCTGACCAAGCGGAGCTACCCGATCGTCTCGCACGGGACCCCGCTGATCCCGCTGTAGTGCGCGCACACCTTGTCACCGCTGTTGAACTTGTGGTTGGGCGAGTTCCAGGTCTGGGTGTCGGTCCCGCCGACTCCGAGCGTGATGGCCGGGAAGGTATGGATGACCGTCCCGTTGTCGGTGATCGTGCCGGTCGTCTTGACCGAGTGACTAAAGGGATTCTGGACCTGGGCGTAGATCGCGTCGACCGTCGTCCCGTTGCCGTTGATCCCGATGCACACGTTGTCGTTGCAGCCGTAGGCGCTCGGCAGCACAGTGGTATGTACCCCGGTCAGCGCTGCCAGCATCGGCGAGGCATTAGCCGTGCCGAGAGCCGAAGCGCTGGCTGTTGCGGCGCCTGCGACAGCTGCGGGCAGCAGCAGCCCGAGGCTGGCCGCGCAGGCAATGATGGTTCCAAACAGAGCTGTTCTGAAGAACATGACAGATTCCTCTAATCGCCGATCCCGGCTCCGAGACGGAATGTTATGACATGCACGTCATTCACCCGAGTCAGTAAGAGTCTCACTCCTGGGTGGAAGACCGGTTGGAGCGGCGTGGAAGCTGGCGCCCGGCACCCGGGCTAAGGTTTCGCCGTGGGCGGCGGGGTGGGTAACGCGGCAGGTGACGCGGGTGCGGCGGGCGGGGCAGCCAGCAGGACGGCCTGTTGCAGTGCCTGCAGGCTGGTGACGTCAAGTCCGTGCTCAAGCGCCAGTTCGATGCCCTCGCGGCAGACCCGCGCGGCGTCCTCGTAGCGCTCGGCCCGGCACAGGCAGCCGACCAGCAGGCGGCGCAGCCCGTTGTCGGTTGGCCAGCGGGCGAGCATGACCTCCAACTCTCCGATGACCTCTCGGTGCCGGCCAAGTTCGACCTCAGCCTCGGCCCGGCCGGTGCGGGCGGCGCGGTACAGACCTTCGAGGCGTCCGATCTCGGCAGCGGCGAACGACCGGGTCGCCACATCGGCCAGTGGCTGCCCGCGCCACAGCGCCAGCGCCTCGGCGAGCAGGCCGGCGGCCTGCTCGAACCTGACCGCGCCGAGGGCGTTCCTGCCCTCGGTCACCAGCCGCTCGAACCTGACCGCGTCGACCTGGTCGGCCGGAATCCGCAGCCCGTAACAGACAGCGGTGCCGACTCGCGTCGTGATCAGCGTGCCACCGCGGTCGGGCGAGGCCGACGCGCCGCCGAGCGCCTGCCGCAGGTGGTGGACGTGACTGCGCAGGGTTACCGGCCAGCCGTCGGGTTCGTTCCCGTCCCAGATCAGCTCGGCCAGCCTGCGAGCCGACACAGGCTGCCCGGCGAGCAGCAGGCACAGCAGCATGACCCGCAGAATCGGGCCAAGCCGGACCGGCCGTCCGTCAACGTAAAGTGCGAGCGGCCCGAGCACCTGGAGGTCGATCATCGAGCGGCCCCTCGCCGAGCATCTAGCTAGTCAACCACGGACCATTAGCACCTATACCTGCTAATAGCCTGTATGGCCTGAGTATCGTACATGTCGGTTCGGCTGGATTCGAAAAAGGCGCAGACCAGCATTGGACCGGTCAGGCCGGCAGGCGAGGCCGGTCAGGCCGGCAGGCGAGGCCGGTCAGGCCGGCAGGCGAGGCCGGTCAGGCCGGCAGGCGA
>Ga0116216_10000316_pt1 | contig 41773 bp, 36 predicted proteins | sample Sb_taG_11_FD_89696 | JGI IMG/M metagenome (GOLD analysis project Ga0116216, IMG submission 89696) | Peat soil microbial communities from Weissenstadt, Germany - Sb_50d_3_AS metaG | ecosystem: Environmental > Terrestrial > Soil > Wetlands > Peat | place: Germany: Weissenstadt | collected 2010-09-21
CCACCACGAGAAGCCGACCGCGCCTCAACGCCAGGACACGACGGTCGAGCGTCCGCGACGCTCGCAGGAGAATGGCCGCGACCACGAGGAGCAGTCGAGAGAGCGCGGTGAGGATGCGCGCGCGGAGATTGGCCTTCAATTCGGTTTCTCCTGCGGTGTTTCGAGGACGCGCTCAAGCTCGGCCAGGGCGGCATCGATCACGGCCGGCTGGGCGGGGTCCGCACCCAACTCCATGAGAAACCCGCGGACGCCCTTGTCGCTAAGCCAAACACCAACCGCAACGACGCCGTATGAGAGCTTCTTGTGGCCTCGGAGGCACCAGCGACCGTCGCGACGGGCAAGCTTGCCATCGCCTTCCTTGTGCCTGTACTGGCGCGCGCGCTGCACGAGCGTGGCTACGTCGGGCGCTGCGTTCATCGCCCGGCCTCCGCATCGCGTGCCGCGCTGCTCGTGGACTCCTTTGCCGCCTCTGAACCCTGCTGTTTCTTTGCCGCACGCTCCGCACGCCACTTTTCATAAGCCTCGGCGTAGGCCGGGCAGTGCGCCACGAGGGCGTCCACAAGAGCCACGAGTGCGGCCGGAGATTTGATCTCTAGGAGCGGCGAGTCTTCGTCCTCGTCAGAGTACGGAGCCGACACCTCGAACAGTCTCTTGTTCCTCGGGAGCAAGACCCTCACGATCGGGCGGCTGGACTTGACCATGATGCCGTCCTTGTTCTCAGTCCAGCCGGCGGGTCCGATGCCGCTCCTCACGATGTCCTCGCTCTTCGTCGTCTCGGTCACGTGGTCCTCCCCGTTTGTGTTTGTGGTCATTGACACAGCTCACTGTCGGCAGCTTCCAAGGCCATCGACAAGCGCGAGTGTCTCTTGGAAATCTTGCCGCGTAGAGGTCCGTGCGATTCGAGGATGCTGAGGATGGCGAGCCGTCGACGACGCATCCGATCTCTACGCGCTCGCTCGGCCAGGCGAAGCAAGCGGGCGGCGGCCAGGCGAAAAAGATGCTCGCGGGCGGCGCAGACCTTGGAGAGGTCGTCGTCTAAGGCGTCAACGGGGAGAGGGCCGCTTGCAGCGCGGCGTGTTCGGCTATAAGGTGCGCGGCGAGTCGCCACCATCGACTTTGCCTCCTGAGACGCCGCTTCCGCCCGGGGCGGCGTTTCGCTTCTAGCGGGCGACTTCTGCCGACGGCGGCTCTTCTCGCCGCCAGCCACCCGGACCCGGAAGCGCGGCACCACCGGAACTCACGAAGGCTTCGACCGCGGCGCGATTGAAGCGAAGCTGCCGCCCCAGTCGGACCCCCGGGAGCATTTTTGCGCGGTGGAGCTGGTAGACCCTGTAAACACTCACGCGCAGAACCTCTGCCACCTCCTCAGGCAACATCACCGGTTCCATGGAGAACCTCCTTCGTGGTTTCTGGACCACCTCGATATGGCAGAAGGAACTCCGGCAGTCACATTCGACCGAAAAACATCGTATGGTCATCGTATGGTGGAGAAGCTCGATCCGTGGGTTCTACCGTGGCCGCGACCGCGCCAGCTCACGCTTGCGGACTCCGGTCGAGTCCTTCGATGGAGGGGGGCCACGCCCGCGCAATCGCCCGTCCTCAAGAAGCTGCGGAGCCTTAAAGCGCGCTCTCAGGACCGGTCGCGGGTGCGCAGCTGGAGCACGATCGAACGCAGCTCCGTCCTTCTCGGCGCTTGGTATGCGGAGGCCGCCCCCAGCGAACGGTTGCCTTCTCGGCCAGGGATCGCGGCGCCCCCGAGAGTGCGTGGTGCCCTGCTCAGTGAGTTCTTAAACCTCGGGCCGCAGCCTGAGCCCGCGGCCGTCCTCGCGTTCGCGAAGCGTTGGGGCGTCCTTGATGGAGAAGTGCGCGGCCCTCGAGAGGAGCCGCTCCGGTGGTGGACCGACACAATTGCCCTTTTCAAGGCGCTGCTCGTCTTGGTCCGCAATGAGGGAGTCCGCAAGGACGGAGGGAGCCCTGCTCAGGTCGCGGCTCTAGAGGTGATGGACCAAGCGAGCGGGCAGCTTCGTCCGAAGCTCCACCTTCCGCCGCGCCTCGCAGCCTTTATCCACTTCCAGGCAATCGGGGTGAGGTCGCCGTCCGGGAGCCTCGCGAGTTCTCCGGCTGGAATGCTCGAACAAGTCGCGCGCGCCTGCGGCGTGGGTCCCGTCCTCGTGGACGATGAGAACGGCGGATTCGTTCCCTATGCCGGCGGCGGGAGCCTGCTCGGCGCCCTGGCCGTCGATTTGGTCCGGGTCACGTCGAAGCCGCGCGACTTCGCCCTCTGCCCGCAATGCGAGCTTCTGTTTCAGCCGAAGCGGCGTCCCCCATTGGGGGAGCGGGCTTGGTGCCCGGAGTGCAGAGAGAGGGGCGCGTCGCGGCACGCCGCGGACCGAGCCCGCCGGGACCGGGAGCGACACACAGGTGCGTGAAATTGTGCACCGATTGTGCACCGACTCAGCCAAACTCGATAAATCGGGCGAAACTCAGCACCACTCGCTAGCAGCTAAGTATTTGATTTTCCTCCATTTCGGTGCGTTGAGTTTCTCTGAGTTTTGCGTTTCGTCGCCTTCATAAGCCGCGTGTCCCCAGTTCGAATCTGGGCACCGCCACCACCCGAACCCTCCGTGCCGGGGATCCGATCTCTTCCCAACCGTCTAGCTCAGTCCCAGTTCCAAAGGTCATCGTGGAGTCGGCACTTGCGGACGTCGTAGATGCTCTTGGCCTGCAGGTAGCCGGGCCAGCCGAAGATCGGGATGAAGCCCAGCCAGAACTTCTTCTGTGGGGGCGTGCTCGAAGAACGGCCCCCAGCCCCTCAGGAAGTACTCCCCGAGGCCGGGATGGGCGACTGACAGCCAGGTCGCACTGTCCCGGAACTCACCGCTGCAGGGTTTCGGGGCCTCCGCGCGGGCCTGTCCAGCCACACAGACGCACGCCCAAAGCCCCAGCAGGATCCAAACGAAGGTCCTCATCGTGCCCTCCAAGCCCCCCTCTTGGCCTTTGGCGTCTTGCGGCTCCGGCCTGTTACCTCGATCACGGCCGCGGGCCTTGACCATGATTTAGGGCGATCCTATCTAAAGAGCAGCATTCACTCAAAACCATCGGTCCAAGACCTTGCACCGGGAGGAATAGTCCACCTATGGCTGCCAAGCAGATTGCTTTCGGCGAGAGCGCGCGCCACCGCCTGCTCCGCGGCGTCGACGCCCTTGCCAATGCCGTTGGCGTAACCCTTGGCCCGCGTGGCCGCAATGTGCTGATCGAGAAGTCCTGGGGCGCACCCCTTTCGACGAAGGACGGCGTCACCGTCGCCAAAGAGATCGACATCGCGGATAAGCAAGAGAACGTCGGTGCCCGCATGGTGCGCGAGGTCGCGAGCAAGACCTCGGATGTCGCGGGCGATGGCACGACGACTGCCACGGTGCTCGCCCAGGCGATTCTGCACGAGGGGGTGCGCCGCATTGCGAGCGGTGCAAACCCCATGGAACTAAAGCGCGGCATCGACAAGGCGGTCGCGGCGATGGTGGAAGACCTGGCCCGCCAATCGCAGACCGTGCGGGGACGCGAGCAGATCACACAGGTGGGGACGATCTCTGCCAACGGCGACAACGAGGTGGGGACCATGCTCGCGGAGTCGATGGAGAAGGTCGGCAAGGAGGGCGTCATCACGGTCGAGGAGGGCAAGGCCCTCGCCACTGAGCTCGAGATCGTCGAGGGAATGCGGTTCGACCGCGGCTACCTCTCTCCGTATTTCGTGACCGACCCCGAGCGGATGGAGGTGGTGCTCGAAGATCCGGCGATCCTCATTCATGAGAAAAAGATCTCCGCAATGAAGGACTTGCTTCCCGTGCTCGAGCAGGTGGCACGCTCGGGCAAGCCGCTGCTGATCCTGGCAGAGGACCTCGAGGGGGAGGCGCTTGCCACGCTGGTCGTGAACAAGATTCGCGGCGTTATCAAGGTTGCCGCCGTGAAGGCGCCGGGATTCGGTGACCGTCGGAAGGCAATGCTCCAGGATATCGCGATCCTGACGGGTGGGGTCGCGATCACCGAGGACCTCGGGCGCAAGCTCGAAACCGTCTCCCTCCAGGACATGGGCTCTGCGCGCAAGGTGGTGATCGACCGTGACAACACCACGATCATCGAAGGCAAGGGCAAGAAGGCCGCCATCGAAGGACGGAAGAATCAAATCCGCAAGGAGATCGAGGACACGACCTCGGAATACGATCGCGAAAAGCTCCAGGAACGCCTCGCAAAGCTCGCTGGGGGCGTTGCCGTGCTGCGCGTGGGTGCTGCTACCGAGGCAGAGATGAAGGAGAAGAAGGCGCGCGTCGAGGATGCGCTCCATGCCACGCGCGCTGCTGTCGAGGAGGGGATCGTCCCCGGCGGTGGGGTTGCACTGCTTCGGGCGAGCGCGGTGCTCGATGGTCTCAAGGATCTCTCTGAAGACGAGAAATCCGGCGTCGACATCGTGCGCGGTGCGTCCCGCGAGCCGCTAAAGCGCATCGCATGGAATGCGGGCATCGAGGGTTCCGTCGTCGTCGATAAGGTGCTCGGAGGCAAGGGTGCCTTCGGGTTTGACGCGGCCACCGAGGAGTACGGTGACCTCGTGAGGGTAGGGGTCGTGGACCCGACCAAGGTGGTGCGGGCGGCGCTGCAGAATGCCGCAAGCGTCGCGGGCCTCATGCTCACCACCGAGGCGCTCATTACGGACAAGCCCGAGAAGAAGAAGGGTGAGCAGGGCCACTCGCACGGTGGGGGTGAGGACATGGGCGACATGGACGAGTTCTAGCCGGCGCAGACCTTTTGGACCGAAAAGCCGGAGGGGCGTCCCTCCGGTTTTTTTGCATTCTCCCTGGCAAGGCTCGAGGAAACGGGGCCGGTGCGAACCGAGCCACAGGCCCCGCGTTTGGGTCAGTCCACCTCTGAGAGCCGGTACTTCTGGACCTTGCCTGTCTCGGTCCGGGGGAGGCTCGAGACCGCGATGAATCGCTGCGGGATCTTGAACGCAGCCAGCCGCTCGCGTCCCCAGGCTCGTAGCGCGTCCTCGTCGAGAGCTCTTCCCGGAGCAAGGATCACGTACGCCCGGCCGACCTCGCCCCAGTGCGGATCTGGGACACCGACCACGCTGATTTCTCGGATGGCTTCGTGTTCGGCATACGCCCGCTCGACTTCGGCAGGGTAGACGTTCTCACCTCCGGAGATATAGAGATCACGCGCCCGCCCGACGAGCGTTACAAAGCCCTCCTTGTCGAAGGTTCCGAGATCGCCCGTGAGCAGCCAGCCTTCCCGAATGGTCTGCGCGGTGGCCTCGGGACGCTGCCAATAGCCCGACATCGTAATCGGGCCGCGCACGACAATCTCCCCAGGTTCGCCGGGCAGGACATCGATCCATTCCGAAGGCGGTCCTCCAACGGAAATCTGTGTCACAATCCGCAGCTCCGAATGGAAGACAGGGCGGCCGACACTGCCGGCCTTGCGGAGTGCATCACGCGCATCGAGACAACAAAGAATCGAGGTCTCGGTCTGACCGAATCCCTGCTTCACCACGAGTCCATGCAGCTCGAAGGCCCGGATCAGCTCGACGGGGATGGCAGCACCTGCACTAAACAAGAAGCGGAGGGAGCCTAGGCTGTAACTCCCGACCGGCGCGCGTTCCAGCACCTCGAGGAGGGCTTGGAACATCGTCGGCACGGCGCCGAAATACGTGATGCCCCGCGCGCCCACCGCGTCCCACACGGACGCGGGTTCGAAGCGAGGCTCGAGGACAAGGCTCCCGCCGGCGTAGAGGATGGGGAGTGCGAGGATGTTCAGCCCGAAGGAATGAAACAGCGGGAGCGCGATCAGCACCCGGTCGGCCGCTGTGATTTGGAAGAAGAGTTGCGCGTTTAGGCCATTGAAGAGCGTTTTGCGGTGTGGCAGTACGGCGCCTTTGGGAACCCCTGTCGTACCGGAGGTGTAGAGGATCATCATGGGATCGTCCGGGTCTACGGGTTCAACGCCGAAGGCGGGGGCTGCGCTCGCGAGTGCGCGTTCGTAGGCGTCCGGCCTCCCCCCGGCGGAGAGACGAAAGGCCGGCGGATGCTGCGCCGCCGCACACGACGCTGCGGCGGTTCCCGCAAGGGCATCTTCGTAGATCAGCGCGCTCGGCGTACAGTCATCCAGAAGGCGTGCGATCTCCGGCGGCACAAGTCGTGCATTGATGGGTACGGACAGTGCGCCGAGGCGAGCCGCGGCAAACACTGCCTCCAAGAAGGCGGACCGGTTCCCGAGAAGGAGCGCAACCCGATCGCCGCGCCGAACGCCCGCTTGCGCGAGGACACGCGCCAGGCGCGCACAGCGTTCCTCCAGGCTCTTGTAGTCGAGCGTACGATCCCGGTCCACGACGGCGACGCGGTCGCCGGCGAGCGCCGCTTGCTGCGCGATCCACCTTCCTACGTTGCTGGTCGGAGAGCGCACGGCCGGTGGGAATACCCCAGGGGTTGTGCGCTTCGCCAGCGCAAAGCGACTTATTCCCGCGCAGGGTGCTTCCCGGCCACCCCAGGGAGCGGCAGAAGGGGTCCGGGCGCACGAAGGGCAGCGTCCAAGATCCGCGGAACGCTTTCGGTTTTGAGGGCTCAAGGCCGTGTGTGCAGGCGCCGATCTCCGGGCCATGGCCCCGGCCCGTGTCCTCCTTGCCGTCTCTCAACTGGCGCCGTGCGGAGCGAGCGACCTCGTCCTCCACCTGGTAGAGGCGCTCGATCGCAAGCGCTTCGCACCAAGCGTCCTTGGGCTCTGTGGGGACGACGCGCCGATCTCCTTTGAGGCAGAAGCGGCCGGTGCGGCGCGCTTTGCACGTCTTGGCGTCCCCGCACAGAGCATGCGCATAAGCGCGGGCGGCCCCCTGCGCCGGCGCATCGCACCCCTCGTGCAGCTCCTGCGCGATGGGCATTTTCAAGTCGTCCATGCCCACAGTCGGCCGGCGGATCTCTGGCTCACACTTGCCGGCGTCGCGGCCCGCACTCCCGTACGCCTCTACACCCGTCAGGCGACCTACGGCGCTTGGCCCTTGAGCCTCCGCCTCCGCTATGCGCTGCTCGCACGCTTCGCGACACGCGTCGTCGCGGTCTCCGACGCCGTCCACGCTCACCTGCGGAGCCGCGAACACGTTCCGGGGCGGCGCGTCGAGCTTGTGCCCGACGGCATCCCCTTTGCGCCTCTTGAGCACACGCGTCCGCGCTGCGAGACACGAGCGCAGCTGGGTGTCGCCTCGGAGGCTCCGCTTGTGACGACCGTTGCGACGCTCACCGCACGAAAGGGTCATCGCTTCCTGGTGTCTGCCGCGGAGACGGTGCTCGCCCGCCATCCAAAGACGCGGTTCTTGTTCGTCGGCGATGGCCCTGAAAGCGCAGCCCTCGAAGCGGCGGTGAGAGCTTCGCTTCGTCCGGAGGCCTTTCTCTTCGTGGGCGAGCGCGCGGACTACGCGGACTGCATCGCGGCGAGCGACCTGTATGTCCTGCCCTCGCTCTGGGAGGGGCTCAACCTCTCGCTGCTTACCGCGTGCGCCCTCGGCGTTCCTGTCGTGGCGTCGAACGTGGGTTCGAACCCGGAAATCATTACCCACGGTGTGAGTGGCCTACTCCCGACGCCAAACGCCGCGACGCTGGCGGCAATCTCGCTCGACTCCCGCGCGCTAGGGGATGCCATCGCCGGCCTTCTCACGGATCGCAATCGCGCCCGCGCGCTGGCCCGGGTGGCCCGCGCCCATGTTCGGGCGCGCTTTTCTGCGGAGCTCATGGCTTCGCGCCACGAAACGCTCTACGCGCGGCTGCTCCACGAGCGCGGTGTTGACCCCAAGAGGCTGGGGGAGCGGGGAGCCTTCGCAGCCCCGATCCGCACGGGGAAAGGCCTGCCCTCGTGACCGCCCCCGTCCGCTTGGTGCATCGCCGTTACAACGACGCCCGGGAGATCGCGGCCTACGCACAAACGCGCGATGAAGCTGGCCTTGATGCAGCCGAGGAAGAGCTCCTGGCGCTGTGTTTTGCAAAAGGCTCGCGACTTCTCGACCTCGGCTGCGGGGCGGGGCGCGAGGCCTTCGGTGCTGCACGGCGGGGCTACGGCGTCGTCGCCGTGGATCTCGTTCACGCCATGCTGACGGATGGCAAGAACGCAGCGGAAAGTGCAGGGCTCGCCGTTCAATGGCTGCGGGCCGATGTGGGCGCGCTTCCCTTTCCAGCCCGCAGTTTCGACGGCGCGCTCCTGGTGTGCCAACTCCTCGAGCACTTTCACGGCCGCGCCAATCGCCTGCGGATTCTCCGCGAGGCCGCACGGGTCGTAAGGCCCGGCGGCCACCTCGTTCTGTCCGTGCACAACGGCCTGTGGCGTCCGGGCCCGCGGCACTGGCTCCTCCGCTACGCGAGGCGTCGCGAAAACGACGAACTCCCGCAGGAAGGCGGCGGCTTTGCGCGGCGCCTCATCCGCCGTCAGCGCGTGCTGCGTGCCGCGGATCTCGAGGATGCCGGGCGCCTCGCCGCTCGGCGCGTCCGCTTCGAGGTGCAGACCCTGGCGCGCCGCGTGGCCCGTGGCCTTGGCCTCCCCGCTCCAGAGCCCGGGGACGGCTGGACCGCCACGGTCAGCCATGCTGGCCCCGCGCCGCTCAAGATGCCCTTCCATCCTTATAATCCCGGGGAGCTCCGCCTCGACCTGCGGGAGGCGGGACTCCGTCTCGTCGCTGAGCGGCCGTTTCCGCTCCGGCCGAACGGCCACCTCGGGACAATTGCCGCGCGCGGTGCCGACTTCTGGTACGCGGCGGCGAAGGTCTCCTAGGGCGTGCCGGGGCGCGTCGCACGCCAAAGTGCCTGGGCGCTCGCGTCAAGCGCGGGGACGGCAATCCTGCAGAGCGCGACCACGGCACTCGTCGCACACTGGCTGCGCCCGTCGGACTTCGGTGTCGCCGCGATCGTAGGTGTGATCGTAAGTCTTGCGAGCGCCCTTGCGCTGCTCGGCCTCGGCACGGCCCTCACCCAGGCGGAGAAGGTCGAGCCAGAAGACGCGCAGGCGGTACTCGGACTCTCCCTGGCCCTCGCTTGCGCACTGGCGGCCGTTCTCACGCTCGGCGTCGCACCTGCGCTGCGCGGACCACTTGGCGTTCCGGGGCTACCGCTCCTCGTCGGGGTGGCCTCGCTCGCGCTGCCTCTGGGCGCTGTCCAAGGCGTGGCGTTTGGCCTGCTGCAGCGCCGCCTTGCGTTCGATGTGATTGCCCGGGTGCAGCTTGCGGCGGTCGTGCTGAATGCTCTTTTCACGCTCGGCATCGCCGTCCTCGGGGGCGGTGTGCTGGCGCTGATCGCGGCGCGGCTCCTCGCAGACGTGTGCCTGCTCGGCCCGACGCTGCGACGGGCGGGGGCGCCATGGCGGCCGCGCTTCGACCGCAACCGAGCCGCACGCTTCACACGCTTTGGCCTCCCCGTGGCCGGTGCGCAGCTGCTCGTCGCTCTCGGCAGCCAGGTGGACACGGCAGTGCTTGGCGCCACGCTCGGTGCCGGCGCGCTCGGCCACTACACGCTCGCCTTTACGCTCGTGATGCTCCCCGCTTCGCGGCTGGCCGCCGCAGTCAAGGCAGTGGCTTTCGCGGCGCTCTCTCGGAGTGCGGGCGTCGAGCCCGCGTTCACGCGCAGTGCCTGCGCACTCTTGCGGCAGATGAGTATCGCCTGCTGCCCGCTTGTGATTGGGCTCGCCAGCGTTGCCGATGACCTTGTCCCGCTTCTTCTTGGGCCGGGCTGGGAGGCGACCTCTTCCCTCCTCGTCCGTCTTGCACCGACGGGTGTCATCGCGGCACTGGGTTCCGCGATGGGCGCCGTTCTCCTGGCGCGAGGCCGGCCTGGAGTCGAGCTGCGCTTCGCGCTGCTGCGGGTCTTCGCGCTCGGCGCTCTGGTCTTTGCGGGAGTACGCATGGACGGTGCCTCGGGCGCGGCCTGCGGAGTCTCGCTGTATCACGTCGCGGCGTTTCCGCTCTTCTTCTATGTCCTGCAACGCTTCGGAGGTCTCTCCACCGCGAGCGTCGCGGCGGCGATTGCGCCGGGTCTTTTCGCCGCACTCGGCATGGCTGCCCTCGTGCTCATTGCGGGACGCGAGCTTGCCAACCTTCCGACCGGGATGCGCCTCGCTGTGCGGGTCGCCCTTGGCGCGATCTCCTACACGGCGCTGATTCGCAGCCTCTTCCCGCAGGCCTGGGAAGAGGCCCTTCTCACCGTTCGCGAGGCGCGGGGGGCGGGCCGCGCGGCGGGCGTCGCGCTGGGTGCGCGGTGAAGGCGCGGCGCGTCCCGCGGCCCGAGCCGCGATATTGGGAGGCCCTCGTCGCGGCGTCCCCCGACGCCAGTTTCTTCTTGACGCCGGAGTTTGCGCAGATCACCGAGGCCGCGTACGGGACGCCGACGGAGCTCTTCGCCTTCGAGTGCGAGGATGGTGCGCGCGTTTTGCTGCCCGCACGGCGCCTCGCGAGCGGGAGGCTTCGCACCTACGTGGCGCCGGGAGGAGGCCTTCCGGGTGGACTCCTGTCCGAGGCGCCGCTCGTCCCGGAGCGGAGCGCAGCCGTGCTACACGCCCTCGCCAAGATCCGCGATGCCGCCTTTCGCCTGACCCTTGACCCGCGCGAGGACCTGCGGCTCCCGCCTGCACCGGAACGAAGTCTTCGCACGGACCGGTTCTTTGTGCTCGATTTGAGCGGCGGCTTCGCGCGGATCGAGGCCGAACGCTTCGCGAAGGACTTTCGTGAGGGCTGCCGCCGTGCGGCGCGCCGGGGTGTCCGCGTAGCTCTCGAGCGGGGACGGGGCGCCTATGAGGCCTTTGCAAGGCTCCATGCGGCCGGCTCGCAGGTGTGGGACTCCGAGAGTCAGCTGCCGAGTGCCCTCTTCTCCGCGTGTGCCGCCCAGGCCGCCGCTCCCGGCACGCCCCTCGAACTCGTGCTTGCGCGTGACGGCGCCGGCACGCCCGTGGCCGGCATCCTTGGAGTCCGCCGGGGTGACACTTGGACGTGCTGGCTTGCTGCGATGGACCGGCGGGCACGCCCGCTCGCGCCCAGCACGGCCGCCTACCGCTTCGCCGTTGAGCGCGCGTGCGCGGCCGGTGCGAGCCGCTTCCTCCTTGGGGCCAGTGGCGGCATCGCATCGGTGGAAGCGTTCAAGCGCTCGCTCGGTGCGCAGCCCATCGAGTTCGCCCTTCACGTCGAGGTGCGGGGAACGCTGCGCGAGGGGCTCCGCCGGATGCGGGTCTTCGGCCGCTGGGTCCACGACGTCGCCCGTGGTACAAGAGGGCGAGGCGCGGCGCCGCCGGGCGGCGCTGGGCTGGGAGGCGTGGCATGAACCTCAAGGGGGAGCCGGCATTCGTAGGACGACATTGTGGTTCGAGCGTCCATGAGATCACGCCGGAGGTGGTGGCTTTCTACGCAGAGGCCCTGGATGACCATTGCCCGCTGTGGAACGAGATCGCGCCGCCGCTTCTGCATCACTCCGAGTGCTACAAGTTCCTGGGAGATTGGTACCTCAAGAACCTGTTCGGGAACCTGCATGCCCGTCAAGAATGGGAGCTGTTCGCTCCAATTCAAATCGGGAGCCGCGTTCGCTCCCGCTCGACCATCATCGATCGCTACACCAAGCGCGGCCGCGACTACGTGGTCAACGAGACCGATCTCTTGGATGCGGACGAGGGGCAGCTCCTCGTGCGGGGACGGACGCATCAGTCCTTCCTTCCACCCAAGGATCGACAGTCCGAGGGCGGATTCGTGGTGGATGAGAGGACGGCGGCGCGCAAGGAATCCCGCGCGCCTTTCCCGACGGCTGGCGGACCGGAGCTTCCGCTGCTCAAGAAGAGCGTCGACGCTCGGCGATGCTGGATGTTCTCGGGTCCTGGCAAGAACTATCACACCGACCGCGAGGCCGCGAAACAGCTCGGCTTCCCGAACATCGTCGTCCAGGGGATGATGTCGACGTGCTTCATCTCACAGGTCATGGGCGATCACTTCGGGCTTGGCTGGATGGTCGGCGGAAAGATGGACGTGCGTCTTACGAATGTGCTCTGGGTGGATGAGACGGTGACCGCCCACGCGAAGATCTGCGAAGAGGTGCCCGAGGGCCGCCGAACGCGGGTTCACTGCGATGTGTGGGTGGACAAGGACGATGGCACCCGAATCGCGCTTGGCAGCGCGAGTGCAACGCGCGAGTAACGGCGGCGCTCCAAAGTCCGAGGACGCCGCGGCGCAGTGGCCTCGTTTCCCATTCTGGGACAGCGTTGAACACGGCCGAAGAAAGCTGCGGCGCAGGCGTTCCCTTTAGGACGACTCCTCGCCGCTGGCTCCCGCGGCCCTCGCCACCTGCCCCTCCTTCACCTTGCCCGCATCGAATTTTGCGGCCGCCTTTTCCATCGAGGCGAGGAGCGCATCCGCCTCGGGCGCCGGTTTGCCAGGCGGCCGGAAGGGGCGAATCCGTGACACGACGAAGTTTCGGAGGTAGGGGCTCTCAAAACCCCGCCCCCGCAGCGTTGCGACGATTTCCGTCACCCGCTCGTCAATCGCGAGGAGCCGCGTTGCACGCGCGCCGCGCCTTGCGAGGGCCTTCGCCAGCCCTTCGTCCAGGAAGGCATCGCTTGCCCGGAGCGCCGGCGCATACGCGCCGCCCGCGAAACGCGGCCGCTCTTCGTAGCAGAGCCCGAGCGTCACGAGTGATCCGTCTTCGAGCTCGACTGCATATGCGTTCTCAGGACGCATTGGATCAAGCTCCGAGAGCCCCCGGGCCATGCGCACGGCCTCGAGGGCTCGCTCACGCACGCTGTGCGCCTTTTCGGTGTTGAGCGCAAGGATCCTAAAGGCAAGCGCCGGATCCGGCGAGACGAGAGCGGTCACGCTGCGCGCGCCCAGCATGCGAAGCGCGGCCAAGCGATGGAGCCCGTTCGGGCTCCAAAAGCGCACGTCGCCTTGGGCGTCGGCCGCGCCGTCGGGAACGGGAACTGCGATCACGGGGTCGAGGAAGAGATCGAGCTTCTCGATCACGCCCGCAAGACGTTTGGCGTGGGGTTCCGAGAGGTCGCGCTGGAAGGGCGTTGGGGCCATGCTGGCGAGGGGGAGCGCAGCCAGGGCGAGCCAGTGGCCGCCCAGGGGATCCCGGTAACGCGCGAGGGCGACGCCGCCGCTCTTGCCCACCTTCGCTTCAAGCACAGCGATGCTGGCGGGCGGCTCACCTTTCGCGAGCTCGTCTGCCACGAGCCCAACAGATTGGGGCGTGGCGCTCTTCTTGCGCTTTCGTCGAGCCGCCACGCGGGCACCTCCGGACACCAGGATATAAGATCGCCGCGTGGTCCTTCGCGCTGTCGGACTCGCGCTGCGCTCCCTCGAGCTCTCTGGACGCGGCGTGCTGGTTGCCGTCTCGGGCGGTCTCGACTCGACAACCCTCCTGCATACCCTCGCTCGCCTCTCGGGTCGCCACGGCCTTAAGCTGTGGGTCGGGCACGTCAATCACGGCTTGCGGGGCGCTGAGTCCGAGGGCGATCAGGCATTCGTCGAGGAGCTTGGAGCGGCCCACGGGGTACCCGTGCTTTGCCGCCGCGTCGACCCGAGCTCCCTGCGCAGGAACGTTTCGAGCCGACTCCGGCCCACTTTGCAGGAGGCGGCGCGCAGCCTGCGCCGTGAAGCCCTCGTCGAGATGGCCGTCTCCTCCGGGGCGGAGGTTGTGGCAACCGCCCACCACGCCGACGATCAGGCGGAAACCGTGCTGCTGCGCCTCCTGCGCGGCACGGGGCCTGACGGCCTCGGCGGCATGTCCGCGCGGTCCCGAGATGGGCGATTTGTGCGTCCCTTGCTCCGGGTGCCGCGGGCCGAGATCGACGCCTTTGCCCGGGCGAAGGGACTCGTCTGGCGCGAGGACTCCTCCAATCGCAGCCACGCCTACGCCCGCAACCGCCTGCGATCGCGCTGGGTTCCGGGTCTGCGCGAGGACTTTAATCCCGCTCTGCTCAGGGCCATCGTCGATCTGGCCGAAGCGCAAAGGACAGATGCGGAGTGGATCCAGTGGGCGGTGGAGCGGGAGCTCGGCGCCCGCGTCCGGGCGACAACGGGGGGGCTGCGGCTTGCCCGAAGCGGTTGGTCGGAGCTTCACGATGCGCTGGCCCGACGCCTGGTGGCGCGGTTGCTTACGAACTGCGGCACTGGACGCGACGTCCGACGGGTACATCTTATGCGCATGCTTCACTTCCTGCGCGGCGGGCGCACGGGGACGCGGATCGAGCTCCCGGGCGGACTTGTTCTGCGCTGCGAGCGCGAGGCCTTCTGGCTCGGGCCTCGCGAGGTGCACGAGAACCGCGCGTGCTAGGGTACGTATCCTGCGCGGAGATTCGTTTGCAAGATCCGAGCGTTCGGTGCGTGGAGCTGTGAGGAGACCAGGCCAGCGCGAAATTCCGCACAAGGGGCACAGATGAATCAGCAGTTCTACAAGAACATGGCCCTCTGGGTCGTCATCCTGCTCATGGTCCTCATGCTGGTGACGATGCTCCGCCAGAACCAGACCCCCACCCAAGAGATCCCGTACAGCGAGTTCCTCTCGCGCGTCGACGCCGGGGACGTGGAGTCGGTGACGATCGAAGAGAACCACATCAGCGGGCGCATGAAGAGCGCGGGGGAGTTCGCAACCTACGCCCCGACCCTGACCGAAGGGTTGCTCACGCAGCTCAAGGGGAAGAACGTTCAGATCAACGCGCGCCCGGCGCGTGAGTCGCCGCTCTGGCAGACCGTTCTCATCTACTGGTTCCCATTCCTTCTCTTCATCGGCCTTTGGATCTTCTTCCTGCGCCAAATGCAGGCGGGCGGCGGAAAGGCCATGAGCTTCGGCAAAGCGCGCGCGCGCCTGCTCACCGAGAACCAGCAGCGCGTCACCTTTGACGATGTGGCCGGTGTCGAAGAATCCAAGGGCGAGCTCGAAGAGATCATTGCCTTCTTGCGCGAGCCGAAGAAGTTCACGCGGCTTGGCGGGCGAATCCCGAAGGGCGTGCTGCTCGTCGGGCCCCCCGGGACCGGCAAGACCCTCTTGGCCCGCGCCGTGGCGGGCGAAGCCGGCGTGCCCTTCTTCTCCATCTCTGGCTCCGACTTCGTCGAGATGTTTGTGGGCGTCGGAGCCTCACGGGTGCGCGACCTCTTCCTGCAGGGGAAAAAGAACGCCCCCTGCATCATCTTCATTGACGAGATCGACGCGGTGGGTCGTCACCGGGGCGCCGGTCTAGGCGGCGGGCACGACGAGCGCGAGCAAACGCTAAACCAGCTCCTCGTCGAGATGGACGGCTTCGAGTCGAACGAGGGCGTCATCCTCATCGCAGCGACGAACCGCCCCGACGTCCTCGATCCCGCGCTGCTGCGCCCGGGTCGTTTCGACCGGCGCGTCGTGGTCCCGCGACCGGATTTGCGGGGCCGAATCGCAATCCTGAAGGTGCACACCCGGCGGGTTCCGCTCGGCGAGGACGTGAACCTCGAGGTGATTGCCCGCGGGACCCCAGGCTTTGTGGGCGCGGACCTGCAAAACCTCGTGAACGAGGCTGCGCTGCTTGCTGCGCGCCGCGACGCTCCGCGCGTTGCGATGCTCGACTTCGAGCACGCCAAGGACAAGGTGCTGCTCGGCGCAGAACGCAAGAGCATGATCATGAGCGACGAGGACAAGCGCACGACGGCGTACCATGAAGCCGGCCATGCCCTGGTCGCGCTACTTACGCCCGAGGCCGATCCGGTCCACAAGGTGACGATCATTCCGCGGGGTATGGCCCTCGGCGTGACCCAGACACTTCCGGTCGAAGACCGCTACAGCCTGACCAAGGATCAGATTCTCGCGATCATTAAGCACGCCATGGGCGGCCGCGCGGCCGAGGAGCTGGTGTTTCACCATTTTTCCACCGGTGCCTCGAACGATCTGAAGCAGGCCACGGACCTCGCGAAGCGAATGATCTGCAAGTATGGCATGAGCGAGAAGCTTGGCCCGGTCTCCTTCGGTGATGATGACCACGACGTTTTCCTGGGCCGGGATTTCGTGATGCGCAAGGACTACAGCGAGAAGAAGGCCGAGGAAATCGACGAAGAGGTGACGCGGATCCTGCGCTCGCTCTATGACGAAGCGCGGCAGATCCTGAACGATAACCGTGCCACGCTCGACCGGATTACCGAGGCTCTGCTCGAGCGCGAAACCCTCGACACGGCGGATCTCAAGCTGCTGGTTGCGGGCCAGCCGCTTCCCCCGATGCCGGCGCCCGAGGTGCCGCCCGCCCGCGGCGAGCAGCCGCCGCGGCGCGTGAAGCCGGACCGCACGAAGGAGTTCCCCGGCGAGAAGTTGCCGACTCCCGAGCCGATCGCGGGTTGATCGGCCGCCCACTCGCCCGGGCATGAGCCAGTGCACGGGGGACCTGTGAAAGACGCCCTCTTCGTTCGTGGCCGGGTGACGGTGGTCGGCGTGCTCAACGCGACCCCGGACTCGTTCTCCGACGGAGGACGCTTCGTGACGGTGGGCGGTGGCGTGGATCTCGATGCGGCCGTCGCAGCGGGCCTCGCTCTCGTGCACGAGGGAGTGGACGTTCTAGACGTCGGAGGCGAGTCCACCCGGCCCGGGGCCGCAGTGACGCCCGCGGAGATCGAACTTGCGCGGACCGTTCCGCTGATCGAACGGCTTGCCAAAGCGACAAGCTCCCCGATCTCGATCGATACGCGCAAGGCCGCCGTCGCTGCCGCGGCGCTCGAAGCGGGTGCGAGCATCGTGAACGATGTCTCCGGTCTGCGCTTTGATCCCGCGCTTGCCGCGCTCGTGGCCGAGCGGCGCGCAACGCTGATCGTGGGCCACATGCGCGGCACGCCCACCACCATGCAGGACGCTCCGTCATACGATGACGTACTCGAGGAAGTGGCCGAAGAACTCGAAGCCTCGCTCGCGATCGCACGGGGGGCGGGCGTTCGGCGGGAGCGACTCGTGGTGGATCCTGGCATCGGATTTGGAAAGCGGGTCGAGGACAACCTTGCCCTGCTTGCCAACGCGGGCTGGCTCGGCGAGCGGCTTGGCCTCCCCGTCCTCGTGGGACCCTCCCGCAAGTCGTTCCTCGGCAAGCTGACAGGCGATCCGGCGGGACGCCGGGATCAGGCAACCATCGCAGCCTGCGCCGTGGCGGTTTTTGCGGGCGCCGACGGCCTTCGTGTACACGATGGAGCGGCGGGCGTGCACGCGGCTCGCGTGGCTCTTGCTCTTCGCGAAGCCCGCCGCCCGGCTGGAGTCGCGTCGTGATCGAGTACGTCTGGGGACAACTGATCGAGCTGTGGAGTTTTTTCGCGGCCAACTTCGACTGGCGGCGTGATCTCGTCGACATCGCGCTGGTGGCGCTCGGGGTCTACTGGCTCCTTTTGCTGATCCGCAGAACTCGCGCGGTCCAGATCCTGGCCGGGCTTCTCCTGCTGTTTGCCGTTTTCACGGCCTCGCAGCTCTTCGAACTCGCGACGCTGTCCTTCATCCTCGACCGCTTCCTTCCCTCCGCGGTCCTCATCATCATCATCCTGTTTCAAAACGACATCCGGCGCGCTCTGGCCACCGTGGGACGCGGCTTCTTTCCGAACGCCGCGGAGCGGGGAGTCTCCCAAATCCTGGAGGAGGTGGTTCGCGCAGCGCAGACGCTCGCCCAAAAGCGCGTGGGCGCGCTTTTGGTGCTGGAGCGCGAGAACCACGTCGATGACCAGATCGAGGCGGGCGTAAGGCTCGACGCGGTTGTCTCCAAGGAGCTGCTGACCTCGATTTTTCTGCCTTATTCGCCTCTTCACGACGGGGCTGTGGTGATCCAGAACGGCCGCATCGCGCACGCGGGTTGCATCCTGCCCCTCACCTTGCGCCAGGACCTCCCCGAGGGCGTGGGAACCCGCCACCGCGCAGCGGTGGGCATCACCGAGGAGACCGATGCCGTCGTCGTCGTCGTCTCCGAGGAGACCGCGTCGATTTCTGTGGTCATGGGAGGCGAGATGAGCCGCGACCTTGACCCGCCCCGGCTTCGTGAGGTGCTCCGCGACGCCCTCACCGGCGGCCGTGGGGAACCGGGAGCCGCAGGGGAGTCCCCGCTGGCAGCGGATTCCCCTCCGCGCCGGGGTGCGGACGAGGCTGCGGCGAGCGCAGCCCAAAGCAGCGTATCGGCCGCCGGGCGCCCCGAGGCAGCGGCGCGGGCTGTCGGCGGGCGCTAGGACCTCCCCATGGCATCCGCCCGCACGGCGAGCCCCGGCTCGATGGTCCTTGCGCTCGTGATCGCGCTCTTCCTGTGGGGTGTTGCCCACGGTTCCTCGTCGATCGAACGCGGCTTTGACGTCCCGGTGGTCCTGCGCGGCGTACCCGATGACCTCGTGATCACCGACCAAACCGCCGATGTGGTGAACGTGCGTCTGCTCGGAAGTCCAGGGGCGCTGCGGAACGTGGTCCCGGGGAAGCTCCAGTACGCCCTCAACGTCTCGAACGCCAAGCCAGGGGTCGCAGAGTTCGAGGTGGACCCCTCCGGGCTTGAATTTCCCCGCGGCGCGCGCGTCATCGCGCGATCGCCCGCGCGCATTGAGATCAAGTTCGAGAGCCGCGCGACGAAATCCGTGCGAGTGCGCCCGCAGATCGACGGCGAGCCGGCAGCGGGCTTCGAGATCAAGGGCGTCGAGGTCGAGCCGCCGCGGGTGCGTGTCTCGGGAGCGCGCAGCGCCTTGATGCAGGTCGTCGACGCGCCGACCGAAACGATCGACGTGACGGGGCAAAGCGCACCGCTCGAGCGCGACGCTCACGCTGTGCTCGGCGTGAATCACGTCTGGATCGAAGATGCACCGTCGGTGAAGGTGCGCGTCGACATCCAGGCGAAGCCTCCGGCTCCGGCGCCGGAGCGCAAAGCGAGGCGAGGATGAGCCAGGCGACGCGTCCCAAGCTTTTCGGAACCGATGGCGTTCGGGGGACCGCCAACGTGCACCCGATGACCGCGGAGATGGCACTCCTATTGGGTCGCGCCGCCGCCCATGTCTTCCATCGCCGCGCGTGCGAGCGCCACCGCATCATCATCGGCAAGGACACACGCCTTTCCGGCTACATGTTCGAGGACGCCCTCGCTGCGGGCATCTGCTCGATGGGGGTCGACGTCATTCAGGTCGGTCCCATGCCGACGCCGGGCATGGCCTTCCTGACTGCCGACATGCGCTGCGACGCCGGCGTCATGATCTCGGCGAGTCACAATCCCTACCAAGACAACGGCATCAAGTTCTTTTCTCGGGACGGCTTTAAGCTGCCCGACGAGATCGAGGAGCGGATCGAAGAGCTCGTCCTCTCCGGTGAGCTCGACGCGGTGCGCGCGTCGGCCGATGACATCGGCCGGGCCCGCAGGATCGACGACGCCGAGGGACGCTACGTGGTGTTTCTCAAGAAGACCTTCCCCATGGATCTCACGCTGGATGGCCTGCGGGTCGTGCTCGACTGCGCCCACGGAGCCGCGTACAAAGTGGGCCCCACGGTGCTCGAGGAACTCGGAGCCGAAGTCTTCAAACTCGGGGTCGAGCCCAACGGGCGCAACATCAACGACGGCTGCGGTTCCCTGTTTCCGCAGAAGCTTGCGGCCAAGGTACGCGAGGTTCGGGCCGATGTGGGCATCGCCTTGGATGGCGACGCGGATCGATGCGTTCTCGTCTGCGAGAAGGGCAATGAGGTCGACGGAGACGCTCTGCTGGCCCTCTGCGCACGCGACCGGGTGGAGCGCGGTTCGCTGCGCGGCGGCGCCGTCGTGGGTACGGTGATGAGCAACATGGGGCTCGAGAAAGAGCTCTCGTCGCTCGGCCTCAAGCTGATTCGCACCCAGGTGGGCGATCGCTACGTCGTGGAAGCCATGCGGGCGGGCGGCTACAACCTGGGCGGTGAGCAGTCCGGTCACATTGTCTTTCTCGACCACAATACGACCGGCGATGGTCTCATTACCGCCCTTCAGACGCTCGCGGTCATGAAGCGCAAGGGACGAATGCTCTCCGAACTCGTCTCCGGTTTCATCCGCTTCCCGCAGGTGCTGCTCAGCGTACGCGTCGCCGAGAAGCGTCCCTTGGAGGACATGCCGGAGATGCGAGACGCGGTGCGCAAGGTCGAAGCGGAGCTCGCCGGTGCGGGCCGCGTGCTCATCCGATACAGCGGCACTGAGCCCAAGGTGCGGGTCATGGTGGAAGGCGAGGACGAGAGCCGGGTGCGTGAGTTCGCCCAGCATCTGGCGGACTGCCTGCGCCGCGGGCTCGGAGGGTCTCAGTAAAAGCCGTGCGCAAACTGACCTTGGCTCTGGATCTGCTCTGCCTGCTGCGCGAAGCGGCAGGCCTGCCGGGCGGAGAACTCCTTGCGGCTTTGGCGCTCGGCGAGCTGGCGGGAGCGGATTCGATCCGTCTTGGAATCAGTGAGGATCTGCGGCCGGTCCGGGAGCGTGACGTACGGGATGCACGCCACGCGGCACGCAGCTTTGAGCTTCGCATGGCGCCCGCGCAGGGTCTGCTCAAGCTTGCCCTCGAAGTGCGTCCGGACCGCGTGGTTCTTTCGGGCGAGAACCGGGAAACGAGACAGCCGGCCGGGCCCCTCGACACCCGGACGATGGCTTCTGGACTTACACCCTTCATCCGAGCGCTTCGTGAGGGGGGGATTCCCGTCACTGCCATCGTGATGCCTGAGCTCGATGCCGTAAAAGCCGCCCACGCCGCTGGGCTTATGGGCGTCGAGCTCTACACCGGTGGCATCGTTGACCTCCCGTCGGGCGAACGCGCGGCAGCGGCCGAGCGCCTCACCGACGCGGGGAGGCTCGCGGCAAAGCTGCGCCTCGGCCTCGTCCTCGGTGGAGGCCTCGGCTACCACACCTTACCCGAGCTTCTCGGTGCGGTGGCTGCGGCCGAGCGCGTGACGGTGGGTCGTGCATGCCTTGCACGGGCCACGCTCGTCGGCCTCGACCGCGCCGTGCGAGACATGCGCGCGCTCGTGGCATGATGGCTCGATGATCGTGGGCACAGGCGTCGAGCTCGTCGACGTTCCGCGCTTTGAGCGCCTGATGGAGCGTCACGGCGAGCGAATCGCTCTGCGGGTTTTCACGGCGGGCGAGCGAGCCTATGCCGCACGCAAAACACCCCGCAGCGCTGTCCAGAGTTTGGCGGTCCGTTTCGCGGCCAAGGTTGCAGCCCGCCGCGCTCTCGGCGCGCGGGGCATAGCGCTGCGCGACGTCGAAGTGGTGCGCGCTCGTGGGGCGGCACCCACCGTTCAGTTTCACGCCGGCGCGGCAGCCCAGGCCCGCGCGCGAGGGGTGAAGCGCGCGGCGCTCACCCTGACCCACGATCCCTCCTTCTGCATGGGCCACATCGTGCTCGAGGACGAGCCGTGAAGGGGATCGCTCCCGCACCGGGCGTTTGGCACTTGGTGACTGCGGCCGAGATGCGGGCCCTCGACCAACACACCATCGAGACCCTCGGTGTACCGGGTGAGCTCCTCATGGAAAGCGCGGGCCGCGCTGTCGCGGAAGCTGTCCTCGAGCGGCTCGAATCGGGTGCTGAGGTCGTCGCTGTGTGCGGCACCGGAAATAACGGTGGGGACGGACTTGTTGCGGCGCGCCACCTCCACCTTCTGGGCGTCCCCGTGCGGGTGGCTCTCGTGGGCGACCCGGCAGCCCTGACCAAGGATGCGGCGGCAAACCTTTCACGTGCCCGTGCGCTGGGTGTCCCGATCGGCGACGGCTCCTTCGAGCCTCCGCGGCGGGGAATCGTGATCGATGCTGTCTTCGGTACAGGGCTTTCGCGACGGGTCGAGGGTGCGCCCGCGCTCGCGCTGCGGCGCATGCGCGCGGCGCGGGAAGAGTGCGGCATTGTCGCGGTCGACCTGCCCTCGGGACTCGATGCGGACACCGGACAGCCCTGGGGCGACGTCCCCGAGGCAGACGTCACGGTGACCCTCGGGCTCCCGAAGCTCGGTCTCGCGCTCGAGCCGGGTCGATCCCTTGCGGGCGCGGTGCGGGTAGCGCGGATCGGCATCCCGGACGCCGCGCCGGGCGTTGAGCCGGCGGCGGAGCTGTGGACGCACGCGGCAGCAGGCGCTCAGCTCCCGCTGCGCCCGGCGACGGGACACAAGGGAACGTTCGGACATGTTCTCGTGATCGCCGGGTCCCGCGGCAAAAGCGGCGCCGCTGCGCTGGCCGCGGAGGGAGCGGGCAGGGCGGGTGCTGGGCTCGTCACGATCGCTTGTCCGGTCTCGATTGCCGAGGTCCTTGCCGTCAAATGCACGGAGGCGATGACGGCCCCGGTGCCAGACACCGCGGAGCACTGTTTTGGAGCGGCTTCGGAGACCCTTCTCCTCACGCTTGCGCGGGAACGCGACGTGGTGGCGCTTGGCCCCGGAATCGGGACCGCGGGAGAGACGCAAGCCTTGGTGCGGCGCCTCGTCGGTGCGCTCGATCTGCCGCTTGTCCTTGACGCCGATGGGCTCAACGCCTTGGGGGGCACTCCTTCCGTGTTGAAGGGCAGAAGGGGGCCCTCTATTCTGACCCCTCACCCCGGCGAGGCGGCTCGCTTGATGGGCCTCACGGCTGCCGAGGTGAATCGCGACCGTGTCGGGGTGGCTCGCGCGCTCGCGCGCGAGAGTGGTGCGGTGGTCGTGCTCAAAGGTGCGGCCACGCTGATCGCCTCGCCCGAAGGCAGGATCGTGGTGAACGCGACGGGTGGCCCGGTGCTCGGGACCGGCGGCACGGGTGATGTTCTCACGGGCGTCGTGGCGGGGCTGCTTGCGCAGGGACTTGCGCCGCTCGTCGCGGCCGCGCTTGGCGTGTATCTGCATGGGTTTGCCGGTGATCGACTCGCCGTCCGCCTTGGCCCGTCCGGGGTGCTCGCGGGGGAGGTGGCGCGTGAGCTCCCGCGTGCGGCCCGGGTACTCGGGCGCCATGGCATGGGGCAGGGCGGGATTGTTTCGCAGCACCTTCGGGACGGGCGGGCGCTTGGCCATGAGCGAGGGCTTTCGATTTCGTTCCCATAGCCCTGAGCAAACCCGGGATCTCGCCCGCAGGCTTGCCCGTGCAATCGACGAGCGCGGCGTGGTCGTGGCCCTTGACGGTCCCCTCGGCGCTGGCAAAACGGTGTTTGTCAAGGGACTGGCTGCAGGGCTTCAGATCGATCCAAGCTCGGTCTCGAGCCCGACCTTCGTCATTGCCAGCGAATACGAGGGTCGTGCCTCGGATGGAAGCCGGCGTCTTCTCGTCCACGCAGACCTCTACCGTGTGGAGAGCGCCACAGAGCTCGAGGGTGCGGGATTTCTCGACTGGATCGCGCCGGGCCATGTGGTGGCGATGGAGTGGGCGGAGCGCGTCCGGGAGGCGCTTCCCCGCGACCGACTCTCGGTCACGCTTGTGGCGGGGGAGACGCCCGAGGGGCGGGAGATTGTGGTGATGGCACAGGGCGCAGTGGCGGAGCAGGCCCTGCGCCGGTGGCGAGAAGCGGCCGCGGGGTAGGGCGAAGGAGCGCGAGAATGGGGTTAGTCGTTCAAAAATTCGGCGGCACGAGCGTCGCGAACGTCGAGCGAATCGCGAATGTGGCGGCGCGCGTCGTCGCGACGCAGCTCGCCGGCCACCGCGTCGCGGTCGTGGTCTCCGCCATGGCGGGCGAGACCGACGCTCTCGTCAAGCTCGCCCACGCGGCCGGCGGCCCCGATCCAGATCCCCGAGAATACGACGCCCTCGTCGCGACCGGTGAGCAAAAGACCATCGCGCTTCTCGCGATGTCCATCCACCGGCTCGGCCAAAGAGCGCGCTCCTTCACCGGCGCCCAGATCGGTATGCGCACGGACGCCGCATACACTCGGGCGAGGATCCAGAGCATTGATACCGCACGAATCCGCGAGGTCCTCGAGCGCAATACGGTGGCGGTAATCGCTGGCTTTCAGGGAACGGACGACGAGGGCAACATCACCACGCTCGGTCGCGGCGGTTCGGACACCTCGGCGGTCGCAGTGGCGGCTGCTCTCGGTGCCGATGTGTGCGAGATCTACACCGACGTCGACGGCGTGTACACAACGGATCCCAACCTGGTCCCCGCGGCACGCAAGCTCGGTCGCATCTCATTCGATGAGATGCTCGAGATGGCGAGTCTCGGTGCGAAAGTCCTTCAGATCCGATCCGTAAAGTTCGCGAAGCAATACGGGGTGCCAATCCACGTGCGCTCCTCGTTTTCCGACGTCGAGGGCACCTGGGTCACGCGCGAGGAGGATGTTATGGAGCGGCTCGTGGTTTCCGGCGTCACCTACAACCGCAACGAGGCCAAAATTCGCATCCGTGGTGTCAAGGACCAGCCGGGCGTCGCGGCGCGCCTGTTTTCGCCGCTCGGAGAGTCGGGCATTCTGGTCGACATGATCATCCAGAACCTCGGGTCTGATGGTTCGACCGACATGACCTTCACCGTGCCCAAGTCCGACTATCGGCGCGCCCTTTCGATTGCGCAGGACGCGGGCCGCGAGATCGGTGCCTCGGCGGTCGAGGGCGATGAGGGAATTGCGAAGGTCTCGATCGTGGGCCTTGGGATGAAAGACCACGCGGGAGTTGCCTCGCGGATGTTCCGCGCCCTTGCGGACGAGGGCATCAACATCCAACTGATCTCGACCAGCGAGATTAAAATCTCGGTTGTGATCGATGAGAAATATACGGAGCTCGCCGTGCGGGCACTGCACGCTGCGTTCGTGGAGGCCGGATCGCCGCTTCCGGCGGCGGAGGCTTGAACGCAGCTGCGGCGAGCGGCCTCACTGTGCTGCTTCGCACTCATCCCACCCATCTCACCCCGTGTACCGAACGGCCGGAGTGCGCGCAGGCATGAACTGTGCCTCCGGATCTCGCGCACCACGGTCACGGAGCCCCGGGCGATCGGGACCGCCGGCGGGGCCGCAGGGTGTATGCGAGGCCGCCCTGCGGCAGGTGGTCTCGGGATCTCGACCGGGTGTCGGGGCTCTGTGCCCCCCCCAGTGCAGGGGCCGGCTCGCCCCCGATTCCCCTTGGCCGCGAGATTTAGTCGCAATGACACACGAAACCGGTTTACATTCGTGTGCGGCTCGCTAGCTTGGGGCCACTCGTGCGGCCTGGCGCCGCGTTAAAGGAGGGGAACGTGACGCTAATGCGTGTGATCGCGGCGGGGCTGGTGGCGGTGTTGATCTCCGCCTGCGCCTCGGGAGAGGCACCGAAGCCGTGGGTCTGCGCCCTCATCGGCGCGGGTGTGCTGGGCGGCGGTGGTGCGGCCATCGGCGCCGAGACGAAGCATGGACACAACGGTGGCGCGATTGCCGCAGGCGCTGCAATCGGCGCGGTGGTCGGAGGAGCGACGGGCTACGCCATCTGTTCGGCGTTGCAGAAGCCGCCGCCGCCGCCGCCGCCGCCGCCGCCGCAGAAGGCCGCTCCGGCTCCGCCTCCGGTGAAGGAGAAGATCGTTCTTCGTGGCGTGAACTTCGACTTTGACAAGGCCACGATCCGCCCCGATGCCAAGGTCATCTTGGATGAGGCAGCGGCCATCCTGAAGCGCAATCCCGACGTGATGATCAACGTGGATGGCTACACCGACGGCATCGGCACCAAGGAGTACAACCAGAAGCTGTCCGAACGCCGCGCGGCGTCGGTGGCCGACTACCTTGGCAAGGCGGGAGTCGACAGATCTCACCTCACGCCGAGAGGCTTCGGATTGACGAATCCGGTCGACACCAACAAGACCAAGGAAGGGCGCGCCAAGAATCGGCGTGTGGAGCTCCTAGTCCAGGGTCAGTAGGCCTTCGATTGCTCCGGGTCCGCGGCCGGGACCGCGGACCCGGAGCAATCTGCCCGCCGCCTTTTTCTCCCGCACGCATCTGGGGCCTCCGGTTGCGATGCTGATGCCCTGGCACTAGGGTGCCACCGGCGTCCCATGGCCAAGCGCATCTATCTCGACCACAACGCGACAACCCCCTTGCGCGAGGAGGTGGTGGAGGCCTGCACGCGCGCCTTTCGCAGCTTCGGCAATCCTTCCAGTACGCACTTCGAGGGTGCCGCCGCCCGTGCTGAGCTCGAAGGCGCACGCGCGCGCGTAGCGTCCCTGCTCGGGGCCGACCCGGCAGAGATCGTCTTCACCTCCGGCGCGACCGAGGCGAATAACCTCGCACTCCATGGCGGCATGAGCGCCCGCGCGAGCGGCCATCTCGTGACCTCCCGCGCCGATCACCCCTCGGTGCTTGAACCGGCCGAGTGGCTGGAGCGCGCGGGCGTCAAGGTGACGCGCCTTCCCGTCCGCCTCTCGGGACACCTTGACCCGAGCGCCGTAGTCGCGGCCGTGGAATCCGAGGCCACGCTGGTCTCGGTGCTTTGGGCGAACAACGAAACCGGAGTCCTCCAGCCCCTTTCGGAAATCGCCGAGGCAGTGAAAGCGCGCGGTGCACTGCTCCATGTCGACGCGACCCAAGCGATCGGGAAGATTCCCGTGCGCGTCGACGCCCTTCCCGCGGATCTTCTCTCGGGGAGCGCCCACAAGCTGAACGGTCCCAAGGGCGCGGGCTTTCTGTTCGTGCGCCGCGGGCTCGACCTCGAAGCCTGGCTGCGCGGCGGGCCCCAGGAGCGACGCCGGCGCGGAGGGACGGAGAACGTGGTCGGGATCGTGGGTCTTGGCATTGCCTGCGAGCTGGCCGAGCGAGAGCTCCCCCAGCGTGCGCGGCGCATGGCACAGCTGCGCGACAGGCTGTGGGAGGGTCTTCGCGACAAGGTGGGGGCGCTCCGCCGCAACGGGTCCGCATGCGACGTCCTCCCGAACACCCTCAACGTCTGCTTTGAGGGCGCGGCGGGTGAGGTTCTGCTCGAAGCGCTCGATCTCGAGGGCGTGAGTGTTTCAGCCGGTGCCGCCTGTCATTCGGGCTCAACCCTCGCATCCCACGTCCTGCTCGCGATGGGCTTAAGCCCCGAGCAGGCGCGCGCCTCGCTGCGCTTTAGTGTTGGACACGGCGTCGACGAAGCGCAGATCGATCAGGTGGTCGGGCTTGTCCCGGACCTCGTGGCGCGCGTGCGCGAGGCGGGGACGCTGTGAGCACAACGGCGAAGCTCGCCGAACCGGGCGAGCGGATTTTGGTGGCGATGTCGGGGGGCGTCGACTCCTCGGTTGCCGCCGCGCTCCTCGTGGAACGGGGATGCGAGGTGGTCGGCGTGACCATGCACCTGGCCGGCGAGGCCTCGCGCTGCTGCTCCCTCGACGACGCGGACGATGCGCGGCGGGTGGCTGAGAAACTCGGGATTCGCTTCTACGTAGCGAACTACACTCGCCAATTCCGCGGCGAGGTGATGGAAGCCTTCGCCGATGAATACCTCGCCGGACGGACGCCGATCCCCTGCGTGACGTGCAACCGGCGCTTTAAGTTCCGCCATCTCCTCGATCGCGCGCGCGCGCTTGGTGCCTCTGCCGTGGCGACGGGCCACTACGCCCGCGTCGAGCGGGATCCCTCGAGCGGGCGCCGCCGCCTGCGCGCGGCGATCGATCCCGCCAAGGATCAGTCCTACTTCCTCTTCGATCTCGACCAAGCGCAGCTCGAAAAGGCGCTTTTCCCCGTTGGAGGGATGCGCAAAGACGAGGTTCGCGCGCATGCCCGGCGCCTCGGTCTTGCCACGGCTGAAAAGCCGGAGAGCCAGGAAATCTGTTTTGTGCCCGATGGCGACTACGCGAGTGTAGTGGAAAAGCTACGGCCGGAAGCTGCAACCCGCACGGGAGAGATCGTAGACACCCGTGGGCGCGTCCTTGGCCGCCACCGGGGTGTGCACCGCTTTACCGTGGGGCAACGCCGCGGCCTTGGCATTTCCGCCACCCAGCGCCTGTTCGTGGTGGGTCTCGACGCGGCTGCAAATCGCGTCGTCGTAGGGGAGGCGGACGACCTCCTGGCGCGTAAGGCGACGCTTGAAGGTGTGACTTGGGTGGCGGGTGCCCCCCCTGCGGACCCCATCCGCGCCACCGTTCGGGTTCGCTACCGCCACGAGGGGGCCCCCGCGGAACTTAGGCTCACCGGGGAGAGCAGTGCCGCAGTGGATTTCGACCAGCCTGTGCGCGCGGTTGCACCGGGACAGGCTGCGGTCTTCTATCAGGGGGACGTCGTGCTGGGTGGGGGGTGGATCGCGGGCTCTGGGCGGTGACGGAAAAGGCGGAGGAAGCCTTTCATACCGAGCTCGAGGCGGCGCTCGGTCACCACTTCAAAGACGCGACGCTGCTTCGGCGTGCGCTCACCCATCCCTCGTTTGCGAATGAAACGGGCCTGCGGGACAGCAACGAGCGGCTCGAGTTCTTGGGCGACGCTGTACTCGGTTTGGTCGTCGCTCATCTCCTCTACGAGGCCCATCCGGAATGGAGCGAGGGCGAGCTCACACGGGCGCGCCACGCGCTCGTCAATATGCGTGCGCTGGCTGGCCTCGCGCGCGAGCTCTGCCTCGGCAAGCACGTGCGCCTCGGTCGAAGTGAGCAGCGCACCGGCGGAGCCGAGAAAGACTCCATCCTCTCCGACCTTTTTGAGGCCCTCGTGGGTGCGATCTACCTGGATGCCGGCGCGGAACCCGTCGGAGCACTCGTGCGGGCGCGCTTCGGGGCCGCGCTCACGGCGGGCTCTCCCCCACCGGCGCGCGATCCCAAGACCCAGCTCCAGGAGTGGGCCCAGGCGCACTTCCACTGCGTCCCGATCTACCACGACGTCGCGGACAGCGGCGTCGAGAACGATGAGGGCCGCTTCGTGGTGGAAGTTCGTGTGGCAGAGCGCGCGCTCGGGGAAGGCGTGGGACGCACCAAACGCCAGGCGGAGCGGGAAGCCGCGGTGGCCGCGCTTGGGCATGCAGGGCGCGGGCTTGGCTGAGGACGCCCGCACCGACCCTGGACCTGCGTACCGCTGCGGTGTCGTGGCGCTGCTGGGTCTCCCGAATGCGGGGAAGTCGACGCTCTTTAATCGCCTTCTCGGCCAAAAGCTCGCGATCGTGACCCCAAAGCCGCAAACCACCCGCAGCCGGCTCCTTGGGATTCGGACCCTCGAGCGCGCGCAGCTTCTGCTCCTCGATACGCCTGGTCTCCACGAGGGCAAGGGTGAACTTCACGCCTCCATGCAGCGGGCCGCCATCGCGGCGGCCGAGGATTGCGACCTTGGCCTTTTGCTGATCGATTCCACGAAGGGCTGGGAACCTGCGCACGGCGTCGCCGCGGCGCGCCTGTCGCGGCTTCGCAAGCCATGGCTCGTGGTTGGCACCAAGGGTGATCTGCCGCGGCCAGAGCGGGCCATTTGGCCGCCGCGGGAGGTTCGAGACGGCCCCCCCGCACTCCTGCTCTCCGGGCAAAGCGGGGCGGGGGTGCGCGCTCTCTTGAAGACCATTTCCGCCCTTTTGCCCCCGGGTCCCCCGCTCCGGGCGCCCGAGGAGCTCACGGACCGACCCCTCCGTTTCCTGGCCGGCGAGCTTGTGCGGGAGGCCGTCTTTCAGCAGCTGCGCGAGGAGCTCCCCTACGCGATCGCCGTCGAAGTGGACGAGTACGATGAGACAACCCGCTCCGATCTCGTTCGCATACGCGCGAACCTGCTGGTCAGACGCAGCTCGCAGAAGAGCATCGTGATCGGGGCCGGGGGCGAGCGGATTCGCAGCATCGGCACCCAGGCGCGGCAGGAGATCGAGCGCCTCGTGGAACGCAAGGTGCACCTCGAGCTCTGGGTCAAGGTCGACGCCGGCTGGGCGCAGCAGCGCCGGCGTCTTGAGGCCCTCGGCTACGTTTGACGTCGGGCTTTTGATTCGTGTACGGTGCTCGGGCTGGGGTCACGCTGCCCCGCGTACCAGCGCGGGCGCCCGGCGACTGCGACTCTGCGTCACAGATTCCACGAGCCTAGCCTTGCGCTGGCCTCCGAGGCCACAACCAGCACAGGAGAACGGATGAGCCAGCCGAACGACGTTGTCATCGCGAGCGCCGTGCGCACCCCGATTGGATCGTTTCAGGGTGGCCTCGCTCAGCTGAGCTCGCCCGAACTCGGTGCCATCGCGATCCGTGAGGCGGTGCGACGTGCCGGCGCGAAGCCCGAGCAGGTCGAGCGCGTGATCATGGGCTGCGTCCTCTCCGCAGGGGTGGGTCAGGCTCCGGCCCGCCAAGCGACGATCAAGGCGGGACTGCCCGTCGCAACGGGCGCGATCACCGTGAACAAGGTCTGCGGCTCGGGGCTCCAAGCCGTGATGTTCGCGCGCCGCGAGATCATGGTTGGCGATGCGCAGGTCATCGTCGCGGGCGGCATGGAATCGATGTCGAACGCACCCTACCTCTTGCCCCAGGCGCGCAGCGGCTACCGCATGGGCAACGGCACGCTCGTGGACTCGATGATCTACGACGGGCTTTGGGACCCGTACGATCACGTCCACATGGGTACCTGCGGTGATGCGGTCGCCGCGAAATATGGATTCACGCGCGAGGACCAGGACCGCTTCGCCAGAACGAGCTTCGAGCGCGCGATTCAGGCGCAGAAGGCTGGCAAGTTCAAGGCCGAGATCGTCCCCGTGCCGGTGCCCCAGAAAAAGGGCGACCCTGTGAACGTGGAAGAGGACGAGGGTCCCAAGAAGGCGCAGCTCGATAAGATGCCGAGCCTGAAGCCCGCCTTCTCGAAGGACGGAACGGTGACCGCTGCCAACGCCTCCAGCATCAATGATGGCGCCGCGGCCCTGGTGGTGACGTCTGCGGAGGCCGCCGCCAAGCACGGTTTTCCGGTCTTGGCCCGAATCGTCGTCGACTCGGCCGCGGCGGTGGAGCCGAAGTGGTTCACGGTTGCGCCGGTCGAGGCGCTGCGCCGGCTGTACGCAAAGAGCGGCACCAAGCCTCTCGATTGGGATCTCTACGAGATCAATGAGGCCTTCTCCGGCGTGACCCTCGCGGCCATCAAGGACCACGGCCTCGATCCCGCCCGCGTCAACGTGAACGGCGGCGCGGTCTCGCTCGGCCACCCGATCGGCTGCTCGGGTGCGCGCATCCTCGTGACCCTGCTCCACGCGCTAAAAGACCGGGGCGAGAAGCGGGGGATTGCGACGCTTTGTATCGGCGGGGGCGAAGCGGTCGCCCTCGGGGTGGAGCTCGCCTAGCCATGGTGCAGGTGCGACACACGATTGGCATCGTCGGCTCAGGCACCATGGGTGCCGGGATTGCGCAGGCCGCGGCCCAGGCGGGCTACTCGGTCGTGTTTCAGAACCGCCGCCAGGCGTCGGTCGATCAGGCGGTGAAGAGGATCCGTCAGGGGCTCGAGCGTCTTGTGGCGAAGGAGAAGCTCACCAAGGTGGAGTGTGAGGAGACGATGGATCGGATTCGACCCGTCGTTCCTCTCGAGGAGCTCAAGGCCTGCGAGCGCATCGTCGAGTGCGCCCCCGAAGACCTCGAGCTCAAGCGCGAACTCTTGCTGGGCATCGATGCCATCGCGGGGGATGAGAGCATCATCGCCACCAATACCTCGAGCCTTTCGGTGACGAAGCTGGCTTCCTACCTAAGGCGCCCGGCGCACTTCGTGGGCCTGCACTTCTTTAATCCCGTGCCGATGATGCGCCTTGTCGAAGTGGTGCGGGGCATGCGCACGAGTGATTCCACCGTGGCCGCCGTGCGCGGCCTTGCCGAGAGCATGGGAAAAGTTCCCGTCGAGGTGAAGGATTCGCCGGGTTTCGTGGTGAACCGCGTGCTCTTCCCGATGATCAACGAGGCCGCCTTCACCCTCCAGCAGGGCGTCGCCACTCCTGAGAGTATCGACGAGTGCATGAAGCTCGGCTGCAACCATCCGCTCGGGCCGCTGGCCCTGGCAGACCTCGTCGGGCTCGACGTGGTCTTCGCGATTCTCGACAGCTTGTATCGCGAATACGGCGAGTCGCGCTATGCGCCGTGCCTCGAGATCAAGAAGCGTGTCGAGGCCGGCTGGCTCGGTCGCAAGAGCGGCCGCGGATTCTACAACTACGAAGCCTAGTGACGGTCCAGCCCGCCGTCGTCGTGTACGAGGTGGGGCCCCGCGACGGCCTGCAAAATGAGCCCGAGGCCATCGCGACGGCCGACAAGCTCGAACTCGTGGATCGCCTGGCGCGTTCGGGCCTCTGCCGCATCGAGATCACCTCTTTCGTTTCCCCGCACTGGATCCCGCAGCTCGCCGACGCCGATGAAGTTGCGGGGCGCGCAGCGCGCTACGACGGCGTGCGCTACAGCGCGCTCGTTCCGAACCTGAAAGGCTACGAGCGGCTCCGCGCGGCAGGGCTTGCCGTCGCCGCGCTCTTCGTCTCGGCGAGCGAGACGCACAACCGAAAGAACGTGAACTGCGGGATCGCCGAGTCGCTCGAGCGATTTCGGCCCGTGGCCGAGCGCGCGCGGGCGGACGGTGTCGGGCTGCGGGCGTATGTCTCGACGGTCTGCGGCTGTCCGTATGAGGGGGCGGTCGCGGCGGAGAAGGTCGCGGAGCTTGCGGCGAAGCTCATCGCTCTTGGCGTCGATGAGATCTCGCTCGGCGATACGATTGGCATTGGACACCCCGGCCAGGTGCGCGAGCTCGTGCGCACGGTTTCCAGCGCAGTGCCCCTTTCTCGAATCGCGCTTCATCTGCACGATACCTACGGCCGGGCGCTGGCCAATGTGCAGGCGGGCTATGAGACGGGGGTGCGCACCTTCGACGCCTCGCTCGGCGGCCTCGGAGGCTGTCCCTACGCACCGGGAGCTTCGGGCAACGTCGCGACCGAGGACGTCGTGGACCTGTTCGAGCGTGCAGGGGTTGCGACAGGGGTGGATCTCAGCGCGCTCGTGGACACCACGGCCTGGCTCGAAGCGCACGTGCTAGAACGCCTCCTCCCCGGACGGGTGCTGCGGGCGCGGCTCGGCCTCCGCGACCGGACGCGCAGTGGAGCGGCGTGAAGCGCGGCGAAGAAGTCCGCGACGAGCTCGCGCGGATCCGCCAAGGCGGAGACGAGAAGTACCATGCCAAGGCCGCGGGGGAGGGCAAGCTTTTCTGCCGCGAGCGCTTAGCTCTCCTGCTCGATCCCGGATCCTTCGTCGAGGACGGTGCGTTTGCCAATGCCCTCGCTCCGGATCTGCCCGCCGATGGCGTTGTGACGGGAACCGGCCTCATCGACGGGCGAACCGTCTGCGTCATGGCGAACGATTCCACCGTGAAAGCAGGCTCCTGGGGCGCGCGGACGGTGGAAAAGATCCTGCGGATTCAGGAGCGCGCCGAGCGCTTGCGCGTTCCGCTGGTCTACCTCGTCGACTCGGCGGGTGCGCGCATCACAGATCAGGTCGAGATGTTCCCAGGCCGCCGCGGCGCGGGTCGCATCTTCCACAACCAGGTCCGCCTCTCCGGCATGGTGCCGCAAGTGTGTCTCCTTTTCGGACCGTCGGCAGCGGGGGGGGCCTATATCCCTGCGTTCTGCGACGTCGTCTTCATGGTGAATGGAAATGCGAGCATGTACCTCGGCTCGCCGCGCATGGCACAGATGGTGATCGGGCAAACCGTGACGCTCGAGGAAATGGGCGGCGCCCGCATGCACTGCACAGTGTCAGGCTGCGGGGACCTTCTGGCTAACGACGAGCGCGAGGCACTCGCCGCGGCCCGAAGCTACCTCTCCTATCTGCCGAGTCATGCCGACGGGGCTCTGCCAAGGGCGGCGCCCGCGGCCCCGCACAAGTCGCCGTCGGAACTCGAGTCGGTCATCCCGCGCGAGGAGAACAAGCTCTTCGACATGCGTGAAGTCGTCGATCGGCTGGTCGACGAGGGCTCGTTCTTTGAGATCAAAAAGCTCTTTGCGGGGGAGATCTTGACGGGCTTTGCCCGGATCGAGGGCCAGCCGGTGGGAGTCGTCGCGAGCCAGCCCAAGGTGAAAGGTGGCGTGCTGTTCGTGGACTCCGCTGACAAGGCGGCCCGCTTCATCTGGCTCTGCGACGCCTTCGGGATTCCGCTGATCTATCTGGCGGACGTGCCGGGGTTCATGATCGGCAAGCAGGTGGAGCGCGAGGGCATTATCCGGGCGGGTGCGAAGATGATCATGGCGGTGTCCGAGGCCACCGTGCCCCGCATCTCGGTCATCGTACGCAAGGCCTATGGGGCTGGCCTCTACGCCATGTGCGGGCCCGGCTTCGAACCCGACGCGTGTATCGCTCTGCCGAGCGCGATGATCGCGGTGATGGGTCCCGAAGCCGCGGTGAATGCCGTCTACTACAACCGGATCCAGGCGCTGCCCGAGAGCGAGCGCGCGGCCTTTGTGACGAAGCTGCGCGAAGAGTACGCCTCCGAAGTCGACATCGAGCGGCTCGCGAGCGAGCTGGTGGTCGACGCCGTGGTGCCCCCCGAGGCACTGCGCGAGGAGATCGTGGCTCGGCTTGCCGTCGCGATCGGCCGCCGCGATCGGCCGCCGCAAAAACGCCACTCGGTCCCCCCCGTCTAGGCCAGCCCCGCGGACGGGTCTTCCCGGGGCCCGCCGCCCACGCCGCTCGGATTGGCGCGCGGGCAGGCCCTTTGCTAGCCAGCTCACGTGAACTGGCAAACCCCGCCGGCCGGGCTCTCCATCCGCGAAGTCTGTGAGCGGACAGGGCTTTCCCCCCGCACGGTGCGCTACTACGAGGAGCTCGGGCTCCTGCCCGGCGTTCGCCGCCGGGCGGCCGGCCGGCGCGTGTACGGGGCGGACGAACTCGAGCGCCTGCGCTTCGTCCAGCGGCTCAAGGCCCTTGGCCTCGCGCTGGCCGAGATCCGCGATTTGAACGCCGTGCACGCCATCGGGGGCTCGACGCGAGCCATGCTCGAGCGGCTCGATCAACTCCTTGGGCGCCGCGTGTCGGAAGTCGATGCCCGGGTCGGCGAGCTCACCCGGTTGCGCGATGAGATCGCAAAATACCGTGCCCGGGTGGCGAGCCGGATCGGGGCCCTCTCGAGCGGAAGGAGGCGCACGGGATGAGCTCCGCGGTCCCTGCGGCACAGCTGGCCGTCCTGCGACGTGCGCCGAGCCGGGTGCGTGTCGTCACGGCGGCCTCGCTGTTCGACGGCCACGATGCCTCCATCAACATCATCCGCAGGCTCCTCCAAAAGCTCGGAGCGGAGGTGATCCACCTGGGTCACGACCGGTCGGTGGAAGAGGTGGTCGAGGCGGCCATTCAAGAAGACGCAGACGCTGTGGCCGTGTCCTCTTACCAGGGCGGGCACCTCGAGTATTTCCGTTATCTCGTCGATCGGCTCCGAGAGCGTGGAGGGGAGCGTGTTCGCGTGTATGGCGGCGGCGGCGGCGTGATCGTGCCGCAGGAGATCGAAGAGCTCCATGCCTACGGCGTCGCCCGGATCTTTAGCCCCGAAGACGGTCGTCGGCTCGGTCTTGAGGGCATGGTGCGGACGATCTTGGACGAGTGTACGGAGCGCAGCATGCCGCGGCCCGACGACGAGCTCGCGCGGCTTCGGGTGGGCGAGCCCCTGGCGGTCGCGCGGCTCGTCAGCTTCCTCGAGGAGGAAGGCCCCCGCGGTGGTTTGGCGGTCGAGCGGCTGCGGGCCGAGCTCGCGCGGCGCCGCCCCGCGCGCCCGGCGCCGGTCGTCGGCTTTACCGGGACGGGCGGTGCGGGCAAGTCGAGCGTGGTGGATGAGATCGTGCGCCGCCTGCGCTTCGACGCTCCTCTTGCCTCGGTGGGGATCTTGCTCGTGGACCCAAGCCGTCGGCGCTCGGGGGGTGCGCTGCTCGGCGATCGCATCCGCATGAATGCCATCCACGCGCCCACGGTCTTCGTGCGCTCTCTCGCCACGCGACAGGCGCACCTCGCGCTCTCGACCGCGGTACGCGACGCGGTGTCCGTACTCCAGGCCGCGGGCTTTGACCTTGTCATCGTGGAGACGGCGGGGATCGGACAGAGCGACTCGGAGATCATCGACCTTGCGGACCTCTCGGTCTACGTGATGACTCCCGAGTACGGCGCGCCCTCCCAGCTCGAGAAGATCGACATGCTGGAGCTCGCGGACCTCGTCGTGCTGAACAAGTCCGACCGCGCCGGCGCCGAAGACGCGCTGCGCGATGTCCGCAAGCAGTGGCGCCGCAACCACAACTCCTTTTCCCTCCCCGACGATGCGGTGCCCGTGTACCCGACGGTTGCGAGTCGCTGGAGCGACCGGGGAACCGACCATTTCTACGCTGCGCTCTTGGCGCAGCTCGCGGACAAGACGAACTTCAAGCGGGCGGGCGTGGCGAGCCGCTCCGAAGGCATTGGCGGAGCACCGCAAGTAGCGCACCCCGAGCCCCTCATTCCTGCCGCCCGTGTGCGTTATCTCGCAGAGATCGCCGAGGTCGTGCGCGGCTACAGGGCGCGTACCGAGGTCCTTGCCGAACGCGCCGAAAGTGCCTGGGCACTCTCGCGCAGCCTGCGGGAGCTAGGAGACACGCCGCCCGAGGGGGCGGTGCCCTACGGCGACTCGGCGCAGGCTGCGCCGGGAGGCGACGGCGCGGTGCGCGCACTCCGCCAGCGCTACGACGCCGCGCTCGCGGAGCTTGGGCCCGAAGACAAAGCCGCGCTCGCGGCTTGGCCCGCTGTGCGGGCCCGCTACCGGGCACCGCGCCAGGAGTACGCGGTACGCGAGCGCAGCCTCGCCGTGGAAAATCAGGTCGAGACGCCCTCCCACACCCTTCTGCCCAAGGTGGCGCTGCCGAGGAGCGAGGAGTGGGGAGCGCTCCTGCGCTACCTGCGCCTCGAGAACCTGCCCGGCGTCTTCCCCTTTACCGCAGGGGTGTTTCCCTTTAAGCGCGAGAGCGAGGATCCAACGCGCATGTTTGCAGGGGAGGGCACGCCCGAGCGCACCAACCGCCGCTTCCACTTGCTCTGCCGCGGACAGCGCGGGGCGCGCCTCTCCACGGCCTTCGACAGCGTCACGCTCTACGGGCGCGACCCCGACCCGCGACCCGACATCTACGGAAAAGTCGGAAACTCCGGCGTCTCGGTCTGCACGATCGACGACGCCAAGAAGCTCTACTCGGGATTTGACCTCGTCGATCCCGCGACCTCGGTCTCGATGACGATCAACGGCCCCGCTCCCATCCTGCTCGCGTTCTTCCTGAATGCCGCGATCGACCAGACCGTGGAGAAGCACCTGCGCGCATCGGGCGGCCTCGGTGCCGCCCGCGCGCGCCAGTGCCGAGGCACGCTACCGGTCTACGCGGACGAGCTCCCCGAGGGCCACACGGGTCTTGGGCTTGGACTGCTCGGCATGACGGGCTCTGGCGTGGTCGACGCCGACACGTTTGCGCGCTGCCGGGCCGAAGCCCTCGCGGCGGTGCGCGGGACCGTCCAGGCCGACATCCTGAAGGAGGACCAAGCCCAGAACACCTGCATTTTCTCGACGGAGTTCGGTCTGCGCATGATGGGCGACATTCAAGAGTTCTTTACCGCGAACGCAGTGCGGAATTTCTATTCCGTCTCGATTTCCGGCTACCACATCGCCGAGGCCGGGGCGAATCCCGTGACCCAGCTCGCCTTCACGCTCGCCAACGCCTTCACCTACTGCGAGTACTACCTGGCGCGCGGGATGGCGATCGACGAGTTTGCGCCGAACTTCTCCTTCTTCTTCAGCAATGGCCTCGATGCGGAGTACTCGGTGATCGGGCGGGTGGCCCGTCGGATCTGGGCGATTGCCCTGCGCGACCGCTACGGTGCCGCCGAACGCGGTCAGAAGCTGAAATACCACGTCCAGACCTCCGGTCGCTCGCTTCACGCCCAGGAGATGGCCTTCAACGACATCCGCACGACGCTGCAGGCGCTGACTGCGCTTCAGGATCACTGCAATAGCCTACACACGAACGCCTTTGACGAGGCGGTGACGACGCCCACGGAGGATTCCGTAAGACGCGCCATCGCCATCCAGCTGATCATCCACCGAGAGCTCGGCCTCGCACGAAACGAGAATCCGCTTCAAGGCGCCTATGTGATCGAGGAGCTCACGGACCTGGTCGAGGAGGCCGTGCTTCGGGAGTTTGAGCGCCTCTCCGAGCGCGGCGGCGTCCTCGGCGCCATGGAGACCCTCTATCAGCGCGGCAAGATCCAGGACGAGAGCCTCGAGTACGAAACCGTAAAGCACAGCGGCAAGCTGCCGATCGTGGGCGTCAACACCTTCGAGAATCCTCACCCCGAAAAGGTGCCGCCCCCGGCGGCGCTCATGCGGTCGAGCGAGGACGAGAAGCAGCGCCAGCTTGCGGCCCTCGAGGCGTTCCACGAGCGACACAAGGAAGAGGTGCCCCGTGCGCTTTGCCGTCTCCAGGAAGCGGCCCTTTCCGGCGGGAACGTCTTCGCCGAGCTCATGGAGACGGTGAAGGTCGCAAGCCTTGGCCAGATCACCGAGGCACTCTTCGCGGTGGGCGGCCGGTACCGACGCTCAATGTGATCTCGAGGAGCGCCGGCCTGCCGGCGTTCAAGGAGTGAAGAGATGGCGGTGGCAAGCGGCAAGGGCCGGGCAGAGCTCGAAGCGTGGCGCGCCGAGGCGCGAAAAGAGCTGCGCGGGAAGGATCCAGAGAGCCTTGTCTGGGAGACGCTGGAAGGAGTGGCGGTAAGGCCGCTCTACACCGCGGCAGATCTCGATGGACTTTCCCACGTGGATTCGCTTCCCGGCCTTCCGCCCTTCGTACGCGGCCCGCGCGCCACCATGTACGCCAATCGACCCTGGACCATCCGGCAGTACGCTGGGTATTCGACGGCGGAAGAGAGCAATGCCTTCTACCGGCGCAATCTCGCCCAAGGCCAGAAGGGTCTTTCCGTGGCCTTCGACCTCGCGACGCACCGGGGCTACGACTCGGACCATCCGCGGGTCGTGGGCGACGTCGGGAAGGCGGGCGTCGCGATCGATTCCGTCGAGGATATGAAGATCCTGTTCGAGGGGATCCCGCTCGATCAAATGTCCGTATCGATGACCATGAACGGGGCCGTACTCCCTGTCCTCGCCTGCTTCATCGTGGCCGGCGAGGAGCAGGGTTGTCCAAAGGAGAAGCTCACCGGGACGATCCAGAACGACATCCTGAAAGAGTTCATGGTCCGCAACACCTACATCTATCCACCTGCTCCGAGCATGCGGATCGTCGCCGACATCATCGAGTACACGAGCCGGCACATGCCGAGGTTCAACTCGATCTCGATCAGCGGCTATCACATGCAGGAGGCTGGGGCGACCGCAGACCTCGAGCTCGCCTTCACGCTGGCGGACGGGCTCGAGTATGTGAGGGCCGCGCTTTCCAAAGGCCTCGAAGTGGATGAGTTCGCGCCGCGACTGTCCTTCTTCTGGGCGATCGGCATGAACTTCCACATGGAGATCGCGAAGATGCGCGCCGCCCGGCTGCTCTGGTCGGAGCTCATGGCGCCGTTTGGGCCGAAGAAGCTCGAAAGCTCGATGCTTCGCGCCCACTGCCAAACCTCCGGCTGGACGCTGACCGAGCAGGACCCGATGAACAACGTGATCCGCACGACGATCGAGGCCCTGGCTGCGGTCTTCGGCGGCACGCAGTCCCTGAACACCAACGCGATGGACGAGGCCGTGGGCCTGCCCACGGACACGACGGCGCGCATTGCGCGCAACACCCAGCTGATCGTGCAAGAGGAAACGGGCATCCCGCATGTGATCGATCCCTTCGGCGGCTCGTACTTCATGGAGGCCCTGACGCATGCCCTGGCCGAGAAAGCGCGCAAAGTGATCGCAGAGGTCGAGGCGATGGGAGGGATGGCGAAAGCGCTCGAGACGGGGATGCCAAAGCTTCGGATCGAGGAGTGCGCGACGCGCCGCCAGGCGCGAATCGATCGCGGCGAGGATGTGATCGTGGGAGTCAACAAATACCGCGCGCCGAAGGAGGAGCCGCTCGAGGTCCTCGACATCGACAACAGCGCGGTGCGCGAGGCCCAGATTGCGCGGCTTGCGCGCGTGCGCGTAGCCCGCGACCCCGCAGCGGTGTCTTCCGCCCTCGAGACCCTCTCGCAGGTCGCACGCACAGGCAAGGGCAATCTGCTCGAGGCGGCCGTCGGTGCGGCGCGTGTGCGGGCCACCTTGGGAGAGATCTCCGAGACGCTGGAGCGGTTGTTCACTCGGCATCGCGCCGAGATACGATCGGTCTCCGGCGTGTACCGAAGTGTCTACCAGGGCGACCCCGAGTTCGACGCGGTGCGCCGCGAAGTGGACGAGTTCGCAAAGCAAGAGGGCCGGCGACCGCGCATCCTGGTCGTGAAACTCGGGCAGGACGGACACGACCGCGGGATGAAGGTGATTGCCACCGCCTTTGCCGATCTCGGCTTCGACGTGGATGTGGGTCCGCTGTTCCAGATGCCGGAAGAGGCGGCGCGGCAGGCGGTCGAAAACGACGTGCACGTGGTGGGCGTATCGAGCCAGGCCGCCGGCCATCGCACGCTCGTCCCGCAGCTCGTCGGCGCGCTGCGCGCCATGGGGGCAAACGAGGTCGCCGTGGTGGTCGGCGGGGTGATCCCGCCCAAGGACTATCCCTTCCTGCGCGAGCAGGGCGCGGCGGCTGTCTTTGGACCGGGAACGCCGGTTCCGCAGGCCGCCCGCGAGGTGCTGCGGGCCATCAAAGCGCGCCGCGCATGAAGGAGTCCTCCTCCCCGGCGAAAGCGCGGGATGAGGCGCTTGCGGCCCAGTGCGAAGCGGTTCGGGCGGGCGAGCGGCGCGCCGTTGCCAAGACCATCACGCTGCTCGAGAGCACGCGGCCCGACCTTGCAGCCGAGGGACAGGCGATCCTGGAACGGCTCGTCCCGCGCACCGGCCGCGCCCGTCGCGTCGGCATCACCGGAGCCCCGGGCGTTGGCAAGAGCACGTTCATCGAGTCGCTTGGCCTTGATCTCCTCGCGGCGGGCCATCGTGTGGCGGTGCTGGCCATCGATCCGACGAGTCCTGTCACCGGGGGAAGTATCCTCGGCGACAAGACCCGCATGGAGCGCCTCGCCCAGGACGAGCGGGCCTTTATCCGGCCCTCGCCTTCGGGCGGCTCCCTCGGCGGGGTCGCGCACCACACCCGCGAGGCCATGCTCGTGTGCGAAGCCGCGGGCTACGACGCGGTGATCGTCGAGACCGTGGGAATCGGCCAGTCGGAGGTCGCGGTCGCCTCCATGGTCGATAGCTTCGTCGTGCTGCTCCAGCCAGGTGCGGGAGATGAGCTCCAAGGCATCAAGAAGGGTGTGATCGAGCTCGCGGACCTGCTCGCCGTGAACAAAGCGGACGGCGAGGGCCGAGCGGCCGCGGAGCGGACGCGGGCGGAGTACGCCCATGCCCTCGAGCTTCTCCGCGTGGGCAGCTCAGGGTGGCGGCCCCCGGTGCTGTGCGTGAGTGCGCAGACGGGGGAGGGAATCGCGGAGGTTTGGGCCGCCGTACGCGCTCACCAGAGCGCCCTTCAGGCGACGGGCGAGCTCACCGCCAAGCGTCGAAGCCAGGCCCGCTCGTGGATGTGGAGTCTCGTCGAGGAAGGCCTGCGCGAGAGCTTCCGCTCGCACCGCGCCGTTTCGCAGCTGATCCCCCAGTTGGAGCGCGAGGTGGAGGACCAGAAGTCCACCCCGGCGGCCGCTGCCCGGGCCCTTCTGGCGGCCTTCCGCGCCCACTAGAGGGGCCTTCTCGACGAAGGCCGCCTCCCCCGGCCGCTTCACCGCGGGCGCCGTCTCGCCGATGAGCTGCTGTGGCAAGTCGCCTGGGGTAGCGGCGCTGGCCTTCGCCTTTCCGGCGGGAGAGCGGATCGAGATGGTGCAAATCAACATGTCCGCCCGCGAGATCACTGTGAAAGTGGTCTATTACGGGCCCGCGCTCTCGGGCAAGAC